>Ga0307380_10000941_pt1 | contig 43831 bp, 32 predicted proteins | sample UN3MG_FD_202239 | JGI IMG/M metagenome (GOLD analysis project Ga0307380, IMG submission 202239) | Soil microbial communities from Risofladan, Vaasa, Finland - UN-3 | ecosystem: Environmental > Terrestrial > Soil > Coastal area > Acid sulfate soil | place: Finland: Risofladan, Vaasa | collected...
GTCACACCCCTTCCCGTCGCGTGCGAAACGGGCAGCAGCGCCAGGAGGATCGGTATCAGGCTCGCGGCGCGTGGAATAGCCATAGGGTCTCCTTCCATCTCGTCGGCAAATGGGAACCAGCATTTCTAAAATTGAGACAGCCGTAGCGACTCGCGGTACTGCAACGGTCTCAACTTGAGTCTTCCGGATGAAGTAACACGTCGCCCGTTTGCAACGAAGACGCTTATAATTGGGGCAGGTTCTATCGTCAAACCATAACAGGACTGGCTGGTTCGGGGCCAGGTCTTGGCCTGCGTCTTGCAACGTAGGCCGGCATGCGACAACGCACGAGCACGGATGCGGAAATGAAGGCGATTCTGGTTGCGGCCTTGCGCGGGGAACTCACCGAGGACGAGGCGGAGCGGCTGGACCAGCAGGCCGTCGTAGCCCGGCGCGGTTGCTGGAGGGCGCGCTTCGGCCGCCTGCCCGCCAAGATTTGGCAGCCGGGGCCGGACGCACGATTGCACGGGCCTCTGATGACCCTTTCCGCGTGGCCGTCTCAGGGCCGTCGGCTTTCGCCCTGAAGCGTGATGCCGCCAAGCCCGAGTCATACGCAATTCATTACGCTGCGGTCCCCTGCGGCGCGTGAAGAGACGAACGCCTTGACGGCCGGCCGAAATGACCCCTGCTCAACGCCGCCGCGAGATCGCCGCTATCCGCGCCGCCGAAAAGAAACCCGAAAGGAAACCGGCGAAACCGAAGAACCCGTCGTCAAGGGAACGGATGGGTCTGCTCTTGTTCAGTAGTCGACGGCACGCCGAGTGAAGAGAAAATAATCGCTCGATGCGCCCTTGTAATTCGGGGGTCGATGACTAGGATTCGGGTTCAGCACAGGACAGGAGCCGCAAGTGTCCCAGGAATTCCGCACCGAGGACTGGCAGAGTTACCGCATGAATTATTGCGAGCCGCACCGGCAGCTCGAGCCGGCCGAGCAGGAAATCGCTGCCGTCGACGAGGCGTTGGAAGCCCTGCAGAGGGAGGGTATCCTGCCCCACACCGACTACGACCGCGAGAAGTTCCTAGCCCACCGGGCCGCGGTGGCCGAGCAGTTTGAGATCCCTTGGACAGGGATATCGCCGCGGGTACAGCGGCTGATCTGGGCGATCAATGCCATCCGCCGGCCGGCTAACATGATCGCCGCGGGCGTGTTCTGCGGAAATACGTTCATCTCCAACGCCGGCGCGGCGGTGGGCCCCGGCGCGTGCTACCAGGCTAAGCAATGCCTGGGCGTGGAGATCAAGCCGGCCGAGGCCGAACGGGCCGAGCGAAACGTCCGGCGGATCGACCCGACGGGCACCGCTCGCGTGGTCGCCGCCGATGCTATCGACGTCGCCCGGGACTTCCCCGAGCCGATCGACCTGCTGTATCTCGACGCTGACGGCGACAAGGAACGCGGTAAAGGCATCTACCTGGATATTCTGCGGGCCTGCTATGACCGCCTGCCGGTGGGTGCGATCGTCCTGGCCCACAACAGCGTCAACGCAGCCAAGCGGCTGGAACGTTACCTTGCCTTTGTTCGCGACGAAGCCAACTTCCGGGCCTCGGTCAACGTGGTGCTGGACCCGGAGGGCCTGGAAGTCTCGGTCACCTAGCCTCGCGACGCTTGTCCGGCGCGGGAGGTGAGGCCAACCTATGCCTGACGACATCATTCTGCTTGCCGACGGTGGCGGCGGCGAACGCATGATGAACCTGGTGCGCCGTGAGATCCTCGCGCGATTCGCTCCGGCGGGCCGCGGGGAACTGGCGCGCCTGGCCGATGCGGCGCGCCTCGAAGCGCCCGGCGCACCAATTGCCTTTACGACCGATTCATACGTGGTGCAGCCATTGGAGTTTCCCGGCGGGGACATCGGCCGGCTGGCAGTGGCCGGCACGGTCAACGACCTGGCGTGTGCGGCGGCGCGGCCGGTTGCGCTGGCGCTCGCGCTGATTCTTGAAGAAGGGCTGCCGCTGGCGACACTGCGCAAGATGCTGGACTCGGCGGCCCGCACGGCGCGCGAGGCGGGCGCCGAAGTCGTCTGCGGCGACACGAAAGTGGTCGAGCGCGGAAGCGCCGACGGCATGTTCATCAACACGGCGGGCATCGGTGTCATCGAGGATGGGCGAGCTCTGGGGCCCGAAGCCATCCAACGCGGCGACCGGGTCCTGGTGTCCGGCACGCTGGGCGACCACGGCATCGCGGTGATGAGCCGGCGAGAAGGGCTTGCGTTTGAATCGTCGGTTAGGAGCGACGTGGCGCCGCTCTGGGGCCTTGCCGAGGCAGTGCTTGCGGCCTGCCCGGGGCTTCGGGCGCTGAAGGATCCGACGCGCGGGGGCCTTGCGGCGGCGGTTAACGAGTTGGCCGAAGCGGCAGGCATCGGCATGAGGCTCGAAGAGTCGAGCATCCCCGTGCGGCCAGCGGTCGCCGGCGCGTGCGAAGTGCTCGGGCTCGACGTGCTGAACGTGGCGAACGAGGGCAAGTTCGTCGCGGTCGTCGCGCCGGGGGAAGCGGAGGCGGCGCTTGCGGCGATGTGGGACCACGCGCTGGGCCGCGAGGCTGCCCTCATCGGCGAAGTGACCGAGGCGCCGACGGCCGGCGCGCGGGTGGTGCTTCGGACGCGGATCGGCGGTGAGCGCGTGCTGGAGATGCCCTACGGCGAAGACCTGCCGCGCATCTGCTGAAGCGGTTCGCGCACGACCCGAGAGAAGGCGAGCCGCTCGGGCATCAGTGCATCATCATGTGCTGGACGGCCTTGTCGGCGTCGTCGAATTGTTCCTCTCCAACTTTCGCTTTGAACGCTTCGCGGGCCGCCTCCGGAGCCACCTCGGAGGCCGCGACCCCCGGCTGGCCGACGCGAAGCGTCATTTCCTGAAGCGCCGCCGCCCAGCGAAACAGGTAATACGCCGCCCGCTCCGCCGTCTGGCCCGGGGGAACGAGGCTCCCCGCGTGGATCCGCCAGGCGCCTCCCCCCTCCGCAAGGTGCAGGGGCAGGCGGGCATGCGGCAAATAGCCGAACGCGATGGCGCCCGTCCGGACCACCGTCACCCGCGCCGGCCACGTGTCCTCGCGCGGGAAAAGGACGACGCGCGCCTGCGGCGAGGCCTCAAACGCCTGCCACGCCTCCGGGCCGTAGGCTCGGACAACGGCATCGTGGAACGCGTGGGCGGCGTGGACGGCGTCGAAGACCGCCAGCGCCAGGACCAGTTCGTCCTCCGAGCCGACGAAACAGGAAAGGTATCGCGATTTGTCGCCGAAAGCGAGCGACTGGTGCCACTTGACGAGCGCCGCCCGCGGCGCCTCCGGCTCGTAGGCTTCGCCCGCAGCCGGCGCGCGCGTGTTCTCGCATCCCCCCGTGACCATCGCCACGCAGATCACCAGTGCGGCAACGCTCAGGCAATCGCGCATCGTTTCGCTCCTTAAAAAAGGGTCCCGCGGCCGGGGCTGGCGGCTTGAACGCACCCTCCTCTCGCCAATTGGACGCACGCCGCGACAAATGGTTCCGTTTTCCGCTTGGACTCCTGCGAACCTGACCCTAAAATCGCTCCGGCTGCAATCCTGGAAGGGACCTGCACGATGGCAAAAAAGGCCAAGCGCATCGGCGTCCTGACGGGCGGCGGGGATTGTCCGGGTCTGAACGCCGTCATCCGCGCCATCGCCAAGACCCTCATGCACGAGCACGGCGCGGAGATCGTCGGATTCCTGGACGGCTACGACGGGCTGGTCCTCGACCGCACCCAGCGGCTCGACTGGCAGGCCGTCTCGAACATCCTGACCCTCGGCGGGACAATCCTCGGGACGAGCAACACGGCAAATCCGTTCGAGTGGCACGAGGTGGTTGACGGCGAGGTGCGCACCACGAATCGGAGCGAAGACGCCCTGGCGGTGTTCGCGCGGCACCGTCTTGACGGCCTCGTGGTCATCGGCGGCGACGGGTCGATGAGCATCGCGGGCCGTCTTGCCCAGGCCGGGATGCCCATCGTCGGCGTCCCCAAAACCATCGACAACGACGTCCGTGGAACGGAACGGACGTTCGGCTTCCAGAGCGCCGTGAACGTGGCGACCGAGGCCCTGGACCGCCTCCACACCACCGCCAGCGCCCATCACCGGGTCATGGTGGCCGAGGTCATGGGCCGATACGCCGGTTGGCTGGCCCTTCACGCCGGCATCGCCAGCGGGTCCGACGTGATCCTCATCCCCGAGATACCGTTCAAGTGGGAACCCGTCTTCGACGTGTGCCGCAAGCGGGACGGGCGCGGCAAACGATTCACCATCGTCTGCGCGGCGGAAGGCGGCCGGGCAGAAGGCGGCGAGATGGTTGTCCGCCGATATGTCGAAGGCAGCCCCGACCCGGTTCGCCTCGGCGGCATCGGACGCCTCGTCTCGACCACCATCGAGCAGGCAACCGGAATTGTCTCGCGCGCAACGATCCTCGGCTACGTTCAGCGCGGCGGGACGCCGTGCCCCTTCGACCGGGTCTTTGCCACCAGTCTCGGCTTCAAGGCGGCCGAGTTGGTGGCCGAGGGACGATGGGGGCGCATGGCGTCGTGGCAGAAGGGTCGCCTCACGGACGTGCCGATCGAGGAGGCCGCCGCCGGCCCGCGCCTCGTGCCGCCGGACGATTCCCTCATTGCCGTCGCCAAATCAGTCGGCACCAGTTTCGGTGTGTAAACCCCTGTTTGCCTCGCGTGCGGCGCCGCTTACGCAGGGGCGAGGTTACGGTGCGGGCTTCGCCTTCCCGGTTCGAAAGTGGAACGTCGCGGCCGCCTGATCGTGCGCGCTAATCGCACGAACCGTCCACCGGCACCACGTCTCTGGTTTCAGCCCCTCCGTTTGCCGCACCGCTCCGGTCATGATGACGCCGGGCGGAGGGTTCCAGGGGTCAAGTTCCCTCGGACTCGTATTGTGCAGGCCGCTGGCCCTCGCAATCGGCTTTTCCCCGGCTTCCGCCTCCGACGAGTCCGGCCCGCCGCATATTTCGGTCAGGATGAACGAGACGGACGTCGGGACCGCGACCTCGTTCGGAAGTTGCCACCGAAACGTCGGGTGCAAACTTGCTTCTTGCGCCCCGTCGAGGGGTCGAAGGGCGATGATTCGCGGCGGCTCCGAAGGCTCGTCGCCGTTGCTCCTCGGTAAAGCCTGAGGCTCCGGCTCTTCGCCACAGCCCGCCGCCAAGGACGCGCCGACAACCACTGCCGTCAGCAAGCCTATCCATCCCGTCGGTCGTCTGCCTGTCAGGGGCATTCTTCGAATCATGGTTTCCTTTCCGAAAGCGAAATCCCTGGAGGGATAGTCCAATCGGCGAATCGCTCCTGCCGGACAATTCGCCGATACCGCGTGTCGCGCTCGAGCGGCTCGCAACCGGCGGCATGGATAAGGTATCGCAGTTGATCCGGCGCGAGCGCCTCCGGCGTGCGCGCGCCGGCGGCGTGCGTAATCTCCTCCCGCACCACCGTGCCGTCAATGTCATCGGCGCCGAACCGAAGGGCGACTTGAGCCAAATCCGGCGTCAGCATGATCCAGAATGCCTTGATGTGCTCGACATTATCCAACACCAGCCGCGCGACGGCCATCGTCTTGAGGTCATCGTAAGCGGTGGGTCCGGGAAGGTCCGAGAGGGCTGTGCCCTCAGGGTGAAACGGGAGCGGGATGAACGCCTGAAACCGGCCCGCCTGCTCATCGCCGTTTGCTCTCAGGCTCTCTTCCTGGAGGTCACGAAGCGCCAGCAGGTGATCCACGCGATGCTCAGGTCCTTCGATGTGGCCGTAAAGCATCGTGGCGTTGGTCGCCAGGCCCGCCCGGTGGGCCCGGCGGTGGACGTCGAGCCACTCGGCGCCGCTGATCTTGCGGGGGCAGATGCGGCGGCGGACGCCCGGATCGAAGATCTCCGCCCCGCCGCCCGGTAGACCCGTCAGGCCCGCTTCCTTCAACCGCTCAAGGACCGTGCGAACCGCGAGCCCCGCCCGGCGGGCCGCATACTCAACTTCCACCGCCGTCAGCGCCTGAATGCACACGGCCGGAAACGCCTCGCGCAAGCCCCCCACCAGCGCCAGGTAATAATCGAGGTCCACCTCCGGGTGCAGGCCGCCGACGGCGTGGACCTCCGTCGCGCCCGCTTTGACATCCGGCGCCGCCTGCTCAATCACCTTTTCGGGCGTGAGGAGGTAGCCTTCCGAATCGTCGGGCTCTCTCGCAAACGCGCAGAAGCGGCAGCGGTTGATGCAGACGTTGGTGTAATTGACGTGCGCGTTGACGATGTAATAGGCGATGCGGCCGTGGCGCCGCTGCCGCGCGCAGTCGGCCAGGCGACCGAGCGCCGCAAGGTCGCCGGAGGCATAAAGCGCGAGCGCGTCATCGCGGCTCAACCGCTCGCCCGCCTCCACTTTCGCCTCGATGCGCGCAAGGTCCACGGCCACGGTCGAACGATGCCTCATCCGAGCCCGGAGTCCAGAATGACTCCCGCCATCCACACGATACCTACGAGCGCGTTCAAATGGAAGACCGCCGCCGTCACCCCGTCGCCCCGCGCGCGGCGAACCGCAAGGTGCTGGATCAGAATCAGAATCGCAACCAGACCCAGCGCCCACGAACTCCATCGGCCCAGAACGCCCGCCCGCACCTCTCCATCGCTCATAAGCACCTTTTCGAAAACATCCATGCCGATCACGCCGCCCAGAAGAAGCCAGGCGAGCACGTGGCACTCGAGCGCGGTCCGAAGCGCTGTGGCACGACCGAAGCGCGCCGGGACACTCCTCAGCCCTTCGCGCCGGTCGAACGCGATGTCGCGAATCGCGTAAAGAATGTCGAAGCCCGCCGTCCAGAACACAACCGCCAGACCGAGCACAAGCGGTGTCCAGACAAGAGACCCGCGAAGTGCGATCCACGCCCCAACCGGCGCAAGACCCAGGCACGCGCCCAGAATCCAGTGCGAGAGAACCGTGAACCGTTTCGTGTAAGGATAAAAGAGCAAGAGTGCCAGGAACCCCGGCGCCAGAAGCCCCGGCCAAAGGTTTCCGCTGAGGAACCAGAATCCCCACGCGCAGGCGAGAAACACACCGCCGCTCACCAGCGCGAGCGCCAGCGCCGTCCCGCGCCGGAGCCGCCCGGCTGGAATCGGCCACTCGGCCGTCCGCGGATTCCGCGCATCAAGCCGCGCGTCGGCCACGCGGTTCATCCCCATCGCCGCCGTCCGCGCCGTCACCATACACGCCACCAGAAGCGCAAGCGCCCACGGCCGTGGACAGGGCGGCTCGGCAAGAAAAGCCGCACCCAGCGCAAACGGGAGCGCAAACAAGGTGTGGAAAAAGCGGATCGTGCGGCCGAATTCAAGCAGTTCGTGCGCCAGCCTGCATCGCATCCCAGGGCTATGCCTCTCGTTCCAATAAGGGCCACCGGACCTTCAGACCGTGCTCGATTCCGAGCCGCGCGAGCACTTTCGCCACTACGAAATCCACGAGGTCCGCGACCGACTGCGGGCGGTGATAGAAGCCGGGCATCGCCGGCACGACGTGGGCGCCGGCGGCCGCCAGGCGGGCCAGATTCTCAAAATCAATCCGCGTCATCGGGGTCTCGCGCGGCACGAGGACGAGCGGCCGGCCTTCCTTCAGCGCCACCGCGCCGGCCCGCTGAAGGAGGTTGCCCGACAACCCGTGCGCGAGCGCCGCCGCCGTGTTCATCGAGCATGGGATGATGACAACGGCTTCGGCCTCGAACGAGCCGCTCGCCGGCGGCGCGCGGAGTTGCTCAGCGGGCGTGTAGGTCAAGTGCGCCAGCACCTTTTCCGGCCAAAGGGTTGAAAAATCCGGCTCATCTGTTGAACCGCCCAGACCCGCCTCGTCCGCCAGAACCAGCCGCCCCGCAGCCGAAACAATCAGCCACACGTCGCGCCCCGCTCGGACCGCCTGCTCGACGAATCGGACGGCATACGGGGTGCCTGAAGCGCCGGTGACGCCCACGATGAGCCGACCCTCACTCATGCTCCGGGCCCCTCAACTGCGCCTGGACGTAGGCAAGCCTCGTGTCAACAAGATCGGCGAAGACGGCCACGTAAGGGTCGCCCGGGTTGGCCGCTTTGCGTTGCGTCAGGTCCCGCTGGACGTCCAGCAGATGCGCCCGCGCGCGCCGCCACGCCCCCGGCGCCTTAGCCGCCCGTTCAATGAGATCATCCGCCGCCGCCAGATGGGCTCGCATCGCCCCGTCGGTTCCCGCATACGAAGCCGCCACCTCTTCCAGGAGTTCCAGGCGCCGGTTCGGGTCGGCCTCGAAGCGGGCGAGTTCGCATGCGATGTTGTCGGCCAGCGTCCCCTCGGGGTCCACCTCCTTCGCCTCAAGCAGCGCCGCACGGTACTTATTGGTCCCCTCATAGGCCAGGGCCTGGAAGTACCGCGCCAGCGCCCGGCTGCCGTTCTCGGTTCGGCAGCGGTTCTCGCGAAGCAAGGCAAAGCGCAACAGCGTCTGCCGGCGAATCGCCTGGAGATGCCGGGCCGTTTCCCTCGCCCGCAGCCTCTCGCCGATGGTGAACACGTCCCTCAGGACACTGAAGTCGGCCAGGGGGTCCTCTTCGGGCACGTCGAGATCACGGGTTCGCTCGAGCGCTTCGCGGTAAAGGCGGCGGGCGTCGTCGAAAAGTCCCCGCGCCGCAGCGGCGTCGGCCAGATGCACCCGGGCCTCCTCCGCCCACAGACTTTCGGGGTAACGCTCCAGAACCTGGCGCCAGAGGCGCTCGGGCTTCGGGGCGTCGGGCGGCACATCCTCGCCGCGCGCCTGGCGCGCCTCCAAACTTTTCGCAAGCCGCGCACGCACCACCCCGCCACGTGGACTACTCGGGTAACGGTCGATGAAATCCTGATATGCTTCAATCCACTGGATCGTCCCTGTGGAGGTCGGCTCCGGCAGCAGCCGATAGCGAATCTCGTCCAGGCCGACGAACGCCAGCAGGGCGAGCACGGGGCCCGCCGTCAGCACGGCGAGCAGCGCCCCGGGCCAGCGGACGTGCCAGCGGTCCGCCCAGCCGACGGCCACCACGAGCGCCGCCGCACCGGCCGCCGTCGCCACGGCCGTCACCGGCACCAGATACACCATGCCGCGAAGCGTCGGCGCCAGCGCCTCGGTGGTGCTGCGGGCCGTCTCGACGAACCAGTAAACGGCCACGGGAACCAGGCCCAGAAGAACGCTTGCCAACTTGCTCCCCAGCCGTAACGTCTGCCCCGCTGCAATCCAAACGCCCAAACCCAGCGCGCCGGCAAAAACGGCCGTCGGAACCATAAGGGTCGCCGGCGACGCCCCGGCACGGCTCGGGCCAACCAGCGCAATGACCAGCACCAGCAGCCACCCTCCGCGCTTCCCATACATCACGGCCGTCAGGATCGGCGCGACCGCCAGCATCGCCAGAAAAGCGCCGATGAGAAAGCCGTAAACCGGTCGGTCAACCATCGAGACGGGCCAGGTCGCCCACGCGCCCAAATCCAGCATCGGCCGAACCAGCAGGTCCGGCGAACCCGTCACCAGCGCCCGCAACGTCCAGGCCAGCCCACCCGTCACGAGCAGCATCAGGCCCAGATACACGTTGGCTTCGGGCATATAGGCCCGTCCACAGCGGGCGCACGTCTCGTCGCCCACGTCGCTCTCGTAGAAAAAACACTTGGCACAGTGCATAGGGGGGTTCCTGCCTCAGCGTGACTTTCGGCCGACAAACAGGGCGCAAATGCCGCCCGGCAGCGGCTCGGTCCTCACCCCTTCAAGGCCCGCGGCCCGCATTGCCTCAACCACCGCCTCGGCCGAGCCGAAAGCGTCCACCGACTCGACCAGGTAGCGGTAACCGCCGCGATCCCGCCCTGAAATCCACCTGCCCAGCCTAGGAAGTATGCGGCGAAAGTAAAGCCCAAAGGCCGCCGCGAGCAGTCCGGACCCGCGCGGCTGGTGGAACTCAAGCACCACGACACGCCCTCCGGGCCGCACGACGCGGACCATCTCGGCCAGCCCCCGCCGCATGTCCGCCAGGTTTCGCAGGCCGAACGTGCAGACGCACGCGTCCACCGACCTATCCCCGAGCGGCAACCGAATGGCGTCCGCCTCCAGAAGCGCGGCTCGCCGCGCAAGGCCCGCCTTCGCGAGTTTCGCGCGGGCCCGAAGCAGCATCGGCCGGGAAAAATCACACGCGACGACGCGTCCCCGCCGGCTCGCACGCTTCAACAGGGCCACTGCCTGGTCGCCCGTCCCGGCGCACAGGTCGAGGACCGTGCCTTCTGTGGCGTGACCGCACGCCCTTGCCGCCCGAGCGCGCCAGCGGTGGTCGAGGCCCCCCGAGAGAACGTGGTTCGCCAGGTCGTATCGCCGCGCGACCGCCGCGAACATATCCTGCACATATCGGGCGCGGTCGGCGTCGCGCTCACTCGAGGCCATATTCTTTCCACCGGCGGGTGACGCGCGCCGCCGTGTCGGCATCGCTCCTCAAAGGTTGGGGCCAGGGCTGTCCGCCCGCTTCCTCGGGGAGTTTGCGCGTTGCGTCGATGCCGAGTTTTCCCGCCGCGCCGCTTTTCGGCGCTGCATGGTCCAGGACGTCGGCCGGACCGGTCGTAAGGATGGCATCGCGCTTCGGGTCGGCCTCGGCCCCGACGCGCCACAAGACCTCTTCCGGATTCTGGACGTTCACGTCCGCGTCCACGACCACCAGAAACTTCGTGTACATCATCTGCCCCAGGCCCCACAGCGCATGCATCACCTTGTGCGCCTGATGCGGGTGCGTCTTTCGGATCGAGACAAACGCCCAGTTGTGAAAGACGCCGAACAGCGGCAGATTCAGGTCCACCACCTCCGGCACGAAGGTCCGGATGACCGGCAGGAAGAGCCGCTCGGTCGTCTTCGCCAGGTAACAGTCCTCCTTGGGGAAGCGGCCGACAACCGTCGTCGGATAGATGGCGTCCGCGCGGTGCGTGATGGCCGTCACGCGCATCACGGGATACTCCTCAGGCGGCGTGTAATAACCGGTGTGGTCCCCGAACGGCCCCTCCAGGGCGCGCTCCTCAAAGTCAACAGTGCCTTCGATAACGATCTCGGCGTCCGCGGGCACCTCAAGCGGGACCGTTCTGCACGGCACAAGTCGCACCGCTTCGCCGCGAAGGAAGCCCGCAAAAACGAGTTCATCCATCCCGTAAGGCAGCGGGGCGGTGGCGGCATACGTCAGGACCGGGTCGCCGCCGAGGGCGACCGCGACCGGCATGCCCGGCGCGTCGCGGCCGTGCTCGGCCCACGCCCGGAAGTTGCGCGCCCCGTCGTGATCGCGGTGCCAATGCATCCCCAGACGCCGAGGGCCGAACACCTGGAGCCGATACATCCCCACGTTGCGATTTTTGCCGTCCGGGCCGGTCGTATAGACCTGGGCCAGGGTGATGTAGCGCCCGCCGTCCCCCGGCCAGCACTTGAGGATCGGGAGCCGCCCGATATCCGCGTTGTCCGTGTGGACGACTTCCTGGGAGGGAGCGGAGCGGACGACCTTCGGTCGGAGACCAGTGAGTTTCAGCAGGCGTGGTGCGGCTTTGATTGTTGCGCCCAATCCGCCCGCAAGGCGTGGCCGCAACAGCCCCGCCACCCGGCCGGCGACGTCCTCAACGCTCTCGGCGCCCAGCGCCCAGGCCATCCGCCCCATCGACGCAAATGCGCCGAGGAGGACGGGCATCGTGTGTCCGGCTACGTTTTCAAAGAGCGCCGCCGGGCCGGCGGCGGCGACGAGGCGGCTTGCAATCTCGGCGATCTCCAGGTCCGCCGAGACTTCGGCCGTGACGCGGCGCAACTGGCCCGCCGCTTCCAGCCGCGCAATGAAAGTCCGGAGGTCCTGACCGGCCATTCAGGGCTCCACGCTCCCGCGGCGCCGGGCGGGTGACGGAGGCGGCCGCTCGATCTTCGGCGGCTTCTCGCCAAGTTGCGCCAGCAGTTGCACCAGCAGATTGCGCCGTATGAACACGTCATACGCCAGTTCGTGTGGCAGGACGTAGCGGATTTCGGGACCCGGCGGGACGTACTGTGTGTCCACGATGCGGCCTGTGTAATGCATCAGCGGAATCTTGCCCTGGTCCAGCATTCGCGTCCAGACCTTCGACCCCAGGCTGACCGACAGGTCCACGCCGAGCGTGTAGCGAATCGTCCCGTCGGCGCGGGTTGCGCCGAAGATAAAAATATCGTACGACTTGCCGTCGAAGATCATCCGGTTCTGCGTGGTTCCGTCCGCCTCGTGCTCGAAGACGTTGCTCATCCGGTTAAAATGGTAGGTGGTCAGTTTCAGACCTGGAAAGAGGCTCGTGACGTAGTCCGGCGCGGACGGCCCTTTCAAGAGGCCGTCGGTCAGCACCGTTTCCCCTTCGCCGACCGGATACGTCCCCTCCTCGAGGCGCCGGGTCATCGTCTCACGGTGCGTAAATCGGCCGGACGCTTCCATCCCTGGGAACGTCTGGTCGACGAACGGTCGCAGGTTGTCGCGCATCTCCAGGTCCAGCGCCTCATACGAAAGCGACAGGACGGGCGCCTCGCCCTTGAAATCCAATGCCAACTCGCCCGCCACCGTGCCGTCGTTCAACTTGCACTGGAAGCGCGGCATAATGAACCGGCTCCCGTCCAGCCGACACGCTGCCGCCAGGTCCAGGAATTCATAGGTCGTCTTCCAGTCCGGAATCGTCAGGGTGACATGACCGAGTTCGATGTCGCCGGAGACGTGCGCGCGGCTAAGCAGGCGACGGAGGCGATTCGCCAGCCGGGCCGGGACCTCGTCCACCGGTCTCTGGGCTGCGGCCCCTTCGCGCGGCGCGCCCGCCCATGCCGCCAGCCGTTCACTCGTCTCCTTGACCAGCGTCTGCACCTCCTCCAGGGCAATCGTTTCGCCGCGGACGAAGACCGAACCCCTCGGCGCATCGGCGGGGTCCGTCACATACACGACCAGCGTCACGTCGGAGCGCCCGGCCCCCAGGCGCAGCCCTTCACTGGCCAGCCGCCCCCCGTCGTAGGAAACCGGCCCATCCAGCCGCACACGCTTGCCGAGCCACTCTAAGCCCGCCTCGTCGAAGGCCAACTCCGCCCGCTCGACCGACGAGCCGAACACATCGCCGGCAACCCGGACGTCGAAGGTCACCCCGCCGGTCGGTTTCAGAGACGCCACCTGCGCCGGGGAAAGCGCCGCCAACGTCGCCATGTCGGGCGCCCGACCCCTGACCTCCAGCGACCAGGCCGCCGGCGCCGACAGGCTCAGCAGACGCGGATCGTCGAACAGCAGCCGCCCCGTCACCGATGCCGTCGCGTCCGCCAGGCACATCCGGCAATCCTCGAGGATGACCTCGCCCGGCACCTGGCCGAAGCGAACATCGAGCGCCAACGTGGCGGTCGTACCGGCCGGCTTGACCGACGTCTCGGCCCTGCTCGGCGTGGCGCCGGCCTGACGGATGCGGCAATGGGTGGCCTCGAGGTCGAGGTGGACTTCGCCCCGGCTCGGCGTGCCGGAGAACGTGGCTGTCAGGGCCGTGGGGCCCTCCAGACTCCAGCGCGCATACAGCGGCTCCAGCCACGGAACCGCGCGCCGAAGGGCCTCGCCATGGACCCACTTGCCCTGGACTTTTGCGTCGGCATGGTGCAGAAGCGCCGCCACCTGGTCGGCGCTCTTCAGGGCAGCCGGCGTGGGCAGCGCCGCCATTTCCATTCGCCCCGACGCGTTCACCACCGAATCGCCAATCCGGCCCGCCACCCCCCCTGCGCACAGAAACGCCGGTTCCCCGCCCGCGCCCCCCCTAGGGGTGAAGTCGGCCGACAGGCTGACTTCCAGAGGCATGCCCTTCGCTTTGGCGAGCCGCTGCGCGACGTTCACCGCCGCGGCCGTCAAGTCCACGTCGCCGCCGACCCGAACACGTTCCGCAGTAGAGGAAAATTTCAGATGGGCCTGGACGGGCCCGGCGACGCAGTCTCCGAGCCTCGCGGCCGACCACGGCGAAAGGGCAAGCGCCCCCGCCAAGTCCTCCGTGCGAGCCCGGACGTCCAGTTGCATGACCGGACCCCATCGGACGAGAAGGAATCGGGGCGCTTCATCCGAACCGCCCTCCTGTGTCGCGACGCGAACCTGGCTCTTTCCCTGAAAGGCAATCCGGGCGCCCGGCAGGTCCAGGACCGCCCGGCCGTCCAGATAGTTCCGCTCTCCCGGCAGCCATTTGCCCGCCAAGTGCGCGGTGGCGGCCCCGCCGGAGGGTTTGCGGAAGTACTCACCGATCCGAATAGCCGCCTGCGAGAGGTCCGCCTCAAGCGTGCCCTCGAGTTGCCCCTCCACCAGGGTGGCTTCGACTCCGACGCTCGCGCGGCCGGCCAGTGGCGGCGCCTCCGACGCAAAGCGGCCGGGCATCAGGATCGCGCCGGCGGCTTCCATGGCCTCGACACTCAAGGTCCCGTCAAAACGGGCGGTTCCCGAAGCGCCCTTCTCCGCCGGGCGGCGATGCTCGGCCGTCCCGCGCCAGGCGAGCGTCGCGTCGCCGAGGCAAATCGTCACCGCCTGCACGCGGGCTAGCCGGGCCCCGCCCGTCACAAAGGCCGACGCGTCCAGCCGGGCCTCGGTTCCGGCAGGCTTGTGCGCCCGTTCAGGTCCGCGCACCGCCATCCCGGTCAGGTCAGCGCCGAGTTCCACCCGCCACGCGGCCGCTTCCTCGTCGGCCGGGCCGGGAGAAAGTTTGAGATGCGCTTCGAGGGGTCCTTCGGCGTTGACACGGCCCAGGGCGCTGCGCAGCCAGGGAATCTGTGCTAGAAGCATCCGCACATCGGACACCTCGGCCTTCAATTCCCCGGACGCACCTCGGAGCGACCAGTCGCCTTCGCTCCCCCCCGACACAGGCAGACGCGCCGTCGAGCAGACCCGGCCGGCCTCACCCTTCAGGTCAGCCCGTTCGATGTGAACCCAGGAAAAATCGTTTTGGAACGTTGCCTCCAGGTCGAAACACAGGGGTTCGGCAATCTCTTTCTCTAGAATGTTCCGCCAGACCGCCCGCGTGTCGGTCAGGTCCACCGACCCGCCGAGATGCAGCCCCTTGTCGGCGGCGGCACCGGCCAGAGAGAACCGCAGACGGGCGCAACCGTCCAGCCGCTCGAACCGTTCGGCGAAGCGGCGAAACGGCTCGATGCTTTGGCTGAGCGGCGCCCACGCCAGTGTTCCCACCCCGTGCAAGTCCATCTCGGGACGGTCCACATCCCTGGTTTTGACCCACCCCGACAAGTGCATGTTGATGCCGGGCGAAGAGAATTTAACAAGGTTCAACCTGAGCGGCTCGTCGGGCGTGTTGCGGGCCACCTGGAACCCAAAGACGGCGTGCGGAATCGACAGGTCGCTCTCCGACCCTGGTAAGGGGAGGCGGACGCCGTCCGCTTGAATTGCCCCCTCGATGCCCCACGCGCCGTTCCCGAACGTTGCCGACAGGCGGCCGGACGTGCGACGGACGAGGTTCTGAACCGCCCGGTCGGCCCACACCATCCCCAGTGCCTCGGACCAAGCCACACCGCTCCAGTCCGCCTTCAGACTCCCGACCATCGCGTCGCGCCGGGCCGGGTCCAGGGTATTCGTGCTGGCGGTGACGACGACGCGGCCAGGCGTCGGACCTGGCACCTCGGCCGCCAGACGCACGTATCCCTGGCCGGTGGTGATAAGTTCTCCGATGCTCCCGTTGACGCCGGTCAGCGTGACGGAGCGGTCGAGAGCCTGGTTCTCAACATGAACGCTGGCGTCGGTAATCTGGATGGACCGCGCCCGCAGCGGTTCACCGCCGGCCAGGTCGCCCGCGTTCCATCGCCCCTGGTCGTCGCGGACGAGCCACACCTCAAGGCCCTTGATGCGGACCACGTCCATCGGCACGTTGCTGCCCCACGCCGCCCGGGCCGCGTCAAGGAGGCCGAGTCCCACTGTCAGCGAGTCGGCCCGGGCGAACAGGCCCTCGCCGTTTCCCCCGCGGCGCGCCACCTGAAGCCCCGTGCATCTTAAACCTTCGAACCAACGAAAACCTGCCGATTCAATCGTCACGCGACGGCCGAGCCGCTCCGATAGAAGCCCCTCGACCTGCCGGCGCACAGCGCTCGCGGGGAGCAGCAGGGGCAAAAAAACCACCCCCAGCGCCGCCAGGGTCACCAGGGCGGCGGCCGCAATCAAAAGCGCCCGCCACAGGTGGCGTCGGGTTGGCTTTGTGCTTTCGCTCATGGGTTCGCGGCCCTGCGAAGCCGATTCGGTCGGGCAATCATACCGCCCCGGCTCCCGCAGCGGAAGCCCGAAAGGGCGTTGGAGCCGCAAGCCAAGCGGTCGCCTCCGCCGCCGACAACGCCTACCGCACGGCGTCGGGAAGCAATAGATGAGCGACCTCGGTTGCCCGGAGTGAGGCACGCCCGGCGAGGGACTTCGGCGCATCGGATGCGAGGAACACACCCCAGCCGGCGTCGCCTTCGCCCACCAGACCGTGCGACCCGCGGATCCCGTCAGCCGAAAGCGGAATACCTTTCCTGTCGGCGTCAATTAGCAGTTCCGCCGGATCGAAGCCGGGCTTTGAGTGAATGTCCACGGTCCGGGCGAAAGGCGGCGCCTTGGCGTCATCCAGCCACCAGTAATACACGAAGTGCGCATCGGGCTCTGCCAGCGCGACCAGTTCGCCGCTTCGCACGTGGTCCAGACCGCGCTCGGCCATCGCTGCGCGGTCCAGCACCTCGGCGACGCCGTCGAGCCCCGCAAGCAATTTCCCGACGGCCTGCACATCGCGCTTCAGGTTCTCGGTGGCGGGAAAATAGACGTGCGCCACTTGATTATCCACCATCGCGAAGGCTCGCAAATCGCCCGGGTGCAGGTACTCTCCTCCCGCCACCTCGCGCACCGCCAGGTACCCCGCCTCGCGAAGCGCGCGGTTCGGCGCGACCGCGCGGCGGACAGGGACAAAGGAATACTCGCTGAGGACGATCGTCCGGGCGCCGACCTCATCGGCGGCTTCAAGAAGCGCCGCCAGACAGGAATCGAGTTCACGCGCCGCGGCGCGATGCGCCTCAGAGCAGGGACCGCTCCGGTGACCGCTGTAATCCAGATGCGGCAAGTAAACGAGCGCCAGGTCCGGCTCCTCGTCGCGCCAGACCGCAATGGCCGCATCGGCAATCCACCGGCTCGACCCGATGCCCGCCATCGGACCCCAGTAGTGCATCAAATTAAAGGCCCCGCGCGGCTTGCCGGGCTCGAGCGCCGATTCCCCCTCCACGAGCCGGTCGTACAGGTCCGCCGGCCGCGAGTAACAATCTTGGATTAACTCCCCGCCCGGCCCATGGACCGGCTTCGGTGTGAGCAGCACATCGACCGTAGGATCGTACAGGCTCTGTTGCCAGAAAAGCATCGCGACCTTGGGCTGCTTCCCGCGCCCCAGGCTCCACACGCGCGGCGCGCCGACCAGTCGCGCCGACTGCTCCCAGAACCGCACCTCGGCCGTGTCGTGAAAGTAAAGGCCGTTGGCGACGATGCCGTGCCGCGCGGGCGGCTCGCCTGTTGTCAGCGTCGCCTGCATGGGGCAGGTCGTCGCGGGCAGAACCGGTTCCAGCGGCAGGCACGGCCCGCGCCAGATGGGGCGCGCAAGCGCCGGCATCTCGGATACGAGACGAGCGCTCAGGCCCGCGACGTTGATGACCAGCGTCCGCTTCATCGTAGGTTCCTTTCCCGCTGCCGCTTCGCATCATAACCGGCGTCCGCGCGGCAGGCAATACTCCGAGCGCACCCTTGACTGGGCCGCGCCGTCCGCTACAATGCAGTTGCGCACCTTCGAGCCGCCCGCGAGAGCAGGGGGCACGACCTGCCGCGCAAGAATAGTTACATGGGGGGCAAACCATGAGCGCGAAAGACAAGATCAAGATTCTTCAAGGCGACCTGACGGAACAGGATGCGGATGCTATCGTCAACGCCGCGAACGACGACCTTCAATTGGGCGGCGGCGTGGCGGGCGCGATCCGCCGAAAGGGCGGCCCCGCCGTCCAGGAGGAGTGCAACCGGGTCGGCCCCATCCCGCTCGGCGAAGCCGCCGTCACCGGCGGCGGCAACCTCAAAGCGCGGTACGTCATCCACGCGGCCAGCATGCGCCTGGGTGAACGGACCAGCGAACCGAACCTCCGCGCCTCGACGCGCGCAAGTCTCCTGCGCGCCAGGGAGTTGGGCGTCCGGACCATCGCCTTCCCCGCCGTCGGGACCGGCATCGCGGGCTTTCCGATGCGCCGATGTGCCGAAGTGATGCTTGAAGAGGTGGCCCGGCATCTCGAAGGCGACACGAGCCTCGAAGAAATCCGATTCGTCCTTTACGACAATGTGGCACACCAAGCGTTCCGCGACGTTTTTGAGGCCCTGCCCGATTAACTTCCGGCCTGACCGTCTCCGTCATCTACGAACGGGGCCCGGGCACGCGCGCCGCCCCGCGCGCATCATCCCATCGGTCTGGCGGCCAATCACTTGCCTTCGAGGGCCTCGAGGCGGTCCTTGGCGGCTTGGTAGGACGGGGCGAGTTCCAGGACGCGGCGGTACAGGGCGATGGCCTCGGCCACGCCGCCCTCGGCCTCGGCACCGGCGGCCACGGCGTCCTCATACGCCAGGCCCAGATTGAACAGGACATCCGGGTCGTTCGGCGCGAGGCTCCGGGCCCGCTCGAACGCGCACAGACACTCCCCCAGCCGACCGAGGGACGCGTGGCACATGCCGACGGCAATTAGCGTGTCCACCTGGGTTGGGTCCGCGCGGGCCGCCCGGTCCAGCGCCTCGAGGGCGTCCTCGTATTTCTCAAGGTCATACAGGGCTCGGCCGGTCAGATAGTGCCCCCGCGCGTCGAAGGGGGCCTCGTCCGCCAGCCGCCGCGCCACCTCCATCGCCTCCTCGGGCCGGCGCACCTCGAGAAGGATCGAGGCAAGATTGCCCACCACGTCGAGGTTCGTCGGGTTCGTTTCGGCGAGCCGGCGCAGGCGCTCCAAGGCTGCCTCGGGCTGGCCGAGGTCGGCTTCGATTAGCGCCCGGTTGATTTGGAGCGGCAGGTCGTCGGGTCCCTGTGGGAGGAGCGCCTCTGACAGGCGTCGGCGCGCCAGGCCGCGATCGAAGGCGCCGCGCGCCTCCTCGTACCGCCCCTGCATGGCCAACAGGACACCGAGGTCATTCTCGAGTTCGTGGGCGCGGCCGGAGAAGGCCATTGCGCGGCGGAGTTCTTCCTCGGCGGCGTCGAAACGGCCTTCGCCCGCAAATAGAGCCGAGAGATTCCGGTAGAGTTCGTCGCGATGCGGCTCCTCGCGTAGGGCGCGGCGAAGGACACGCCGGGCGCGGCTCATGTCGGTTTTCGAATGGGGAAGCCCCGTCAGTTGTGAAAGGATGAGGGGGTCGCCCGGCTGGAGTTCGAGCGCCCGTAACAGGTGCCGCCTCGCCTTGTTCGGCTGCTCCAGCAGCCGGTATGCCGCCCCCAGTTCCAGATGAATGCGCGAATCGTCTGCCGCTTCATGGAGGAGTTCCTCGTAGACCTCGACGGCGCGTTTGAGGTTTCCCTTCTGCGCATGGTAGCCTCCGAGCGCCAAGCGCGCCTCACGGCTGTCGGGATACAACTCGAGTTCTCGCTTCAACTCCTCGTGGGCGCGGTCCAGGTCGCCCTTGCGGCCGTAGGCGCGGGCCATCACGAGATGGAGGTCGGGAAACTCCTCGTCCCACTCGGCCGCGCGCCGCCAGACGGCAATCGCCTCGTCCAAGCGGCTTTGTTTCGCGAGCACCAGGCCCCACTGATACGCGATCTCCGGGGACACGGGGTGAAGGTCGGTTGCCTCCTGGTAAATGTGTTCGGCCTCGTCAAATTGTCCCAGGTTCCCGTAGACGCCGATCAGTTGGGCGAGGACCGCCTCGTCGTCCGGCGTCAAGTCCCGCGCGCGGTTCAGGTACCCGAGCGCTTCGCGGTCGTCGGCCCGCAACCACGAGACGAACGCCAGCCCGAACCAGGCTTCCACGCACTGGCGGTCGCTGTCGATGGCTCGCAGGAGTTCCTTTTCCGCTTCATCCACGCGAGAGAGGTAAGCGAGACAGCGGCCGGCGAGGGCCTGGGCCTCGGCATGTTCCGGATCCAGTTCGAGGGCCCCCCGGCAGGCGTGCAGCGCCTCCTCATAGGCCGCCTCCTCGAAGAGGCGATCCGCTTCCTCCAAGTAATCTTCAGGATCCATCCAACGGTCCATCAGACACCTCATCTCCCCCGAAACTCGACGCGGGAAAAGAAGCCCGCCCCGGCCGTGGGCTTTTTCGGCCAGGCCTGTACGGGCGGCTCGAAACGCAAACCGCCACGCCGGCTCTAGGGCTGCGCAAACGTGTTCCACTTCACGGGCACGTCCACCTCGACGCGTCGGATGCGCACCGTCCAGCGGACGGGGCCCGTGCGCTCCCCGGCCTCATCCACCGGGAAGAGGCGCCATCGATGGGCGAGGAGCCAATCGCCCTCGGGCCGCCAATCATCCATCTCGACGCGGAACCGCCGGCCGAAGAATGGCGGCTCAGACCACCGGATAACCACCGCCTCCACCCGGCCCGTGCCGCGCCGAATTTCAACCACCATCCGGTCGCTCGCCGATGCTGCCGACCCCTGCCCATACCGCACGAGCAGCCTGTCCCACGTCCGGGCCTCGGCGGGACCGGTTACCGAGCCGAAGCCGTCGATTCGGAGACCCCGCCTGAGCAGGCTAAACGGCATGGGTAAAAGTTCCCGGACCAGGCGAACGTCACCTTCCGCCTCGGCCCGCGCTTCGAGGTCTTTCGTCTCCTTGCCGCCTGCGAAGACGCGCCACCCCGAGGCGCCGACGACCACCACCTCGCGCCGGGCGGGCTTCTCAATCCGGACGCAATCGCTTGCGGTATCGAGGAGCCAGACCTCCCGCGTCGTCCGGTCGCCCTCGGGGAGATGCTCGGTCCGCTCGACCTCGCAGCGAACATTTTTGCGTTCGAGCCACCTGTAGTGCGATCCGTGCCGCCAAAGGCAATCTCGCACGAGGCCGCGAGCCCGGTCGCTCGTGATGGCCCCCAGGCGCGCGTTGGCCTCGTTCAACCTACTGCAGGATGCAGCGCCCGCCGCCAGGGCCGACGCAGCCGCCAACGCAACAATCATCCTTAACCGTCGCGACATGGGCCACTCCAGGTAGATTCCTAGCCGAGAACCGATGAACCTATTATACTGGTCGCGCGGCCGTCCTCAAGCGGCTCGCCATTCGGAGAGGCGAGGCATCGTGCTCAAGAGTGACTACTGGTACCGATTTCCCTGGTTGCTGATGGCGGCCGCTTTGGTCCTGGTGGGCCTGGGCATTGCGGGAATTTACGCGGCTACGGCCTTTGAGCGTGACCCGGTCACGCACGAAATCCCCGGCGACCCCTGGCCTTTCTGGGAGACGCCCGCCGCCAGGCAACTGGTATTTGTCGCGGCGGCGATGGTGGTTTTCGTCGTGGCCCTCATTCCGAGTTACACGCGTCTGGCCCACTTCAGTTACGCCCTTTACGGTGTGAGCCTTGCGGCCCTTTTGCTTCTGGCCGTAATGCGCTGCCTGGACCTGGAGATCCGGCCCATCATTTACCCGACCAACAATGCCTATAGTTGGATTCGCATTCCCGGCTTGGGCTTTAAGATCCAGCCGTCGGAAGTTGCGAAGATCGGTTTCATCATGTCGCTCGCCTTCTACCTGCGCTATCGGAAGAACTACCGGACGTTTCGAGGTTTGCTCGTTCCGTTTGCGATGGCGCTCGCGCCGACCGCGCTCGTTCTGTACCAGCCCGACCTGGGGACGGCGATGCTCTTTCTGCCGATCCTGTTCCTGATGCTGTTCGCCGCGGGAGCGCGGGCGAAACACCTCGCCGCGATCATCGCGATGGGCCTGGTGATGGTGCCGATCTTCTATTCCTCGATGAGAGGTTACCAGCGGCTCCGGATTGATTCGTGGCTCCTGCACGGATGCGCCGAACGGGTCCACTTCGCCCTGGCCCGCGCCGAATCGGAGGAGGACGAGGCGGACTCGGTCGCCCTCGAGGCCGGGGGCCCGCGACTCTCCAGCGACGAGAAGACGCGCCTGGCGGACGAGGTGACGAGCATGTGGCGGTTCCGGCTCTGGCGTCTGGCTTCGTGGATCTCGTGGGGCAAAGACAAGCCCGAGTTCGCCGCAACCCGGCGCCGCCTCTTTGAGGCGCTCGAGCGCAGCGACGGCCCGCAGCGATTCGGCGCCCTGCGCCGCTTTTTCGGGTGGCTATTGAACGAGGCGGGCCACCAACTCTTCCAGTCCAAAATCGCCGTCGGAAGCGGCGGCTTCGGCGGCCGCGGATGGCTCGAAGGCACCCAGACCCGCTACCGCCTCCTGCCCGAGGCGCACACCGACTTTCTGTTTTCGACTATCGCCGAGCAGTTCGGATACGTCGGGGCCGCCGCTGTGGTGATCCTCTATATGCTCGTGTGTCTGCTGGGCCTCGACGTCGGTTTCTCGACGACCGAACCATACGGGAAACTCTTTGTGGTCGGCGTCGTGGCGCTGATTGCGGCCCAGAGTTTCCTGAACCTGGCAGTGAGCCTCGGCCTGATGCCGATTACGGGGATTCCGCTGCCGCTGATGAGTTACGGCGGATCGAGTCTCGTGAGTTCCTTCCTGGCGCTGGGCCTATTGTGCAACGTGGCGATCCGGCGGCTGTATCTGATCGCCCCGCGGCCGTTCGAGTGGAAGGAGTGACCGCTCGCTAGCGTTCGCGGCGAGTTTTGCACTCGCGGCTAGCCGGTATGCACTCGCCAGCAGCACGTGGCGCAAAGGGGCCTTTGCCTTTGCTAGCCGCGCGCGCAAGCAAGCGGCCTGCCGTTCATTTCGCGACAATGTTGACCAGCCGCCCCGGCACCACAATGACCTTGTGCACCTCGGCTGAGCCGAGAACTTTCTTGACCCGCTCGCTGGCGAGCGCCGCCTCGCGCACCGCTTCCTCCGAGGCGTCCGCCGGAACCGTGATGCGGGCGCGGACCTTGCCGTTTATCTGAATCGGGATCTCGAGTTCCTCTTCCGCGCACGCCGCCTCATCATACTCCGGCCACCCGGCCGCCAGGACACTCGGCTCGTGCCCCAGCGCCTGCCAGAGTTCCTCGGTGATGTGCGGCACGAAGGGGTGCAGGAGGCGGACCATCGACTCAAGAGCCAGGCGTGCGACGGCAGGCGCCTCGGTGAGCGCCGCCTGTGAGAACGTGTTCGCGAGTTCCATCGCGGCGGCAATCGCTGTGTTGAACTGCCACGACTCCTCAATGTCACGCGTGACCTTGCGCACCGTCTGATGCGTCTTTCGCCAGAGGGTCCTGCCCGCCGACGAAAGGTTGCTCCCATCGCCGTCGTAAGAGGCAACGTTCGTAATGGACTCCAGTGCGCCCTCCACCAGCCGCCACACGCGATCCAGGAACCGCCGCGCGCCGACGACCGCGTCGTCCTGCCACTCGGCGTCCTTTTGCGGCGGGCCGACAAAGAGCGTATAGAGACGCTGCGTATCCGCCCCATACTGCTCGATGACCGCGTCGGGGCTGACGACGTTTCCCTTGGACTTCGACATCTTTTCGAGTTTGCCGGTCTGCGGCGACTGCTTGCAAATCATCCCCTGGGTAAAGAGGGCCTGGAACGGTTCGTTGAAGCCGACGTGTCCCGCGTCGTAGAGTACCTTCGAGATGAACCGCGTGTACAAAAGGTGCAGGACGGCGTGCTCGACGCCGCCGATATACTGGTCCACCGGCATCCAGTAATTCACCTTGGCCCGGTCGAAGGGCTTATCATTGGGCCGGCGCTCCTCATCCGTGAGCGTGTAGCGGAGGAAATACCAGCAGGAGCAGAGCCACTGGGCCAGCGTGTCGGTCTCGCGCCTGGCCGCTTGGCCGCACGCCGGGCACGCCGTCTCGACCCAGTCTTTGACCTTCGCCAGCGGGCTTTCGCCCCTCGGCGGAAACTCCACCGCCGTCTCCGGCGGAAGTTCGACCGGCAGTTGCTTGACCGGCACGGGGACCGTGCCGCACGCCGGGCAATGGACGATCGGAATCGGCGCACCCCAGTAGCGTTGGCGGCTGATGAGCCAGTCGCGGATGCGATAGTTGACCGCCCCGGCCCCCATCCCGTTTTCTTCGAGGTGCCGGATGACGTCCGGGATGCCGGACGGCGTGGGCGTTCCGGTCATGGGTCCGGAGTCGGCCATCCGCCCCGCTTCGACGTAGGCTTCGGTCATCGTCTCGGCGGAAAGTTTCCCGCCTTCCGGCTGGATGACGACGCGGATCAGCAGGCCATATTTCTTGGCGAACTCAAAGTCGCGCTGGTCGTGGGCCGGCACGGCCATCACCGCCCCCGTCCCGTATTCCATGAGGGCGTAATTGGCCACCCAAATGGGCACGCGCTCCCCGTTGACCGGGTTGATGCAGTAGGCGCCGGTGAACAGGCCTTCCTTTTCCACCTCGGCGTCGCTTCTGGCGGCGGCAGGCTGGCGCGCGACCCGCTCGCAGAACTCAAGGACTTCCCTCTCGCGCTCGGTCCCCGCGACCAGCCTTCGGGCCAGCGGATGCTCGGCCGCAAGGCTCATGAACGTCACGCCCCAGAGCGTGTCGGGACGCGTCGTGAAGATTGGAAGCCCCGGCGCGCCGGGGTCCTCCAACGTGAAATCGACCCGGGCGCCTTCGCTTCGGCCGATCCAGTTGGCCTGCATCGTCCGGACCGTCTCGGGCCACTCGGCCAGTCCCTCGAGGTCGTCGAGCAGCCGCTGGGCGTAGTCGGTAATCTTGAAAAACCACTGGTCGAGGTCGCGCTTCTCGGCCACGGCGCCGCACCGCTCGCACTTGCCGTCCACGACTTCCTCGTTCGCGAGGCCCGTCCGGCACGATGGGCACCAGTTCACGGGCGCCTTTTTGCGGTAGGCCAGGCCGCGCTCATACAGGACGAGGAAAATCCACTGGGTCCACTTGTAGTAGTCGGGGTCGCTCGTGTTGACCTCGCGCCGCCAGTCGTAGCCGACGCCCCATCGGCGGAACTGCTTCTTCATGTAGTCGATGTTCTGGCGGACCCACGTGGCGGGCAGTTGCTTGTTCTGGATGGCGGCATTCTCGGCGGGTAGGCCGAAGGCATCCCAACCCATGGGGGAGAGTACCTCGTAACCGCACATCATCTTATAGCGCGTCACAACGTCGCCCATGATGTAGTTGCGGCCGTGGCCCACGTGCAGCGTGCCGGACGGGTACGGGAACATTGTGAGGCAGTAGAACTTCTTCTCGCGCGGTCCCGACAGGTCGGGATCGGTCTCGAACGTTCCGTGCTCGTCCCACCATGCCTGCCACTTGGCTTCAATCGCCTTGGGCTTGTATGCGTCCATCATCAGCCTCGCTGCGCTGCCGGGCCCATTTTCGATTTGCGATTTGAAAACGACGAACTGCCAACCGTATCCGCCGAATCACCAATCGGCAATCGAAAATCGTAAGTAAAAAAGCCTCAGGCTTTACTGCCCGAGGCCATCCGGTCCCCGTACGGGTCCCTCCGGCCCGGCCGGCGAAGGAAGAATCATTGGACCTGACTCTCATAACGGCTGGTACATAAAACGGGGGCAGGGCAGCAGCGGCGCGGCCTTGACCGGTGCGCCCGAAGTATGCGCGGCGAGTTCCGGATGGACATCGGGATTGGCCCGCCCAATCACCACATGTACTCGCGTCCCCAGCGATCCTCCCTGGGGCTGGGGTTGCCGCTGGTTGATTTGGTCTCGTCGAATTCTTCGCGCGTCATGCGGATGACCTGGCCGCCGAAACACACGACGTAGCCGCCCCCCGCGTGCCGCTCGGCGATGGCGAAAAGCGTGTCGTCCGGCGAAATGGCCCCATCCGTATATTCGCTCTCCGTCGGATGCTCCTCGACCAGGAGGAAATGCCTGGGCAGGAACTGGTCCCAGCGGCGCGGCTCAGGGGGGTTGTCGTCCGTCTCGGCGTAGATGTTCATGGCGTAACTGCTGAAGATTTGGTCGCGGTTATTGTGAGTTTTGCCGTCCCGCTCCGCCTCGGTTTTCCAGTGCGCGCGGTCGTCGGGAGAAAAAAGTTCCAGTGCCCACTGGTCCATGTGCTTCGGGCAGATGAAGCTCTCCGGGTCGCCGACCAGTTTTAGTCTCATCAACCACCCTTCCTCTCCCAACCACGCGTTGGGCAGCGGCAGAAAGCCGTCGTGCGTCTGGCAATACGTCAGAATCGCCTTGGCCAACTGGTCCAGGTTGTTCTGGCACCGCGCCTCGTTGGCCGCCTCCAGCACCGTCTGGAACACCGGAAACAGAAGGGCTATCAGGATTCCGATGATCATGATGACAACCAGCAACTCAATCAGCGTAAACCCGCGCTGCCTTCGTGCACCCATTTACCTTCCCTTTGTCTTTGATTCCTCCCCCTGTATTATATGTTCCCTCCGGGTGTCCTGTAAGGGAATTGTCGGGCGTTCCGCCGTCCGGGCGCAACGCATTCGCGTTTAGGTGGCGTCCGGGCCGTGCCCGGACGGCCGTGGCTTGGCCCGCCGGAGGGGGGAAAGCGTTGACCCTCGGGGCATGGGCCACTATGATGCGGCCCCAAGAGCCGGGTCCCGGTCCCGATGCATCGGGAGGACGCCACCCGGACGGTGTGAGAAGGCAGAAAACGGCTGATGGCCAACGATCAGGATCGGATGGAACGAATCGTCTCGCTGGCGAAACGCCGCGGGTTCATCTTCCCGTCGAGCGAGATCTACGGCGGCATCAACGGTTTCTGGGACTACGGGCCGCTCGGCGTGGAACTGAAGCGCAACATCAAAGACGCCTGGTGGCGGGACCTCGTCACGAACCGCGACGACATCGTCGGCCTCGACGCGGCCATCATCATGAATCCCAAGGTCTGGGAAGCCAGCGGGCATGTGGGCGGCTTTACGGACCCGATGGTGGACTGTAAGGCATGCAACTCCCGGTTTCGGGGCGATCAGGTAACCGTTCTGGCGCTGCACTTCATACCCCGTGGGGGACCCAAGGGGCGCGCCAGCGAGGATTGCTACTTCTCGGCCGTGGGTTCCGAGGATGACGTCAGGGCGAAGCACCGCAAGAGAATCGAGAAGCTGCAGAGGAGCCACCCTGACCAGCCCGGGGGCTGGAACCCCAAGCACGAAGTCCACGCCCTCAGTTGGATCAGGAACCCGGAGGCTTACGCCAAGGTTCATTGTCCCGATTGCGATCAAGTCGGGACGTTGACCTCTCCTCGCGCATTCAATCTGATGTTTGAAACCTACGCAGGCGCCATGCAGGACTCGTCTTCGAAAGTCTACCTCCGGCCCGAAACGGCCCAGGGCATCTTCGCCAACTACAAGAACGTCCTGGACACGACGCGGCTCAAAATCCCCTTCGGCATCGCCCAGATCGGCAAGGCGTTCCGCAACGAGATTAACCCGCGCAACTACACCTTCCGCAGCCGCGAGTTCGAAATGATGGAAATCGAGTTCTTCTGCCGCCAGAGCGAGGCCGACAAGTGGTATGAGTATTGGCGCGACGCGCGGTTCCAGTGGTATGTCGGCCTGGGCCTGAAAGGCGAGCGGCTGCGCCTGCGCGACCACAAGCCGGACGAACTCGCTCACTATGCCAAGGCGTGCGCCGACATCGAGTACGCCTTCCCGTTCGGAACGAGCGAACTCGAGGGCATCGCGAACCGCACCGATTTCGACCTGACTCGGCACCAGGAGGCCAGCGGCCGCGACATGACCTACTTCGACGATGAGACCAAGGAGCGGTTCATCCCCTACGTCATCGAGCCGTCGGGCGGCGTGGACCGGGCGGCGTTGGCGTTTCTCGCCGAGGCCTACGACGAGGACGAGGCCCCCGACGAGAAGGGCAAGATGCGCAAGCGCACCGTCCTCAGGCTTCACCCGCGCCTTGCGCCCATTAAGGTGGCCGTCTTCCCGCTGGTCCGCAAGGACGGGATGCCCGAGAAGGCCCGCGCCATCTGGGCCGCGTGCAGGGAGCACATAGCGACCTTCTACGACGAAAAGGGCGCGGTCGGCCGCCGCTACCGCCGACAGGACGAGGCCGGCACGCCGTTCTGCGTCACCGTGGACGGCCAGACGAACGAGGACGGCACGGTGACGATTCGCGACCGCGACACGATGAAACAGGAGCGGATTGCGGCCGAGGCCGTCCTCTCCTACGTGCGCGATCATCTCCACCTCTAGTCCGCCTCAGGCGTAGAGGCCGGGGCGAAGTCCGATAAGTCCGCAGCAGGCCGCTTTTTACCTCAAGGCTCGCGCGTTTCGGGGCCGATTAACCCGTGGAGAGCAGCGCAGGGGCAACGGCGCAGCGGGGAAAGTGTGCCCCCGCGCCGGCCCGCCTGCCAGGATTTGGCGGGCAGGCCCGATGGAAAGGCTCTAGCGTGGGACGAATCGGTGCGCTCATGACGGCGGCGATTCTGGTCGTCGCGGCAGGATGCGGCCAACTGGCCTGGCGGGAGGACCATTTCCCGTTTGAGCAAGGGTATGCAGCGCTGGAGGCGGGCCGCTGGCACGAGGCCGCCGAAGCATTCACAACATTCCTTCAGGCGCATCCCGGTTCGCCGGCGCGGGGCGAGGCGTATTACTATCGCGGCCTGGCGCGAGTGCGCCTGGGCGCTCGAGACGAAGCGCTCGCCGATTTCCAGCACGCCGTGCGGGCGGCGCCGCCGCCGCCGATTGACGCCTACGCCCACGTCGCCATCGGGAACCTTCATTACGAGGCGGAGGAAGACCGCGAAGCGGTTCTGGCTTATGCCCGGGCGCTGAAGAATCCGCCGGACGACCTGCCGCTCGAGCGCGTCCTCCTGAGGCTGGCCATCAGCCTTCAACGGATCGGCAAGTGGCGGGCCGCGGATACGTACCTGGCCTACGTAATGGAGCACTATCCGAAGACGGCGGCGGCAGCAGCAGAGGCGCGGCGGCGCTATCGGGCGGGCGCGTTCAGCGTCCAGACGGGGGCCTATGCGTCGAGCACGGGGGCATCGCGCGAAGCAGCCCGGTTGCGGGCCGCCGGATTCCAACCGCGCCTCGGCATGACCGAGCGCAATCGGAAGCGGTTCCATACGGTTCGCGTGGGCCAAGCGCGGACCTATGCGGAGGCAGTCGCCCTGGCGAAGCGCGTCGGCGCGGCAGGCTTCGCCACCTGGGTTGTGCCGTAGGGGGTAGGAGGAGACGCTTTGGAAAAGAGCAGCGCGTTGCGACGGCACGACTACGCCAAGGAGGGAGACCTGCGGGAGCACCTCCGGTCGGACCCGGCGCAACCAGAGCGGCACCGTGAACTGGCGGCGTGGTTGAGCCGCGCGGGGCGCCTCGCCCAGGCGCGGGCGGCGCTGCACTCGGGGCTGGCCCAGGCGACGGGAACGGCGTCGCTGCGCCATCTGTTGGGCCTCATCTTTGCGGGGGCCGGCGAATACGAGGCGGCGGAGCGGCACCTGGCCCGGGCCTCGGCCCAGGAGCCCGCCACATTCGAGTATCTGCGGGACCTGGCCCTCGTCCAGGCGGTGTGCGGAAAAACGGCCGAATCGGTCGAGACCCTGAGACAGGCAATCGCGCTGGCGGGCGGGGTCCCGGGTGAACTCGCCTGCCTGCTTCACGTGGGGGAGGAGGTTCTGGCGGCGTCGTCGGCGCGGCCGGAGCGGCGGCCGCCGCGACCGCGCAGGCAGGCGGCCCTGGTCGAAAGCCTCGTGGCCCGCGAGCCCGAATTGGCCGAAGCACTTGTGGGCGGGCGCGGGGAAGCAGGACCGGAAAAACGGGAAACCCTGCGTGCGGCGCGGCGGGCGCTGCGGCGACTGATCGCGCAGCACCCGTCCCATCCGGACCTGTATTTCGGGATAAGCCTCGTGGCCGAGCAACTCGGAGAAATCGACCGGGCAATCGAGGCCGCCGAGAAGGCGATCGACCTGAACCCACGGTATGCCGAGGCCGCCCTGCTCGCCGTCCGGCTGTACGAGAAGCATGGCCGGCCGGACCAGGCGGCCGAGCGATGCACCCGCGTGACGGAATTGAAGCCGGAGTGGATCGACGCGCACCTGCATCTCGGGCGCCTGCTTCGAGAGCAGGGACAGGTCCACGAGGCCGCCGACGCCTACCGCCGGGCCCTGGAGGTGGACGGCAAGTGTCAGGAGGCGCGCCGACGCCTCGAAAACCTCGAAGAAGCGTTGGCGGCAAAAGGAGGCGGCGGATGAGTTACCTCCTTCGGACCCTCGGAAAAGGACTCGCGGGGGATTTCACGGGGTATCTGAGCAAGTTCCTCAAGGCGCCGACGGACCGGTCGCTCGAGGAACTCGAGGAGCAAGTCCGCGAGGCACCACGCAAGGCCGACCTGCACCTGGCGGTGGGCTTGAAGCAGATGGAACTGGGGCGGCTGGCGGCCGCGAGGCAGGCCCTGGAATCAGCCGTCCGCCTCGACCCGGAACTCGACGATGCCCGGGTGGCGCTGGCCGCCGCCGTCAGCGACCTCGGCGACCCCGCCAGGGCCGTCGAACTCCTCAAGCCGGTGGCCGAGCGGTGTTTCCAGGAAGCGACCGTTCGTTACGTCATCGGGCAACTCGAGGAACGCCGCGGCGCGATGGACGAGGCGGCGGCAAGTTATCGGCTGGCGCTTGCGGCCGACCCGATGCACACCGCCGCACGCCAACGCCTGGCGGCGCTGGAACTCGTGAGGGGAAACCTGGACCACGCGGTCCGTCAATACGCAATGCTGAAGCGGCAGGAACCGGGCGATTTTGAAACCCGCATGAATCTGGCCTCCCTCCAGGTGCGTCGCGGCAACATGGCGGAAGCCATCCGCGAATACCAGGAAGCGCTTCTCATCGAGCCGGACAACTGGGAGGCCCGATGCCAACTGGCCGACTGCCTCGAAAACCTCGGCATGCCCGAACAGGCGCTCGAAGAAATCCGCCGCGTCCTCGACCTCCACCCCGACTATCCCGACATGCATCACCGGGCGGCGTCGCTGCTGGTTCGGACTGGCGACCTGGCCTCGGCGGACTATCACCTCCAGCAGGCGCTGGCGATGAACCCGCGGTATCTGGACGCGCTGATCCTGCGCGGGCAGGTCCTTGTGGAATTGGGCCGGGCCGAGGACGCCGTCGCCCACTACCGGCGCGCCACCCGCGTCAACGATGGCTATCTGGAGGCCTACGTCGGCTTGGCGGTGGCGTATCGGCGATCGGGGCAGGACGAGCAGGCCGACGAGGCCGTCCGGATGGCGGCCCAGGTGGCGCCCGGGTCGGATCGCCTGTATCAGGAGATAGCGCGGCTGATGCTGCGCTCCTCCCTGTCGGCGGTGCGGCGGCGCGAACTGGACGTGCCGGCCGACGCGATGGCCCCCGCCGTGGACAAACTGGACCCCGCCGACGTCCTCGCCGCCGAACTCCGGGAACACGCCGACGCCGTGGCCGCCCACCCCAACTTCCCCGACTACCGATACCGCTACGGCCTGCTCCTGAAGAGCGCCGGGCGGACCGAGGAGGCGCTCGAGCAGTTCCGTGCGGCAGTGGAACTCAACCCGACGTATATGAAGGCCCTGGTCAAGTTGGGACTGACGACGTGGGAGGCCGGCCGCCTGGAAGAGGCCGCGAAGACGCTCGAACGGGCGGTCAACCTCCAGCCGGAATACGTGGACCTGCACTACCGGCTGGGGCTCGTGTATGCGGACCGCGGCCTGTGGCCGCTCGCCGTCGAGCAGTATGAAAAGGCTCTCCAACGCCGCCCCGACGCCGAAGGCGTGGAGGCGAGCCTGGCCCTGGCGCTCGAAAACATGGGCCTGGTGGGCGAAGAAGGCTCGCCCTTCGCTTCGGTGCCCTCCGCCCCGGCCCCAGCGGCAGAACCGTAGGGCCGCGCACGACGGCGCGAGCGACAAACCCTCGTCCTACGCCGAGCGCCTCCGTTTCAGGCAAATCGCCACAAGCCCTGCCGCCATGAGGCCCAGCGTTGCCGGCTCAGGGGTTCCATAAACAGACAGCGTCATGTCAACCCAATGCCGTGGTTTTGTGATATCAACAAGGTGCACATCGAGTGCGACGTATTCAATATTGCAGCCCTGGAAGTCAGGGCTCTTGCCGAACGTCACTGATTCGCGACGCCCGACTCCGCTTTGCCCCTCGCGGCCCGCCTGCGTCTCCAACGCGGCCGCCATGGCGGCAAATACGGATTTGTGGCGCCTTCTGCCTGGCCACGGCGGGGAAAGGCTTGCACAGACCACCCGGGCGGCCTAAGATTCACACCGTTCTTGTCCGGGCGCCATAATGCGGAGGCTCGACGATGGCCGACGCCCAAGTCCCCGATGCGTTCCAGCCGTATTACGATCTGATGGTCAATTGGGAGCGGCGGCTGGCCCACGAGGCCCCGTTTTTTCAGCGGGTCTTTGCCAGCGCCAGGGTCCGCCGTGTCTTGGATTGCGCCTGCGGCACGGGCCATCATGTCCGCCTCTTTTCACGGTGGCGTCTGGAGGTGGCGGGGAGCGACCTTTCGCCGGCGATGATTCAACAGGCCAGCCGCGACGCCAAACTCGACGGCGCCGACGTCCGATTCGAGGTCGCCGACTTCCTGGACCTTGCGGCTTATTTTGGCGAACCGTTCGACGCGATCATCTGCACGGGCAACAGTTTGTCGCTCGTCGGCTCGAAGGACGGCGTCCGCCAGGCGGTGGGGAGCATTTACGAGGTGTTGGCGCCTGGCGGCGTGGCGATCCTGCACGTCCTCAACTATGCCCGCATGCCCGAGGGGCGGAACCTCTACGAGGAGCCGCGCGTCCGCGTCGTGGACGACCGCGAAATCCTTTTCCTGAAGGTCGCCCGCAAGGTCCGCCGCCGCTGCGACCTGGACATCATCGTCCTCGAAAAGCAGGCGGGCGAGTGGACGAAACTTGAATTCCACGCCCAGGCCGTAGCCATCGAGCAGCCGGAACTCAAGACCCTGGCGACCGACGCCGGTTTTGTCCGCCTCCAGTTCTACGGCGGCTACGAACCGAAACCGTTCGACCCGGACACGAGCCGCGACCTCATCCTCGTCGCCCGGAAGAAGAAGTCCTCCAAATGACGCCGGGTCCACTTGTGGAATCGGGAGACATCTCGGGCGAACATTAGGGGGGTTTCGGTATGTGTAAACCAGTGAAGATCGTGGCGACGGCAGCGCTATTGCTCCTTTGGCTCGGCGTCCTTGGGCTGGGAGCAACCGCGCCGCCGCATGGCGAGGTCGCCGAAGCGCCCCGGACCGCCGACGAACTCCGCCGTCAAGTCGTCGAACTTGGCTCGAAGGGCAACCTCACCGGCGAATTGATCGCGCTGTTCAAACAATACGCCGACGCATGCGCCCGCGAGCGGCTCGTGCCGGCACACGTCTCCGAGGAGTTCTGGAATCGCATCGCAGCGGACGAGGTCCTGCACGACGCGTTGCTCGTGGAATTGTACCCCGAGTATGAGCCGGGGGTTGTTGCGTGTCTGAAGACGCTCACCGAAAAGTTCGGGCAGCAGTTCGATCGTCACAAGCATCTTGCGCTGGCCTTTGCGATCGCCTATGGCCGGGCGGGCCAGGGAAGCACCCTCCAGCCGGGTTTGCGACACCGGTACGCCTCGCCCCGGCGTCCCGAACCGTCACTTGAGGAATCATTCGCGTACTACCTGAAGTATGAGAAGAAGGCGATGAAGATGTCGCTTGTGACGACGCCTTGGCCGATGCTGGCCTTCGTGGCGGATAACGACATCCCAATCGAGGAGCGCGAGTGGGCTCTCGGGCGCTACGCGAAAAAGGCGTCGCTTGAGAAGATCTACTACGACGTGCCTTATGATACCAGTCGAATCAAGGGCGAGGGACGAATCGGTGACCGGCCTTACACGTTACAGAACCTCCTGACCTACGGCGGGGTCTGCATGGAGCGGGCCTACTATACCAGCCGCGTTCTCAAGTCGCTGGGCATCCCGGGCATGTATGATTGTGGCGAAGGGGCGCGCGGCGGCCATGCCTGGGTTTCCTGGGTCGGCCGCAGAGGCAAGCAGGCGGACCTCCTGTTTTCGGGGCGTTTCGATTACGATAAATATTACCGCGGCGAGGTCTTCTGTCCCGTCAAAGGCACGATTATCCTTGATCGCGATGTCCAGTTGTTGACGGCCGCGATGGTCCACTCCTACGAGGGATGGCTTCAGGCCCGGATCGGCTGCCACATCTACGACCTGCTCGATCCCGAAACGCGGGGCAAAGTCGCCGGTCTGCTCGATGGCGCGGTCCGGCGAAATCCGTATGGCGCCGATGTGTGGCGGCTGATGGCCCGCGACGTGGCCGAGGGGGTCCTCTCGCGCGAAGTGGGCGAGAAGATGTATGACCAGATGTTCCGGCACTTCGCCGCCTATCCGGACCTGACGTTTGAGGTGCTCGAGAAGATTCTGGCCCCGCGGCTCGCGGCGGCGGAGACGGAGGAGGAGAAAGAGGTCCGCAGAAACCTCAAGATCCTGGAGCAGGCGTTCAAGATCTACGAGCAGTCCAAGCGCCCGGACCTGGCGGTCAAACTCCGGAGCCTTCAGGGAGCCTACCTGGAAGCCGCCGGGCGGACCGAGAACGCGCTGAAATTATACGTCCTGGCAGCCGAGCGATATGTGGCGGACCACTACGGCTTCCTGGGCCTCTTTGACCGGGCGGTTGCCCTGATGCAAAACCTGGACATGCGCCTCAAGTATCTCAAGATTATGGCGGAGAAGGTGCCCCGGTACCGGGGACTGGCAGCCCCCGGCGCTGAGAGAGAAACGAATCCCGCTTTCGTTCACGTTGTGGAAGTGTATGTGGCGGCGCTTCGGGAGGCCGGACGCAGCGCGGAGGCCGACAGGTGGGAGCGCCGCATCCGCAAAAAAGAGGAATAACCATCCGGTTTCGCCGACTCGGACGGTTCTCGCTCTCATCCGGGCGTGCCCTGACTTCTGGTGCGCTACATAGCCTGCCAATTCGGCTCAATTTATCGGACCTTCCACGCCGATGCCTGTAGTAATCGCGAGGGGTAAAGGAAGGGAGTCGTGCCATGAACGTTGCGTTCATCTGGGCCCTCCTGGCCGTCGGTGGGCTGCTGGTCGGCGGAATCCTCTTTTGGATTGCCGCGATGGTGGCGCGGGCGGAGAACGCCTCGTTCGGCCGGGCGATGCTGAGCGCCCTTTTTTGTGGTATCGTTGCGGCCGCGGTCTTCGCCATGACTTACGTCCTGACGGACCGTGGGGGCTCCGCGCGCCCAAGCCTCATATTTTACCCCCATTGGCTCGGCCATGTGCTGATTGTCTTGGCGTCGGTGGTCATCCTGCGAAGCAGCCTTCAGACCTCGTTCGGCAGGGCGATTGCCGTCTTGTGCGGCGCGATCGGCATGGCCGTGGTCCTGGGCGTGCTCCTGACGCCGGCCCTCGCGCTGCTGGAGGACGTGCTGGGAGAGTGCGGCATCTTGTGACCTTGCCCGCGGGGCGTTGCCGGATGGCGTGCTTGGGGTCTGCCCCCTTGGGAATCGTTGTGTGGCCATGTGCTCGCCAGCGCAAGGCACACCATACCCTAAGGTGACCTCACCAATCACGCCTCCGGCGTGTCGGCCGCGGCGCTCTTGTCCGCGGCGGTCTGCTGAGAGGCGGCGTGCGGCTGGCGGTAGTCGTCGGGCGTCGGTTCCGGCACGGTCTGAAGCAGGCGGTCGATGATTTTTTCCGGCGTCACGCCTTCGGCATCCGCGTTGAAGTTCGTGAACAGGCGGTGCCGCAGGACAGGGTGAGCGATGCGGCGGACGTCCTCGCAGGTGACCTGGGCGCGGCCGGCGAAGATGGCGCGGGATTTTGCCCCGAGGACCAGATACTGGGCCGCCCGCGGCCCCGCACCCCACGTCAGCCACTCGTTGATAAATTGCGGTGCCTCGGGCGTTCCCGGGCGCGTGGCGCGCGCCAGGCCGACCGCATAGTCCACGACATGCTCCGAGACGGGGACGCGGCGGACGATTCTCTGAATGTTCAGGATGTGCTTGCCGGCCAGCACGAGCCGCAGGTCATACTTTTCCTCGGCGGTGGTTGTCTTGACGATGACGCGCTCGTCCTGGCGCGACGGGTAGTCGATGTTAATCATGAACATGAAGCGGTCGAGTTGGGCCTCGGGCAGGGGATAGGTCCCTTCCTGCTCGATGGGATTTTGCGTCGCGAGGACGAAGAACGGCAGATCCAGCGGATACGTGTTTCCCCCTGCGGTCACGTGATATTCCTGCATGGCCTGGAGCAGGGCCGCCTGGGTCTTGGGCGGAGTGCGGTTAATCTCGTCGGCCAGGATGATGTTCCCAAACAGAGGCCCCTTGATGAAGCGGAACTCGCGCTCGCCCGTCGAACGGTTCTCCTGAATGACGTCCGTGCCGGTAATGTCCGAGGGCATCAGGTCGGGCGTAAACTGGATGCGGCTGAACTTCAGTTTCAGCACGTTCGCGATGGTCGAGACGAGAAGCGTCTTCGCCAGGCCCGGCACGCCGACCATCAGGCAGTGGCCGCGACTGAACATGGCCAGCAGCAACTGCTCGATGACTTCGTCCTGGCCGACGATGACTTTGTGGATTTCGCCCAGCAAAAGGCTCCGGGCCTCCCCCAACTGCCGGACGGCCTTCATTTCGTCGGCGCTTCGTATGGCTTGCTCGGCCAAGGGAGCCTCCTGTGCGTGTGGATATAAGGAAAGGACGCCGCCATTGCAAGAAGGAAAATGCCGATTGGGGGTGCGACTACGTTATCCTCTACGTGTCGGGTGGGATTTTACCCGCCGTGGCGGGCACCCGACACGCATAAGCGACGGGGCCGGTGCGCAGCGGCCGGCGGCGCGCCGCTCGCTTAGGCGCTCGCGGCTAGTTTGTAGCGTCCGCGTTTAGCCGTTCAAAACCCGCATCCCGGCGCGCCGGGATTGCGGCTAAGAGCCTATCCCAATAACCCGCTCGTCGCGAGGCTGAGCGAGAGGTTCGAGGCCAAGGCGGCGCCCGTACGGGCGGAACGAGGGGGAGGAGTCAGGGCAAGTATCCCTTGACCGGCCCGCCGTTCTGGGATATAGGTATAGGGACGCTGTGAAGGACCGGACGCCCGCCTGCGGCGGGTGTCCGCCATTGTTAGGCAACCTGTTATGTCGCAAGTCGGCCACGAAAAATTTGAACTGGCGCAGCCCGTCGGCAGGGTGCTTCGCCGCATCCTTGCCCTGGCCCGCCCGTATCGGCTGGACATCCTGGGCGGTGTGGCCCTCGGCGTATTTATCTCCGGGCTGGGTTTTTTCATGCCGGTCTTGATGGGCGAGGGCGTCAACAAGTTGCTCGAAGCGTTTGAGGGTGGGGTGTCGAGGTGGAAAAATTGGGAGCCGCTCCTCCGGGTAATTGCGGCGATGCTAGGTGTAGGGTTCCTGGGGATCGGCTGCCACTACGCCAACCGCATGCTGATGGCGCACCTGCGAATGAAGATTTTGACGGACCTGCGCCGGCGTGTCTATCGGAAACTGATTCGGCAAAGTTTTTCCTACTACGACAAGCAGGATACGGGTCAACTCATCAACCGGACCATCGGCGACGTCAACAACCTGCGTATGTTTTACACGATGATCCTCGTGCAGGGGACCCGGACGTTGTTTTCGTTCATCTTTTTCGCCGTGTTCCTGGTTCTCCTTGACCGCCACGTCGCGCTGGTGGCCCTGCCGTTCCTCCCGGTTTACCTGGCGGCGATGATCGTGTTCGCCCGGCGGATTCATCCCATGTTCCACGATATGCGGCACGAACTGGACGCTGCGACGCAAATCCTTTCGGAGAACGTCCAGGGCATGCAGGTCGTGCGTGCGTTCGGGCGCGAAACCGAGGAGGTCAACCGGTACGACTCGGCCATTGAGAAGGTCCGGAAGCGGTGGTTCCGCCTGGCGGACGCTTTTGCCTTTTACCGGCCGTCGGTCTTTTTCCTGGGCGAGTTGTTGATGCTCGCCATGGTCGCAACGGCTGCGTTTCGGGTGCTTCACGCGCCGGCGGGGACGGGGCCCGAGGCCGGCATCATTGTCACCGTGTACTTTTTCTCCCGGATGCTCACGGGAAACATGCAGTTCATCGCGCGGATGGCCGGCACGGTTCAACACAGCCTGGTCTCGGCGGAGCGGGTGTTCGAGATCCTCGACGCCCGCCCCGAGGTCCGCGGCCCCGGCCGGCCGCGGCCCATGCCCGAAGGCGGCGGCCGCGTGGTCTTCGAGGACGTCGCTTTCCGCTACGACGACGAGCCCGTCCTCGAGAACGTGAACCTCGACATCCCGGCCGGGACGAACGTCGCCCTGGTCGGCCCGACGGGGTGCGGAAAGTCCACCCTCATTAAACTCCTGCCGCGATTTTACGACCCCCAGAAGGGACGCATCCTCATCGACGGGGCGGATATCCGGGAACTGAACCCCGAGCAACTGCGGGCCGAAATCGGCTTTGTTTTCCAGGACACGTTTCTCTTCTCGGCCAGCCTGTCTGAGAACATCGCTTTCGGGGTGCCCGCGGCCGAGCGGAGGGCCATCGAAGACGTGGCGCGCCGGGCCAGCGTCGATGAATTTGCCAAGGCCTTCACGGACGGCTACAGCACCAACGTCGGGGACCGCGGCGTCTCTCTGTCGGGGGGCCAGCGGCAACGGGTGGCGATCGCGCGAGCCCTGCTGGTGGACCCGCGGATTCTAATCCTCGACGATGCGACCGCGAGCGTGGACTCGGCGACCGAGCGCGCGATCCAGGACGCCCTCGCCGAGGTGATGGAAGACCGCACCACGTTCATCATCGCTCACCGTGCCTCGACCGTCAGGCGCGCGGACCTGATCCTGGTTATGGAAGAGGGACGCATTGTTCAGCAGGGCAAGCACGAGGAGTTGATTGCCCGCGAGGGTCCGTACCGCGAGTTCTGCCGCATGCAGTGGGAGTTGGGGCTGGACGAGGAGGCGCGACCGTGAGTCCTCGCTTCGGCCACGTGGGCGACGCCGACCAACCGATGCCGACCCGTCTCAATCGCCAGGCCGCCAGGCGGCTAATGGGCTGGCTCAAGCCCTACCGCGGCGTCATCGCCCTGAACATCCTTTTCACCCTCATCCTCACGGCCGTTGGTCTGCTGGTGCCGAAACTTCTGAAGTGGACGGTGGACGACGCCGCTGGAGCACTCAAGGCCCTCCAGGGTCTGCCCGAGGGCGAAGCCGCTTCCCTTAGGGCGGGCGCGTGGAATACGACTGTGTGGCACATTGCCGGCTTCGCGGTCCTCTTCATGGCTTCGGCGGTTGTTCGCCACTTCGAGATTCGCCGTGTGACCAAGTTCGCCCAGCAGTTCATGTATCGCATGCGGCAGCGTTTCTTTCACCATCTGCACGAACTCAGCCTCCGGTACTACGACAAGGTGAAGGCGGGGCAAGTCATCGCCCGGGGCACGACGGACCTCGACGCGCTCGAGCAGACCGTCTCATGGGCGCCGAATCATCTGGTGTCCGCGACGCTTACGATTGTGGGTGCCACCGTATTTCTGCTGCTGGAGGACAGGGTGATGTTTCTCGTGATTTTCCCGATGCTGCCGGTCTTGGCGTTTCTGACACGCTGGTTCCGCAAGCGTGCGACCACCGCCTGGCGTCAAGTTCGGCGGCAAACGGGCCGCCTGACGGCCAACGTGGCGGAGTCCATCGCCGGCGCCCGCGTCATCCAGGCCTTCGCCCGCGAGCAGAGGAACGAGGAGATCTTCGCCGGTCTGACCGGCGAACTTTACGAGACCCGCATCGAAACCGACCGCGTCCACGCGCGGTACATGGTGGTTGTCCGAACGCTTCAGGTCCTCGCGCCCGCCGTCGTGATTCTGTTTGGCGCCTACCGGGTTGCCACCACCGCCGATCTGCCGGAGCCGGAGCGCGTCACCGCCGGCTCCGTTGTGGCGTTTCTCGCATACGTCGGCATGTTCTTTTTCCCGATGGAAATGCTGAGCGACCTATACAACAACTTTCTCCACGCGTTGGCCGCCGCCGACCGGATCATCGAGGTCCTGGACACCAAGCCCAAAATCGTGGACCGGCCGGGCGCGTGGAATCCCCGGCGCCTGGACGGCGCGGTCGAGTTCGACCACGTAACCTTCGAGTATGATCCGGGCGTCGTCGTGCTGCGTGACGTTTCGCTCAAGGTGCGGCCCGGGGAAACGCTGGCGCTGGTCGGTCCGACCGGCGCGGGCAAGACCACCATTTGCCGCCTCATCGCCCGTTTTTATGAGGCGCAGCGCGGCGCGGTCCGCATCGACGACTACGACGTGCGGGCCATTACCCAGCGAGGCTTGCACCGGCACACGGGCATCGTGCTTCAGGAAAACTTTCTCTTTACAGGAACCGTCATGGACAACATCCGCTACGGCCGCCCCGACGCGACCGACGCCGAGGTCATCGAGTGCGCCCGCCGCATCGGCAGCCACCGGGCCATCGAAGCCCTTCCCAGGGGGTATCAGACCGAGGTGGGCGAGCGGGGTGGATCGCTCTCCGCCGGCCAGCGTCAATTGGTCTGTTTCACGCGGGCCATGCTGGCCGACCCGGCCATCCTCATCCTCGACGAAGCCACCTCCAGCGTGGATACACAGACCGAACTCCAGGTTCAGGAAGCGCTTGCGCGGTTGACTGAGCGGCGCACGTGTTTTATTGTCGCCCACCGGTTGTCAACGGTGCGAAAAGCCGACCGCGTCCTCGTCGTCGAGGGCGGGTGCATCACCGAAGAGGGAACGCACGCCGAGTTGATAGCGCGCGGCGGGCGCTATGCCCGAATGTATGAGGAGTTTATCCGCTCCGAATAGTACTACAACGCTACGTGGCCATTTCGCGCGGTGGGTCTTTGCACCCACCGCGCGCGAAGGCCCGTTTTCGGGGCTGCGCGGCGGGTACGGAGACCCGCCGCGCACGAAGTGGCGTTGTAGGGATAGCCCCCGCGGATATGGGCGGCGCAGAAACGGGAGACCGCGTGATTCCCATCGATTACCATCTTCATTCAACCCACAGCGCCGACGGTCGCGCCACGCTCGCCGAGATGTGCGAAGCGGCGATTGAAGCCGGCCTGAAGGACGTCTGTTTCGCCGAGCACCTGGACTTCGACCGCGACGATCCGCATTACGGGTTCTTCGACTACGAGGCCTACGCCGAAGCCGTCGCCGAGGCACAGAGCCGCTACGGGGACCGCCTGACGATTCGGATGGGCGTCGAGTTCGATTTCCGCCGCGCTTACGGCGTCGAACCGGGTGAGTGTTTGGCCGCGATGGACTTCGACTTCGTGATGGGGTCCGTTCACACGACGGGGGGCGTTCATATCTATGGGCTTACGCCGGAAGGGCTCGACGACCTGGACATCCGGGCGCTTCAGGCGGAGTATTTTGACGAGACCGCGGCTCTCGTCGCCTCGGGATGGTGCCACTGCCTCGGCCATTTCGATTACATCTACAAGCAGGCGCCGGGCCTGTTCGAGGCGTATCGCAACGCGTGGTACTGGGAGCGGGTCGAAAAAATCCTGGCCGAGTGCGTCGCGCGCGGCGTGGTGCTGGAGGTCAATACGCATCATGTCCTGGACCGCGGGATGGCCCTGGCGGCCGACCTTGAGGTTCTGAAGCGCTACCGCCGCCTGGGCGGCCGCCGCGTTGCCGTCGGCTCGGACGCCCATCGGCCCGAGGACGTGGCCCACGCTTACGCCGAGGCCGAACGGGCGCTCCGTGCGGCCGGTTTCACCGAGGCGACGGGATTCCAGGCCGGTCGGCCCTACTCCGTGGCGCTGGAGGATTGAGGTTTCTCCGTGGCCGTCGGCTCCTCGGTGTGAACGGCCAGGACGTCCAACTCGGCGCATTCGGCGTCCGCGCCGAGGACCCCGGCCACGTTCGGCTGCGTGCGGCCGCCGTCTCCGCTGACAAGTTCCTTCACGTAAAGCCCCGCCTCCGTGCGGACCTCCATCTCGAGCGTCCGACAATCCAGTTGCCGCCAGACAATCGACCGCACCTGGCGCCAGCGCACCCGGTCGGGCCGACGCCGCAGGACGCGCGTTGGCGTCCGCTGCCGAATTCTCCCCACCAGTCCGGCCAGCCTTTCTGAGCAGGGTGGACCGACCGGGTCGTCCAGTCGGACCAGGGCCCGGTAGGTTTTATCCGGCCGAAGCATTTTGATGCGGGCAACATCATCCGCCCCACACCGTCCCAGATCGAGAACCTCCACCGCACCGGAGTGGTTAATCCGATCCGCAATCGCGGCCCAATCCAGGCGCCGCCGGCGCGGGCGGACGACCTCGAGGACAAACGGCCGCTCGCCCAAGCATCGCACATCCACGTCTTCCCGTCCGCAACCGTGGAAGAGATGGTCCTCTCCTTGCGCCGCCTCGCACACCACATCACCGATGATTTGCTGGACGCTCGACGGCCACGCCGCCCACCGGCACTGTGGGATGCCGCGCACCAACTTCCGGTATCGCCCCGAGACGAACAGAGGACGCACCTCAGCCGCGACGCTTCCCCGGGCATGGTCCGCGATGACGACGATATCCGGATGCGTGAAGTCGGGTTCGGCTCCCGTGGCGTCGCAGAGGCGTGCGCCGACCTCGCGATTGAATTCTTGCTTGTAAGGCTCGGCCAGATGGTCGCCCGCGAGTTCGTGGAGCACGTTCTCGCGATCCTCGATTTTCGGATCGGTGTGCGATGCGACGAGGAACGTGTCGAACTCCCAGCCCTCCAGCGCCGCCAGGGCGCGCGAAACCCAGGCGTCCACATCGAAGAAAAGGCCGCCGCACAGCCAGCAGGATTTTCCAGGGGGCGCGGCATCCAGCGCCCGACGAATCGCCTGGCCGCGACGCTCGTTGCTCAGCCCCGAGTCCACGGCGGCGCACAGGCGGCCGAGGCACCGGTCGCACAAGGGGCCCGCGCCGAGGGCGCGGCGAAGGCCGGCTCGCAGCGCCGGCTGGGTCAGTGCTTCCTCGAGGGACCTCTCGTGCCACGACCGCTCGGCCATCCGCCCTCTCCCTCCTCGTTGGAAGCCCGCAAAGTCTAGCGGGCGGCGGCGGCGGCGTCCACCCTGCACCGCCCGATTGCCAGGCGGTGCGCGATGCGGTATGATACCTTCGACTGATTGGGCCACCCGGCGTAAGCGCGCATGATCGAAAACCGCTCCAACCACGACGAGCAGAGCGAAACGTCCCGGGCCGACTTGTACCGGGAATGGCTCGGCGTCGAGACCCCCGAGCCGACCTACTATGAACTGCTCGGTGTGCCGCCCCTTGAGTCCGACAGGGCGGCGATCCACCAAGCCGGTCGCAAGGCCAAGCGCGCCCTGAGAACCTATCAGATCGGCCGGTTCCGCAGACAGGCGCTCGAGTTGCTGGCCGAGGTCGGCCAGGCCGTCTCCGTTCTGACCAACCCTGAGAAAAAGCGGATCTATGACAACGAGTTGCTCCGCGCGTGGCGCACCGTCCTCGAAGGCCTCTATCGAAAGCACTGCGAGGGTCAACCGAGCGAGCCGGCGACGCTGGAAGCCTGGTTGGTGGCCTGCCGCGAACGGGGTGTGCCGGTCGCCCGACTAACCCCTGCCATTGTGCGCTTCGTGCGGGCCCAGGCGGAGGCCTGGCCGCCACACGGGGAGCACGGGCTCAGTCTCCCCGATGGATTCTGGTGCTACCGCGATGCCGTCGTCCTGGGTAGGTGCCTCGAAACGGAGAGCCTCGAGCAGCGTGTCGCCGCGGTCAAGCGCGTGCAGAAGGCGCTGGTGGTCTCGGAAGGTCTGGCCCGATGCGTTGCTGAGGAAGTCACGAGCGCGTCCTCGCTGTTTGCGCGGCTGCCGCTCGTCCGTTGC
>Ga0307380_10000942_pt1 | contig 43812 bp, 28 predicted proteins | sample UN3MG_FD_202239 | JGI IMG/M metagenome (GOLD analysis project Ga0307380, IMG submission 202239) | Soil microbial communities from Risofladan, Vaasa, Finland - UN-3 | ecosystem: Environmental > Terrestrial > Soil > Coastal area > Acid sulfate soil | place: Finland: Risofladan, Vaasa | collected...
TGGAGCCCCCACGCCTCCCCGTGATGGCGAGCCTGAATCACCTCGGGCAGCGGATCGCTGCCGCTGAGGTAGCCCCAGAGGTCGAGGTCCACGTTGCTGCACAGACGCTCGATCAGCCGGGTCCGCTGGGGGTGGACCGCGCCCAGCCCGCCGACGAAGGTGACGTCGCGTTGTGGCGTGACATGACCCAGCCTGTCGAGCACGCGAGGATCAAAGCACAAAGGCAAGTGCTCAGCGGATCGGCCGTGTTGCCGGAAATGATCGACCAGGGGCGGCCAGGAGGAGACGACCAGGTCGTAGGCCGCGAAGCTGCGGCGTTTCGGGATGGTGCAGGCCACCTGCCCGACGAGCAGTCGGACCAGGGGCTTGACGCCGGCCCAGAACTCGTCCGGGACGGGGCCCAGCTCCTGCACGTAGAGCACGTCCGGGTGGATGGTGCGAATCTGCTCGGTCAGGATGGGGGGCTGCCAGTGGGGGGCGTGCGGGTCGGGCTGTACTCCGTGCTCCCGGGCCCAAGCTCGCTGCATGGGGAAGGCATTGACCACGATCTCCTGGGCCTGGTGGCCCAGACGGTTGAGGTGGTGCGACATCGCGTCTGCGGTGCCGAAGCCCTCGTCCATGTAGCGGAGCCGGTGCTGCTCAAAATCCAGCGCCTCGACCTCCGGATGGCGATTGTATAAGTCGGCCAGGAACCCGGGGTAGGCACAGTCAACGATCAGAACGCGCATCGTCCCACCGCTCGCTTCCCAGGTTTTGTCGCTGAATCAGCGCCGGCGGTCAACCGCAGCCGCCTGGTCGGGTTGGAGAGGGGGTTGGGCTCGATCCGATAAGCAATCAAGGCGGCAGCCCAGAGGACGAACGAGGCGGCCGCGGCTGATCGGGCCTGGAATCTCGGAGATGGTCAGTCCTGCGCTGTGCAAGGAACCCCGGCATGACCAATTTTTGGGCGTACTACATCCGCGAGGTCTGGGCGAATCGGTTGGGCGATTGCGCCCGGGTAGCTCTGTTCGGTGCCGGCGAGCATTCGGGCTGGCTGCTCGACGCCGTGGACTCGGCAGGCGGGGCGGAGGTCGTCGTCCTCATCGACGATCGGGCGGAGCAGATCCGTGAGTTCAAGGGGCGGCCCGTTGTCACCCCGGACAAGGCGGACCCGTCGGGCTTCGACGCCGTGGTCATCTCGTCGGATGCCAACGAAGCCAAGCTGTTCGAGCGGGCCCGGCAGTGCCTCCCCAACACGAGGGTCGTCCGCCTTTACGACGGCCTGCCGTCCGGTCCGTACGAAAAGCACGGCGACCTGCCGGCGGGCATCGACACCGTGGCCTCCCCGGCCGAGGCGATCAACCTGGACACGGTGGTGGCCGTGGCCCGCGAGGTCGAGACGAAGGAAGGCCTGATGGAGATCTTCTCCAAGTTGGATCCCGACCTGTTCTTCGATCGCCTGGTACAGGGCTACCGCAGAGCCATCGAGCGCTACGGCCGGCGATGGCGGTACGTCGATCTGTGGTCGCTGCTGTACGCCTACGCCTCAGTGACCCGCCCGCAGCGCTACCTGGAAATCGGCACCCGACGCGGGCACAGCCTGGCCGTGGTGTGTGGGGCCGTGGGCGTGGAGGCGGCTGCCACCGAGCTCGAAGTGGTCGCTTGCGACCTTTGGGTCGAGAACTACGCCGGGAGCGACAACCCGGGACCGCAATTCGTCACCGAACAACTCGCCCGGATAGGGTACACGCGATCGGTTCGCTTTCTGAGTGGCTCGAGTCACGAGTTGCTGCCCGAGTTCCTGCGCGGCGGAGCCGAGAAGTTCGACCTGATCACGGTGGATGGTGACCATTCGCGGGACGGCGCCCTGGCCGATCTGAACACCGTTGCTGGTGCCCTGCGGCTGGGGGGCTTGCTGGCCTTCGACGACATCAACCACCCGCAGCATCCCTACCTCTACGAGGTCTGGAACACGGCGATGGCCAACCGCCGGGAGCTGGAGACCTTGGTCAACCGGCGGGACGGGACGGGTATCGCTGCGGGCATCCGCTTCCGGTAGTTGGCTGCGCTGCCCGCGCGTGTGCCGTCGCCGCGAGGGCGGCAAGCGGTACTGACTGGCCACAGTGGAGCCGCGCTCAGATCACCACTTGACCACTTGCGTCCAAGAGGGGCATCAGGAACAGGAAGCGTCACTTGCGGCCGACCCAGCGGGCGCAGGTGGGCGTTCGGCGTCAGGTCGGCGCGGCCCGGAGCGTATTGATCGGCCGGACGTGGACCCCGGCCTCGCGGAGGGGCCCGGCCCCTTCCCACATCTGCGCGGTATACCGGTCCGTAGCGAGGACGACCGCATCAATCCGGCGGTCCAGCGCTTCGCGGCAGGAGACGATGGGCAATTCCGCAATGCAAGTCCCCTGCAAAGCCGGATTATCGTCGATCACTACAACGACCGGGAACGCGTGCAGGTCGAACTCCGGTGAAACGACGGCACTTCGAGTGAAGGCACCGGCGCCGTAAAGCCCCATGCGGCGGTATCCTTCCTGGACGAGTTCGGTCAATGTCCGTTCCAGCGCCGCGTGCGCCGCCAGAGGGGCGTGTTGCCGAAGCACATCCCACGGGTTGAGTCCGACCTCGAAATGCCTGAACGCAGGTTGACGAATGAAGGCTTCGCCGTCGTCATAATAGGTGCAGTTCCTGCAGATGTCGGGCAAGGAGTCGGTGCCGAACGACGCCCGGAGTTCCTTTCGCTTCGGATTCTGCCATATGTCGCGAAGGTGCTGCCGGGAGGTATCGCCCAGAATCAACGCGTCTGCCTCGGCATTCATGCAGGCGCACGCACTAACCAACCCAGAGACGCTAACCTCCGGATGAGAGTAGTAGACGAAACAGGGGTTCCTCTTGAGGCGACGGACTTGGCCGGGCGACTCATCCATCTGCACCAAATGCGCGCCTGGGGGCAGGTCGTCACGGCCGACGAGGCCGCCCCAGTTGGCAAAGTTGTTGATCGCGGAGATCGAGGTCACTTCGGGCCGGCGGAATTGATCCATTTTCGGATCGGTGAGCAGTTCGTCGATGGCCCGGTTGACGCGGAAACCCATATGAATGTCGACTGCGATACTGTATTGAGCCTTGAGGTCGCACATGCGATGGACCGCGGCGCGCACATTTTCGTACCGGTCGACCGCGAACATCCCTTTGTAGGAGGGAGCGTCAAGTCCCCCGATGCTGATGCTGATGCTATCGATGTTCTGCATGATGAAACGCTGATCGTCCGCGGAGAACCGGTGCCAAGCGATCCCGTTAGTGACGAAACTGACATGGGTGATGGACGGCTGGGCGCGAAGCAAACGCAGCCGATCCAGGAAGAGTGGGTCAACCAGCACGTCACCCACAATGGGGGTCAGACCGACGGCGCCACCACCCATGTTCACGTAGTCGCTGATGATCTTCTCGAACAGCTCGGCGGTCATGACCGCCTTGTGGCGCTGCATCTTGGGATAAGCGCAGAACACGCAACGGGCGTTGCAGATGTTGGTCGTCTCGATGGACAGGTATAACGGGCGCTGCTCCAGGAGCGTTTTGAGCCGCGTCACGTGGTCCTGAACCACTGGAAGATGCAAGACTTGCTCTGTCATGCAGGATGCTCCGGTTGCCTCGGTCCTCCGTATTCGTAATCGAGTTGACCGAACGCCAATCTATCGCCCAGAGAGCAAGCCATACTCCATTGGGCTGACTGCCCGCGAGCGGGCTGCTCTGCCGCGCGGTTACCGTTCATCCAACAGCTCCCGCTTGTGCGCGGCCTTTGAGGTAGTCGGCGTGAAACTGCAGGAAGCGTTGCATCTGACGGTCGTAGGAGAAGTGCTTCACGACGGCCTGGTGCATTCCGCCGGTCAGCTCCGCTCTCAGGTCGGCGTCGTCAACGAACCGATCGGCCAGGGCGACGAACGACGCTTGGTCGTCGAAGACGATGTCCTTGAACCGTGGAAAGACGTCGACGGCCGTGAAGTGCTCCGCCTGCATCCGCAGGTCGGGCAGCAGGGTGGGGTCATCCGGGTCCATAGGATCGGCGGACCATTCCCGGTAGGCGCGGAGGGCGGCCTGCAGCTCGGGGTCCGGCGATTCGAGCAGTTGTCGGGTGCTATTGATGCCGAGGTCGTCGCAGCGCCGGCACAGTCGGCGGACGACGGGACCGTCCATGTCGGCCATGGTCCGGCGGGTGAGGAAGAACCCGCCGGAGGCCAACCCGTCGATGGCCCGCTGGTGGATGAACCCTCCGGGGAACACCTGGAGGTTGATGGCCGACGCCTGGTGGATGCAGCGTAGTTCGTGGCCGTTCCGTGCGAACCCACGGGCGAAGGGGCCCAGGGTGGGGTGGTTGTCCCAACCGTGGCCGTAGAGGTGCAGGGTGCGTCCTCTTTGGGTTGCCCACTGAGCCACCCAGTCGAGTGTCTGGTGACGGAAGATTCGGTCCACCAGGCGCCACAGATACCATTGCGACAGCCAGTTCCGAAATTCGTCCGCGAGTTGCAGGCCCGTCTCCCCCTCGATGAGATGGATCAGCTCGTTGCCGCGGTGGCCGTTGATCTGTGGGCCGCCGGCCGCCCGGCGGATCATCTGGTAGAGCTGATCGAGCACGTCGCGTCCCGCGTCGTCCTCCAATTGGCCGCGTTGTTCGTCGTGGAACTCTTCAGGCGTCTGCGACGCGTTGCTGACGTAGGACACGTCGCAGGCGTATGGGGCCAGCTCATGGTCGGGCAGCCGCTGGGGGTTGAAGGTCTCGAGGCTGGTCGGCACGTGGGCGAGGAGGCACTTGTCCCGGGGAACGCCCAGGGCGCGGACCGCGTGACGCTTGCCCAGACCCGCGATCACGTCGAGCGGCCCGATCGTCGCGCACACCCGACGGTTGAACGTCTGGGGCAGGCTGTCCTGATCCCAGGTGAACATGGGCAGGTTGGCGGGCAGGAGTCGTTCGTGGCCTCCGCGAAGGTGGTCGATGAGGAAGAACAGGTCGGGGTCGAACTCCTCGATGGCCCGGTGGTAGGCGGTCTCGCTGATGACATGGTGGTTGCTCTGCTCGGTGAGCAATCGCGTCCGGCAGCCGAGCTGCTCGAAGGCGTGGTGTGCGTCACGCATGGAGTACTGCAGGAAGGTCGTATGGATGCTGACGGCGCTGAGGATGCGAAGCGGCGGGCCCTGGCCGCCGAGGGCCTCGGCGAAACGCTTGGCCCAATAGCGGGTGTCACGTCCGGCGTACTGAGCCTCGATGCGGGCGAGGGCCTCGTCGCCGCTGTGGCGGCGCTGGGCCGTGATTCGGGAAACCGTGTCGATCGGCTTGGGGTCCAGCTCGGGCGACCACCTTGGCAACTGCACGCACGAGAGCGGCAAGGGGAGGTCGGGGTCGGCCTCGAGCACCGTTGCCAGGCGGTCCAGGCAGTCGTGGCCGACGAAGACCATGACCCGCGGGTCGGCGAAAACCTGTCGCCAGTCGTGAAGGTTCAGGGCGATGGCGAAGGCGACCGGATCGCGCTCGAGCACGTAGAGGGCGCAGCTGAAGCCCAGGAAGGTGTCCTGAGTCGTGTCGTAGACTCGGCGGAAGTAGTGCCCGTGGCCGAGCCCTTCCAGCAGGTAGGGGTTGGGCATCGAGATGCGCTGGTCGTGTTGGAGCGGTTGCCGCCCGGCCCATTGCTTGTGGTCGGCCAGGCCGCCGAGCCAGCAGCGACGGTTTTGCGAATCGCGGCGGCAGAGCTGATAGTTGCCGTCGGTGGTGCGATATAGCTCGTATGCGTCGCGGGCGGCGTTCCAGGCTTCGGCGATCGCGGCGAAGCGTTCATCGCGCCGAACAAGCACGTCGAGGTTGCGGCCGAGTCGGCCGGCGCAGGTGTTCCAGCTCAGTTGCCCGGTGTGCTGGCCGGTCAGGGTTTGGCGGAGGGCGGCCAGGTCGGGGGATTGCAGGGCGACCGGGTCGAGACGATCGAGCAGTTCGCGGGCCGGCCCGTAAAGACCCAGTTGTACATAGCCCCGGATGGCCGCCGGCAGGAGGGCATCGCCTTCGCCTCGGTCGATCCGGGCCAGGATCGACGGCAGGTAGTCGTACGGGGTGCTGGGGGCAGCGGCCCGGATCATTGGCTGGGGATCAACCTGGATTTGAGACACGCCGAGTAGTTCCTCCGTGCGGGGTGGAAGCGCGCGGAGCTTCAGGCCTGCCGCCGCGAATCCGAGAAGTACATGGAAGGATATCGGCCGTTGGGGGGTGCCACCGTGCGGCGATGCGTCCTGCGGTGCGGCGGGGCAGGGGGCGCGGGCAGCATTAACCTTATGGCGTGGTTTAGGTTGCGGCTTTCGACGGCGCCGAAATCACAGCGAGGAGGTGGGGCGAATGGGTATCGCCAGGACGAGGCTGGGCGGTTAGAATACCCAGCCGGGGTGCGCAGGACCTGTCACCTGCGGCGCATCACCGAACCGTGACCATCGAGGAACGCTCACGATGCCGGCTCAAGAACCAGCGTGTCCGAAGGCGACGTGTCCCGAGCTGTCGGGCACGATCGACGAGGTGCAGTCGCGCGAATGGCTGTTGGCCGACGGGCTGGGCGGATTCGCGTCGGGCAGCGTGATGGGTTGTCCGACCCGGCGGTACCACGGGCTGCTGGTGGCCTCGAAACGCCCGCCGCTGGAGCGTTACCTGTTGCTGGCCGGGACGCTGGACACGGTGGTGGTGGGGCCAGCCCGGGTGGAGCTGTCCACGTACGAGTTCGAGGACGTGCTGCACCCGGCGGGCTACAAACTGCTGATCGGCTTTGCGATGGACATCTCCGCCCCCGATCCGTGGGTGGAGTTCACGTTTTCGCACGAGCTGTTCGAGGCCCGCAAGCGGATCACGTTGTGCACGGGTCGGCGGGCGGTTCGGCTGGGCTACGAGATCCGCCCCAACCGCCCCGAGCCGGTCAGTCTGGAGGTCGCTCCACTGCTGGCCATGCGCGACTTTCACGGCGTGCGCAAGGAAGAGGCGGATCCGTGGGAGCTGCACTCGGAGGACGACGCCGTCTGGGTGCATCCGCGAATGGAGCACGAGGTGACGCTGGCCATGTTCGCGTCGGCCGGCGAGTTCGTCTGGCGGGCCGACCCGGTGTGGTGGCGGCGCTTCCGCCATCGCGTCGAGGACGAGCGCGGTTTCGGCGATCGCGAGGATCTTCAGCACGCCGGCACGTTCGAGGCGACCGGCCGAGAGACGCTGACCTGCGAACTGTCGTGCGTCGGGTTCATCGGTGGTGTGGGCGATGCCCGGGAGCGGATGACGTCCGACGTGGTGAGCCCGGCGTGGAGTCTGCCCGAAAGTCTGGGCGGCGATCCGACGGCCCGTCGTCTGGTCGCGGCGGCGGATCAGTTCGTCGTCCGGCGAGAGTCGGGCGGGGCGCACGAGGGACAGGCGACGATCATCGCCGGGTATCCGTGGTTCGGCGACTGGGGACGGGACAGCTTCATCGCCCTGGAGGGGCTGCTGCTGATCCCGGGACGATACGAGGAAGCCCGCCAGGTACTGGCCACCTTTGCGGGGGCCCAGCGGAACGGGCTGATCCCCAACCGGTTCGACGACTACGGCGGCGAGTGCGCCTACAACAGCGTGGACGCTTCGCTGTGGTTCATACACGCGGCCGACGCGTATCTGCGATATTCCAACGATTCCGAGAGCTGGGACGCGTTTCTGCTCGATGCGTGCCGCAAAGTGATCGACGCGTTCTGCGAGGGGACGGACTTCGACATTCACCTGGACGACGGAGGCCTGGTCTGCTGCGGCAACGAGCACACCCAGATCACCTGGATGGACGCGGCCTGTGAGGGGACGGTGTTCACGCCGCGGCACGGTCGGCCGGTGGAGGTCAACGCCCTGTGGTATCACGTTCTGCACCTGGTGGCGGACCGGGCCCGCGACCACGCCCTGGCGGACCGGTGCCGGTCGCTGATTCGCAAGGTGGGACCCGGTTTCGCAGAGACGTTCTGGAACCGCGACGCCCAGTGCCTGTACGACTGCGTGCGGGACGACGGGCCGGACGGCTCGATCCGCCCGAATCAGATTTTCGCGGTGTCGCTGCTCCATTCGCCGCTGCCGTGCGAGCAGCGCAAGGCGGTCCTGGGTGTGGTGACGGACGAGCTGCTGACACCCTGCGGTCTGCGGAGCCTTTCTCCGGACGACTACCGTTATCACCCGCGGTTCGGCGAGACGCCGTTCGAGCGCGACCGGTCTTACCACAACGGCACGGTGTGGGGCTGGCTGATCGGTCCGTACGTGGAGGCCCATCTTCGGGTGCAGGAGTTCAGCGCACAGGCCAGGCAGCATGGTCGGCGTCTGTTGCAGCCGCTGATCGATCACCTGTCCGACGCCGGCCTGGGGAGCGTCAGCGAGATCTTCGATGCCCAGGCGCCGCACACGCCGCGCGGCTGCCCGGCCCAGGCCTGGAGCGTGGCCGAGGTGCTGCGGGCCTGGAAGCTGACCGAGCCGAAGCCGCCCGCGGTCGAGGCGCCCGTCGCCCGGTCCACACGGGTCGAGTTGCAGAAGGCGACTCCATCAGCAGATTCCACGTAGAGGTAGCGGCGTGGAAACGTGGCGTCGGCCCGCCGGCATGGGCCGGGGTCGATTCGCAAAGTGCCCCGCAGGTAACCTGTCTGCAAAATCCGTTTGACGGATATTCCGGGGAATCGGTTTGACGGCGGGTGGATCGTGGGGTATATTTGCATGGTGACGCAAATGAGCAAACGACGCCCAGGCAGCCCCGCCCAAAGCACCCGTCAGAGTGCAAGCCAAAGTGGCCGTCAGGGTGCCGGTCAAGGCGCTCGTCAAGGTGCTCGCCGGGGGGGCGGGCGGGGGCGGCTCGGGGAGTTGCTGGACGCGCGGTTCTTCAAGGCCCTGTGCGACCCGAACCGGATTGCGCTGCTGCGGCGGCTGGCAGAGTGCGGGAGGCCGTGCACGGTGACCGAGATGTCGGAATGCTGCCCGGCCTGTGTGTCGGTGGTGTCGCGGCATCTGGCCATGTTGAAAGAGGCGGGGATTCTGACCGCGGAGAAGCGCGGCAAGGAAGTGTATTACTCGGTGCGCTCTCCGGATCTGGCGACCAGGCTGCGGGACATGGCCGACGCCATCGAGGGGTGCTGTCGAGACGGCGCTGCGAAAAGACAGGAGTAACCCATGAGTGAACAAGAGAACATCCGTGCGAACGTGACGCGGGCCTACGCCAAAGCGGTGACCAGCCCGACGGAGTCGTGCTGTTGCTCGTCGCCCGCGCAGAAGGGCGTGGTGAGCAAGCTGGCCGGCTACACGCGTGAGGAGCTGGAGGCCCTGCCGCCCGAGGCCGTGGTCAACTCGTTCGGCTGCGGGAACCCGCTGGCCTTCAGCGAGGTGGCCGAGGGGCAGGTCGTGCTCGACCTGGGGTCCGGGGCGGGCATCGACGTGCTCCTGGCGGGCAAGAAGGTCGGTCCGACGGGTCGGGCCATCGGGATCGACATGACGGACGAGATGATCGCCAAGGCGCGGGAGAACATTGCGGCCTCGGGTCTGGACAACGTCGAGGTGCGCAAGGGGATCATCGAGGAGCTGCCGGTGGAGTCGGGGTCGGTGGACTGGGTGGTCTCGAATTGCGTGATCAACCTGTCGCCGGACAAGCCGCGGGTGTTCGGCGAGATCGCCCGGGTGCTGCGGCCGGGCGGGCGGATGTCGGTGTCGGACATCGTGGTGCAGGAGCTGCCGGATTGGGTGCGGGCGAACGAGCAGTTGTACAGCTCGTGCGTGGCCGGCGCGATCAGCGAGGAGGCGTATCTCGACGGTCTGCGACGGGCCGGGCTGGTCAACGTCGAGGTGCGGGAGCGCATCGTCTACGACGCCGATCAGATGGCGGAGTTCATCCGGTCCGAGTTGCCGGACTCGGATCAGGCGCTGAGCAGCCAGTGTTGCGGGGGCGGGCCGGTGGATGAGAAGACGATTCGAGAGATCATCGCGCCGATGGTGGGCAAGGTGTGGAGCGCGAAGATCTACGCGGAGAAGCCCAAGGGACAGGAGTGAGGATTGGGGATTGGGGATTCAGGGGTGGGCGCTGTGTGCTGTGTGCTGTGTGCTGTGTGCTGTGTGCTGTGTGTGTCGTACGGAGCGCGGGGTCCGGGTCGGAGTAGAGGAGACGTGCCGCATGGTGACCTGCGGCGCGCCCGTGCGGGCGGATGAGCGATGCTGATGACCAGCCTGCGAGTGCGGATCGTCGTGGCTTCTGGCGCCTGAGTTGGCCGACGTGGGCCCAGCGCAGGCGCATGCTCCGGCGTGAGGCGTGGGTCTTTGTCATAGCGTCCTACATCGTGGTCGGGTTTGCCTATCTCTGGCCGGCCGGTTTTCGGAACGAATCTCTCGCATATGTGGCCGTGGCGTGGGCGGCGTTCATGCTGCGCACGTTTATGTACCACTTCGGTCTGGTGCTGGTCCTGGTGGCGATCGTGGCGGGCTGGACCCGGAACGTGCGGCTGCTGCTGGCCACGCTGCCTTTGGCGCTGTTCACCGTCGGGCCGACGTGGTGGCAGTACCTTCCCCAAACATCTCCGGAGATCAGCGGGCGGGCCGTGACGGTGATGAGTGTCAACCTGCTCATGGTCAACGAGAGGACGGGGCCGCTCGTCGAGGAGATTCGCTCCGTTGATGCGGATATTCTGTTGCTTCAGGAATACACCGACCATTGGCACGAGGCCCTTCAACGAGGCGTCGGTGGCGCCTACCCGCACATCGTCTATGTGCCGCGTGACGACTCGTTCGGGGCGGCGATATACTCGAAGTGGCCGTTTGTCGGTCAGGTGAACCGCTACATTCCGCTGGGCTCGGGCACGGAACCGCAGATGCGAGCGGTGGTGCAGACTCCCGAGCGCCGGATCGCGGTCTACAATGTGCATCTGCTGCCGCCGTGGGGCATGGAGTACGTGATCGAGACGCGGACGCAGTTTGCGGACCTGATCGACGTGCTGGGTGACGAGCGGCTGCCATTGGTACTGGGCGGCGATTTCAACTTCACCGAGAACAGTCTGCAGGCCACGTCGTTGCGTCGGGCCGGGCTGACGGACGCCTACGGCCAGGGAGGTTGGGGGCGTGGACCGACTTGGCCGGTGCACGGGTTTTTCCGCTGGGCTCCGGGCGTGCGGCTGGACCACATCTACCTCGGCCGCGGGCTCGCCTGCGTCGAATGCCGAACGGGAATCGGCGCCGGTTCCGATCACAGGCCTGTGATCGCGAGAGTTGGCTTTCGCGTCGAAGGGGATTGAGATTCACTGCCGCCAGCGGAGGATTGCGGTGAGGCCGAGGTGGTCGGAGACGCGATCGGGCCAGAGGCGGTGCTCCACGAACTCCAGTTGCGGTGAGATCATGATCCAGTCGATTCGGTCGGCCGGTTCGGTTGAGGGGAAGGTCGGCCACTGCGATGAATCCGGCTCGTAGGCGCGGAGGTGCAAGTGCTGGGCCAGCAGTCTGGTTGCGCCGTCGTCATTCCACGTGGAGTTCAGATCGCCCAGGAGGACGATGGGCAGGCCGGCCATGGGCAGGCGGTCGATCAGGTGTTGGGCCTGCTGACGGCGTCTCTTTGCGGTTCTGGCGTCGAGGTGGACCGAGACGACCAGCAGGGGGCGGCCGTCGAGCTTGACGCGCGCGGTTACGAATCCCTTGGTGTCGAGCGCGTCCAGGTGGAATGCGTGGCTGGTCGGCGAGTCGAGCGGTTGGCGGGCCAGCAGGGCGGTGCCGTACTGGAGGCGCATGCCCATCTTTTCGGCATCGACGTGCAGGCCGAGGTGCCGATGCGTGAAACCGGCGGCCTGCTGCAGGTAGTGGGTGTGATCGAAGCCGCCGCTCCAGAACGATCCGGCGTCGATCTCCTGGAGGGCGACGACGTCGGGCCGTTCGCGAAGCAGGACCTGGGCGATGCGGTCGAGGTTGTTCCTGAAGCTGGCGTCCGACAGGTTGACGGGGTTGAACCCGGGCCCTCGGCCGTGGGCGATATTCAGGGTGGCCACGTGCAGGGTTGGAGGTTGGGGCGCGCATCCGCCGCCGGCCGCGAACAGCGCCAGGATGCAGCCGCATGCGAGCAGCATGGTGGTCGCGTTGCGTATAAGCATGGGCGCAGTCTACCTCCTTCGGCGTGCGTGTGGCCAGTGTCGTCTGCGCTGACTCGTCGGGGTCTGGTGGGCGCTGTTGCGGGCGCCGGGTAGACTGACGATATCATGACGGCGGGCGATGATCGATTCGTTGTGTCCGAGTTTGTGCCGGCGTATGCCGATCCGGCGGTTCGGGCGTCGCTGAATGAGCGGGTGGTGTCGGCGCATAAGGAGCTGGAGCGTTGTTGCGCGTGTCCGCGGAACTGCAAGGTCAACCGGCTGGCCGGCGAGGAGAAGGTCTGCCGGACCGGGCGATACGCCAAGGTCAGTTCGGCGTTTCCGCACATGGGTGAGGAGGACTGCCTGCGGGGCACGCGGGGGTCGGGGACGATCTTCTTCTCCATGTGCAATCTGCACTGCGTGTTCTGCCAGAACTGGGACATCTCGCAGGTGCCCAACGGGCAGGAGATGAGCGCCACGCAGATCGCCGACCTGATGATGGCGCTGCAGGAGGAGGGGTGCCACAACATCAACTTCGTCACGCCGGAGCACGTGGTGCCGCAAGTGGTCGAGGCGGTGGCCGTCGCTATCGAGCGCGGGCTTGCCCTCCCGATCGTCTACAACACCAGCGCGTACGACGCGTTGCCGTCGCTGAAGCTGATGGACGGGCTGGTGGACATCTACATGCCGGATTTCAAGTTCTGGTCGGGCGAGTCGGCCAGGCGGTTTTCCAAGGCCAAGGACTATCCCGAGCGGGCCCGCGAGGCGATTGCAGAAATGCACCGGCAGGTGGGCGATCTGCGATTCAATCCGGATGGGACGGCCTGTCGCGGCGTGCTGGTGCGGCACCTGGTGATGCCGGGTCTGCTGGAGGAGAGCCGGGCGATCTTCCGGTGGCTGGCGGAGGTGTCGCGGGACACGTGGGTGAACATCATGGGGCAGTATCGGCCGGCGTATCAGGTGGGTCGGATCGCCGCCGAGGGTCCGGGGGCCGGTGTGGTGCGCTACGAGGAGATCAACCGCTGTCCGACGACGGCCGAGATGCGCGAGGCGTACGCGGCCGCCCGCGATGCGGGGTTGTGGCGGTTTGACGAGCGGCGGTCGTGGGTGTGAGGTCGGCGGAGATGGGATTGTATGGTCCCTCCGGGGGCAACGGGGTGCAATAACGGGGCGCGTTGGGCGAAGACAAATAGAGAGGGCCTGCGTTGCGGGCGTCGGGGCCAACGGGTAGGTTGGCCGGTCGGCGCGGTCGAGCGATGTTTGTGCGGGCGCCCTTGGTGGACCGCGGAGACCGTGGGCAGCGGGGGAGCGCGGGCGCGGGTGCCAGGATTGTGACGCCCAGGTCCGGAGGACCTGGGGCACCCATGCGAGCTGTCTTTGAAGCGAGCGGCGATGGTTTCTGAAGCCCAGTCCCTTCCGATCATCACGTGCGACAAGCTGGTCAAGCGGTACGGGCGCATCAGGGCGCTGGACGGGGTGTCGCTGTCGATCGAACCGGGGGTGGTGGGGCTGTTGGGGCCGAACGGGGCCGGCAAGAGCACTTTGATCAGCGTGCTGCTGGGTCAGACGCCGGGGACGTCGGGCGGGGCGTCGGTGCTGGGGTTGGACATCGTCCGGCAGCAGCGACAGATTCGGCGGCGGGTCGGCTTCGTGCCGGAGAACGACTGCCTGATCCCGGGGATGACCGGGACGGGCTACGTGTGCTACGCGGGGCGGCTGTCCGGGATGACGTTCACGGACGCGATGCAGCGTGCGCACGAGGTGCTGGATTACGTCGATCTGGAAGAGGCCCGGTACCGCCCGGCGGAGCAGTACTCGGCCGGCATGAGGCAGCGGCTCAAGCTGGCCCAGGCGCTGGTGCACGATCCGGACCTGCTGTTCCTGGACGAGCCGACGAACGGGATGGACCCGCAGGGTCGGCAGGTGATGCTTTCGCTGATCACCGATCTGGGTCGGGCGGGCATCAGCGTGCTTCTTTCGAGTCATCTGCTGCCGGACGTCGAGCGGGTCTGCGACCGGGTGCTGATCATGGGCGGCGGTCAGATGCTGGCGTCGGGTCGGATCGAGGAGATGAAAGAGCCGCACCCGACGCTGTACGAGGTCAACTACGAAGGGGAGAGCGAGGTTTTTCGCCGGTGCCTGACCGAGCGGCAGGTGGCCGTCCGCGACTGTTCGGACGGTTCGATGGGGATCGAGCTGCCCGCGGCCGGGAGCCAGAACCTGGTCCTTCAGGCGGCGGTGGACTGCGGCGTGAAGATTCGAGGTTTGCAGCCCAAGCGGAGTTCGCTGGAGGACCGGTTCATGGCGGCGATCCGGCGGCAGGAGCACCGATGAGCGGCACGACGCAGACCAGTCTGCACCGTTATCAGCGTTGGTCGGGGCGTGGCGGTCGGCCGGCGGCGACGGGCGGCTGGTTGAACATCGCGTCCACGGGGGTGCGGTGGGAATACAAGCGGCCGGCGACGCGGAACATGGTGCTGGTGGGGCTGGTATTCGTCTGCGGGGCGTGCCCGCTGTTCTACGTGCTGTCGCTGGCCGAGGCCCTGGCGGGCACGCCGCAGGCGCAGGGGATCTACGATGTCTTGAGCACGTTTCTGGGGGTGGACCTGCGGGGCGTGGCCCGGATCGGGGAGTTTCGCGAGGTTCTGTGGCGCAGCGTGTTCATCGTCATGATCAAGTGGCAGCTCTTGTGGGCCCTGATCGTGGTGGCCCGGGTAGGCCCGGGGTTGATCGCCAACGACCTGAAGGCCCGGGCGCTGCCGATCTACTTTGCGCGGCCGGTGACGCCGCTGACGTACGTTCTGGGCAAGTGGATGGTCGCGGCGGCGTTCATCGGGTTCGTCGTTCTGGTGCCGAACCTGCTGTCATTGCTGCTGGGCGTGCTGATTACCGGCGGCCTGCATACGTGGGGCCAGACGCTGGGACTGGGGCTGGACCTGGTGATCTGCGGGTTGGGTGTGATGGTGCTGGGCGGGATAGTGGTGCTGGCGCTGTCGAGCCTGACGTCGGACTCGCGTTACGTCACGGTGGGATGGCTGGCCGTTTGCCTGCTGCCGGTGATGGCTCAGTCGATCATTCACGAATCCGTGGATTCGGTTCACACGACCGGCCTGCTGGGGAGCATGTCCCTGCAGGACGACATCGTCATCCTGACGGAGTGGCTGTTCGACATGCGGGGCGCCTGGGCGGCGACGCCGCTGCCGGCCGAGGCGTTCGAGCGGGCGCTGTCCAGGCCGGTGGAGCCGATGTATCCGGCGTTGGTGTTGTGCGCGGTGACGGTAGTGGCGGCGCTGGTTTGCTACCGGCGTGTGGTGCGGTTCTCGCGTGCGGCAGCGAACGTGTGAGAAGCGCAGAAACCTGATCGCTGGTCGATCTTATGGCTGTTATTGAGCTTCAGTCTTTGTCGAAGTGGTACGGCGAGGTGATCGGTCTGAATAACGTGACCACCTCGATCGGGAAGGGGATCATCGGTCTGGTGGGGCCGAACGGGGCGGGCAAGAGCACGCTGATGGGGCTGGCCATGGGTCAGCTCCGGCCCAGCAAGGGGTCGATCCGGGTGCTGGGTCAGCGTCCGTGGGACAACCCTTCGGTGCTGTCGCAGATCGGCTACTGCCCGGAGGGCGATCCGTTCTGGGCGGAGTTGACGGGACGGCGGTTCGTGCGGTTCCTGGCACGGGTGTCGGGACTGCCGCGCGGGGAAGCCGACTCGGCCGCGTTGCGGGCCATCGAGCTGACCGGCATGACGGAGCACATGGGGCGGGCGATCCGGGGCTACTCGAAGGGCATGCGACAGCGGATCAAGATCGCACAGGCGCTGGTTCACGAGCCGTGCCTGTTGATTCTGGACGAGCCTTTCACCGGCACAGACCCGGTGGTGCGGCACGAGCTGAGCGCGTTGCTGCGGCGCCTGGCGGCTGACGGGGTGGACATTCTGATCTCCAGTCACGTGCTGCACGAGGTGGAAGCTCTGACGCAGCAGATTCTGATGATCGACCACGGGCGAATTGTTGCCGAGGGTGATCTGCGGACGGTGCGGCGCGGGATGCACGATCGGCCACACGCCATTCGTGTCCGCGTGGACGAGCCGCGGCGGCTGGCGGCGGCGCTTTCGATGATGGAGGCCGTCACGGGGTTGAAGGTTGCCGCCGCCGACACGCTGGTCATCGAGACCACGTCGCCCGAGCAGGTGTACGACCGGCTGCCGGGGTTGCTCCTCGAGCAAGAGATGACGGCGCGTGAGATCGCGGCGGCGGACGAGAGCCTGGAGGCGGTGTTCGGTTACGCGACGGACAGGCGGTAATGGGGAATAGCGAATTGCGAATGGCGAATGGCGAAGTGAGAAGTGAGAAGGCGGAATTGGAAATTGAGAATTGAGAATTGAGAAGTTAGAAGTTAGATATCAGGGGTACTGTGTGAGGGGGTTTGGAGCGGTCGGGTGAGATGGTAGCGCTCTTCTGGTTCACGGTACGGCAGACGTTGCTGCAGCGAAAGATCTGGGTGACGCTGCTGTTGTTGTTGGGGCCGTGCGCGCTGACTCTGCTGATCCGGCATTTCAAGTCGGAGGACGATCTGCAGGACGTGTGGGAGCGTTTTCACGCGTCGATGCAGTTCGTGCTGTTCCTGGTGGTGCTGCCGCTGATCTGCATGCTCTTCGGTACGTCGCTGATCGGGGCGGAGGTGGAGAGTCGGACGCTGGTGTATCTGCTGACGCGGAAGATGCGCCGGGCGACGGTGCTGGTGGTGCGATTCGCCGCGGTCGCTCTGGTGCTGTCGGTGCTGATGGAGCTGACGTTGTTGGCCCAGTATGGCTGTGCCGTGGGTGGCGTGGACGTGGCGGGCCTGGAGAGTCCCGGTGGGGATGGAGCGTGGCAGCCGTTGGACGAACTGCTGTGCTACCTGCGGGCCGGGCCGGCGGGCGTGGTGGCGTTCCTGGCGGCCTTTGTGCTGATCGGCCTGCTGGTCTCGAGGCCGCTGTCGATATCCATCGTTTATGTGATCGTGGTGGAGCTGATCATCAGCAACCTGCCGGTCGGCGTCCGGGTGTACACGGTCAGCCACCAGTTGCGGAAGGGGATGTTCCACTCGATCCCGGGTTTGGCGTCGATGTACGAACTGTCGCCGGATCAGGTGGCCGAGTTCTTCCCGCCCGGATCGACGGGGACTTGGGCGGTTTGCGGGCTGGTGCTGGCGGCGCTTCTGGTCGGCGGCGTTCTGATGACGACCCGGGAACTGGTGCCGGCCAAGATTGGCCGGGAATAAGGGCGGGCGATCAGGCGCGATGGTTGCGCCTTGGTGTGGCGTGCTTGGGTTTGTGCGGCGTCGCGGCGTGGGCCGGGCGGTCGTCGATGAGTCCGAAGGCGACGACGGGGACTCCGGGGTAGGCGACCGAGGAGTCGCAGTGGCCCAGGACGATGCCTCGATGCCTGGCGGTGAGGGTTTCGAGCAGCTTGCCGAAGGCGTTGTAGATTCTGGCGACGGGACAGGCGGGTGCGACGACGTCGCCGGGCTTGACCAGGAATCGGATGATTCCGCTGGTGGAGCTGATCAGCGGGTCGGCGTAGGCGAGGAATCGGCGGCGCGATTCGGGTGGCAGGGGATACTCGAAGGGCTCGGGGGCGGGGGCGACCATGTTCAGATCGGCGAGCACGTTCCAGACCGCTCTGGCCCCGAGGATGACGTTGCGTTCGTTGACGACGAAGGCTTCGCCGAGTTCGAGCGTCACGGCGGGCAGGCCGCGATTGAGCAGGCTGCCCGAGAGGGTCATGGGCGAGAAGAGGGCGTCCGGGGAGTGAGGTGACTCCTGAATGAGCAGCAGACCGGTCCGGCGGGCGAAGGCCCTGGCCCGGGTGTGGGCGTGCCGGTTGGCCGGCCCGGGCGGAGGATCGAGGACGGCATAGGGGATCGAGCTGCGCCAGTCGTTGTGCAGGTCGAGGACCAGGGCGGGTTGTCTGGCGACGATCTCGGTGAAGATGGTGTGGGCGATGCGTTGGGCGAGTGAGCCGTGGGGGTTTCCGGGGAAACAGCGGTTGAGGTCCTCGCCGCCGACGGCGACGTGTCGTAAGGAGAGTTCGAAGCCCAGCGGGTTCATCAGGGGGAAGGCATGGAGCTGCCCGCTTTGCAGGGGGATCTTGCGGAGTCGCTTGAACACCTCCTGGATGACGACCATGCCGCCGACCTCGTCGCCATGGACGCATCCGGTCAGCCAGACGACGGGGCCGGGGCGGGCGGCGCGGGCGCTCATGAGGGCCAGGCGTCGGCGCGAGAGATCGGACCCGGTGAGGATGTTGAGGAAAGAGTAGCTGATGCTCTTACCTCGGCGCGTGCCTGCCGGCGTTTTCATGGGCGTTGCTCGACCGGGCCGGGTCCGCCCCGTCATCGGGCGGTGGAGGGGTGCATGGGTCGGTCAATCATTGGGCTCGGGCGCGACCTCCACCCGGCGAGCAGAGGGAACCCGGGGCCTTCGGCACTGAGCGGACCGATCCGGGCCCGGGCTTGCGGCCGGTGCGACGTTCTTGCTTTGCTCCATTCGGACTCGCTCCTGCCCGGTCCGCAGAACCAGGGCCAGGAAGTCGGCGTAGCGCATTTTGCCGAACCCGGCCATGAGGTTTACCTTGCCGTCCCAGCACCAGCCGGGGTTGGGGTTGACCTCGAGGAGCTTGATCTCGTCGTCGGCGTCGGCCCGGAAATCGAATCGGGCGTAGTCTCGGCAGTCGAGGCGCTCGAAGAGCTGGAGGGAGTAGTCGTAGAGCCTCCGCTTGGTCGCTCCGTCGGTCTTGGCCTCGTGGTATCGGACGGCGGTCCAGTAGGGCGAATCGGGCAGCCACTTGGACTCGTACCCCAGGATGGGGGGGAGATCGGGGTCCAGCCCGCTGTAGTCGACCTCGAGGATGGGCAAGGGGTCATAGCCGAGGCCGGGGTTGCCGATGATGGTGACGCTGTACTCCGGCCCGGTGAGGAACTCCTGAGCGAGGACGGGTCGCCCGGGGAGCGTCTCCCGGATTTTGCGGAGATAGGCGAGCAGTTCCTGGGGGTTGTAAACGACGGCGTCCTGGGTGATGCCGACGCTGCTGTCGCCGTAGTTGGGTTTGACCAGAGCGGGGAAGGCGGAGGGGATGGTGGCGGCCAAGTCGTCGGGGTTGCAGTAGGTTTCGGCGGGCACGGGGATTTCGAGGGACTGGGCGACGGCGCGGACCAGGGCCTTGTTGTAGCAGATGGCCAGACAGGCGGGCCCGGCTCCGGTGTAGGGGATGCCGAGCATCTCCAGCAGAGCGGGCACGTGCAGCTCCATGAAGGCGTCGTTGCTGTAGCCCTCGTCGCAGAGGTTGAAGACGAAGGCGGGCGGGTCGGCCCGCAGGTCCTGGACCAGCGAGGTGTGGTTCTCCAGGTAGGTGATGTGGAAGTCGTCGAGTTCGGCCAGGGCGTCCTTGAGCTTCTCGGTGGTCTCGAAGTCCTCGGGGTTGAATCGCCCGCCCCTCTTGATCGAGTCGGGCAGCAGGGGATCGCCGAGGATGACGGTGACGTCTCGGAAGAGCCCGCCGCGCCGGGGGGCGAGTTTGGCCTTGTGCGGGCTTCGGGCGGTGATGAACATCCGCCGGGCCATCATGCCGAGGTCCTGATTTCGCTCGGATTCGGGCAGCAGGAGGCCGTGGTCGCGGACCGAGTCGAAGCCCAGCTCCTCGAGCAGTGCGATGATCCGGTCTCGCGAGTAGAGGCGTTCGGCGTAGAACTGGTCGGCGATGACGCCCATTTCGGCGTGGGTGACCACCTCGCGGGAGACGAGGCGCTGACCGTCGGCGGCCAGGGAGCGCTCTCGGCAGACGAAGTGGTTCTCGTCGACCCACTCCCAGGAGCGGCGGTCGAAATGCTCGCGAATCCAGTCGCCGTCGACCAGGTCCAGAGCGAGGGTGCCTCGCGAGCGGAGGACGCGCTTGATGGACTCCAGAACGGCGGCGTCGTCGGCCTCCTGCTCGAAGTATCCGAAGGAGTTGCCCAGCACGGCGACGCAGTCGAAGGAGCTTTCGGGCAGGCGGAACCTGCGGGCGTCGCCCTCATGGAAGGTGGCGTTGAGTCCCGCCCGTCTGGCGCGTTTGCGGGCCAGGCGGATCAGGTAGCGCGAGCGGTCCAGACCGGCCACGGTGCCGAACCCTCGGCGGGCGAGTTCCATGCAGTGCCGCCCCTGGCCGCAGCACAGGTCCAGGACGCGGTCATTGGGTTGGAGCCCGACGGCCTGGATGAGCAGATCGACTTCGTGAGCGGTGTTCTGCTCGTTCTCGACGACGTCGCCGTCGGTCTTGAGATAGATGGAGTTGAAGAGGCTTCGCCACCAGTCGGACGGCAGATGCCGTTCGAGGTCGGAGACCGGCCCCAGAGTGCGTGGCGAACTGGGGGCCACCGTTTTCCTTGCCATTGAGGCGCTCCATGTCAGGCGGGACCGCGCAGCGCGGCCGACTCGAGTGCATTGTACTGTCGTCGGGTGGTGTGAACAGCATCGCAACGAGATTTTGGGGCCGGGGCGTGGGCCGCCGCTCCGGGTGGTGGCCCGTCGCCAGGCGGCAGGGCGCCGACGGTCGCCGGGGAAGGGGAGGTCGGGGCGCAGACCAACGGGCGCCGGGTAGTCGCCGGCGCCCGCTGGTGTGCCTCGGTGCGATTCTGTACGTTGCCCGGTGCGAGGGCAGGGCCGTGCGTCTCAGCCCTTGAGGAACTTCTCGGCCAGCTCGACCAGCTCCTTCACGTGGTTGGCGCTGGAGGTGAGCATGTCGCGTTCGGCGGGATCGAGCTGGACCTCGATGACCTTCTCGACGCCGTTGGTACCGAGCATGCAGGGCACGCCGACGAAGTACCCGCCGATGCCGTATTCCTTATCGCAGTAGGCGGCGCAGGGGAAGATTCGTCGCTTGTCGCGGATGATGGACTCGGCCATGTCGATGGTTCAGGCGCTGGTGCCCATGAGCTTGACGAGCTCACCGCCGCCCATCTTGGCGCGTTGGACGATCTCGCCGAGTCGTTTCTCGGGGATGAGCTGAGTGACGGGGATGCCGGCCACGGAGGTGTAGCGTGGCAGGGGCACCATGTCGTCCCCGTGCCCGCCCATGAGCAGGGCGTTGATGTCCTCGACGCTGCAATCGAGTTCCATGGCGATGAAGGCGCGGAACCTGGCGATGTCCAGGCAGCCGGCCTGGCCGACCACGCGATGGGTGGGGAAGCCGGTCTTCTTCCAGGCGGTGTAGACCATGGCGTCGAGCGGGTTGGAGACGACGATGAGCATGGCGTTGGGGCTGACCTTGGCGATCTTCTCGCTGCAACTGCCGACGATCTTGACGTTGGTCTCGACGAGGTCGTCGCGGCTCATGCCGGGCTTTCGGGGCAGGCCGGCGGTGAGAATGACCAGGTCGCTGTCGGCGGCGGCGGCGTAATCCGACGTGCCGGTGATGCGGGCATCAAAGCGATCCACTGGTCCGCATTGAGCCAGGTCCAGGGCCCGGCCCTTGGTGCGATCCTCCATCTCCGGGATCTCGATCAGCACGATGTCTCCCAGCTCCCGCTGGGCGGCCCAGACGGCACAGTTGGCTCCGACGTTTCCGGCTCCGATGACAGTGATTTTCGCGCGCTTCATCTTTTGCTCCTAGATATGGTGGGTCTTGGCCCTGTTGACTTAGGACGACTGCTCGCAAACCAGTGGGGATCATACCACGCCGGGGGAGTGTCGCTCAACCTGTCGAGGCCCACAGTCGGGTACGGCCATCGACCACGCCCGGGAGCCCGGGGGGGCACCGGGCCCGGGTGTGGCGGCGTGACGAGTCGGAATCGGGGTGCGGGCGGCCTGGGGCGTCTGGTCAACCGCCGGCGGGGAACCGATCGACGGGGACGGTGGTCCGGCTCTCGATGCGTCGGGCGACGGCCTCGAGCTCGTCGTCCTGCAGGGGGGTTACGGACGGCTCTGCGGGCGGTCTGGCGACGGTGTAGACCTGTATCTGTCGGAGGGAACCGCCGGCGGCGGCGATCTCGTCGAGGCGGTCGCAGAAGGCATCGACCTCCGAATCCGGCGGCTGCTGCCCGTGAATCCGCATCCAGAGGGATTGGATGCAGATCGGCCGAACGCGGGCGGCGGCGGTGATGTTGTCCAGGACGTGCTGCAGGGGATAGTTGGGCCGATTAACCTGTTGGTAATACTCCTGGGTGCCGGCGTCGAGCTTGGCCCAGATCTCGCCGTCGTGGGCGTCCATGATCTCGAGGCCGGCGACGACCTGCGGGCGGGTCAGGTAGCAGGCGTCGGTGATGAGCACGATCCTGGTCCGGTCGAGCTGGTGGGCCCGCTTGACGTCGGCCACGACGCGGACGCATTCGGCGAATTGCGGACAGGTGGTGGGCTCGCCGTCACCGCTGAAGGCGAGGTCGTTGATGCGGCGCAGCTCGGGCGGCGTGTCGACGAACCGGGGTTCGGCGAAGAGGGAGCCGTCCAGGGCGGTCCGGATCATCCGGTCGAGTTCGTCGGCCAGGACCCGGGGATCGACCGTGCGAACGCGCGGCGTGACCGTGCGGTCCACCTGGCAGTAGATGCAGTCGAAGTTGCAGGCCAGGTCGGGGTTGAGGTTGACGCCGATGCTCAGGCCGCGGCTGCGACGGGAGATGACCGGGTAGACGTAGAGGTTCTGTTGCCAGTCACGGGGGTGGCGGGCGAAGAGTCGCTTGGGTGTGCCGTGTTCGGGTTCGATGGCCCGTTCCTCCGTTGGCGTGTCCCGGTCTGATTATCGCACCGAAGGGCCGGGGGAAAAAGCCCCGCGGGGGCGTGGAAGGGGCGGCGGGCGGTTGCGCAGGTGCGTGCCCCGGGGGCGCGGTCAGTCGATGTCGTTGCTGATGATGATGTTGTTGTATTCGGGCAGGGTGCCCTTGGCGCGTTCGAGCTCGACGATGGCCATGGTGTATTCCGCGAGCGAGCGCAAGAGTTCGCGGCGTGCGTTGGCCAGGGCCTGGAGAGTGTTGAGCTCCTGGTTGAGCTGGAGGAAGTTCTTGGACTCGGCCCGGGCGACGAGGGCTTCGTGCTGGTCTTCGTTGGCCTCGACCGACTCGAAGTTGGGCAGGATCTGGTCGTAACTGGTTCCGACCTCGCGGACGCGCAGGTTCACGTCGAAGAGGATGTCCTCGAAGGTTCGCTCGAGGTTGGCGATGGCCTGGCCGTGTTGCAGGCGAGCCCGTTGGGCGGCGGCCCGTCGGGCCCGGTTGCCGATGGGCCACTCGAGCTCGACACCGACGAAGTATTCGTGGAAGTCGTTCTTGGTGACCTCGCTGAAGGCGTTATGGGCGTTGGTGCCCAGGCCGTCCACGGCGTACTGGAAGGTCACGTCGAGTCGTGGTAGGGCCTCGTTGCCGGCCCGCCCGACGCCGATTCTGGCCTTCTTCACGGTCAACTGGGCCTCGTGGAGTTCGGGACGGTGGTCGAGGGCGGCCTGAATCTCGCTGAGCCGATCGAGGACGACGGGCGTCTGGCTGGGGAAGTCGGTGGGGATGATTTCGATGTCGTCGGCCAGGTCGATGGCGGGGTCGTTCATGAGGTTGATGAGGCGGTCCTCGGCGTTCCGGACGTTTGCGGTGACCTGGATGAATGTGGCCTTGGTCTTCTCGAGGCGGGCCTTGGTGTCGGCGAGCTGGATCTTGTAGGCGTCGAAGTCTCGTCGCTGCCAGAGGTAGTTGTAGATCTGCTCGAAGTCGGACAGGAGCCGGGCGGCGATGACGATGTCCCGGCGGGCGATGACCAGGTCCCAGTAGGCCCGCTCGACGTCGCGGAGGGTCTGGATGACCTGGCGTCGGAAGGCGTGGTCGCTGACGTGTTGATCGAGCCTGGCCACGCGGATGAGGGAGCGGTTGTAGTCGATGCCGAATCCGCGCAGGAAGGGCTGCCGCAGTTCGACGATGAACTGGCTGTTGTAGGCGGGGTTGAGCGACTGGAACTGGTTGTCGGTGTTCTGCCGGGACAGGTTGAGCGAGGCGGTGGCCTGCATGCCGGTGGCGAGGCGCTTGGTGATGCCACCGTCCATCCGCAGGCTGTCGGTGTTGGAGCCGATCAACTGGCTGGCGACGGGGACGTTCTGCTTGTTCTTGGTGAGGTTGTAGAAGAGGGTGGCGTCGAAGGCGGCCTCGGCTTCGATCACCCGGGTGGTCTCGATGGCCGGGTTGTAGCCGGCCACTCGGACGCTGAGGTTGTTGACCATGGCCCGGTGGAGGGTCTCCTGGAGGGTGAGCACGATCTTGGGCCGATGGCTGATGAGGTCGATTCGGGTCACCAGGCTGTTGTAGTAGTCCCGATCGGCGGTGCGGGTGGCCTCTGCGGCCAGCCTCTGGGCTTCCTGCCAGGTGTGGGCCGGATCGGGTGGGCTGGGCGACCAAGGGTACGTCTTCGAATTGAACCTGCCCCTGGGACTGGACGTTGACGGGTGCGTTTTCGTCTGGGGGGCTTTGCTGAGCGATGAGCCGAGCCGGCCCGGCGACGGCCAACAGAATCGTTACCCCCAAGACCCGGAAGATCGTTGTCGTGTGAGCCATAGCGATGCGCGCGCCTCTCGCTACCCGGTCGGGTCAGCAGTTGATCCCTGCGGCTTTATTGGCTGCCTCGCGTCGTTCCCCGCGCCATGGCGACGTCGGCGTGGCGGCAGGCCGCCGCATGCGGCAGCCGGGCCGATGATAGCCTAGGGGTGAGCGGGGCGTCAATCGTTCGGGGGCGGTGTGTCGGGGCGGGCGACAAACTCCGACATTGCTGCGGCCCGGAGGTGGCCCGCGGGGAGGTCCGTCGATCGCTTGGCTGGAGAAATGGGGATCGGTAAGATGCCGGCAGGTCTGCGATTACGACAAGCTTCAGAAAGTCGGATCACACCGGCGGGGGGTTTGGGTGTTCGAGGTTCAGCTTATCTGCCATGCGTGGGACCTGGTCGAGGAGGGGGTGGAGGAGGTGCTGGACCGGCTGGCCGGTGAGCTGGGGGTCAGCGGCATCTGCGTGCCGGTGGTCTGCCCGCCGCTGGCGCTGCTCCGCACTCTGCCGGGGGTGTCGCCGCGGATCTTCCGGACGCGCGGCGGTCTGTTCTTCGCTCCGAGGGAGGAGTACTACCAGGCCACGCGCTGCAAGCCGGTTGTATCGAGCTGGCTGAAGGGCCGGGACCCGCTGCGGCGTATCGTGGAGGGATGCCGCGAGCACGGCCTGTCGTGCAGGGCGGTGGTGGCCACCTCGACGGTGGGGCGAATGACCGGGCGCTATCCGCATGCGGCGGCCAAGACGGTGTTCGGCGATCCCTGGGACGACCGACTGTGCCTGGTCAATCCGGACGTGCGGTCGTTTCTGGTGGCGGTCTGCCGGGACCTGGCGGACAACTACGGCCTGACCGGGATCGAGCTGGCGGAGTTGCACGCCGGGCGAGTGGGGCGGCCCGGCGGCAGGATCGACGCCGGATTCGAGATGGGGCGGGGTGGAGCAGCGCTGCTGGGCACGTGCTTCTGCGAATCGTGCCGGCAACTGGGTCAGGTCGGCGGGGGGCCGGCATTGGACGTGGATGCGGCGGTGCACTGGACCGAGGCCCGCCTGCTGGACGTCTTCGAGACGGGTCGGCCGATCGACCAGCCGCTGAGCCGGGTCTTTGCGGAAGATGGGCCGATGCGGGCCTACGTCGAGGCCCAGTGGAAAGGCGTGGTTGAATTGGCCCGGTCGATCCGCAGCGCGGTCGGCTGCGAGTTGATCGTTCATGCCTACGGTGATGCCATTTGTGCGGCGGGGAGTCCCTATCCGCTGGGCGACGGTCAGTTGCCGCCGCTGGTGGATGGAGTTCTGACGCAGGTGGAGGGTCCGGTGGGCGCGGACGTTGCGGCCATCGCGGAGGCTGGTCTGCTGGGCAGCGGGCCGGGCGCCCGGGCGGAATTGCAGATCCGGGCCCACCGCCCGGACGAGGGCGCAGGCACACCCCCCGACCCCGCGTTGTTGGTGCAAACCCTGTCACGGCTGGCCGAGTTCGGAATCGCCTCCGTCGACCTGGACAACTATGGACAAATCCCGGTAGCTCTTCTGCCCGGTCTGAAGCAGGCGGTGCGTTTCGCCCGCCGGGCGGCCCCCGAGGAATCGGAACGGCCGGCGTGAGGGTCAGTGTCGGCTGGCGTAGTCCGGGAAAGCCGCTCCCAGTGCCGTCGGTCTGTAAGAACGAAGCCGGCGACCCGTTTTCGGGTCGCCGGCCGCGTTATCGGCATACGGAAGGAGGAGCTTGAGGTTCTGGTTAACGGAGGCTTTCTTTCGTTGGTTGTTCTACGGCGGCGGTGCGGGCGGGTTCGGGGGTTGATTCAAAAAAATCGGGGATTTTTCTGTTCGCCGCAAAGGAAAGCCAGATTTGAAATGATACGGTTTCAGCGGCAAGGAAGCGTGTCTCCGCTCTCCGGGGAGCCCAGAGTCTCGTGGTCGCGGACAATGCGGGCGACGAGCAGAGCGCAGCGGTCCACTTCTGTGACGCCATAGAGTTTCCGGTTGTTTCCCGCGGTGGGGGTGCACATTGTCGGTCCGGCCGGCGATGGAGAGGACGCCCTGCCGCCGCTCCATCCCGCCCCAGAGGGTGCCGCTGAGGGTGACCACAGGTCGGCGGTGGTTCCGACGCCGGCGCAAAAGAGCCCGCCCGCAGCCTGCCAGTGGCAGGTCGCGGGCGGGGTGTTGTTCGCTAGCAGATGTCAGTTCCTGGCGACTACTCCTTACGGACAGATGGGAGCCAGATTGCCGAGCCTCGCCTTGACGGACGACTTGTCAGCGGTGGTGATCGCGTCGTCGGTGTCCACATCGTACGGGGCGTTGGCGTCGCTCATCGGCTGGCCGAGGCGCGCCTTGACGCTGGAGCTGTCAGAGGTGTCGATGCCCGCGTCGCGGTTGGTGTCGCCGACCAGCATGGTCACCGGCAGGCGGGCGTTCACGTCGCCGCTGAGGGTGATCACGCAGCAGTCCTGCTGGGGGAGGGCTTCGCTGAAGTCCACGGTGACCTGGTTCCCGTCCGGGGTGGCGGTCACGACTCCTTCATAGATAACACCCAGGCAGCAGACCGAGGCCGACATGGTCGTCACAGTTTGATCGAGATCGATCTCGACCTTGAGGACGCCGCCCAGACGCGGCTCCACGGGCGAAACGATCAGGTCGATGGGTCGGGCAGTAAACGCCTTGGCGGTTCCGTGATCGCGCCAACTGCGGGCGCCGGTCATCGGGCCGGCGCCGGCGTTGGTGGCGTCCGGCGTGTCGTAGCTACCGGCGTAGGCGCCGATCTGCCAGTCGCCGGTGGCGTCCGGCAGGCGGTAGACGTGTCCGGGGACGAAGACGCAGTCGGGGCCGACCTTGGTGTCACTGTAGACGTACTCCTCGAGGGGGCCAACGGGGGGGTCGGTCTTGATCAGGGCGACCGAATCAACGATTGCGGCCCACGGTGTGATGTCCAGGATACCGTCACCGCCCTGGGTGTTGACGTCGAGGTCGAGGTCGTCGCCGACCTGGCCGGTGAATCCGGCGACCAGCAGGTGGGTGACGTTGTCGCTGTTCTCGAAGTTCAGGTCGGTGATCATGTCGGCCGCTGCACCGTAGGTGCTGTTGTCCTCGGCGGCCAGGAAGAAGCCATCGCTGGAGATGACCTGATTGTGGAGGTCGATGGCGGCTTCGATGGTGCCGCTACCGCCGGCACCGTCGCCGATGACGAGGTAGGTCAGCCCGTTGAGTGACATGTTTCCGGTGCCGACCAGCTCGAAGTACTCGTCGTAATCGGTGCCGGGCTGGTCGATGCGGATCTCGTTGATGGCCACCGAACCGAGCACCTCGCACTCGGCGGTGATGCAGGTGGCCTGGCCGTCCCAGTTACCGCTGAGGACGCCCCCATCGGGGTCGAAGCACTCGCACTCGGCCACGTCGATGCACTCACCGATGTACATGCAGCATTGGCCGACGGGCAAGGGGGTACAGCCGGCGGTGCTGCAGAGATCACCGGGGTGGAAGGCGGCGTCGAAGCAGTTGTCGGCGCAGCCATTGGAGGTGGCCAGGTCCATGCAGTCGCCATCGGGCAGGCAGCAGGCACCCTTGGGCGCGGGGCAGGTGACGGCAAGGCATTCCTGGGCCTCGAACCAGGTTCCGCCGCCGGCCAGGCAGGTGGCCTGGGTGACGGTGTCGGTGCATCCGCCCAGGGCCTCACAGCAGGCGCCGGTGACAGGCGTAGCGGTGTTGGACTCGCCGGGTGTCATCGCTCCCGGGGTGAAGGTCCACAGTCCGCCGTTGGGCAGTCTCTGGATGGAGCCGTCGGCACCGTAGTCGCCCTGGCCGATGTCGGTCAGGGTCAGGCCGTTGGTGGTGCCGCAGACGTCGTCGACGGTCATGCTGCCCTCGTAGGCGAGCCAGTCGACCGGCGTGGTTCCGTTGCAGAGCACGATGCCGTCGGGGGCCCCGTTCTGGATGTTGTCGCTCTGGTAGGCGAAGGTCAGGTCACGCAGCGGGACGTTGATGCTGCCGATGACGAAGAACCTGTCGCCGGGGACAGCGTAGCCGGTGAGGTCGATGGTGTTGTAGATCAGGTTGTTGGAGCCGTTGTAGAGTTCGACGGTCCATCCGTCGAGGCTGAGATCGGGCGGTCCGACCAGCTCGATGAACTCGGCGGTATCGGTCGAGGGCTGATCGTAGTCGAACTCGTTGATGGTGACGGTGGTCGGCGCCGGGCAGCCGATGGTGCTGCAATCGGGGCCGCTGGTGTTCACGTCGCCGCCGAGCTTTCCGCACTCGCAGGGAGTGACGTCGGCGCAGTCGCCGGAAGCCGGGAGGCAGCAGGGCTTGGTCGGCAACGGGCCGCAGGTCACGGTGCCACACAGCTCTCCGGAGTGGAACACTCCGCAGAGGTCGGTCTCGCACTCAGCCTGTGTAACCGGGTCCTGGCAGGACTCATCGGACAGGCAGCAGGCCCCGAGCGGTTCGGGGCAGCCGACGGTGGCGCAGTCGGCATCGGGGACCCAGAGGGTGCCGCCGATGACGCCGTTGGTGCCGCATTCGTAGGCGCTGAGCCCGTTCTGGCAGCCGCCCAGTGCCAGGCAGCAGGCGCCGGTGCCCTCCAGGAGGGCGTTGGCCGCACCGGGCGTGGTGTTGTTGGTGGCGGCCCAGAGTCCGCCGTCGGGCAGCTTCTGGAGCGATCCCAACTCGGGGTCCCCGCTGTCGGCCAGGCCGATGTCGGGGAGGGTCAGCCCCGAGGTTCCGCCGCAGACGTTGCTGACGGTCATCTCGCCTTCGTAGGAGATGCCCTCAATGGGCGTGGTGCCGATGCAGAGCAGGAAGCCGTCGGGGGAGCCGTTCTGGAACCAGCCGAAGGAATCGGACGGGATGTCCAGGTCGGTGTTGGGGACCCGGGCGGCGCTGCCGATGACGAAGTACCCGTCGGCGGGCATGGTGTATCCGTCGAGGGAGATGATGGCACCGACCGAGTACAGGGAGTTGGTGGCCCCGTTGTACATCTCGACGTACACGCCGGTGAGGTCCATGCCCGGTGGCCCCACGATCTCGATGAACTCACGGAAGTCGCTTCCGGGTTGATCGTAGTCGAACTCGTTGATTTCGAGTTCGGTGGGCGTGGCGCAGCCGGCGGTAGCACAGTCACCGTCGGCGGTGAAGATGCCGTCGGCCCAGTCGCACTGGCACTCGGTGAGTTCCCGGCAGTCGCCGAAATCGACGCAGCAGGAGCCGGTGGTGAAAGAGTAGCTGGGCGGGCTGGTGCCGCAGTCTCCGTCGTTACCGACGGTCTGGGTGATGCCGCAGTACTCGTCTTCGCAGATTTCCTGCCTGGCCTCGATACAGCCTCCGCCGGGCACGCCGCATTCCTGGAAACAGCCGTCGGCGCCGGTCAGGGGCGTGTAGCCTTCATTGAGGCCGTAGATGAAGCCGGGGTTGCCCTGGTTGCCCTCGACGTAGGAGGTTTGCAGGCCGCCGTTGTACTCGCCGACCAGGTTACCGGCGCGGAGCCAGTTGGCCGGGTCGTCGTTGTTGTCGGAGTTCGGGTCCTCGATGAATTCGTACCACGGGCTGTCCCAGATGGTGATGCTCTGGCCGTTGAGGAACGAACCGATGAGCCCCTGGGTGGACCAGACGTCCTGGTCGAGCCAGACCGCGTCGAGCAGTCCGCCGGTGTTGGCGTCGTAGACGGCGATCAAGGAGCTGTCGCCGGCGATCTGTTGCCAGGTGCCGGTGTCGACGCGGATGACGTCGGCGGTTCGCAGGCCCCAGTCACAACGGAAGTCCTCGTCGTCCAGGCCGGACGTTGCGGCGTTGGCCGGCGCGAGGATTTTCATCTGGTATGCACCGATCGATGCACCGGTGAAGGTCCCGGGCGAGGAGGTCTGGTCGAAGAGGTTGCCGGCCAACCCGCCGAGCTGGACCGTGCTGCCGCTGTAGTTGTAGATTTCGATGTACTCGTGGAGGGCGTCGATGCCGTAGGGCATGTTCATGATCTCGGTGATGACGATCTTGTCGTCCTGGACGCAGATCGCGAAGACGGCCTCCTCGGACTCGGTGCTGGCGTTGTCCCTGGCCTTGAAGGTCAGGTTGGGCGTGCCGGTGAAGTTGGCGGTGGGCGGGTCGTAGGTCACGGCGCCGGTGACGTCGTGCGGAACGGCGCCGATTGGCGTCCCGCCGTCCTTGAGCGTGCCGATTGCGGGCAGAGAGGTCACGACCTTGGTGACCGGCGGCACTCCGCCAGAGACGAGCGAGGCAAGATTAACGGGGATGCCGGTGGCGCCCTTCTGGACGATGGTGGCGCCGTTCTGGATGATCGGCGTCGGGCCGACGCCGGGGGAGTCCTGGCCGCCGCCGAATGGCCCGATGACCCAGGTCCCGGCAGGGGTGGGCGGCACCCTGTAGACGTGCCCGGGGACGTAACTGCCGTCCGGCCCGATGCCACCGCCGAAGTTGTAGTTCCATTCCTCGGCTTCGACTGTCGGCGTGGTCACCACAATGAGAGAGATGCCGTCGACGACCTCGCTCCAGGGGGTGATGTCCAGTGTCCCGTCGCGGTCGGTGTCGAGCAGGTCGTCGAGGGCCCCGGTGAAGTTACGCACCAGCAGGTGACTGACGTTGTCGCTGTTCTCGAAGTTGAGGGCGTTGGAGGTCAACTGGAGATCAGCGGCGCTGAGGGGGGCGAGGGTGCCGGACCACAGGTCCGCTTCGACGGCCAGGAAGAAGCCGTCGGGGGGGATACTCAGCCCGGCGAGGCTGACGACACACTCGATCGACCCGCTACGGCCGCCGGGTTGTGGGAGGCCGGCGCTGCTGTCGCCGATGACGATGTAGGTCAGATCGTTGAGGGACGTGCTCGGCGCTCCGGCGAGTTCGAAGTACTCGTCGTAGTCCGTGCCGGTTTGGTCAATCCGGATTTCACTGATGACGACACTTTGTGCCCAGGCCGGCATAGTGAGCACGCCGACCGCCAAGACTGCTGTTAACCATCTCATTTCTGCACCTGCCACTCCTCTAGAGACCTTTTCCGGCGGGCCCGCTCCGCTAGCAGGCTACGTCGCCCAGACCCAGCGCGCCATAGGTTCACGAAGTTCGTGTTGTGACCGGTCAGAGGTGGCGCTCCTTTCCTCCGCGACGGTCCCCGCGGCTTGCGCACGCGCGTGAGCTACAAGACAACCGCGACGCTTCAGCGCAAGTGCGGTACATCAGGTGGCTGGCGGGTCCCTCCAGTGCCCACCGACTCCACCCATTCTTCCCAATTGTACCGACCCTTATTATACCCGCTTTTGCCAAGCTGTTTAAGAGGGTTTGGGGCGTCCAGCCGAAGATTTGCCCAAGGCTTGCAGGATGGGCTGGGGCCGCGGTTATCGGAACGATCGCGGCGCTGGGCGGGATTCCGGCGAGGGGGCCGGCGGTAACGCTTTTGGGGGCAATGGGTTAGGATCTTTCGCTCCGGGCGGGGTCCGATAGGGGCGTCGGGATCCTCACAGCGGATCGTCCGAGGGGTGCAGGCGTGGCCGAGGTCGGCGCACAAGCGGCCGCCGCGAGCCGTTCGCGACGGCCGGCGGCGGTCGGCCGGCTCCGCCCTGGAGGCGACGTGGTCGTCGCTAGCGATCGTCCTCGCTGTGCTGTCGCAGGACGATGCGGTTTGTCGGTGGCAGGTTCTGCTCGAGCACGATGGTGGCGTTGGCGAAGGAGACCAGGGCGTCGTTGTCCACGGTTCGCCACTCGCCGAGCCAGTCGCGATAGACGTACCATTCACCCAGCTTCTGGTGGGTGTTTCGGTCCCAGGCTTTCATGTTGTACTGGGTGGGCCCCGGGGAGCCCTCCGCCATCACGCAGCCGGCCACGACCGCCGCCAATGCCACAACTGCACCGAGAAGGGTAACGCGCTTCATCGCAGGCGTCTCCTTTCAGAGTTTTCGGGCACATCCGATGACCGAGAGCCGGCATCGGCAATCTGAATCCTCGAGCTGCCGGGTTCATCCGGCAGGCCCGGAAAGGCCGGCATCAGACCGAGCGATCCGGGCGTTCGAGGGCCGTGTTCCTGTTTCCCGCTCAGTTCGACCCCGGCGGGCGAAGCGTGAAGCCTCGGTTCTGCCGGGTGGTTGCGGCCCAGCCGGTTGTCCTCGGTCACGAACCTTATTCCGCCGGGCGGCCAGGGTCCATCTCCGCAGGGCCGGCCGGAGCGGTCAGACTGGCCGGGCGATCCCGCCACTGCAGACGGTAGGGCTCACGCGGGCCGACCCGCAACACGGCCACCACACGGCCCAATGGGCGCCATTCCACCGGGATCTTGGTGTTGGTGCGGACGGTGCGCGGATACGTTCCCAGGAAGCTGAACAGGTGCCACCAGTCGGCCGCCTGGGCGGTCTGGCTGTCGAGGTAAGGCTCGACGAGTTCCATGTCGGGGTCGGAACGCATCCAGGTCCGCCGGACGTTTGGGACGTCCTCGCCGACAGGATCCCAATAGCGCCGGGTCATGTTCGGAGTGGCGAGCACGAGATCGCCCCTGCGGTGCAGCACCTTGGCGGAGGCGAGGATGGTGCGCAGAGCCGACCGTTCCTCGAGCAGACACTGGACGGGCAGGCGGAGGCTGGCGATGCGTTCCTGGTAGGTCCGCATGCGGTCGTCGGCCTCGGTGTAGCGCCGCCAGTGATAGGTTTCGGGCCCGACGGCCAACTGCCACCAGGCGAGCTGGAGGCCGGGGATGTCCTGGCCGTAGTCTCCGCCGTAGAGGGCGTTCTGACGGCGTTCGGTCATCTTGACGTTCCAGTACTCCTCCTGGGAGGCGTAGCGTTCCTCGAGGTCGCGGATGCGGCGGACTTCCTCGTCGATCATGTCGACGCGGCCCTCGATGGCCCGCAGGTCGGCGACGAAGACGAACTTGGTGACGACGTCGCCGGCGGCGGCCCGACGCAGGTCCTCCTCGCTGAGAATGGAGGCGTGGCCGGTCTCGCTCATGCCCATGGTGGGGTTGATCATGAGGAAGGAGTGTCGGGTGAAATCGGCGGCCCAGCCCGGTGCGGTGGGGGCCTTGATGTCGAGCTCACCGTAGACCAACTGCTCCTGGCGATGGGGGACGAGGTATTCGAAGGTGTACCTGCCGGCGTTGAGGTCGTAGATGGAGTAGTTTCCCTCGCGGCGGGGAATGACCGAGCCGGGCGCGTTGGAGGATCGGCCGCCCTTCATGCGCACCCAGGAATCAATGGGGTGGGTGGGCCGGACGTCGATGGGCCCGTCCTGGAGGGGCGTATAAAAGTGGACCTGCCAGCCGGTGCTGAGTCCCGGCCAGAGGTTAACCGGCTCATCGAAGGCCCGAGTCTCCATGCCGGCGCAGCCGCACAGGGTGACGAGCAGCGCGCCGGCCAGAGCTACCTGGACAGCGGCGCGGCAGGTGCCGCGTGCGGGGCGTGGTCGTTTCGGGCGGGGTGAGGCGGGCATGTCGGGGCGAAGTCTTCGGGCGTGGGTCATGGGAACATCGTCCTCTCAGTGGGCAGGTTGCTGACTCGACCGCCTTGCCGGGCGGCACGAGCCGCCCACCGGCGAGCATGGGGCGTTCGAGCTGAAGCTCGGTTGTACTGCCGCAGCGCTCCGCACGTGCACCGGGCAACCAGTGGCGGCGAGACCTCCGAAAAGGCGGAGGAAACCGGCTCGCACACCGCCGTGAAAGCTAGCACAACACCCCAGCGAGGGCAAGGGCCCGGGGGTGCAAAACGCCGTCCGTGGCCGACTTGACGCTGGGGGGGCGTTGACGTTGAATGGGCTGCCTGCAGGACGTGGGCTCGCGAGGTGAGCCGTGTCAGGTATGCCTCCAGGGTGCCCGAATCCGCCCCCCGGCCCCTCCGGCGATGACGGGCCGGGGCTGACGGATGAGCAGCGCATGCTGTTGGACCTCCGGGACGTGCTTTACGAGGGGAGCTGGGAAGATTTTCGCCGGGATCTGGAGGCCCGCCAGTCGGCCGAGCCGCACGTGTTCGAGATCGTGCCGCCCTCCCCCAGGCTCCAGGAGGCGATCGCCCGGCACCTGGAGGTCATCGAGGAACTGGAGCAGTGGGAACGCCAGCACGGGCGGAGGCTGCGTGGCACGACCTGAAGCGCCCGGGAGGGGTGGGGGGTGACCTTCCGCTCGGCGAACGACGCTCCGGCGACACGGCGAAGCGGGTTGTGTTCCCGGCGGCGGTTGGCGACGACGTTCCCGGGCGGGTGAGGCCCGGGGCGAGCGGACGGGCGAGCCGGTCGTTGGAGCGAAAAGGAGAATCGTCCCATGACGATGCTGGTAGTGGTCCTGACGACGCTGGTCGCGGTCGGCCCTTACGTGCCGGAATCCAGCGATTACCTGGCCGGCGTGGACCTGAAGGCGATCGGCCTGCAGAGGTACTGGGAGACGGACGTGCGCGGCGAATCGGGCGACGCACCGCTGAGCGCTCATCTTCGGGACGATAGCCTGTACGTGATGACGCGTCGGGGTCGCCTGGTGGCCCTGCATGCGCCGACCGGGCTGGCCCTGTGGGCCCGCACTCTGGGCGAGCGCAGGACGGCGATGTACCCGCCGTCGCACCTGTGGACGGCGGACGGGCCGGGGGCGACCGTGGTGGTCGTCGGTCGGACCATCCACGTCCTCGATCGCCTAAGCGGTGAGACGCTGGGCGAATTCGCGCTGGAGTTCGCGCCGGGCACCGAGGCCGTGGGGGACCACGAGACGTTGTTGATGGGCAATCTGGACGGCCACGTGACGGCCCTGAAGTGGGACGTATTGGCGGGGGGGCGCCCCGTGCAGCATTGGCGGGTGCGCGTGGGCGGTGCGATCGCACCCGGGCTGGTGTTCGACGGCAGGAATCTGTTCTTCGGCTCGGCCGACGGGAACGTGTACTCGTGTGTGGGGTACAACCGGGTTCGGAACTGGTCGTTCGGCACGGCGGGCCCGGTGCAGGCTGGGGTGGTGCTGCACGAAGGCGGGCTGTTCGTGGCCAGTCGCGATCGGTCGTTGTATCGGCTGGACGCGGGGGTGGGCGTGGTGCGGTGGCAGCGACGCCTGCCGACGCCGTTGGCGGACAGCCCGGTGGTCGTGGGTCAGACGGTGTATCAGTTTGCGCCCGGCGAGGGGCTGTTCGCGATCGACGCGGACAGCGGGGAGATTCTGTGGCAGCGTGGGGAGGCCGGGGCGTTCGTGGCCGCCCGCGGTGAGCAGGCCTACCTGGCCGGTGCGGACGGGGAGCACCTGCTGGCGGTGGATAACCGGACGGGCGAGCTGTCGCGGTCACTGGAGATACCCCAGACGCGGGTGATCGTGTCCAACCCGAAGGACGACGCGATCTATCTGATATCGGCCTGGAATCGGGTGCTGTGTCTGCGGCCGGCGGACGTGCCCTATCTGACGCTGGAGGAGGTCGCGGCTCTGCGGGCGCGGTTGATGCGGGGCGGCGAGTAGGTCGGGGTCGGGCGGTGGCGGGTTGTCCGCTCCCTGACGGTCGCGGCTCGGATCGTGGGTCGGATCGCGGGCGGGGCATCGGGTGGCGTCGGGCGGACGTGATTGTCCCGGGTCGGTTTCCTCCAACACATCTATCGGAGAGCGCATCATGTCCGAGCGCACGATTCGGCGGGCGCTGATCAGCGTCTATGACAAGACGGGGATCGTCGATTTCGCCCGGGCGCTGGTTGAGGAGTTTGGCATCGAGATCATCTCGACCGGGGGGACGGCCGGGCTGCTGAAAGAGAACGACATACCGGTAACACTGGTTGAGGAGATCACCGGGTTTCCGGAGATGCTCGACGGTCGGGTGAAGACCCTGCACCCCAGAATACACGCGGCCATCCTGGCCGACCGGGACAATCCCGAGCACATGCGGCAGTTGGCGGAGCAGGGCATCGAGCCGATCGACATGGTGGTGGTGAACCTGTATCCGTTCGAGGAAACCATCGCCAAGCCGGATTGCACGTTCGAGGAAGCGATCGAGATGATCGATATCGGGGGCCCGTGTTTGCTGCGGGCGGCGGCGAAGAATCATCGTCATGTCGTCGTGCTGTGCGCACCGGGTCTCTATGCGGATGTCCTAGCCGTTCTTCGCGCCGATAGCCCCATCTCCGAATCACAGCTTCTGGCCTGGGCGGAAAGCTCGTTTGGCTGGACTTCGGAGTATGACGACGACGTCTGGGGATACCTGAACAAGCGCGTTTATCCCGACGACCGGTATGTGAAGGGCCGTAGTCCGGTGGACGAGGGCAAGGTCCTGCCGCTTTCCGCGGATTGGGATGGACTTCAGCGCAGCGAGCTACGGTACGGCGAGAACCCACACCAGCACGGGGGTCTTTATGAGCCGATATGGGGAGAGTGGGAGGGCGGTGTCGATACGGCCAATCTCGTGCTGAGCGACGTTCTGCAGGGTGAGATGTCATTCAACAATTATCTGGACGCCAACGCAGCGTTCGAGGTGTGTCGGGAGGTGGCTCGGGAGCACGCGGGGCGTTCGGTCGCAGTCTTTGTTAAGCATGGGAACTCGTGCGGTGTGGGCATCGCCGCCGATCCGATCGAGGCGTACGGCCGGGCATATCTGGGCGATCCTCTCGCTGCGTTCGGTGGCGTTCTTGCCCAGAGCGACAGGGTGGATGTCGAACTTGCGAGTGCGGTCATGGAGTCTCTTGATCGATGGGGCAGGGCTGCGGGTGCGCAGGCGTTCTTTGCGGAGGCGTGGGTTTCTCCGGAGTTCGCACCTGCTGCCATCACGGCGATCCGCAGTGGCAAGAAGTGGGGTGAGCGCGTCCGCCTGATCCCGGTGGTGGATATGCTGAAGCCGCCCAGCCCCGGCGAGTTTGATTTCCGGAAGATCACCGGGGGAATGATCGTTCAGAATCGCGACCTCGTCGGTTTAAACGAAGATCAGTGGAAGGTGGTCACCAAGCGTGAGCCCACGGAGGGGGAGATGAACGATCTGCGGCTGGCGTGGCTGGTGTGCAAGCACACCAAGAGCAACGCGGTCACGGTGTGCAGGGACGGGATGCTGATCGGGAACGGGGCCGGGCAGATGAGCCGGGTGATGAGCTGTCGGATCGCCACGTGGCTGGCCAAGGAGAACGGTCACGCGGACAAGCTGCCGGGGTCGGTGGCGGCGTCGGACGCGTTCTTCCCCTTTCGCGACGGGCCGGACATTCTGATCGAGGCCGGCGTGAGGGCGATCATCCAGCCGGGCGGGTCGAAGCGCGACGCGGAGACGATCGCGGCCTGCGACGAGCGCGAGGTGGCGATGCTCTTCACCGGCACGCGGCATTTCAAGCATTGACGGTTGACCGGCGCACGGGTGGACTGGTCCGCCGTCGGCGGACCCGCCAGTGTGCGCCCGGCCGACTTTCGCACACGGGCAGGCAAGCTGCCCGTGGCACCCGGCGATGATCTTTACCGGCACGCGGCACTTCAGGCATTGACGGTAAGAGACGCCGCAATCGACTCCGATTGTTGTATCGGGCTGGCCGTCTATAATGCCCGAACCGCGTCTCGAGGAAGACAACGCGCATGAAGCTGTATACGAAGAAGGGCGACGGCGGGCAGACGCAACTCGGCGACCGGAGCACGGTAACCAAGGACCATCCCCGCGTTGCGGCGTACGGCGAGGTGGACGAGCTGAACGCGTGCGTGGGGCTGGCTGCGGCCGCTTGCGATGACGCGGCGTGGTCCGGCCGGCTGCGGCGGGTGCAGGATCGGCTGTTCGTCGTGGGGGCGGAACTGGCCGATCCGTCGCGCGGGCCGCAGACACCGACGCTCGATGACCGGGACATCACGGCGCTGGAGGGCTGGATCGACGAGGCCTCGGGCGCGGTGGCGCCGCTGAAGAACTTCGTGCTGCCGGGAGGCAGTGAGCTGGCGGCCCGGCTGCATCTGGCCCGGACGGTGTGCCGGCGGGCGGAGCGATCGGTGGTGCGGTTGTCCGGTGACGAACAGGCCGATACCAGGGCCGTAGTATTCCTGAACCGCCTGGGCGATTTGCTGTTCGCCTGGGCCCGTCTGGCAAACCATCGCCGCGGCGTCGAGGACGTGTTGTGGCGTCCGCGGGGCGACTCGAAGGATTCATGAAGGTCATCCGCATCGCCGACCCGGATCAAGTCAGGCCGCTGCACGTCGTGCTGGCGTGTCTGGTGGTGGTGGTTCTGGCGGGCAACTGTCTGCTGACCAGCGGCGGGCAGCGCGAGGTGCTGCACGACGGGGCGGTGGACTGGAGCCCGAACTCGTCGCTGCGGGCGGTTGTCGAATTGCTCAACCTGGGGTTCACGCAGACCACGTCGAAGGGAGTGGAGATCAAGTCGCTGGTCTTCGGGGTGGGGTCGGCCCTGGCCATGATGGCGCTGGCCGTGGCGCTGGGCATCCGCCCGTCGGCAGGCGAGCAGGCGCCGATCGACGACGCCGGTGCCGGCTATTCGCCCGACGAAACGGGCGAAGACGAACAACTTGATCCGGCCGAGCTGGCCGTGCCCGGCGGGGCGATCGGCGGTGTCAGGCATAAGGCACACATCTCTCCGCTGATGGCGGCCCAGTTCATGATGCTGACGTTCGGGCTGTGGTCACTGGCGAGCTTTTTGTGGTCGAACGCTCCGGACTTCGCCCTGGCCGGCGGGATTCTGCTGGCCATCCAGTTGATGTGGGCCTTCGCGATCGGTCTGGGTCTGAACCGGATCGCGGCGCGATCGTGCGCTTATGCGCTGCTGGTGGTTTGCGTGGTCACGGCGCTGTTGGCCCTGTGGTATCACGACGAGCGCAACCCGACGCTGCGGGCCTCGTACCCGGTCGGCAACCCGCTGTTTCTGGCGGCGTGCCTGATACCGGGCATCCTGATCGGCGTGGGCGTCGCGATCGGGTGTATTCAAACGTGCGTCCGGCGATGGGGCGCCAAGTATCTGATCGGCATACTGGCCGCACTGGTCGCGATCGCGGTTCTGCTTTGGACGTTCAAGCTGACCGGTGCGCGCGGGCCGGCGGTGGGGCTGCTGGCGGGTGCCGGAGGCATGGCACTGTTTGCGTTGCGGGGGAGGGGGCGGAAGATCGCCGGCACGATCATGGTGGTCGTGCTGGTGGTGGCGCTTCTGTACGTTTACTCCCAGCGGGAGAGTTTTTCGGCGACGGGTCGGAGCGCGACGATTCGACTACGGCTGTTCGCCTGGTCGTACGGCTTCGATCTGGGGGCGGAGGCCCCGGTTCTGGGTCGCGGTCAGGGCGGCTTCGTGCTGGCGGGCGACGCGTCCGCGGCCGGTGACGACGTGCTGTCCGACCCGCTGGCTCTGGAAGCGCGGGTGGCCCACGCCCACAACGAGTGGCTGGAGACCTGGTGTGACCTGGGTTCGATTGGCCTGGTGGTGGTGTTGGCGGCGCTGGGCCTGACGTTTTGGGCCGGTGCTCGGGCGGTCAAGCGGATGCCGACGCCGTCTTTGCGGTGGTCGCTGATCGCGCTGCTGTCGTCGCTGTTGGGGCTGGTGGTGGAAGAGGGCGTGGGGGTGGGTCTGCGTCTGCCGGGGGTGCCGGCGGTTTACTTCACGGTCATCGGGCTGATCTGGGCGCTGTCGGCGACGGGGCGGCCGCGGTGGATCGAGGTCTTGCAGGCGTCGGCCTGGCGCAGGCTGCCGGCTTTCATCGTGCCGGCCGGCCTGGGGGTCGCGGCACTGGTGGCGAGTGTGCTGGACTTTCGGGCGGCGCGGGCGTTCCACGACGTGCCGGAGCGGCTGGCCCAACTCGAGTTCGATCAGGCGTTGGAGCTGGCGGACAGCGCCCGGCGGCATCAACTCGCACCGCAGGCGCGGCTGGACGCGACGCATCGGCTTTGTGCAACGTATCTGGGCATCGCCCGGAGCCTGCAGGTGGACGCGTTGCGGCTGGTGGAGGAGGCCGCCGCGGCCGACCCGCCCGATGAGCGACGTCTGGCGCGGGCCCAGGAAAGCGAGACCCGGGCTCTGGGTTATGTTCGAGCGGGGTTCAGCGAACTGAGCGAGCTGTTGAAGAAGTCGCCGTCGTCGTGGGGCTCCGGGATTCTGGAGCAAGGGTTCTACGTGGTGTTGGCGGAGTTCGACCGGGCGGCGGGTCGGCCGGAGAAGGTCCAGGCGAACCTGAATGCGGCGGCCGAGGCGTTGAAGCGCGAGCTGCGCCGTCGGCCATTCGATCCGGGCCTGGCGCTGATGTTCGTGGGCGTGGCGGGCCCGGGTACGGAGATCGGGTCGCTGTTCGAGGTTTTTGCCCGCCCGCTTCGTCACATGCAGATTCCGCCGCAGTACTTCGACTTTCTGCGCGAGGTGTTGGGGTCACCGGAGTTTGCGGAGGCGTTCACGACGGTGCATGGGGTGGCCCAGGCGGTCAGCGCCGATCAGGTTGTGGAGCAGTGGGCGGAGCCGTGGGCTCCGGAGATTCTGCGTCTGGCGGCGGTGATCTGGTTCATGCAGGGCCAGTTCGCGCAGTCGGAGGCCGAACTCGAGCAGGCGGCGGAGCTGTACGACGTCTTGTACGCCTCGGCGCCGATGGGGGCCGCTTCCTGCTACGCCGAGCTGGCCGACTCGCGGTTCTACGGCAACCCGGCCTCACCCGGCGGGGCGATCGAGGCGGCCCGCAAGGCGGTCGAGTTGGCCCCGGATTCCGAGTCCGGTCGGCACATCGCGGCGGCGGTTCGCAGCCGTATGGCCACCTACCAACTGGCGGCCGGGGAAGAGGAGTCGGCCCGGCAACTGCTCGGCTCGCTGGTCGAGGAGGTGGCGCCGGCCGTGCTGGACGCGGAGATCGGTCGGCGGTACTCGATGCTGGCCCACTCGGCCTCTCAGGGGGATTCGCCGCCGCGCAGTGTGGCCACCTGGGTGGAGCGAGCGCTGGTGCTGAACGCGGAGCACGAGATGGGCTGGGAGGCGGGGGAGTCGGTTCGGGTGCTGAGCCTGGCCCTGCAAATGGGTGCGGACATGCGGATCGTCGCGGCGTTTGTGGATCGGGTGCTGGCGGAGCGCCCGGACAGTGTTCCGCATCAGGCGTTGCGTGACGAGTTGCGTGCGGCGATGGGCCCGACGACGCAACCGGCCGCAACTCAGCCCGCTGCAACTCAGCCTGCCGCGATGCCTGAGGCGGGCGAGGGGCCCGCAAGTCGGCCGGCAGGTCCCGAAACATCTCCTTCGCGATAGCATCGGTCGGTTTGAGTCGGGAAGCGGCTGGAGCAGGGCCTCGGGTCGGGAGAGCCGTCCGGTTGTCATCGTCCCGGGCAGGCGGCATGATGCCGGGTGCGCCGCAGGCGCGGTCTGCACGTCCGGTGATGCGTGGTATTGAACTGAAGGAAGAAGGCCATGTTTCGCAAGCGACATCCGCCGGTGGGGTCGAGGCCCGGGACGCTGGTCATCAACTCTCACGCCCAGAAGACGGCGATCCGCGTGATGCAGTACACGACGGAAGGCGTGAAGGAGCAGGAGATCTCCGAGGTCGCCCAGCTCCGGGAGTATCTGGCCCAGGAGGCGGTGGTCTGGATCGACGTCCAGGGGCTGGGCGACGAGAAGACCCTTCGTTCGGTCGGAGATGTCTTCGGGCTGCATCCTCTGGTCCTGGAAGACGTGGTCAACGTGCCGCAGCGACCGAAGATCGAGGCGTACGATGAGCATCTGCTGTGCATCACCCGGATGGTCATGTTGGGCGAAGGGCCCAGCATCGAGCCGGAGCAGGTGAGTGTCATTCTGGGGCGCAACTACGTGCTGACGTTTCAGGAGCGGCACGGCGACGTGCTGGATCCGGTGCGGCAGCGCATCCGGCAGGGCAAGGGGTCGATCCGGAAGGCCGGGGCGGATTACCTGGCCTATGCGGTTCTGGACGCTGTGATCGACGGCTACTACCCGATCATGGAGGCTTTCGGCGAGTATCTGGAGTTTCTGGAGGACGAGATCGTGGTGGACCCCCGGGCGGCGATCCTGCAGAAGATTCACCGGGTCAAGCGCGAGCTTCTGGCCATCCGGAGGGCGATCTGGCCGCAGCGCGAGGCGGTCAACGCACTTATCCGCGATGACTGTCCGTACCTGACGGACGGGGTGCGGATGTACCTTCGGGACTGCTACGATCACTGCGTGCAGATCATCGACGTGGTGGAGACGTACCGGGAGCTGGCCGGCGGGCTGATGGACGTGTACCTGTCCAGCGTGGCCAACCGGCAGAACGAAGTGATGAAGGTGCTGACCATCATGGCGAGCATCTTCATACCGCTGACGTTCATGGCGGGGGTGTACGGGATGAACTTCCAGAACATGCCGGAACTCCAGAGTCGGTGGGGTTACCCGCTGCTGCTGGCCGGGATGGTGGCGGTGGCGGTCGGCCTGGTTCTCTTCTTCCGGCGCAAAGGGTGGCTCGGTCACAGGCCGCAGGCAGATGATGCGGATGTGTAGATGAGCGATGGCGGAGCGGTTCATTGAGATTCAGGTTCCGGCCGGGCGGGCGGCCGAGCTTCGCGACCTCGTAGCTCGTCACGAGGCGGTGGAGTCGTGGCAGGAGCCGGGCGAAGACGTGAAAGTCTTCAAGCTGTTCGTGCCGGCCGAGCAGGTGGAGAGCGTGCTGGACCCGGTCCAGGCGGCGTTTGGTGGTTCGGAGGAGTTCCGGGCGGTGGTCCTGTCCGTGGAGGCGACACTGCCCAAGCGAGCGGTTGCGGAGGCCGGCGAGGGCGACGTGTCGGCACCCGAGCCGGCCGCGTCCCAGGCGCCCGAGCGGGTGAGCCGGGAGGAGTTGTACGAGGACGTCAGCGGGTACGCGCGAATCACGCGCGTTTACCTGTGCATGGTGGTGCTGTCCACGATCGTCGCGGTGATCGGTATCTCGCGGAACAGTCCGGCGATTCTGATCGGGGCGATGGTGATTGCCCCGCTGTTGGGGCCGAACGTGGCCCTGTCGCTGGCGACGACGCTCGGTGACGCGGGCCTGGCACGGCGGGCGATCAGGGCCACGGCGTCGGGGCTGTTGTTGGCCGTGCTGGTCGCGCTTCTGGCCGGTTTGGTCGTGCCGTTGGAAGCCGCATCAGCGGAAGTTGTGTCCAGGACGGAGATCGGCCTGGGCGACCTGATTCTGGCGCTGGCGGCCGGAGCCGCGGGGGCGCTGGCGTTCACGAGCGGCGTTTCCTCGACGCTGGTTGGGGTGATGGTTGCGGTGGCGCTGCTACCACCGCTGGTGGTGTTCGCCATGCTGCTGACCGGCGGGCACGGGCACCAGTCGGTGGGGGCGCTGCTGCTGCTCATTTCCAACATCGTCTGCATCAATCTGGCGGGCGTGGCGACTTTTCTGGTGC
>Ga0307380_10000948_pt1 | contig 43670 bp, 40 predicted proteins | sample UN3MG_FD_202239 | JGI IMG/M metagenome (GOLD analysis project Ga0307380, IMG submission 202239) | Soil microbial communities from Risofladan, Vaasa, Finland - UN-3 | ecosystem: Environmental > Terrestrial > Soil > Coastal area > Acid sulfate soil | place: Finland: Risofladan, Vaasa | collected...
TCTTTCAGCGCCGGCCTCGCGGCCGGACCGGTCTCCCGGATTGTCGCCTTGCGGTTCGTGTGGGTCGCTGCGACCAACTCCCCAGAGGACTTTCACCTCCTGTCCAGGCCCATGCTGGGCACACAAAAGAGACGGCCCCGAAAAACCAGGGCCGTCCCGATCAATCAGAAGTCCTCTAACAAGCCCTAGAACTTGTAGCCGATCTTGGTGAAGAAGTAGCGCCCGATGAAGTCGTAGGTCTGGATGTTGGCGTTCTGGCCGCCCTCGGGGAAGAACGGCGGATCCTTTTCGAGCACGTTGTCGACGCCGAAGATGAAGGTCAGGTCTTTCCAGGTGTAGGAAGCCACGACGTCCCAGTAGGTGACGGCCGCCACGTGATGGGTCGGCGTGTCCCAGCGGCTCTCGATCTCGTCCCATTCGACGCCGAAAACCTTGGCGCCGTCGATCCAGCGCAAGCGGTTGCCGAGCGACCAGATGCCGGGGCCCAGTTCACCGGAGAAGGTTGCCATCAGGTTCCAGCGGAAATTGGCCCAGGAGCCCGAGCCGGAGGTGATCGTTCCGGCGTACTCGACCTTCTCGCCGGCGATCTCCTCGTCGTATTTGAGCATATAGTTGCCGTGCCAGCCGAGATCGAACTTGACCTGGCCCTTTTTCAGCCCTAACAGGTTGAAGTCGAAGCCGTAGTTCACGGTGAAATCGAAACCGCTGGTTTCAAGGGTGGCGATGTTCTGCAGGGTGGCGTCGATGAATCCCAGCTCGTTGCTCGGGTTGCGCATGGAGGCGGGGTCGCCGCCGGCGATGAAAGCGCACTGCGGCGAGGAGAAGTTCGCCGAGTTGTAGCACTGGTCGAGGATCCACTGCGGCGGCGCGCCCGAGATGGCGTTGTCCACCTTGATGTTGTAGTAGTCGAATGTCACCGATAAGCCCTTGAGGTACTTGGGCAAGATGCTCGGGGTGACGGCGATGCCCACGTTGAAGACCCGGGCCGTCTCGGAGTCGAGGTCGGCGTTTCCACCGATGTTGGTGCGTAGCTGTGAACCGGTCGATGTCCAGTCGTTGGGTACGCCCTGGGCGGCACAGTTGGCCTGGACGTTCGGGTCGGTGCTGGCCTGCCACATCGCGCACGGGTCGGTCAGCGCCTCGTAGGAGACGGCGACGCCTCCGTACAGGTCGCCGATGGCCGGAGCGCGGAAGGCCGTTGAGAACACGCCGCGCAGCATGAAGTCGGCAATCGGCGAGTAGGACAGACCGGTGCGGTAGGTAAATTCGGACCCGAAGGTGTTGTAACGCGAGAAGCGACCGGCGAGGTCTGCCGTCAGGCTATGCACGCCGGGCATGTCTTTCAGCACCGGTAGGCTGATCTCGGCGAACACTTCCTGGGCATTGTAGCTGCCCTGTGTCGGGTCGAGACCATTACCGGCCGAGTCGCCGCTCTGGGTGACCGACGAGGGCCGGTTGAAACCCGACTCCCTGCGCGTCTCTGCGCCGAGCACAACCGAGAACGGGCCGCCGGGCAGTTCGAACAGCTCGGCCTTGAGCATGCCGGCCAGCACGTACATATCCCAGCCGGTGACCTCTACGTCGGTGTAGCTGATATAGCGCCTGAGGTTCCAGGGCAATGTCGCCCCATAGTAGTCACCGTCGACACAGCCACGATAACCATTGGCCGCGCAGGTGGTCGTGTTCAGGGTTTCCTCCATCTTGGTGCGGTTGACAGAGTTGTAGATGGTCGTGTTGAGTTGGTGCTTGCCGTAGTTGAAGTAGACGTCCCAGGAGAGCCAGTCGGTGATGTCGCCCTTGGCCCCGGTGACAATGCGGAATGTGTTGGAGTCGTTGTCGTAGAGACGGTTGCCGACACCGCCCATGCGCCGCAGGCCGTACATCTCGGTGTTGGTCGGATCGGTATTCAAGTCGTCGCGGATGACGTCCGGAATGGCCGGGCTGTCGGTCGGGATAACCATGCCGTTCGGGTAAAGGTTGGTGCCGAAGCCGATCGGCTGCGGCGCCAACTGGTTGCGGCTGTAGCGATTTGTGAAGGTACCTTCCATGTACACCTTGGTGTTCTCGGTGAAATCATAGTGACCCAGGGCGGTGACCGAGAAGCGCTCCATCATGCCGATCAGCCACTGGTCGTTACCGTAGTTGTAACGATCGCCCATGGGATCCAAACAGGGCTGGCCTACCGTGCATTCGGCGTTGTTGAAAGGGTGAGCCATCTGGCCGTTCTCGTCCATGGCCACGTCGGCCCAGTCGCCGGGTCCGCCGGCCACGCCGTCGCCGTCGATGTCGCTGGCGCTCCAGTATTGGTAGCGGCCGTTGAGGCTGGTGCCCGAGCCGTACATCCGGCCGACCGATGAACCGGGACCGGACTCGTTGTACCACTCGGCCACCACCGGGTACTTGGCCCAGTTGCGGTCAACCTGCTTGATCTCGTCACGGTGCATATAGTTGAAGTTGGCGGAGAAGTGGCCCTTGTCGGAAGCGACCCCGCCGGTGCCCGAAACACTTAGCTCGGCGCCGTCGCCGTGTCCGGAGATGCCGCCGCCCAGGTCGACCTGGAAGCCTTCAAAGTCGTCCTTGAGAATGATGTTGATGACGCCGCCGATGGCGTCCGAGCCGTAGGCCGCCGATGCGCCGTCGAGCAGCACCTCGACGCGATCGATCATCTGCACCGGGATGTTGTTCAAGTCGACGGCCGAGCCGGCGGCCGATTTGATGAAACGCCGGCCGTTGACCAGCACCAGGGTACGGCCCACGCCCAAGTTGCGCAGGTCGACCATGACCCAGCCGTTGCCGCCGTTATTGTTCTGGGCGTTGAGGCCCTGGAGAGTGACCGATGGCAAAGTGTTCAGCAGCTCGTCGATGGTGTTGACACCCGACAGGGCGATTTCCTTGGAGTCAATGACGGTGATGTGGGCGAACCCCTCGAGATTGCTTCGCCCGATGCGGGAGCCGGTGACGACGATCTCCTCGACGCCCTCGGCCTTCGGCTTGGCCTCTTCGGCGGGCGCCTCGTCCTCCGGCACGGCCTCTTCAGCGGGTGCCACGCCCTCCGGCTTAACTTCCTCGGCGGGTGCCTCCTCCCCTCCTTCACCTTGGGCGAACGCGGTCAGCGGGAAAGCCAACCCGATCACCAAGGTCAACATTAAAGTCCTGCGCCACCACCTAATGTTCTCTCCAGTTCTTCGCATGTTCGGTCCCCTTCTCTTTAAACTACTACTGTTTAACCTCCTGAATGGCCTCCTCACAACTTCCTGTGGGTGAATATAGTGAATTTGGATACACAACACAATAAAAAAACACTTTTCGATTGTTAAAAAAAGCTAATAATTTCGCTAAAATAAATATAGCCAATGAAAAAGTCGAAGAACTGGATTGTAATCCGAACTGAGAACACCAGGTCTCATTGTTCATCAATACATATTGACAAGTCAGCCATGAATTGCAAAGGTGGCTGCCGTAACACAAGAGGCCACATGTCTTCTTTCAAGCACAGTCCTGGAGATCCGTCATGAAGCTACTGCGCGCAGGTAGGGGGCTCATGCTCTGGCCGCTGCTGGTCGTGATTCTGACGACCTGGCCGGCCGGGGCCGACGACCTGAACAAGACCATCGACCTCATCATGAAGTCTAACAAGGCGACCGCCGAGTCCCAGGCCCGAATCGACAAGATCAGCGAGGATACCGGCGACCTGCTGGGTCAGTACCGGGCGGTGCTGGAGCAGATCGAGTCCATCCGGTCCTACAACGCCCAGGTCGAAACGTTGATCGCCTCCCAGCGCGGGGAGATTTCGGCTCTCGAAAACCAAATCGAGAACGCCACCTCGATCGGGCGCGAGGCTACCCCCTTGATGCTGCGGATGATCGATGCGCTCGATGCCTTCATCAAGCTGGATGTTCCCTTCTTGAAGGAAGAACGGGCCAAGCGCGTGGCCGATCTAAAGGAAATGATGAACCGCGCCGACGTGGCCGAATCGGAGAAGTATCGCCGCATCCTCGAGGCCTACCAGATCGAAAACGAGTTCGGCCGCACAATAGAAGCCTACAAGGGCGAACTGGCCATGAAGGGTAAGAAACAGCGCACCGTCAACTTCCTGCGCGTCGGCCGCGTGGCGCTCGCGTACCTGACCCTCGACGAAAAGGAAGCCGGCTTGTGGAACAAAGACACGAAGAGTTGGGAAGAATTGCCCGGCGAGTACCGTAGTTCGATCAAGAAGGGCCTGCGGATAGCCCGCAAGCAGACCGCCCCGGACTTGATTCGCATTCCAGTCTTCGCAGCGGAGGACGCCAAATGAGATCCTTTTATGCGGCAGTTATACTGGTTACAGTCGTAGGACTCGGCCTTCCCGCCGGCGCCCAGCAGACGAAGTCGAGCACGCCGGCTTCGTTGAGTGAACTACTGAAGAAAGTCAAGACGGGCTGGCGCGAGCAGAGCCAAGAGAACAGGAAACGCGAGGCCGAGTTCTTGGCCAAAAAGAAACAACAGACCAGCCTGCTCAAGCAGGCCCGGGAGACACTGGCCAAGGAGCAGAAGCGTTCCGACGCTTTAGAAAAACAATTCGACCGCAACGAAGGCGAGGTACCGCGCCTGGAGGAGACCCTGCGGATCAGGTTGGGAACCATGGGCGAACTGTTCGGTGTCATCCGGCAGGTGGCCGGTGAAACCCGCACCTACCTGGACAACTCGCTGGTCTCGGCCCAGTTGCCCGGGCGCGGCGATCGGCTCATTCCCCTGACCAAGAGCAAGTCGTTGCCCTCGATCAAGGAGCTCGAGAGTCTGTGGTACTTGCTGCAAGAAGAAATGATCGAATCCGGCAAAGTAGTACGCTTCAAGACCCGGATCGTCACAGTCGACGGTGACCAGGATCAGGTCGAAGTGATCCGTGTCGGCACCTTCAACGCCATTGCCAAGAACCGCTTCCTGAACTGGCTGCCCGATAGCGGTAAGCTAGTGGAGTTGCAGCGCCAGCCGGCCCGGCGATACCTGGCAACTGCCGAGGATCTGGAGGGTGTCAAGAAAGGTTATGTGCGCATGGCGGTCGATCCGTCGCGGGGCTCGCTGCTGTCGTTGCTGGTGCAGACACCGACTTTCTGGGAGCAAATAGATTTCGGCGGCCTGATCGGTTACATCATCATCGGGCTCGGGCTGGCAACGTTGGCGCTGGCCTTGCTGCGGCTTCTGGTGCTCGCTTTCGTAGGAATAAAAATCCGCCACCAGCAGCACCAGAAGGTAGCCAAGCCCAACAATCCTCTCGGGCGCATCCTGGGCATCTTTGCCCAGAATCCCAATCTGGACACCGAAACTCTGGAAACCAAACTGGACGAGGCCATCATGCGCGAGACGGCCAAGCTTGATCGTTTTTTGTGGGCCGTCAAGATCGTTTCGGTGGTTGCGCCGCTGCTGGGGCTGCTGGGTACGATCACTGGAATGATCAAGACCTTTCAGGCGATCACCATGTTCGGTACCGGCGACCCCAAGCTGATGGCCGGCGGTATCTCCGAGGCCCTGGTAACCACAATGCTGGGCCTGATGGTTGCCATTCCCCTGGTGTTACTGCATAGCTGGATGAAGAGCATGAGCCGGCGGTTGATCGAGGTGCTCGAGGAACAAAGCACCGGCATCCTGGCCCAACGGAGGGAGGAGCTTTGCCGTGCCGACTCTGCTGATTGAGTCCTGGGAGAAGATCCAGTCCTTCCTGGAGACCGGCGGCGACGTGCTGGTGGTCATCTTCGTCGCCACCCTGATCATGTGGATTCTGATCGTTGAACGTTTGTTGTACTTCGCCCGGGTCCATCCCAGGAATGCCAAGCTGGTGATTGAGGCATGGCTGGCGCGCAAAGATCGCACATCCTGGAATGCCGAACAGATCCGCCGGCAGCAAATCTCCATCCTGTCGTTGAAACTGAACCGCTCGCTGAACCTGATCAAGACATTTGTCGCTCTGTGCCCGCTTCTGGGCCTGCTGGGAACCGTGACCGGAATGATCGAGGTCTTCAACATCATGGCCATGATGGGCAACGGGAACGCCCGGGCATTGGCGTCCGGCGTTTCGATGGCAACCATTCCCACCATGGCAGGTATGGTCGCCGCCCTGTCGGGCGTCTATTTCGCCGCCCGACTGGAGCGCTATGCCAATCGTAAAATCGTGATAGTCAAAGACGCACTCGTGATCGACAGGGGTGAAACATGCGCCGCCATCTGAGCCGTGAAGAAGACGATAGCGACATCAACATCACGCCCATGCTGGATATGGTGTTCATCATGCTGATCTTCTTCATTGTAACGGCCTCCTTCGTCAAGGAAGCCGGCATCGACGTCAACAAGCCCGGAGCCATCAGCGCCCAGACCAAGGGTCGAGCCAGTATATTCATCGCAATCTCCGCGAACAACGAGGTCTGGATCGATCGACGCCAGGTGGACGTCAGACAGGTTGGTGCCAACATAGAGCGTCTGCTGGCCGAGAACCCGCAGGGCTCCGTAGTCATCCAGGCGGACCGTGACTCGAAAAACGGCATATTGGTGCAGGTCATGGATGCTGCCAAGTTGGCCGGCGTCGAGAATGTCTCGCTGGCGGCTGAACCGCTGAAGTGAGTCGCTTTGGAATGATCAAACGCTATCTGATAGCGATCGTTATCGCGTTTGCGATAACCTTGAGCCTGTTCTTCCTGATGAATTCGCTGATCGAATTCGGTCGGGTAAGACTTGGTGACGACGACAGCATCCGGGTGATCGACTTCGTTCGGCTAAAGCACGAAGATCAGATCCAGACCAAGAAACGGGAACTGCCCCAGAAGCAGAAACTCGAGGCACAGCCGGCGCCGCCGGCGCTCAACATTCCGAAATCGACCACGGCCTCAGGCGGCCAGGCCATAAAGATCTCGGCCCCACCGCCCATGATGCAGAAGGCGGTAAAGCTGAGCGGCGGACCCAGCATGGCCTCTGCGCCCAGCGACGCGGGCAGCATCCCGCTGGTGCGCATCCAGCCCATGTACCCGCGGGCCGCGGCCCAGAATCGCATCGAAGGCTGGGTGTGGCTACAGTTCAACATCACCATCACCGGGGCGGTCGAAAAGGCGCGCGTGATCGATTCCCAACCGCCGAAAATATTCGACAGTGCGGCCCTGCGTGCCATCCGAAAGTGGAAGTACAAACCGAAGATCGTCGACGGTGCGCCTGTCGAGACCCGGGGAGTACAGGTCAAGTTGACTTTCAAGCTCGACGAGCAGTAACGGAGTCGCAGTGTGGGCATGATGCATATCACGGGAAATCGGATCGTTGCGACGGCATCCCTGGCGGCGGCCCTGCTGCTGGCGTCCGGCGCCAGGCCACGGGCGGAAGAGACGAAGATTAGTTACGTCGTGGGCAAATGGGCCTACACACGGCTGAGCGAGGCGCATGATTTCATAGGCAAGGGCAAGTACTCGGCCGCGTTGAAGCTGATGGACTCGATGCAGAACAAGAAGCGTCTCAACCCGCACGAGCGGGCCCTGATGTGGCAAACCTACGGGTACATCTACTCATCCCAGGAGCTGTTCCCGAAGGCCATACAGAGCTTCAAGGAGTGCCTGGCGCTCAAGGCGCTTCCCAAGGGTGCGGCGCTGGACACACAGTACAACCTCGGTCAACTCTATATGGCCAACCGACAGTTCAAGCAGGCGGTCAGTACCTTGACCGACTGGATCGGCCAGGTTGACAAGCCCTCTCCCGACGCCAAGTACCTGCTGTCTATGGCTCTGACCCAGGTCAAGGACTGGAAGAGGGCCCTCGACTTCGCCCGGCAGGCGGTCGCCGGAGTCAAGCGGCCCCGGGAAACCTGGCTGCAGTTGCTGCTATCCATCCACTTCGAACTCAAGCAGAGCCGGCAGGTGGCCCGCGTGCTCGAGCGTCTGATCAAGCTGTTTCCCAAGAAGATCTACTGGATGCAACTGTCGGCGATCTATTTCGATATGAAGGACGAGAAGCGCGCCCTGGCCGTGCTGGAGATCTGCCATTCGCTGGGCTACCTGAAAACCCATGGACAGCAGATGAACTTGTTCTCGTTGTTGATGCACGTCGGCGCGCCGTTCAAGGCCGCCCGGGTGCTCGACAAGGGTCTCAAAGACGGCATCATCAAGCGCAACGAGCAGACGCTCACAATGCTGGGTGACGCCTGGCTGCGCGCGCGCGAGTACGACCGCGCGGTTCTGCCGCTTATCACGGCCGCCAAGCTCTCGGCCAAGGGCAACCTGTGGACCAGGGTGGCGCAGATCCACATGGAGCAGGAGGCCTGGCCCAAGGCCGGTAAGGCATTGCAGAACGCCATCGCCAAGGGCACGCTGACCAATCCCGGTAACGCCCGTCTACTGCTGGGCATCACCTATTTCCGGACGGGCTCCTACAAGAAAGCCCGAGACGCATTCGAGAAGGCCCGCGAATTCAAGGACTCGAAAAAGGCCGCGGCCACCTGGCTCAAGGCGCTGGCCGAACGATCGAAAGCAAAGTAACTGTTTCCGCCCAGGTCGGGATGGAATAGCGGCCGCAGGCAAATGTTGCTTGCGAGTCGGCTAGCCCTTACTGTCCGCTCTGGCGGCGGGCTGCCACAGCTCTCGTCCAGCCCGGACTTGGCGAAGTGACAGGCGACACAGTCATTGCGGTTTTCAAAGCCGTGCCGGTTGCCATGGCATGCCAGGCACTGGTCGCCGGAGTCGTGCTCGCGAGGGCTGTTTGGGCCGTTGGGATCGCAGGCCCCGTTGGCCCCGTGACAGCGGGCGCACTGAGGGGGCAGGTTGGCGGCATGCCCCGAGACCGGCAACTCGTGGCACTGGGTGCAGATTGGGTTCTTGAAGCCCATGTGATCTGGCCCGAGCAACGGTGGTGATTCTCCGCCGCCCGAGCCCGAACAGCCCGCCATAAAAACGAACAGGCAGACGATCATCCGACCCGGCCGCAGGATAGAGACTTGCACGTAGAGCAGTATAATATGTCTCGGTCGTAAAAATCCATACTGTAAACCGAAATCCGTTGCATCCAAGCGCGAAATATCGCAGGCTTACGCACATCGTTTTGTTGTTTTCTAAAAGAGGCGCTACATACTGGAGGTGACATGAACTGGCATGCAAGGCTGTCTCTTTTTTTTGCCTTTGCTGCCCTGCCGGGACCGGCCATGGCCGGCAATCCGCTCACGGTGGCGGTCATGGAGTTCGCATCCAAGGGAGGCGTAACCCAGAAGCAAATGGACGCGCTCGGGGATATGCTGGCCAACGAGATCCGCGCCATGGGCGACTACCGCGTGATCGGCAAGTCGGATATCGGCACCGCTCTGGACATGGAGCAGCGCAAGGCCATGATGGGCTGCAACGAAGACTCATGCATCGCCGAGGTCGGCGGCGCCCTCGGGGTTCGCTGGGTGACGGTCGGCAACGTCAGCAAGTTCGGCGAGGCCTACCTGCTGAACATCAAGATCCTGGACGCGACCAACGTTCGCGTGATCGCGGGAGTCTCGAAAAAAGTGGAAGGCGGCGAGGGTCAACTGATAGACGCGCTCTCGGCGGCGGCCAAAGAGCTGTTCGCCAAGGCCGGCCCGATCATGGCGGAGGGCCGGCCTGAGGGCCGGCCGCAAAAAGACAAGCCCGCGCCCGAACCGGATAAGACTGCCGCCGCCACAACCAATACCGTCGCCGCAACCCAACCCGACAAAGTCACCCCCCCTGCCCCGCCGCCCGCAGGCATCGTTTCGGCGGCGCCTTCCTGGCTGAACACCTGGGGGCATGTCGCTTTCTGGTCGGGCACGGGCCTTGCGGTGCTGGGCACTATCGCCCTGGTGGTGGGCATGCAAAACGGCGACGCGTACGCGGACAGCAACCAGAGTTACGGGGCGCGCCTGGACGCCCTTGACAGATCCAGGTCATGGTCGGGAGTCATGTGGGCAGGGTACGGGGCGGGTTTCGCCCTGATGGCCACCGGCGCGGCCTTCTGGATCTGGGAAGCGGTCTCCGGCTCTCCGGGCCCGACAACCGCGATCGCGCCAACCCCGGACGGCCGGGGCCTGGTTCTTGGCCTGGGCGGGAGGTGGTGACATGTCGGCCGGGCTAAGATACATGGGTTCCTGTCTAGTGGCCATCCTGACCTGCTCCTCATGCGATGTTTTTTTGCCCGCTGATTGGGGCCAGGCCGGCATGCCCTGCCACAACGACTCTGACTGCAATGACGGTAATGAATGCAGCTGGAACAAGGCAGGGAGAAGCTACTGCGTGCCCTGGGACAAGGAGGAATGCGCTTCCGACAGCCAATGCAAAGATATTATCAATCTGGAGTCTGCATACTGCGGCACTGAAAACAAGTGCGAACCGTGGGATATCGTCTACGGCTTCGGAGACGAGTGCCAGGAAATGAGTGATTGCGACGAAGAAGACGGCCTTGGTTGCATTTGTTTCCTCGACGAGGAGAACTGTTACTGCACCACAATAACCGATTGCAGTGACAAGCTCGAATGCGTGAACGCGCATCCCGGTTCTCCCGAGTGCATGCAGACGGGTTACCCCGATCACCCCAGTTCCTGCGGACGACCCGCCTTCACCGGGGGAGTCGGGGTACCCTGTGAAGAGGATGATGATTGTTCTACTGGCAACAAGTGCGTGTCGTTCGAGGAGGCCGTCCCCGTCCCTGCTAAATACTGCACCGAGAACTGCGGGAGCGACGGAGATTGCCCCTGGGGCCTGGAGTGCGAGGATATCGGCGGCAGTGTCTGCGCCTTTCGCGACTGGCTGGGATTCAACAGAGATTGCCCAACCGGCTCCGAATGTTCAGAACCCTACAATACATGCTACAACTCGACCTGCACGCGCACTTGCCAGGACAATGATGATTGCCCCAAAGATACAACCTGCGATTCGGGCCATTGCACCTATTTTTTTTGATCCGTTCGCGCCACCTGCCCACCTGATTCCAGGGCCATAGCCAGCGCCCGGGCGTGGATCTTTCCGGCGAAGTGCACCGGACTCTTTCCGTGGATCGGATCCCAGCGAGACGGATCGGCCTTGCAGAAAAACTGCGCCTCCAAGCCGTAACGCGTGATTCCCTCGTCGAGCGGCAAGCCGATTACCCGCGCCGCCGCCTGCCGGGTCGCGCCACAGGGCGCCTGGCGGACGACTTCGATGGTTGATATCTTTCCGTCCTTGGCCGTGGCCGTAAGCTCCGGGGCACCGAAGTGCTCGGCATACGCCCCCAACTCGGAATGGCGCGCGAGTCCGCAGCAGGTCGGCGGCGCGAACACGCTGCCGGACACTCCCTTGCGGCCGGAGGCAATCAGCGGAATCGATTGCGCCCGGCAGATCCGCGCCAGCTCATCGCTCAGATCCGGATGCAACAGGTGATCGATCACCAGGTCGGCGTCCAGTTTCGCAGGCAACCAGCGGCCGGGATCATCGATGACCACGGGAAGTTCTTCGTCGATGGACACCAGCTCGACTATGCGCAGCTCCCGGCCGTATTCGGCAAGCGCCTTGGTCTTGTACTCGCCGCTTCCATGCTGCTGAAAAACGATGATCCTCTGCATGTAAACCTCTTGCGCAGGCCGACGGCAAGCTTACCATCGGCCATGGCAAGATCCGAATCAATTGCAGGAAATATTCCCGGGCGTTTGAACCAATAGCGCCCGACCGCTGCTTCAATCAGGGCGCCGGTTCTCCGTCAACCATGCCGTATTCGCACCCGCAGATGTTTTCTTCCGGGTTGTCTTGCTTGCAACCGGTGGAGTAGTAGTCATCGCCGAAGTTGTCCGTGCAGTATTCGACGCAATCGACATTTTCCCAGCCCATGTAATCCGCGGAGCAGACGCTGGCGGTATCATCGTCGACGCACTGGAACTCGCCCGGTGTGCATTCGACCCAGATGCCCTCGGTTATATCATACTCACACTGGCAAGGATCCTCGGCCAGGGCGTCGCAACCCTTCGAGTAGGAACCGAAACCGTACATCTGCATGCAGTAGTCGTCGCATTCCTGGCTGGACCAAGATAGGCCGTCCTGGTTGCAGGCCATCAGGATGTTCTGATCGCACACCAGATCGCCCGGATTGCAGTCATTGGGGTCGGGCCCGACGCAGTTGCCGTTTGTGTCCATGACCAGGCCCGGTCCGCAACTCTTGGCCTTGTAGTCGGCCAGGCAGCCGATCACGCCCAGGACCAGGCCGAGCGCCAGGATAAACACCACCATTAGCATGGCGGGGTTCAACTTCTTCTCATCTTCCTCCTCGACGGCAGGTTGCCGCGCCCAGGCGGACGGGTAGCGGGCCTGCCGGTACTGTCTCAGCGGTTCGACTCGGAACTTGTCATTTGCCATCTTAATCCTCCCATCAATCGAAGTCGTACGGGAAAAGGTCTGAATAGTTCTTGTAGTGCTTCTTCAGGAAGTTGCGGTTGCGCTCGTCCCAGAGTTCGTTGCCGATCTCGTCCGCGATGGGGATCAGCATCTTTTCGTGAGCGCACAGTATCCCCGGCACCTCGGTCACCTTGCCGGTTGTCTGCCAGTTCAGGCAACCGCAGTAGTTCGAGCAACGGCCCACCAGTGCGCAACCCGCGCACTGCGTGCGTTCGTTGCGGTTCAGGCGGATCAACTCGTCGCGCCTTGAAGTCAGCCCCGTCTCGACGTGTCCGATGCAGTAGTTTTCGGCGTCCGCCCGGTCGGAGACGAACTGCACGCAGGGAAAGATGCGCCCGTCGGGGGCAATGGATATCTTCTTGGCGCCGAAGTCACACGTCTGGCCCAGTTTGTATGGCGAGGCGGCGTGGGTCTTGAGCTTGTCGTCGAACAGCCCAAAATGAAAATGCTCACCCGAGCGGGCCTTCTCGATGTAGAAGGTTGCAAGCTCGCGGTAGCTCAGCTCGAGCCGGCCGATATCTTCAGGCCGCCAATCGGGATGGGTGTAGTCGAGCGCATGCACGAAGTAGCGGATGCCTTTGTTCCAGATGTACTCGATCGAGGAATGCAGGCGATCCACCGTCTGTGGAGTAACGACGCTGGTGACAACCACGGTCGGGTTGTATTTCAAAATCAGCGAAAGCTTCCGGTCGAGAACGTCGAAGCTGCCCTTGCCGGTCGGGAACACACGCTGGGCGTTGTGGGCCTCACGGTCGCCGTCGAGCGAGACGGCATAAAGCAGGTTGTGATCGCGGCAGAAAGCAAGCTTTTCTTCATCGAACAGGGTGCCGTTGGTGGAAAGCCGAAAGTGCATGCTTTTATCACATGCCTCGGCGCGCTCTGTGGCGTAGCGGGTCAGTTCCTTTATGGCATCGAAGCGCAAGAGCGGCTCGCCGCCGAAGTACGAGATACAGGCCGATTTACTGCCTAAAGAGAGCGCCAGGTCGATGGCTTTTCTGCCGGTTTGGGCATTCATCGATTCCTTGATTTTGCTCGGGGCATAGCAGTACTTGCAGCGCAGATTGCAGTCCTTGGTGAGATGCAGGATTACTTTCATCAGGGCTATTACAAGCAACCGACGTGCCATTCGACTAAAACGACAATCCCCGGGAAAGGCACGGCTTTTGAAAATCAAGAACCAGCAAGTGTATCAGAAATCTGTTGCACGACAGAATTTCAGGGGCGGAGACCCTGTACCGCCGCGGCCGGATTTGCCATCCCGACCTGTGAATGTTATGCACTCAGGCCATGATTCGCGCCGCAATCTTCGATATGGACGGACTGCTGGTCGACTCCGAGGGGCTCTGGACCCGGGCAGAGATCGAGGTCTTCGCCACGGTCGGCATCGAGCTTGACGAGATCAAATGCGCTGAGACTGTCGGCATGGGTCTCGATCAGGTTGTCGCCTTTCGTTATGCACAGCGACCCTTTCGCGAGCGCAGCCGCGAGGAGGTGGCCCGGGCAATTCACAGGCGGGTCGTCGAACTGGTCACGAAACACGCCCGGCCGATGCCGGGCGCGCTGCAGGCGCTCGAATTCGTGCGTTCCAAGGGCGCCCGGATCGGCCTGGCCACCGCATCCGATCAGCAACTCATCGCAGCGGCTCTCGGCCGGCTCGGCATCCTTGCCATGTTCGATCACCTGCAGTCCTCGGCGGAACTGCCGCGCGGCAAGCCGCACCCCGATGTTTACCTGCTGGCCGCCAAGGGTATTCGCGTGGCTCCCGCCGAGTGTGTTGCCTTCGAGGATTCGCTGCCCGGCGTCGAGGCCATCCTGGCCGCCGGAATGAAAGCCGTGGCCGTGCCCGAAAGACGCCTGGCCTCCAACGAGCGCTTCTTGCGCGCCGACGTGGTGCTCGAATCCCTCGAGAAACTCGACGACGAGATCTGGCAGAAGATCGCGGGCTAGGCCCCGAACACCCCGGCGACCATCTCTTGCGCCTGATACAGGATCTCATCCAGCCTTTCGGTGCCTGCGAAACTCTCGGCGTAGATCTTGTACTTGTCTTCGGTGCCGGACGGGCGGGCTGCGAACCAGCCGCTCTTGGCCACCACTTTGAGCCCGCCGATGGGCGCGTCGTTACCCGGGGCGCGGGTGAGCTTGGCGACGATCGGCTCGCCGGCCAACTCGCGCGCCGTAACCGCGTCCGCCGAAAGGTTGCCGAGAATCTCCTTCTGCCGGGGCGTTGCCTGCGCATCAATGCGCCGGTAGGCGGGCGTCCCCAAGCGGGCCGCAATTTCTGTGTAGATTTCCCCGGGGTCGCGCCCAGCGCGAGCAGTCATCTCGGCGGCCAGCAGATCGAGCAACATGCCGTCCTTGTCGGTCGTCCACACCGAGCCGTCGATGCGCACGAAGGACGCCCCGGCGCTCTCCTCGCCGCCGAAAGCCAGCTTTCCTGCGCGCAGGCCGTCGACGAACCACTTGAAGCCGACCGGAACCTCGTACAATCCGCGCCCGGCTTCGGCTGCCAGCCGATCGAGCAGCGAACTCGTCACCAGGGTCTTGCCCAGTTCGAAATCCGGCTTCCAGTCCGGGCGGTGCCCGAACAAATACCAGGCCGCGGCGGCCAGGTACTGGGTCGGGCTCAGGAGTCCGGCGGAGCGGGTGACAATCCCGTGCCTGTCGCCGTCCGGGTCGTTGCCGAAGGCCAAATCGAACTTATCGCGGTTGCCTATCAGGCCGGCCATGGCATAAGGCGACGAACAGTCCATGCGGATCTTGCCGTCGCCGTCAAGCGGCATGAAAGCAAAGGCCGGATCCAGTCTGCGATTGACCACCTGGATATCGATCTTGTAGCGTTCGGCGATGGGCTCCCAGTAGGCCAGAGTAGATCCGCCCAGGGGATCCGCGCCCAGCCTCAACCCGGATGCGGAGATCGCCTGCATGTCGATCACTTGCGCCAAATCGTCAACGTAGGGCGCGACAAAATCACGCTCGCGGATGGCGCCCGATCGCTGCGCCTTTTCCAGGGACATGCGCCTGGCGTCCGCTAGGCCCGCGCGCAGGATCTCGTTGGCCCGCTGCTGGATCCATCCCGTGCTGTCGCTTTCGGCAGGTCCGCCGTGCGGTGGATTGTACTTGAACCCGCCGTCGCCGGGGGGGTTGTGGGAAGGCGTGACCACGACACCGTCGGCACGGCTGTCTGCGTTCGCCCGGTTGTGAGCCAGGATGGCGTGCGAGACGACCGGGGTAGGCGTGGCCCCGTCCCCGGACTGGAAAAAGACATGCAGGCCGTTGGCCGCGAAGACCTCCAGCGCGCTTCGCTGCGCCGGCCCGCTGAGCGCGTGGGTGTCCTTGCCCAGAAAAAGAGGACCGTTAATTGAACGGCTGCCGCGGTAGTCGCAGATCGCCTGCGCGATTGCCATTACGTGATTCTCGCAGAAGCTGCCATCGAGCGAGCTGCCGCGATGCCCCGAGGTGCCGAAGGCAACGGCTTGCCGCGGGTTGTCCGGGTCGGGTTTTTGCGAGTAATACAAGTCGACGAGTCGTGATACGTCGATCAGGCTGTCTGCCGGAGCGGGCTTTCCCGCCAGCGGGTGTAGTTCCATCGGTTCCTCTAATAGACGTAGCCCTATTTCTTTTTGGGCACCCAGGCCCAGATCATCTCGCAGTGAATGGGCTCGCTGCCCGTCTCGTCGGTCACGTGGACCTCGATCGGGACGCTACCCTTGGGATCTGCGTTCATCTTTTTGCGCTGCTCTTCGGTAATCGTGGCCACGGCCCGCATGTTTCCCTTGGTGCGCTTCTTGTAATCCACGTGTATCGACTTGATAAGCGGCAACTTATCGTCGGGAAGGTTCATGGCCACCACGAAGCCGGACACCGTCTCGGCCAGCAGTGCCATGGCAGCGGCGTGGACGTTCTTAATGTGGTTCTGCACTCTCTTTTTATTGGGAATTCCACCCACCACCCGTTCGGCCGTGAGTTCTTCGATGCGAATCAACGAAGTGCCGACGAAGGGAACCTTCTTGGTAACTGTCAGCGTCAGTATGCGTTGCCTGATGATATCCGGCAATCGGTTGATACTTGAGATAATCCTGTTCATCCTGTTCGGCTTGCTCATCGAACTACTCCATATCCGTTTGGATTGCGGGTATATGTAACCCGTAAGTCGTAAAGAATCAAGAACGTTCATGAAAATGTCGTATCCATCAAGGCTACAAAGTGTAATCTTTTTTATACACAAAATATAGCTTTGTAATTAAGTAGTTACATGCATTTTGGAAAACAGACTCATTCATGTTCACTTCGAAATACACTCCAGCTCCTTCTCTCAAGTTCGCTCTCGGACGTAACGCATTGAAAGATCGACAAACTATTCCCGTGGCGACGTGTGGCACGCAAGTTGCTCATGTTTGTGCCTGAAACTAATCCACGGAGGCAACCATGAAACTGTTCTGGGCTATCATGTTTTCTGCCGCGCTTCTGACCACAGGTTGTGGGGGAACCAACGCTAATCATGAAAGCTACGGCGGCAACCCGTTCCTCGAGGGGCTTACCGACGGCAAACAGGACACCGGCTATGTCAACCTGCGCGGCGTCGAGGTTCACGTCACGCTGGAGTCCGACATTCAAGTCTCGTCTTCCTGGCGCATCTTCGACGCCCCGGCCGAATTGGCCCAGTTCGCGGTCACCTATCTCAGGAAGCGCGACAGCTTCTACATGGAACTCCTGGCCGAGGACACCACGGCCCCCGAACGCATTGAGTGGCTGGTTGACGGCGAGTGGCTGACCCACGAGCAGGCGAACCAAATTGACCGCAGCAAGCTCACCCACTTCCGCATGCAGGAAGTCAACGCCGTAGTCATGGGCTACCAGGCAGACCAGATCGAGGTCGGCAAGACCTTTGAGGCCCCGGTGCCCGTCAAGCCCGACTCGATCATGAACGACGCCGGTGAAAACTGCGTGGACCAGGACTCTCACCTCGGGCTCAGCCAGAGCATCTACTGGTACCTGTGGAACCCGAAGCACTCGGGATGCCGGCAGGAGCTGCTGCAGACCATGACGCTCACCGTAACCGAGGTTCTGCCCGACAACCCGGACAGCTACCCCGAGTACGACAAACTCTGGGAGGACGGCAAGCTGACCGCCGCGGTTTTCTTCGGCAAGCTGGACGACGGCGACGTGGCCGATGACTGTAACTGGGACAATGTAAAAAAGCTGGGTGACTGGCTCGTTGAGGCCGGCTTCGAGGAGACTCCAGACGCGCCCATGGGCAAGCGCTATCTGAAAACCTCGGGCGAGCTGAGCGTCGTCATCGACATCTATGGCCCCGACGTATTCAATTCGGTTGCCGACTACTCGCGCTTCTCCAACTGGCAGCGGGCTGTCAGCGAGCACGAGATCGTCATGTACAACGGCCATAGCGTACTGGGCACGGGCTACGCCTTCGAGCAAGCCGACTACCCCGACTTCTACCAGATCTTTCAGATCGCCAGCTGCCTGTCCTACGAGTACTACGTACGCCCGATACTGGCCGGAAAGGGCGACTGGTCGAGCGTCGACGTCATCTCCAATCTGACCCCCACCTATTACTCAGAGAACTTCCCGCTAACCACTACCGTGCTGGCCAAGCTCGTCTGGGGCTTCGAGAACCAGGGGCGCGCCTCCTGGCAGGACATCATGCAGGCCGTCAGCAGCAAGTTGGGCCATGCCCGTTTCGGCGTCTCCGGCGCCCGCGGCAATTGTTATTCGCCTTCAGGCAACCTGTGCGATCCCGATCCCGATCCTGACCCCACGGAGTTCAGCTACACAAACAGCCAGCGGATCGATATTCCAGACAATCAGCCCGAGGGAGTCACATCAACGATAAATGCCCCTGATGAGTTCAAGGTGGGATCGCTGCAGGTCGAACTGGACATCAGCCATACCTATGTCGGCGACCTCAAGGTGGTGCTTTCTCACGCAGGTAAAAGCTACACGCTCTGGGACCGCGCCGGTGGATCCGCCGAGAACATTCACGACACCTTCAGCGCCGGAGGGTTCAACCAGGCTGACGCCGCGGGCGAATGGACTTTGCAGGTCAGCGACCACGCCGGGGCCGATGTCGGCCGACTCAACGGCTGGACGCTGGTCTTCACCACTGACGACGGCAGCAACCCCGACCCCGGCGACGATCTGCGCTACCAGGACGCCTCGGACACGAGCATCCCCGACAACGACTCCAACGGCATCAGTCGCACGATCAACGTACCCGACTCCGTGACCATCGCTGCGCTCAAAATCGAGCTGAACGTAAAGCACACCTACGTCGGCGATCTGCAAATCGAGTTGCAACACGACGGCACGAACTACGCCCTGTGGGACAGGGCAGGAGGCGGCGCCGACGACATCCACCAGACCTTCGACGTCTCTGCCTTCGCGGGCCAAAACATCCGCGGCGACTGGACCCTGACTGTCAGCGACCGGGCCAACCTCGACCAGGGCACTCTCGACTCATGGGCCTTGGTCATCACACCGGCCGAATAGACCAGCTGTCTGTCAGCGTACCTGCTTGCCGTCTTTCCAGCGACCGCTTATCTTCTTGCCATTCGGAAAAAAATAGCCGCCCCTGCCGTTGGGCTTGTCGTTTTTGAAGCGACCCTCGTAACGGGTTCCGTCGGGCAGCGTCAGCACCCCCTGGCCGCACTTGTGGTTGTCCTTCCAGCCTCCAACGTACTTCTCACCCGTCTTCGAAGTCAGCGTCCCGCGGCCGTTGCGCTTGTCGTTCTTCCACTGGCCCTCGTAGCTGTAGCCGTCCGGCCAGCTCATGCCGCCCATACCGTCGCGCAGGTCATTCTTCCAGTTGCCGCAACACTTCTTGCCATCGGGCCAAGTGTAGACTCCCTTGCCGTGCTTCAGACCCGCAACGAAGCCGCCTGTATAGCTGCGCCCGTCGGGCCAGGTCATGCTGCCCTGTCCCTGCGGCTTGCCGCCCACGAATTCACCGTCGTAGCTGCGACCGTCGGCCCAGCGCATGACCGCTTTGCCGGTTCGCTTGCCGGCCTTGAACTCGCCCGTGTAGACCGTGCCGCTCGGCCAGCGCATGGCGCCCCGGCCATCCTGGCGGCTGTTTTTCCAGAGTCCCTCGTAACTTCGCCCGTCCGGCCAACTGTATTTCCCCTTCCCCGAGCGCCTGTCGTTTTTCCAGCCGCCCTGGTAGCGTCGTCCGTCGGACAGCCTGTAGCTGCCCTGGCCTTGCATCTTGCCTTTGACAAAGTCGCCCTCGTAGACACGGCCGTCGGGCCAGGTCATGCTGCCGTGACCCTGCATGTGATCATCCTTCCACTGGCCGTCGTACACCTTGCCCCGCGGGTCGATATAGCGTCCCTTGCCGTTGCGCTTGTTGTTCAACCACTGGCCCTCGTACTTGCTGGAATCGGGTTTGATAAAGGTACCCTTCCCCTGAAACTCGCCCTTGATCAGGTCGCCGATGTAGTACGATCCGTCGGGCCAGGTGTAGGTTCCATGGCCGCTCATGACGCCGTCTTTGAACTCGCCTTCATAGACGTGATGCTTGCCGCTCTCGGCCTTGCCGTGCCCGTTGGCCAGCCCGCCGCGGCACTCCCCGGTATATTTCCAACTGGTCCCTTTTTTCGAGAGTACCTTGCAGTTACCTGCGTCAGCCGGGCCTTGCGACAATATGCCCGTCACCAGGATCACCAGAGCCGTTACTCGTCCCATCGCTTACACTGTCTCCCGTGCCGTTCTTGGCCGCACCCAGTGTAGTTCAGACATTGGCGCTGTCAAGCATTGGCGCGAGTAGCCCCACGATCCACAGTCCGGCTGAGAGCAGGGTCACGAGTTGGGCGCGCCGGTAGGCAATAAACTTGCGTTCGACCACCTCGGCCAGGTCGTAGATTTGGCCGCTCAGGCCTTCAGAGATCTCGGCAGCATGCGCCGCCTTGAAATCGTCAATGTAAGCGGCCTTGTTTCGCCGTTGGCGCACGTGGCCGAAGAAAACCAGTTTGGCCCTGTCGTGCCTCATAATTCCAGGCAGCCTGGCGAAGATCACCGCCATGCACATCAGAATGGCCATGGCGGAGACGAACACCGCCGCGATGCTAATCTTCGAGCCCATGGCATCTACCGCGCCCATGGCCAGGAAGATCGAGTTGATAAGCAGTAAAGAGTTGGCCTTACCGTCGGTGAAGTTGACGAATGACTGGTTGTAGTCGAGCACCGACATGGCGAACTCCATACGCTTGACCGAACCGAGTTCTTCTCTTGCGACAACCTGCCCGCTGGGCCCTTCTTCCAACCGACCGACAACTCTCAACATCGCGGAATCCATTTGACTGCCTCCTTTCTTGGTAATGAAAACTGCAACCATCGTGCCATCTGTATTTCACGGGCATTCCGGATAGTTGAGTAATCAGGAGGGAAGAAAACGATCCAGATCGGTGCAATTGGCTCCTGGCGCGCACCAAGCCGGTGCGCCGCCCTTGCCGGTCACCGATTGTTGTGATAGATGATCCGCGGTTTACCCTCTCGGGGTGGCAACGTGTTGGAACCGGTTGTACAGGATTATCTCGACGCAAGTATCAAGCTGGATTGCGAAGCGTTCTGTGAACAGGTCGGCGCGCCGGTGCTGATCGTGCGCCGATCCCCGCAAGAGCAGACCTTTCAGCAGGCTGCCACCCAGATGCATGACAGCCAGAAGAAAGGCGATAACAAGCGACCCAAGATCGGTCATCAGTTACCGGTATTGGAGCTGCGTTGCGGCCGCGGCTCTTCGGGAGAAGTGAGCATTGGCCGTGCCGAGGAGAACGGCATCATGATCCCCGACGAGACTGTCTCGGCCCGGCACGCGCGCTTCTTCCGTGTCCGCACCAGCGGCGTCATGCTTCTCGAGGATCTCGAGTCGACCAACGGGACCACCATCAACGGCAAGGCCGTGCTGCCCGGACGGGCGTTCGAGCTTAATGACGGCGATGAGCTGACGTTCGGTGATACGCGCTTTGTCTTCTTCTACCCGCGGGGCTTCTACAGCGCCTTGCAGGAGATGATGGGCGCGCAAGAAGACTGAGCGTTCGGCAAGGAGCGATTCGGTGCCTTACATCCAGACCGGCGACATCCGCACACACTTCGAGACCAGCGGCAGCGGCGATCCGCTGTTGCTAATCCACGGCCTGGGATCCAGCACCCGCGATTGGGAGTACAACGAGCCTGCGCTTTCGAAAAAATTCCGGGTAATCACTTACGATGCGCGCGGCCACGGTCAAAGCGACAAGCCCCCCGGCCCGTACAGCATCGCCGGCTTCGCAGCAGACGCCGCCGGACTAATCGAGACACTCGAGACTGGGCCGGTGCATGTCGCCGGAGTATCGATGGGCGGCATGATCGGCCTGCAACTGGCCCTCGACGCGCCAGAGTCGGTCCGCAGCCTGGCCGTGGTCAACTCGGGCCCCGAGTTGCGCCTGGACGGACCCCGGGCCAAGATGATGCTATGGCTGCGGCTGTTCATCGTGCGCGTTCTCGGCATGCGCACGGTGGGTCGCAAGCTGGCCCGGGAGATGTTTCCCGAAAGCGATCAGGAAGAAATGCGCCGCAAGGTGATAACCCGCTGGGCCGAAAACGACAAGCGCTGCTACCTGGATAGTATCCGCGCTCTTGTGAACTGGAGCGTTAGCGACAGGCTTGCCGAGATCCGCTGTCCGCTCGCCGAGATCCGCGGCGATCTCGATCAGACGCCGTTGTCCGTAAGCAACGAGCAGTTGGCTCTGATTCCAGACGCGCGCCGTGTGGTGATACCGGGCTCGCGCCACGCCACTCCGGTAGATCGCGCAGACGAGTTTAACCTCGCGCTACTGAATTTCCTCGACGCCTGCGGCGGCGCAGCAGCGCCAGTCCCAGGTATCCCAACGCCAAGAACCCTCCGGAGCCAGCCTGACTAGACGAACATCCGCACCCGTTAGAGTCGTCAGCGCAAACGCCTTCGTCAGTCTCGCCGTCGCAGTCGTCGTCCTGGTCGTTGCATTCCTCGGCGTGACCTGAGCCTTGTTCCGAGCAAACCACTCCGTCCCCGGCCGGGCTACAGACATACAGTCCTTCGGCGCAGGCATCGTCGTCTTCGCCGTCGCAGGCGCGGCCGAGGTCGGCAAAGTCCTCGTCGGTCCCGCCGTCACAGTCGTCGTCCTGGTTGTTGCAAATCTCCGAAATGGCTACGTCTCCCTGGCAGACGACCCCGTCCCCGGCCGGATTGCAGGCAAACGTGCCGTTCGGGCATAGATCGGCGTCGCCCTCGCTGTCGCACGCCTGACCGAGCGTCGTGAATCCCTCGTCCGTTGTGGAATCGCAGTCGTTGTCGATGCCGTCGCACTTCTCCGTGGCCCCGGGATTGGTAGCAAAATCGGCGTCGTCACAGTCCGTCCCGCCGCAGCTAGCATCGGCATAGCCGTCGTCGTCACCGTCGTGACAGCCGCTCTGGCAGGTGTAACCGCCGCCGCTGTCGATGCAAACCTGCTCGGCACCGCAGGCATTCCCGCAAGCGCCGCAGTTGGCGGCCGCGCTCAGAGACGCCTCACACCCGTCGGCCGGATTATTGTCGCAATCGCCGAAGCCGGCAATACATGCGCCCATGGCGCAGGCGCCGGCGGCACAGCTTCCTGCGGCATTTGCAAACCTGGCCGTGCAGTCATCGTCACACCCCGTGCAACGAGTATCGGTCCCCAGTTCTGCCTCGCAACCGTTTGCCGCCTGGCCGTCGCAATCGGCGAAGCCTGCCTGGCAGTCTCCTGGTACACAAGCCGAATTCGCGCACTGGGCCCCGGCGTGATCGAAAGCGCAAAGCGTGCCGCAGGCGCCGCAGTTTGCGGCATCAGAGGCAAGCACGGCCTCGCAGCCGTTGGCCTCGTTCGAGTCGCAATCGCCGAACCCAGGGGCGCAGTTGCCCATCTGGCAGGCCTGCTGAACGCAGGTGGCCGCCGCGTGCGTGTAGGCGCAGGTATTGTCGCACGCGCCGCAGTGAACCACGTTGCCGCGCAAGTCGGTCTCGCAACCGTTGTCGGCAAGATCGTCGCAGTTGCCCCAGTTAGCATCGCAACCTTGAAGCTGGCAGCTTCCGGCGCTGCACGAGCCGCTGCCGTGATCGAAGGCACAGGCATGTCCGCAAGCGCCACAGTTTGCCGGCGAATCGGTAAGCAAGCTCTCGCAACCGTTGGCCTGGTTTGAATCGCAGTCGCCGTAATCATTCTGGCAAGCGCCCATGACACAGGCACTTGACGAGCAAAGCGCCTCCGCGTTGGCAAACGAACAGACGGTCGTGCAGTTGCCGCAATGCTGGACGTCGGCGGAAACATCTGCCTCGCAACCGTTGACAGCGCTGGAATCGCAATCGGCGAACCCGGCGACGCAAGCTCCCATGAGACAGGCGCCCGATGTGCAACTTGCCGCGGCGTTGTCGAAGGCACACGTCGTCGCGCAGTTCCCGCAGTGTTGGACATCGCTTGCGGTGTCGGTCTCGCAACCGTTGCCGCCGCTGCCGTCGCAGTCGCCGAAGCCAGCTAGACATGCGCCCATTACACAGGCGCTGGAGACGCAAGAAGCCGCGGCATTGTCGAAGGCACAAACCGTCGTGCAGTCGCCGCAGTGCTGGGTATCGCCGGCGATGGCGATCTCGCAGCCGTCCACGTCCGAGACGTTGCAGTCGGCGAAGCCGCCCTGGCAGGTTCCCATCTGGCACTGCCCCGAGACGCACATGGCCGCCGCATGGGTGTAGTTACAGGTAGTCAGGCAGTCTCCGCAGTGTTGGATATCGGAAGTAACTTCGGCCTCGCAGCCGTCGGCCGCCTGTGCGTCGCAGTCGGCGAAACCTGTATCACACGAGATGACCGTGCACTGGCCGCCGAGACAGCCGTGCTGGTTGACGTTGGGCAGGTCGCAGTCGGCCGGCGTGCCGCAGGGGTTTGACACCTGGCAGTCGATCATCAGGCTCCAGCCGTCCAGGCTGCCGGTGTCTATCGAGGCCGTGTCGGCCACACGCAGCGTCCAGGCGCCGGTGGCGCTCTGGCCGTCGTACTCGGTCGGATTGTATGTCTGGTGCAGGTCGGCCTGGGAGCCGCCCTCGTGATCGTGCAGGGTCACCAGGGTGGCAGCGGGGCTTTCGAGCGTGACCAGCAGGTCGCCGATGTAGGTGTGAGTGATATTCACAGTGACCGAGGCATGCAGGATGGTGCAGTCGGTGCTGACCTGGATGACGCTGACTATCCCGCTGGCGTCGTCGTCGGGAATGTTGATCGGCGTGTCTTCCGAGGAAGCGCTGAATGACGGGTAGATGTCCTGGACGGCTATTGTCACGCTGTCGGGCGCGCTCGTAAGTTCTCCGTCACCGGCCACTACTTCGAAGACGAGATCTGTCTGCGCCATGACGAAGGGAGCCGTGAACGATGGATGATCGCTGCTTTCGTCCTGCAGCACAACCGCGGGGCCCGCCGTCTGGGTCCAGGTAAACATGAGCGCGTTGCCGTCGGGATCGGACGAACCCGATGCGTCGAGCACCACCGCGTCACCCTCGCCCACCGACTGGTCGGGCCCGGCCTCGGCCGTCGGCGCGTGGTTGACGCCTGCGTGCATCGGCACATCGAGATCGATAGGATCCGAGCCTACGTGCACCTGGCGGCTCTCGGGCAGGTAGCCGGTTGCGCTGAAGACCATCAGGTGATCGGAGTTGGCCAGCACCGGGCGCCCGAAGCGCCCCGCGCTGTCAGCGTGCAGCGGCCACTGGCCGGTCTCGAAGGGATGGTTGACGTACTGGTACTTGGCCTCGAGCGGCGCCAGCGTGTCGGCGTCGTAGGTGTGGCCTCCGATCGATGGATAGTCAAGGGTGCGATCGAGCAGGTGTCCCCAGGCCGCGCGCTGGCGCAGGCAGGTCGCGTCGCGCCAACTGGCGAAGTCGGGCTGGAAGCCCGAACTGTTCACCTCGATGGTCAAGCCAACCGATCCGGCCGTTCCGTAAGCGTTATCGTCCGCGCCGCCGGGCGCCGAGTAGAGGACGTCCGGGGCGGTACCTATGGCCCACTGGCCCGTCTGCCCGCTGTCACACTCGACCCGCGCGTCGAGAGCCTGGCCTATCGATGACAGCAGGTCCTGCTCGTTGGTGCGCCCGCAAGCGGTCGGCCAGATGATGTACTCGCCGTAGGAGTGATAATTGATGTAATACTGCGGCCTGAGCTCCTGCTGGAGCTGGGATATTGTCTGGGTTTCGATCTCGGAGGCCGGCCCGCTGCCGTGGTAGGTGTCATCGTAGCAGGAATCGCTCGATCCGGAGCACTGGCGGTAGTTCCACTCGAAGTTGCGGTTCAGATCCACCCCGATATCGGATCCGCAGGCTGGGTTGCGGTTCTTGCGCCACCAGTTGTCCTGGCTGAACACGAAGTCAGCCCCGTCCGGGTTGACCACCGGGACGATCCAGATCTCGAGTTCGTCCACCCAGCGGGTAACCTGCGCGTCCGTGCCGTAGTTGGAAGTCAGGTAGTCGATGGCGTCCAGCATGACTTCCTGGGTCATCACCTCGCGGGCGTGGATCTCTCCGTCCATCATGTAGGTCGGCTCGTCCTCGTCGGTGGCCACGTTGTCAGAGATCTTCATCGCCCAGATCTTGTGGCCCTCGTAGAGGCTGTCTTGCAGCAAGATCTTCTTGGCGATGGAAGGGTAGCCGGCCTGGATCTGGTCGAGAAAGGCCTCGACCTCGGCCGGGTCGTGGTAATCCGCAAGCGCCCTCGCGGCCCTGTCCATGTCCAGCGCCCGGGTGGCGCCTATCGCTTTGGCATATTTCACAAAGATCAGGTCGCGCCGGTCGGGGCTGGTCAATACATCCACGAAGCCGAGCCGATGGTGCGAGCCGGTCACGTCGTAGCCGTCTTGCTCGAGGTGCCGCCGCAGCTTGCCGGGTTGGCCGGTGTACAACCTGGTCCAGACACGCCCGGACTCAAGCGCCTGGGTGTTCTTGTCGATCTGATCGGACGGGCCCTCGGCACAGGCGCAAAGCGTCAGCGCCAACCCCAACAGAAACGCCGTGTTTCTCATCGCCTATTCTCCTTCTGGTCCCCTCTTGTTGGCCGCTGACGCAACGTCATACCTAGCAGTAATATTGTCGCCAATATAATGATTGCGCCTGCTCTCCCCGGTGAGCGCACCATACAGCCGCATCCTTCGCTAGCGCCGGCCTGGTCACCTGCATTGCCCGAATCGGAGCCTGAATCCGCGCCGGCATCCTGTTCGAGGTCGCCAATCTGATCGGCGCCGCTGTCCGATCCGCTATCCGTTCCAGCGTCCGCTCCAGAATCGGCTCCGGCATCATTGCCCGCGTCGGCTCCGCCGTCGGGAATATCCGCGGGACTGGTCTGGTCGAGCAATTCGATCTCGCCATACCACTCGGGGATCTTGGAGACGCCGATGCCGGATGTCCATTCGATCCAGCCCAGGCGCCCGGCGCCGTCGGCGTCGTTTACCAGGAATGAAAAGCGCGCAAGCGTACCGGGCGTGAAGCTCACACCGGGCAGGGCAGCTGAACCGATGCGAATCTCGTAATTGGTCGTCGTGCCCTGGCGCACGATCGCCGTGGAGAAGTCGTCCGTGGCCCCGGCGGGGCCGTGGAAGCGATAAGACACGACCTGGCCGGCCGCCAGGGCGAAGCCGAACTCGTGGTCGTCGCTGTCGTCGTAGCCGTCGCCGCCGTCTGCGCCCACATCGAAGGCCAACTGGATGCTGTCCGCCTGCCAAAGCTCGGCCGCGACATGATCGTTGTCATGGACGTCGTCGGTGACTTCGAAGGCAAGATAGAGATCTGTTCCGGCCCAGCGGACGGCCACGCGAACCGAAAGATCTCCGGCGCCTGTAAGTGGTTCTATCCCATGCCAGGCCTCTTCGCCGAGTAAAAGCCAGCCGTCCGGTCCGACCTCGCCGCAGTCGCCGTCAAGAGTCATGCCCGGTGTGCGGTAGGCGCTAAGGCGCAGCCTCGGCGGATCGTCCGACTCGTCGTCGTCCAGCGCGCCGGTGCAGCCGCGATCGTCGAGATCTGTGCGCCCGTCGCCGTCGTTGTCTGCGCCGTCTCCGCACTGGGGCGGCGGCTGGGTGCCGACGATCTCTGGATGGTCATCAATGAACTGGCGCAGCGCTAAAAAGGCAGGTTTCAAGCGGAAGTCGCCGGGGAAGGTGCGCGAGCCCGGCGAGCCGGTAACGGCCCGCATCAGGCCGAAGCCGTCGATGGTGCACTCCGGTTGATCGGGCTTGCAGTCCTGGATCTCGTAGAAGAACGAGTTGGTGTACCAGGCCCGCGAGAGCTGCTCTTCGAGCACGCGGGTGACAAAAGTCGCCTGGTTGTTCTCCTCGCCCGAGTCGCCCGGCGTGGCCCGGTCTCCCGTCTCGGTTATCCAGACCTCGCCCGCCCAGCCGGCCGCGTCGAGTATCTGCTTCAGCGAGCGCCGGGTGAAGGGAAAGCGCTGGAACTCGAGCGCGTTTTCGAAACAGTCGCCGCCCAGCCCATAGGGCAGGCAGCCGGTCTCGATGAAATCCTGGTATATATGGTGGGTGACGATGTCGAAGGTGTTGATCGGCACCCGGCTGAGCACTCCTTCGAGATAGACGTCACAGTCGCCGACGTTGGCGAGTTCCGGCCCGAGCACCAGGCAAGTTGGACAGGCAGCCCGGACGGCCGCCGCGCCGGGCAGCAGGATGATGTTGGCGTAGTCGTCGAGCGTGCCCTCGAAAAAGCCGTCCAGGTTGGGCTCGTTCCAGATGCCGAAGTGGGTTACGTTGTAAGGCGCCGCTGAGAAATGGGTTACGAAGTTCTGGACGAAGTTTACCCAGTCGGTCGAGTCGACCGGGCAGTCGTTGCCGAACTCTCCATCGCTGTCGCCCTTGCGGCTGACCCACTCGGGAGTGTAGCCCAGAGAGACGAAGACCTTCAGGCCGGCGGCGTTGGCCCGCGTCACGTAGTTTTCCATCTGGCCGTAGTTGTAGACTCCAAGCGACGGATTGAGATTGAACCAGTTGGCATCCATGCGAACCCAGCCGACTCCCAGATCGGCGCAGGCATCGATGAAGCTCTGGCGTCCGAGGTGTATGTTCATCCCGACCGAATTGTCACCCAGACCCGCTGTGACCCGGGGCGCCGCGGCCAAGAACAAAAGGATAAGCGCAACCAAAACAAGCAGGCTGTGTCTCATGAAAATCTCCTCACGCATGCCACTCTGGGTCATATTGCTCGCCTTGGACCCTGGTTGCAAGCCCAATGGTCTCGTGAGCATTCCGCGCTGTCAGCAAGACAGCTTGGTTTTTCACCTGATATGCGGGCTTCTCAGCGAATTCTGCGGCCGGGGGCGATGCCGCGTCGCTGCCGCTCGCGGGGTCCCAAGTGGCCGGCCGGGCGCCAGTCGCGGGGCTCGGTTATGCGCTGCATGTAGTCGAGCCGTCCCTGTCGCTTGAGGCGCTCGTAAATCTGCAGCCAGGCGCAGGGCACATCAGGATCCACCTCGCAGTGCCCGTCGCGCGAACCTCCGCAGGGACCGTTGAGCAATCCCTTGGCGCACCGGGCTATGGGACAGATGCCGGCCGTGTAGGTCAGCAGGCAATCCCCGCAGCCTACGCACTTCTCGCGCCAGACGCCGGCCTCGTCGGCCGCGCCCATGAAGGTGGTGCTCAAAGCGGGGATGATCGGCAGATCCTCGTGGACGTCGGCAAGCGTCTGCACGCCCACCCCGCAGCCCAGCGAGAGGACGGCATCGGTTCCCGGCTCGATCTTCAGGTAACTCTCGACCAGGTCGCGCTCGCACTGGCGCTCGATCACGGCGACGTTGAGATCAGGCGCCTGATCCGCAAAGTGCTCGGGGTGCGAAAGGTCGCGGGCCAGGTCGTGCGCCTCGGCTTCGCCGCCCGTCCGGCAGACGGTAACGCAACCCCCGCAGGCCAGCAGCAAGACCTTCGAGAAGCCTTCGATCGAGGCGGCAATCTCGTCGAGCGGCTTCAGATCGGCGACAATCATCGGGGCAACTCCCTGCCCTCGCCGCTCGCCTGCCGGCCGGGCAACCCGGCCCGGCCCTGGCGCGCGGCACGGTGGCGCGGGCAAAGGGGCCTGGCCAGCTCGGAAAGCCCGGCGGTAAAATTCGCCTCCAGGCGGGCGCTATGCACCGGCCTGCCGCAGACCTCGCAGCGCACGAGCTTCAAGCTGGTGACCTCGTCCCAGCGGTTTTCCAGGATATGCTCGAACTCCACCGCGTCTTCGGGACAAACCCGCAGGCAGGTCGCGCAGCGCGCACAGCGGGCCATATTGTGCAGCAATGTGCGGGTATCGCCAACGTCTTTGAAGTCGAGCGCCCGCGCCGGGCAGTTCTGCACGCAGGCCAGACAGCCGGTGCACTTATCGTTGACCTGAAAGAAGGACGTTTTCATGGACTCCTCACCCGTTGAAGTTCATGCGGCGGCCGATTCTCTCGGCGGCGCTCTTTGTCTCTGCGGCCAGGTTCGTCATCCTCTCGTCGCCGATGCTGGTCGTGAATCCGACCACCCATACGGCCGCCAGCCGGCCGCCCCACAGCCGGCCGCCTCCCGAGTCGATGGCCGCGGCCACTGCGCGCACGCCCGGCAGGTATTCTTCGTCGTCCAGGGCATAGCCGCGCCGGCGCACTTCCCGTAACTCGTCCTTGTAGCGCGCCGGATCGATCATGCTGCGCGCGGTATAGCGGGCCAGGCCCGGCGCCTCCAGCAGCGACTCCACCTCGTCCTCGGGCAGCGCCGCAAGCAGCGCCTTGCCCGTCGCCCCGGCTAAAAGCGGAATTCTGGTCCCCGGCGGCGCGGAAATTTTCAACTCGTGGGCGGGCTCGGTAACCGCTATGATCGAAACGTGCTCGCCCGTGCGCACGCCGAGAAACACCGATTCGCGGGATTCTTCCATCAAGCGCTGCATGATCGGACGCGCCGCCTCGGCCAGGTCGACCGCCGGCGATACCGCCCGCCCGAGTTCGAAAAGCGTCATCCCCAGCTTGTAGCGCTTGGTTCGCCCGTCGCGGGCTAAAGCCCCGGCATCGAGAAGCGCAGCCGTAATTCCGTGCACCGTACTTTTGCTGATTTCCAGATCGCGTGAGAGATCGCTGATGCTCAACCCACGCTGGTGGTGCGAAACCAGGTCGAGTACACGAAATGCCTTGGCGATAATTGGTGCCCGGTACATGTCACTCTTCTGTTCGCTATAATGAACACTTGACATCGGTATGTTGCACCAGCACACTCCGCCTGTCAACAAGAAAAGATCGCCATATCCGGGAACACGCAGTGTCGTATATGTTTTTTATTGACAGCTGGTCCAGGCGTGCTATGCTCGAATGCTGATTGTTGTTCGCCATAGTAATCATTGCGCTCCTATTACTCCTTATGGAGAAAATCATGGCCATAGACGATAAGCAGACGTCGACAGCCGAGAGCCTGCGCAAAACGCGCACCTACGGCAAGTTCAGGTGCCACAACCCGAGTTGCATGGGCAGGCTCCAGCCCGAGGCCGGCGAGAAACAGGTCAAGTGCCCCGAGTGCGGAATGGAGTACCGCGTCTACTGGATCAGGCCCGACTTTCCCAGAATCCGCGGCCCGGTCTGGGAGACGAACCGCAAATTGGCCGAGGAGGCGCGGAAAAAGTTGGAGGGTAAGTGATATGGCTTTAAAGAGAAAGATAGCCTACATCGACCTTTCGAGCGGCGAGATAGAAGCCAAACCCATTCCGCTCGAGATACGCAAAAAGTTCCTGGGAGGCCGCGGGCTAGACGCCTACCTGCTCTACAATCACACAAAGCAAGGTGCCGACCCACTAGGCCCCGATAACGTGTTGCTGATAAGCGGCGGCATCCTGACGGCCACCCTGGCCTCTGCCACGGCCCGCACGCACATCATGGCCAAATCGCCGCTGACGGGCCTTCTGGGCAGCGCCAACATGGGCGGCTTCTTCGCCCCCGAACTGGCCTGGGCCGGCTTCCACCACCTGGTGATCAAGGGCCGCGCCGAGAAGCCGGTCTACCTCTTCATCCACGATGGTGAGATTGAGATCCGCGACGCGGCCTATCTTTGGGGCAAAACCACCACCGAGACGCAATGGGCGATCCGTAAAGAACTCGGTGATGAAGAGATAAAGAGCATGGTCATCGGCCCGGCCGGGGAAAACCTGGTGCGCTTCGCCAACGTCATGACCGGTATCAAGAACTCGGGCGGGCGCTCCGGCATGGGCTGCGTCATGGGCTCGAAGAACCTCAAGGCGGTGGCCGTCCGCGGAACCGGCGACATCGCAATTGCCCACCCGATCGAGGCCCTCGAGTACAACAAGCGCTTCATCGAGCAGATCACCTCCTCCAAGGTGAACCAGACCCAGGGCACTCTCGGGACGCCCTTCATCTGGGGGGCGACCAACTCATGGGGCGGCATCAGGACACGCAACTTCCAGTACAACCAGTGCGAGTACGCAGACGACATCGAGCCCGAGCGGATCGATGAGATCGCGACGGAGACCATAGGCCCGCACCACATGACCGGCTGCTTCGGCTGCCAGGTCCACTGCCGGGCGCAGTACAAGATCCCCTCGGGCCCCTACGCCGGAAAATACGACGAGGGGCCCGAGTACACCTCCCAGGGAGCCTTCGGCGGCGAGCCGGATTGCAAAAGCGCGGTCACGGTGCTGACCGGCAATCACCTGGTTAACCAGTACGGCGTGGACAACCTGGAAATCGGCAGCATCATCTCCTGGGCCATGGAGCTTTACGAGATGGGCATACTGACCAGCGAGCAGACCGATGGGCTCGATTTGCGCTTCGGCAACGACGAGGCGCTACTGGAGATGGTGCATCGCATTTGCAACAGGAAAGGCTGGCTGGGAGACACCCTGGCCGACGGGGGTATCCCGGCCGCGAAGAAAATAGGAAAGAAGTCCTTCGACTATCTGATCCAGGTCAAGGGCATGAGCAACCTGCACTCCGACGAACGGGCCACCCCGGCCCTGGCCCTGAACATCGCCACCGCCTCGCGCGGATCCGATCACCTGCGCAGCCGGCCGGCAATCGATCTTTATCACCTGCCAGAGAAAGTACTGCGCAAGATCTACTCCAGCCCGATCGCCTACGACGGGCCGCTAAGCTCGGAGCACACCTCCTACGTCGGTAAGGCCTGGCAGGTCTTCTGGCAGGAGAACTGCTACATGGCAGTCGACTGCCTAGGCATCTGCAAGTATCACACGGTCTTCTTGGGGCCCACCCTGCCCAACTTCGAGGACTGGCCCAAGGTGATCTACTACAACACCGGACTCGAGATGAGCCCCGGCGACATCTGGGATGTGGCCGAACGCTGCAACATGATCGAGCGACTGTTCAACCTGCGCGAGGGACTCAGCCGCGGGGATCTCGAGAAGGGCGACACTCTCAATCATCGCTATTTTGACGAGCCCTGCCTGCGCGGCGCGCCGGAGGTGATCGGCGCCAAGATCGACCGCGTCAAGTTCAAGCAGATGATCGACGAGTTTTACACCCACAAGGGACTCGACGACAAGGGTCTCCCACGGCCCGAGACGCTTACGCGCCTCGGCCTGCGGGACGAGCCGTCGCGATTGCTGTGATCGCTTTGAGGAGATTAGCCATGCAAACAGGCAACAAGGTACTGCGGATCGACTATGAAAAATGCACCGGCTGCCGGCTGTGCGAGCTAGTCTGCTCGGTCAAGCACGATCACGTCTCCAACCCCGAGCGCAGCCGCATCCGGGTCATCAAGTGGGAGGCCGAGGGCGTCTACATACCAATGACCTGCCAGCAGTGCGAGGACGCTCCCTGCGTCAACGCCTGCCCGGCCAAGGCCCTGACCCGCAACCAGGAGATGGGGCGGGTCGAGATCGATTACGATGTCTGTATCGGCTGCCGCACCTGCGTATCGGTCTGTCCCTTCGGCGCCATGAATTTCGTGGCCGCCGATCGCCGGGTGATCAAGTGCGATCTTTGCGACGGCGATCCCCAGTGCGTGCGCTTCTGCGATGTTGAGGCCATAACTTTCGTCCCGGCCAGCGAGGTCAGCCACGACAAAAAACGCGGGGCCGCCCGCCGCCTGCAGCAGGCCGAGCGCAAGGCGAGCGCCCTGCTGGCAGAGGCCTGACAAGGCAGCGCCCGTCGAATTCCCGCGCGCTGCGCTCCCGCCATTGTCCAGATTGACACGGCCTCTGCCTGGTGCTAGGTTCGCCTTGATATTTTCCAGTACTTACAATCGCGAGGAGGATGACATGCGTGTACGAGCTCTTTTCAGTATTTTTCTTCCGGTGCTCGGCCTGTTAGCCTTGCTGGCCGGGTCGGCCGGGGCGGCCGACAAGGATGCCAAGTACTTCCAGCAGCAGTTCAACCGCTTCAGCAAGGTGATCGCCGATCTCAAGGCGGCCGACGTCACCGAGGGCACCGCCGGCGACATCGAGTTGATCCGCACCTGGATAGGGCAGGCCCAGGCCTTTTTGGCCAACGACCGGATCGACGACATCGAGCCGATCATGAAAAAGATCGAGGCTCAGGCCGAGTACGTACGAGCCAAGATAAACCGCCTGGCGGCCGAGGATGAGGCCGAGGAAGTCGAGACCCTGGCCAAGAACAGTGAAGAAAAGGCCAACCGGGCCAAACAAGCCGCGGACGAGGCCGAAAAGAAAATGAAGGCGCTCGAGACCAAGGGTCTCTAGGGAGGACAAGCCATGAAGAATTTCTCAATTTCCACGTTGGCCTTGCTGGCTGTCTGTGCCCTGTGCTTCTGCGGCCCCGGCCCTCGCCCGGCCGAGTTGGTCAAGGCCGACGGGCTGGTGCTCAACAAGTCGTATGTCACGCAGGCGGCCAAGGCGGCCCCGCAGGTGTTCAAGCTCAGCCAGCGCTACTACAAGCTGGCCGAGGAAGCTTTCGACGACGGCGAGCAGGACGACTGCATCTACTACTCGACCATGGCGGCCATCAATTTCTCCACCGCCATGGAGCAGGCGCGGCGCCTGGCGGCCGAAGATCGCAACGCCCAAGCCAAGCAGCGCCTGGCCGCGGCCGAAAAAGTCGCGGCCAACCAGGAAGCCCGCCGGGTCGACGCAGACAAGCGTTCCGGGCGCATGGAAGAGATCCTGGTGCTGAAGTCCAAGCTGGATGCCGAGAAAAACAATTCCAAGCGCGACAAGGCGCGTATCGCCGCCGAACTGAAAAAGGCCCAGGCCGAGGCCAAGGCCAAGCTCGAGGCCGAACAGAAGGCCGCCGCCGAGCGCCTGGCTGCCGAGCAGGCCCGGGCCGAGGAACTCAAGAAGGAGAAAGAGGTCCAGGAAGTGCTGGCCAAGGCGTCTTCGAAAATCCAGATGGCCGAGGCCCTGGACGCCAATAAGTACGATCCGGCCAATCTCGGCGCAGCCAAGACCTTCGTCGAGCAGTCGAACAAGGCACTCGGGGAGAAACGCTTTGCAAACGCGCTCGATCTGGCCAAGATGGCCGTCACCAAGATAGACATTGCCACCGCCAAGGCCCAGGCGGAATATGCCAATAGCAAGAAAGAAACCGAGCTGCTGAAAGAACGCGAGGATCTGTTCAAGGAAGCCAACAGCATCGGCAGCATCGAGGTCAAGACCGAGAAGCGCGGCGTGGTGATGACCCTGCACGACATGTTCGCCCCGGGCAAGGCCCTGGTTCTGCCGGAGCGCACCTATCTGCTGGAAAAGATCGCAGAGCTTGCCAAGAAGTACGTGGAGTATCCCGTGGTGGTCGAGGGCTACACCGACTCGCGCGGCCGCGAAACCAACAACATGGCCCTTTCCCAGAGCCGCGCCCAGTCGGTGCTCGACTACCTGGTGCAGCAGCAGAAGCTAGGGTTCAACCGCGTCAAGTCGTCCGGCTACGGCGAGGCGCGTCCCATAGCAGACAACTCGCGGGCCGAAGGCCGCGCCCAGAACCGCCGGGTCGAAGTAATCTTCCTGTTCAGATAGGCAGTTTCAGCGATAAATGCTCTTTCGATGGCCGACCTTGAGGATTAAGATCAGCACGTTTTTTTCATCCAGGCTATAGATGACCCTGTACTTTCCGACGCGGATTCTGTAGACGTCATCGAATCCCTTCAACTTGCGACAGCCGCGAGGCCTTTGGTTGGCGGCCAGGCTTTCAATAGCCGTTATAACGCGTGTAAGTGTTTCTCGACCGATCTTGCGTAGCTGTCTTTCCGCGGTCGCAGAGACCTCGATACTATAAGAGGCCATCGCGCTTGAGATCTTTCAGCACGTCGGCCAGCGGGCGGGTCGGTTCGCGGCGGATATTCTGAATCTCTTCGATGTCTTCCAGTTCCTCCAGCTTGTCCAAAAGCGCCTCTTCGATGAAACGATTCATCTTGAGACCCCTGGAGATACAGATCTTCTCGATCGCCGTCTTGATGCGCCCGTCGATACGAGTTGCCAGTTGAACTTGACCCATCTAACCACCTCCAACGGCGTTTACTACCTTCTTCTAACCAATGCTAGCATTTGCTAGCAACCTAGTCAAGCACGGGCTCCCCGGCCGTCAGCCGACCCGCTCGTACCTCTTGTTTTTTACAGTCCCAGGCGGTAGGCCGCGCCGAACATGAGTTGCACCCTGTCGGCGCCGTGGGTCAGGTCTGCGAAGGTGAAGTCGACAAAGACATCCAGGTCGCCCACCATGGTGTACTGTCCCTTGATGGTCATTGGTACCGCCGCGTCGCTGTCTTCGCCCAGGTAGGCCAGCACGCCGAACTCGAGCGAGATGGCCAGCGGCTCAATCGGCTGAACCAGCAGGCCTGCATCGACCTTCAACAGGAAGTAGTTCGGAGAGGGGTCGTGGCCGATCAAAAACCCCAGACCCAGGTCCCCGATCACGGCGAATATATCGCTGAGCTTGAACTTCACAGGAGCGTCGGCAAGCATGGTTACGGCCGAACCGCCCCAATAGGCGAAAAACTTTTTAGAAAATGGAATATACAGCTGCAGCCGCCCGGCTGCCAGCAGCTTGCCGTCCAGGAACCTGTCAAATTCGTACAACCCGTAGAGCCTCATGCCCGCGTAGACATGCGGAGCGAAGGAAAGTGTCAGGTCAATGCCGGCTTCCAGGTTGTCGATCACACCGAAGCCGGTCCCCAAGACAGTCGAGAACCAGTTGTCACCCTTGTTGAAAAAGTCGATGTCGAAATTCAGCCGCGGCTCGAGGGTCATCCTGGGCAACGCCAGGGGACGATCGATCTCCGAGACCGGGTAGCCCCGCGGGACTACGACCTCGGGAGTAGTTTCTTCCGGCTGCGGCTCAGCCTCTTCGGTGGCCTTGGGAGTCTCCCAGGGATCGGCGGCCGTATCGGCGCCCGAATCCTTGTCTGTGCCCACCTTCTTCTCTTCTTCTGCTTTCTTGGTGTCTGTCCCGCCTGTGTCCTCCTGCGCTTGCGCAAAGTCGATCCAACCCAGCAAGACAACCGCCATTACCAAGGAAATGAAAGTCTTCATCGCTGCCCTCCTTGAAATAGTAATCCTGCCGTGGTCACGTAAAACTGAGGCGGAAGGATTCGAACCTTCATTGGCGGAGCCAAAGTCCGCTGTCCTGCCCTTAGACGACGCCTCACCAACCTTCCGGCCATGCCTACCAGCGAACCCGGTGCAAGTCAAGAAGCGGCCTCATGGCTACAAATTTTTTACAAATCTTTTACCACTTTGCAACCACTCGGGTCTCCGTCTGCGCAATGCTTAAAAAAGTACAGACTCGTTCTTGTGAAACCTGGTAAAAGAAGAAAGGAGAGAATCATGCGGACATTCAAGACAATCCTGGGAGCAACTCTCGCGGTAACACTACTCGGCGCCTGCGGGGCGCGGGCCGGGCAGGTGCGGCTCGGGTTCGACGTCAGCCACCCGATACTGCTGGCCGGGCACAAGCAGACCACTTACATCAAGATCGGGCTGACAGGACTGACTCTGGCCACGGAGAAAGAACGGGCGCCGGTCAACGTGGCCATCGTGCTGGATCGTTCGGGATCGATGAGCGGCATGAAGATCCGCCGCGCCAAGGAAGCCGCCATCATGGCCATCGATCGCCTCGGCCCCGACGACATCGTTTCGATTGTGGCCTACAACCAGAACGTTGCCGTACTCGTCCCGGCCACCAAGGTCTCGGACAAGCAGTCTATCTTCAACGCCATCAACCGGCTCTCCCCGGGCGGCATGACGGCACTTTTCGGCGGAGTCAGCAAGGGCGCCCAGGAGACGCGCAAGTTCCTGGTGCGCAACCAGGTCAACCGGGTGATCCTGCTCTCGGACGGCCTGGCCAACGTCGGCCCATCGTCTCCCGATGCCCTGGCGGCCCTGGGCGCCAGCCTGATCAAGGAAGGCATCTCGGTGACCACCATCGGGCTCGGAATGGGTTACAACGAAGACCTGATGGTAAAGCTGGCCCGCGCCTCGGACGGCAACCATGCCTTCGTGGAGGGGCCCGAGCAGTTGGCCCAGATTTTCAACTACGAGTTCGGCGATATTCTCTCGGTAGTGGCCAACGATGTAAACGTCGTCATCACTTGCTCGCCGGGCGTTCGTCCAGTGCGTGTGCTGGGCCGGGATGCCGACATCGTCGGCCAGACGATCAACACCAGGCTCAATCAGATCTACGGACAGCAGGAAAAGTACATCCTCCTCGAAGTCGAGGTGGAGGGATCTCCGGCCGGCCACACTCGACAGCTGGCCTCTGTTTCCGTCGACTACACCAACATGGCAACCAAGCACAAGGCGCACGTCGGGGCCTCGAAGAGCGTGACTTTTACGGGCTCGGCCAAACTGGTCAGTGATAATGCCAACTCAAAGGTGATGGTCGCCGCCGTGGAGCAGGTCGCCAACGAGACCAACAAGCGCGCTTTGGTCCTGCGCGACAAGGGTGAGATCGGCGAGGCGCGCAACGTCCTGCTGGGCAACGAGCGTTACCTCAACGACAACGCGGTCAAGTACAAGTCACCGCGCTTGAAAAACTTCGGAAAACGAAACCGGGGCGATGCTGACAACCTGTCTCCCGAGAGATGGGATCGACAGCGCAAACGGATGAGGAAGATGCAGTACGAGTTTGACGCCCAGCAGGCCTGGTGAGGTGTAAACATCAGGTGAAACCCAAGCTGATAATCATCTTGCTGTTACTGGTCAGCGTTCCCCTGGGCCTGCTGGCCTGGCTCGGCTCACGCCTGATAGCGGGCGAGCGGGCTGCCATCGAACAATCTTTCCTGCGGCTGCAGCAAGATAAACTCGCCGACGTCGACGCCACAATCCGCAAGGTCCTCGCGCGGCGCGAGCAGCGGCTGGTTAGAATCGGCGGCAGCTTGTCTCTGACGGTAAGCACCTTGAGAGAAATCACCAGGAACGAACCCTGGATCAGGCAGCTGTTCATGATCGATCGGGACGGCAGGCTGCTGCACCCGCCCCCGGCGGGGCCGCTCAGCCAGGCGGAGCGGGCTTTCATCACCCGGGCCGGTCAGATCTTCGACGATCGGGACGTTTTCTTCAAACCCACAGGTGAACGCCTGGCTCCCGCCGATCACGGTTGGTACACTTGGTACTGGGGCAGCGGCCTTAACATCCTACTCTGGCAACGGCTCGGCGGCGGTCGCATCCTGGGTTTCGAACTCGATCGCTTCAGGCTGATCGCCGACATCATCTCCGAGTTGCCTGACACCCGGCCCCCCTCGGCGCAAAAAGCCAGGCTGGCCCTGATCGACTCTCGCGAGCGGGTCCTCTACCAGTGGGGCGACTATAATCCAGGCCGGGGAGAGGCTCCCGCCGCCACACTGGCTCTTCGCGCTCCTTTGAAACCCTGGCGCCTGGCAATTTTCACGAGAAGCGTTCCTGTGTCCGGACCTTTCGAGTCCGGCGCCCACTACTTATTGATCCTGGGGCTTTGCGCCCTTGGTCTTGCACTGGTCGGCCTGGCGATCTACTTCTACCGCGAGAGCGCGCGCGAATTGCGCGATGCCGGCCAGCGTGTTTCTTTCGTCAACCACGTCTCGCACGAGCTGAAGACACCGCTGACCAACATACGCATGTACGCGGAGTTGTTGCAGGAGCAACTGGCCGGGATGGACGAACGCGCAAGGCGTCATCTCGACGTTGTCGTCGCGGAGTCGCAGCGCCTGAGCCGGCTGATCGACAACGTCCTGACATTCTCGCGCCACAAGCGGGGCACGCTCAAGTTGCGCAGGGTTCCTGGAGTAGTGGATGAAGTCATAAGCCGCCTGCTCGATCATCTCTCTTGCGCCCTGGAAGAAAAAAAGATCTCCGTCAAGTTCAAAGCCGGCGCCCCGCGGCAAGTTGTGCTGGATACCGATGCTTTGGAGCAAATCATGAACAATCTGCTGACCAACGTCGAGAAATACGCCCCGGGCGCCCCGCTCGAAATCCGCACTACCCAGACCGAGAGCCACACCAGGATTACGGTTAGCGACTCGGGCCCCGGCGTGCCCGCTAACTTCCGAGATCGCGTCTTTGAGCCGTTTTTCAGGCTGGGCTCCGCCGTCTCCGAGGGCGCGGCCGGAACCGGCATCGGTCTTTCGATTGCCCGTAACCTTGCCAGGCTGCACGGCGGCGATCTGCGACTGCTGCCCTGCGACTCCGGCGCCGCCTTCGAGGTAACGCTCGATACCAAAGCGGAGTCCTGAGATGAAAGTGCTGGTCGCCGAAGATGACCGCCTGACGCGGGAAGGTTTGCAAGAGATACTCGAAGCCGAGGGCTACCTTGTGATAACCGCCGCCAACGGCCGTGAGGCCATCGAGTTGTTCGAGCGCGAGCGACCCGATTTCGTCTGCCTGGACATCATGATGCCCGCTGCCTCGGGCTATGACGTCTGCCGCGAGATTCGCGCCCGCGACAAGAGCGTCGGATTGATTTTCATCAGCGCCAAGTCCGAAGAGTTGGACAAAGTGCTGGGGCTCGAACTGGGGGCCGACGATTTCATCGTCAAGCCCTTCGGGGTCAAGGAGGTCGTCGCCCGCGTCAGGGCAATCACCCGCCGCTGCCTTGCGAAAAAGCACCAACCCGAGTCCAAGGAGTTTCGCCTGGGCGAGCTTGTGATCTTCCCGGCCAAGCTGCGCGGCCGGCGCGCTGATGAACAGTTGGAGTTCAGTCTGCGCGAGATAAAACTACTTAGACTGTTCTATGAAAACCCGGGAGTCGTGCTCGACCGCGACACAATTTTCAACGCCTGCTGGGGCCAGCGCTACCTGCCCTCTTCCCGTACGCTCGATCAGCACATTTCCAGGTTGAGAAAACGAATCGAGCTCGACCCCGGGAACCCGGTAATCATTCGCACAATTCATGGCGCCGGTTACCGCTGGGAAGGCCCCTGATTTCGATCAGTACCCCAATTCATCCAGTTTCCCGGGCAGCTCTTCGAGTTGTTCCTTTTCCAGCTTGAAAAGCATGAAGCGCTCTGAATCCAGCACGACCACGGTGCCGGTGTAGACCGTCGATCCGGCACAGCCATAGTTCTTGCCCGACTTGTTGATGAACTCGTCCAGCTTCTGCTGGTTGGTTCCGGACCGGATCGAGTAGATATCGAAGGGAACACCCTTCTCCTGCTGATATGTATCCGCCGCCTTATTGTCGCCGATCATCAGGCCCACGAAGGATACGTATTTCGAGTATTTCGGGAACCACTCGTTCAGCTTCTTGACGGCGTAGTTGCTCATCAGATCCTGCGAGCCCAGCACCACCATTAGAAGCGTATCCTTGTTCCCCCGAATATCGTCAAGGCTGTGTCTTGCCTGCTCCGAGTCGACAAAGGTCATGTTTGGAATCTGCGCCGGACGGTTCATGAGAATGTAGCCTCCGAAACCCAGGGCCACGGCAATCAAGATCACAACAACCGCCTTCATCAGTGGACCTCCTCACAAGCTCTACTGCTTTATCATTTGCCAACGAGTCTCGGGCATTGTATCAATATAATGCGACGAGGCAAGGCCGCAGTCACGGGAGGTCGGGATGGCCCGCTTCGAGTACCAGGTTTGCCAGGTGCAGGGTGCGGCCGTTACTTTCGTCAACGGCGCCTGGCAAGGCGACATGCCCATGGTGCAACTCAAGGAACCTGAGGAGATTGCCGACCACTGCCCCAGGGTATGGGAATACCTGAACCTGGCCGGAGACAAGGGCTGGGAGCTCGTTGCGGTCACCACCGAAGTGTTCGAGCACGGCCGGCTCGAAATATTGTACCTGAAACGGCCGACAGAATAGCGCCCGTTTGCCGGGCGAGGGAGATCAAATGCGACCTATTTTTTCGAAACAGCGTTTTGCCTGGGGAGTGGCTGTTTTTGCTTTCTTCCTGGCAACCTCCGCTGCCCGAGCCTCGGATTCCTCGCGGCCTCTGCTCTGGAAGATCGAAGGCGCCAAGACATCCTACCTGTTCGGCACCATCCACGTTCCTGACGAGCGCGTGCTCAAGCTCAACCCCTCGGTGCGTGCGGCGCTCGACGGCGCCGACGCCGTCTTCACCGAGCTGCCCATGGACATGGGCACCCAGATGAAGATCGCCATGAAATCCATGCTGCCGGAAGGCAAGACCCTGAAAGACGTCCTGCCCAAGGATCTGTATGCGAAGATCGACAAGCTGTTTGCCTCCAAGGGGCTGCCGATGATGATGCTTGGGCGTTTCAAGATCTGGGCAATCGCCGTACAGGTAACCCTGCTGGATCACCTGATGGAGTTTGCCTCCAAGCAGCCGCTCGACCAGTACATCTACAAACAGGCCGGCGACGCAGGCAAGCAGGTCGGCGGACTAGAGACAACCGCCGAACAACTGGCGGTCTTCGATTCACTGTCGCAAAAAGAACAGGTAAAGATGCTGCGTGACGCGCTGGACGAACGTGACAAGTACAAGGCCAAGGGTGTGGACTTCATCAAGGTGTTGATCGACATCTATCTCAGGGGCGATGAGAAGGAACTGCTCAATAAAATAACGGAGGAGTACGATCCTACGGATCCGCTGGACCGAAAGATGATGAAGCTTTTGTTCACCGATCGCAACACGCGCATGACCGAACGTATCGCGGCCAAGCTGAAAGCCTCGCCGGAAAAAAGCCAGTTTTTCGCCATCGGCTCGGGCCACCTGCCAGGCCCGGAGGGCATCGTCAGCCGACTGCAAAAAGCTGGTTTCAAGGTAACCAGGATAGGGAGATAACCCATGTTCAAGACCAAAATATGCGACCTTTTCGGAATCGAGTATCCCATCATCGGCGGCACCATGATGCACCTGGCGCGGGTGGACTACACGGCCGCCGTCTCCGAGGCGGGCGGCCTCGGGGTGCTGGCCTCGGCCAACTACAAGCAGATGGACGAGTTCAAAGACGCCGTCAGGCAGATCAAGGACAAGACCTCCAAACCCTTCGCCGTCAACCTGAACTTCTTCCCGGCCCTGAACCAGATCGACAACAACCTCTACCTCGACGTGATGATCGCCGAGGGCGTCGCCATCGTGGAGACTTCCGGACACAAGGCGCCCGAGGGCGTCATCGGGCGCATCAAGCAGGCGGGCATGAAGCTGATGCACAAGTGCGTCGGGGTGCGCTACGCCAAGAAGGCCGAGAGCATCGGCGCCGACGCGGTCACGGTAGTCGGCTACGAGAACGGAGGGGCGACGGGCAACCTGGACATCACCACGCTATGCCTGGTCCCCCGGGTGGTCGACGCCGTTTCCATCCCGGTCATCGGCGGCGGCGGGGTGGCCGACGGGCGGGGTATGGCGGCAGTGCTGGCCTTGGGCGCCGAGGGAGTCATCATCGGCACCCGTCTACTGACGGCCGAAGAGACACCGCTGCATCCCGACATCAAGAAACGGTTGCTCGAACTTAGCGAGCTGGACACGCGCATCGTGCTGCGCTCGATCGGCAACACCCACCGGGTGATGGACAACGAGACCTCACGCAAGATAGCCGAGTTGGAAGCGCAGGGCGCCGGGTTGGACGAGTTGCTGCCGCTGATTTCCGGAATGATCACCAAGGAGAAGTTCGCCGCCGCTTCCGACGGCGGTCTTCTGGCCTGCGGGCAGGGCATCGGCCTGGCGCAGAAGATTAAACCGATGCGAGAAATCATCGAGGAGATCGTCGAGGAAGCCCAGGAGGCGGCGGCCCGCCTGATCAAGCTGATGCCCCTGGCCCGCAACCGCCACCTGCCGCATTCCTGCTAAGCATGGGGTCAGACCCCGACACTTGATTCCTGAGAAGGAAGCCTGTATTTCAACACAGGAAATTTCTACCCGCAGCAATTGCCTGATTTTCTGAGTCACATCGCGAAATTTGTGACGCAGGCTTGAGATCGTCGAAGAGCGGTTATCAAG
>Ga0307380_10000949_pt1 | contig 43638 bp, 43 predicted proteins | sample UN3MG_FD_202239 | JGI IMG/M metagenome (GOLD analysis project Ga0307380, IMG submission 202239) | Soil microbial communities from Risofladan, Vaasa, Finland - UN-3 | ecosystem: Environmental > Terrestrial > Soil > Coastal area > Acid sulfate soil | place: Finland: Risofladan, Vaasa | collected...
CGCTTGCATAGAACTGACTGCCTTGATCCGTATTAACCTCGCGAATATGACTACGATACGCGGTTGCCACAGCTTCCGCGCGTTGAAGCGCCGCTATGGCGTTGTCCGCGATCGCATGTGCGAATTCGCCGATCGAGAGAATCTTTCGCGAGGCATCGTCCTCGAACGCGATCACCTGGAGCCCGTCATAGTCGAGCCAATCGGCGTGCACCAGTGAGAGGCTGTGCTCTCGTTCGTATCTGCATCGTTTACGCTTCTTCTGCTTCTTCGGGTTCGGTCTCGCCAGCCCTACCTCGAGCAGATGCTGATGGATCTTATTTTGCGGAATATTCCGCTTATAATGCCTCTGTATGTGGTACCGAAGTAAACGAGCCCCTAAAAATGACTCGTTATAAGCTGCTTCAATTATCCGCTTTTCCTCAGCGCTCAGAGGCGCCCTGGGTCTTCTTTTCATATCAAGGACCGGATATACTCCTGTTTCCTTATAGCTCTTCCCTCACCAGTTGCTGTATCCTCCGTATGGAGACACCGTAGATCGCGGCAGACATCGCCGTGCTTTCTCCTTTCTTGATCACCTGATTAACCGCCCATTTGATCTTTTTGTCCGTGAGCTTCACCATGCGTTTTGGTGAAACTTCCTGACGAAATAATTTCTGGACTCTACAGATGGTTTATTATACCATCTTTATTTAAACGCGAAGATCATTATGCCCAGCGCGTTGGCAACGATCATCGGCATGGCAACTTCTCTGACCACCAGAACTGCTTGCGAGTACGGGCGTGCAAGGAGCAGCACGAGAACCATGTGGAACACTTCCATAAGGGCTGCAAATGCCACTGCGCCCGCAACGCTGACGAACGTGCCCTTACGTAACCTGTAGATAAGACCACCAAACAAGCCCACTAACACGGTAGCAAGCGCACAGGGGAGAGCAGTGAAACCCCAAAGAAATAGCGATGCACACCACCAATCAGCCCTACCGCCACGCCCATAACGGGTCCGCCAATTAATCCCGGCGACCATCGGGGCCGATGTCCCGGATATTGGTAAACGCACCGTATACCTCAAGCTTGTGTATTATCCCTCCGTACGTGCCGTATATGGAGACCGCTCCGAAGATCACAATGAGACACACCTGATTTCTGAGTGTGAATTTCTTGTGCAAGATCTCCTTGAAATATTCAGTATTCGTGATAAGGTATGCGAGCATCGTCACGATCAAGCCTACTTCCTTCGATCAGTCCCACAAACAGCTCTGTGCAATCCACTCTGCAGTCCCCCAATCCCATTATCAGTATCAGTATCCACCTATCTCTATTTCTATTTCTTGCTAAGTAAACGTTAAGTACGCTACGCCGTGTCAAGTATTATTAGGGGATTGTAACTCCCTTTGATCACAGGGAATCACGTTTTTGGTGCTCTCGCACGACGATTCTTTGGATGAATCCACAACAGTGTTCGCCACCGCGGGCTGGTACGTATTTCAACGTTATTCGTTCGTGCATTTGCAATGCGATTGAATGCGAAAGGTCGATTAAGGTCGATTAATATACAATGCCTCCCAACGATATGAGTAAGAGGAAGAACATGCAACAGGGAATTGATGACCAATCGCTACCCGACAGACTTCGTATCCGCCGGATGAGACGGGATGAGGTCGAGTTTGCTATCGATTTAGCGGCAGGAGAGGGCTGGAATCCAGGCGTTCATGATGGGGCGTGTTTCTATGCTACGGATCCAAACGGGTTTTTCGTTGCCGAGCTGGATGGCGAGCTTGTGGGCAGCATTTCCGCTGTATCCTACGGTGATTCGTTCGGGTTTATGGGCTTGTTCATTGTTAAACCTGAATACCGTGGCACGAGGATTGGCGCTCGGTTAGGGAAGAAAGGGCTGGCATACCTGACAGACCACAACATCGGTTTGGACGGTGTGGTGGAGCAGCAACCGAACTACCAGCGACACGGCTTTCGCACGGCGTACCGCAACTTACGCTATGAAGGTGTAGGCGGCGGTGGGAGCATGCCTGACGGTGTCGTAGCGATAGCAGAGGTGCGATTCGAAGATCTGCTCGAATACGACGCTCGTATGTTTCCCGTGCCACGACCGCAGTTTCTCAGCTGCTGGATCGACCAGCCAGAGGGTGCAGCATTGGCGGTGGTAGAGGACGACGGTCTGGCGGGCTACGGCGTTATCCGCAAGTGCCGGAGCGGCTACAAAATCGGACCGCTGTTTGCAGACAACACGCAAATCGCAGAGACTCTTTTTGCGGCATTAACGAGCGAAGTGCCCGGTGAACCGATCTTTCTGGACACGCCCGAAGTCAACTCGGCGGCGGTGGAACTTGCAGAGCGGCATCATATGAGCGTGGTGTTTGAGACTGCACGTATGTACTCGAAAGGAGAGCCGGCCCTACCGATGAACCGCATCTTTGGCGTGACCTCGTTCGAGTTGGGCTAATCTGGGTTGGCGGGAGTGGTTTTACGTACTGATGCGAGAGATAATTCAGGCCCCTCACTCACGCTACGCTATCGCACGAACTCGGGCTACGTGCATGAGAGCTTCTTCACGTTACGTAGGTTACTCTGTATTCTTATGCTCGTACCAATAATGATTAAGTACGCGTTGAAAACGTATAATCTTGCGGTGATTGGAGACTGACGGAATCAGGATCATGGAAAAAAAGACCGATCGGAAATTATTGCAAGTTGCGCTTGACGTGCTCGAATTGGACAGAGCGGTGGAGATAGGACGCGAGTGCGTAGCAGGCGGCGCAGACTGGTTAGAGGCTGGCACGCCGCTGATAAAGAGTGAAGGCATGCATGCGATACGGACATTGCGCGAGGCGTTCCCTGACGTGGGCATCGTTGCTGATATGAAGATAATGGACACCGGTGCGATAGAAGTAGAGATGGCGGCGAAATCGGGTGCGTCAGTAGTTTCTATTCTCGCTGCCGCGGATAATTCCACGATCGAGGATGCCTTACGCTCTGCGCGGAAATACGGTGTGGAGCTTATGGTGGACATAATGAATGCGGAGGACCCGGTGGGGCGCGCGAAGGAACTGGAAGAGCTGGGTGTGGATTACGTCTGCGTGCACGTGGGAATAGACCAGCAGATGAAGGGCATGGATACGGTAAGCCTTTTAGAAAAGGTATCGGCCGCGGTACAGACGCCATTAGCGGTCGCCGGCGGCATAGACGCGGAAGTCGCCGCAGAAGCGGTTACTTTAGGTGCAGACATTGTTATTGTGGGTGGAAACATAATAAGGACCGCGAAGGTAGAGGAGTCAACGCGGAAAATACGGGAAAGCATGGATTTCGGTATGGCCGGAAAAGAAAAGAGCGCACGTACGAAGAAAACGCTGGATGATGAGATCTTCGAGCTGTTTATGCAGGTCTCCACGCCGAATATCTCGGATGCAATGCACCGAAAAGGAGTAATGCACGGAATAAGACCGCTCTTCGAGAATGTCAAGCTGGTGGGCAAGGCCGTCACCGTGCAGTCGTTCGAGGGCGACTGGGCAAAGCCGGTCGAAGCAACGGACGTGGCAAAGGCTGGTGAGGTAATCGTGGTTTACGCAGGTTCGAAAGACATCGCGCCCTGGGGCGAACTCGCCTCGTGGAGCTGTAAGCAGAAGGGCATTGCGGGCATCGTTATCGACGGCGCGGTGCGTGACGTGGACGAGATACGACGGATCAGGTTCCCGGTCTTCGCGAAGTACATCGTGCCGCATGCCGGCGAGCCGAAAGGGTTTGGCGAGATCAACACGGAGATCAAATGCGGCGGCCAGGAAGTAAGGCCTGGCGATTGGATCATCGGCGATGACAACGGCGTGGTGGTCGTGCCGAAGGAGCGCGCGTACGAGATCGCACGGCGTGCAAAGGAAGTGTGGAAGAACGAGGAACGCGTACGAGAAGAGATAAAGCGCGGGAAGACACTATCTCAGGTGATGGATCTGTATATGTGGGAGTGTTGTAAGAAATAATCTCAGAGAATCCTGGAGCTGTATTAAAGTAAAGTCCGTTTATTCTTCTACCGTGATTTTGGATTACGTTGAAAACAGAAAAAGAAAAAAAGGAGTGAAATGTGAGAGAGTGAGACGACTACTCCTCCTTCACATCATATTCCACATCAACGTAATCGCCTTCTTGCTTCTTCTCTCCAGTTCCGGCTTCTGCTTCTGTCTTACCCGCTGCAGCTTCAGCCTCAGCCGCCTGCTTCGCCGCCTCCTGGTAGATCACCGCAGAAACCTCGTGCAGCGCTTTCGTCAGTTCGTCCGTGTCCGATTTGATCTTTGCCATGTCCGTCCCTTTTAACGATTCTTTCAACGCATCCTTCGCGCGCTCTACCTTATCCTTCTGATCTTGCGCGATCTTATCGCCCAGCTCTTCGATGGTCTTCTCCGTGGTGTAAACGAGCGAATCCGCCTGATTCCGAAGCTCTATCTCCTCTTTACACTTCTTATCCTCCTCACTGTACTTCTCCGCCTCTTTCACCATCTGATCGATCTCATCCTTCGGCAGTTTCGTTGACGCAGTGATTCTGATCGAGGCTTCCTTGCCCGTTCCCAAATCCTTTGCCGTAACGTTTAAAATCCCGTTTGCATCGATGTCGAACGTCACTTCGATCTGCGGAATCCCACGCGGTGCTGGTGGAATGCCACCCAAATGGAACCGTCCCAACGAGGTGTTATCAACCGCCATCGGACGCTCGCCCTGCGTGACATGTATCTCCACGCTTGTTTGGCTGTCCGCTGCGGTGGAGAATATCTGCGACCTCTTCGTGGGTATCGTGGTGTTCCGTTCGATCAACGGCGTTGCCACACTGCCTAAGGTCTCCACACTGAGTGTAAGTGGAGTGACATCGAGTAAGACGATCTCTTTCTTCACCTGACCCCCGAGGATGCCTGCCTGTATCGCCGCGCCGAGCGCCACGGACTGCATCGGGTCAACGCCGCCTTCCGCCTTCTTGCCCAGGACACGCTCGAACCGCTCTCTCACGATCGGCATTCGCGTCGGGCCGCCGATGAGTATTATCTTGTCTATATCGCCGGGCGAGAGCTTTGCATCTGCCAGCGCGCTCCTTATTGGCGGCTCCAGCCTTCTCAAGGTCGGCTCAGCCAATTCCTCTAATTTCGCGCGCGTGAGCGTCTCTTCAAAGTGCTTTGGCTCGCCGTTCGAGACGGCAATAAACGGGAGGTTGATACTGGTCGATACGGACGAGGAGAGCTCTATCTTTGCGCGTTCCGCTTCATCCCGTAATCGCTGCATCGCAGTGAGGTCGTTCCTCAAATTGATCCCTTCCTTCGCCTTAAAGCCCTTAACAAGCCAGTTTATGACGGCTGCGTCCATATCCGTGCCGCCCAGCTGCGTATCGCCGTTGGTGGAGAGCACCTCGAATACACCATCGCCGATATCCATGATCGTCACATCAAACGTGCCGCCGCCAAAGTCGAGCACGGCGACCTTGTACTCGTCTGCCTTGTCAAGTCCGTACGCCATCGCCGCCGCCGTTGGCTCGTTTATTATCCGCTCCACTTTAAAGCCCGCGATCTCGCCGGCGTCCTTCGTCGCCTGCCGCTGATTGTCATCGAAATACGCCGGTACGGTAATAACAGCCGCGTCGACCTTCTCGCCTAAATATGCCTCGGCATCCGTTTTTATCTTCTGTAGCACCATTGCGGAGATCTCTTGCGGTGTGAACTCCTTGTTTATCGACTTCACGGGGATCTTCTCCGAGGTCCCCATCTTTCGCTTTGCTTCCCTTACCGTGCCTTCCGGGTTAACCACAGCCTGTCGCTTCGCTGCTACACCTACCAGCCGCTGACCGTCCTTGGTGAACGCGACCACCGAGGGGAACATCTTACCCCCGTATGCACTGCCCTCTGCACTTGGTATTATCTTTGCATCGCCGCTTTCGTCAACAAAAGCTGCTTCTGAGTTCGTCGTTCCGAGATCAATGCCAATTATCCTTCCCATTTTATCGGTTCCTCTAACTATTTCCATCCCTTATGCCAAATTCAAAGATGCATTCTTTGCATTGGTAAAAAATAAAAAAAGAGGGAGAGGAAAAAGAAAAAAGTACTTAGTATTCTCCCATTCCCGGATAGCCGCCACCTGGAGGCATACCACCGCCGCCGGCTGGCATACTCGCCCTACTCGAGGCAATTACATCGTCTATCCGCAGAATCATCGTTGCGGATTCCGTTCCCGAGCTGATAGCCTGCGTCTTTACCCGTAACGGCTCGATAACGCCTGCCTTGAGCATGTCGGTGGGTTCGCCCTTGAACACGTCTAAGCCAGCATTCTTCTCGCCTCGTTCGTGCGCAGACCGCAGTGCCACGAGCATGTCAATGGGGTCCAAGCCGGCATTCTCGGCAAGAGCCCGTGGAATGACCTCGATAGCATCAGCAAAAGCCTGTATCGCTAATTGCTCCCGGCCTCCGACGCTTGCAGCATAATCACGCAGCTTGAGCGCCAGTTCGATCTCCGCAGCGCCGCCTCCTGCTACATACTTGCCATCTTCTAACGCAACAGCGACTACTCGCAGTGCGTCATGCATACCGCGCTCTAATTCGTCCACAACATGATCTGTTCCGCCTCGTAGCAGAATGGACACGGCTTTTGGATTCTGACAATCCTCGACGAAGATCATCTCTTCACCGCCGATCTTACGTTCCTCAACCAGGCCGGCCTTTCCAAGATCCTCTGGTCTAATCTCCTCCATGCTCGTCAAGACCTTCCCGCCGGTTGCACTCGCTAACTGCTTCATGTCGCTCTCTTTCACTCGTCTCACGGCAAATACGCCTTTTTTCGAGAGATAGTGCTGTGCCAAGTCGTCGATCCCCTTCTGGCAGAAGAGCACGTTTGCACCGCTCGATGTCACCTTCTCTACCATTTCCTTCAGCATCTTCTCCTCTTCCTCGAGGAAGGCTTTCAGCTGTTCCGGTGCGGTAATCTCTATCTTCGCATCTACCTCGGTCTTCTCGATCTCTAAAGCAGAGTTTATGAGTGCTATCTTCGCATTCTTCACGGTCTTCGGCATGCCGGGGTGCACACGCTCCTTGTCTAGCACCATTCCCATGATCAACTTGGTATCTTCCGTGCTGCCGCCCATCTTCTTCTCTAACTTGATGTGGTCAATATCTATATTCTTCACGCCCTCCTCCGCGATCATTTTCACGGCGTCTACTGCGAGATCCGTCAACATCTCTCGTGCAGTCCCTGCGCCTTTGCCGGTCATTGAGGTTATAGCGATCTTCTTCAGGGTTTGGGAATCTGTTGGCTTAACAGTTTTAGCGATCCCATCCAGAATTTCATACGCTTTCTCGGCCGCTAATTGGTATCCTGCTGCGATCAACGTTGGGTGCACTTCCTGTTCCAGAAGGTCCTCCGCACGCTTGAGTAACTCGCCCGCGAGGATGACTGCGGTCGTCGTTCCGTCGCCAACCTCTTCATCCTGCGTCTTCGCGATCTCAACCATCATCTTCGCCGCGGGATGCTCGATGTCCATCTCCTTCAATATCGTTGCACCGTCGTTCGTTATGACCACGTCGCCCATTGAGTCCACTAACATCTTGTCCATCCCTTTCGGGCCAAGAGTAGATTTAACCGCATTAGCGATGGTCTTCGCAGCCATTATGTTCCTGCTCTGCGCGTCCCTGCCTCGTGTTCGCTCACTGCCTTCTCTTAAAACCAATATCGGTGTTCCACCTAATTGTGCCATGTCATATCACCTTTATTGAGTATATTTATAGTTCTATATAAATCTTATCTATCGTGAAAGTACAAATTCTGCTGTGCTCAATGTACTAAGTGATGAAAGGCAGGTTTGACGACAAGGTTTTTGTGAAGGCTGTGAAAGCGCTCAATACGCATTTGCCCGCCGAGCGGAAGACGCTTTCCGCACTGCTCAAGGAGGAAAAACCTGCGGTGAAAGGACGCGATGGATCGGTTAACCGAATAAAGCGTGAGGAAGTGGAAGAGCTCGCGCGGCTCGTCCCGGAAGAGGCGCATAGGCAATTGCGACTACCGATTTACATCGAGTTGACGCCCGATTACGGCAGAGGGATGGCAAAGGTGCACGGGAAGCTTGATTGCGAGGTCGTGCGGCTGGTATTGGAGAAAGAGCAAGAGCAAGAGAGCGAAAAGGCAGACGAGATCTTTATTCATCGCGAGGATGTACGGCGATTACGACGCAGGTTGCCGACCGCGACGGAATACGCGTTCTTTTACAGTACGTCGCTTTAGCGTAGCGAGCCAACGCGATTCACATGCCTCCAACTGACTAAATAACTAACTATATATGCGAGAAGCGCGAACCTAAAAGACAGCACAATAAAAATGGGAGAAGAACTAGAACTGCGAGAATACCTTCATTCTCTTCGATTTTACATCCTCTTCGTTTGTATCCTTTTCGCTGGCGCCATTGCCATGGGGTATATGGGGTTCCTGAGTGAGATATTCAGCGAGTCGTTGGCGTGGCTTGAGCAGCTCAGTGAGGGTGTAGTGGATTTCACCGAGTTGTATCCCTCATGGATCCTTTTTATTGCCTTTTTCTTCGTGATATTCCTGAATAACGCCTTTACCTGCTTTCTTAATGTGATAACCGGGCCGCTTTTGGGCATTTTCCCTCTGTTCTCCGCGGTTATCAATGGCGGGTTGCTCGGCTGGTTGGCACGTGAAGAGGGTTTGCTTGTCTTTCTCGCCGTAGTGCCACATGGCATGTTTGAACTCCCCGCGTATTTCCTCAGCGTGGCGATCGGCTTGAAATTGGCACACGAGGTTTTGAAGCCGAGAAGGGAGCGGCAGTTACGAATAACGCTGGTTGAGGGCTTGAAGGTATACCTCCGCTTGATTTTACCGCTGCTTTTCATTGCGGCGCTCATTGAATCGGGATTGATCGTTCTCAGTATTTTATTAGTCCCGTAAGTAAGGATGGAGAGCATGAGAATCAGAGACGGCGTGTATTGGTTCAGGGAGCGTGGAATGTTTGATGCGAACACGTACGTGTTGCAGGACGAACTCACGGTGCTCATAGACCCCGGATTGGAAACGTACCTTGAGCCGCGACTGAACGCGATGCGGGAGGAGGGAATTGCGCCGAACGATATCGATGTAATCGCGATTACGCATCTCCATCCTGACCACTGTGGCGCAGTAGCGGCGCTTCAAGAGATTTCCGGTGCTAAGGTTGCGCTTCATCCGTTACAGGAGGAGTATCTTGAGGTTATGGACGAGGGCTCGCGAGACACCCTCGGCGTGGGCATAACGAGGAAGTTCAGTGCGGATATCGTGTTTGCGGATCGGTTGAGCCTTGGAAGTGCGGAATTGAAGATACTGCATACGCCCGGGCATTCGCCCGCCAGCATTTGCTTTTATTCCGAGGATCTGAAGCTCTTGATCTGTGGCGATCTGGTATTCGAGCAGGGTGTAGGGCGAACCGATTTGCCGTTTGGCAATCTGGCAGAGTTGAAACGCTCTATCGAGACGGTATCGGCACTCGATACTGAAGTGCTCCTGCCGGGTCATGGCGAGATACTCGAAGGACCGGAGAGCATCAGGAGGAACTTTGAGTTTGTGAAGATGTTCTTCACATCGTTTGTTTAGGTGATAATTTCAAACTGCGTACGGGTCAAAAACGTGCTGGTCCCCTTTTAAGAACCGTCTAATCAACAAACTTTTCGGAAATGTTTGGCCAAAAAAGCTTCGCGGCTTCGCAATTGGTGGGACACGGCGGGGAGATGGTAGAGAGATATATATCCGGATAGAAGGGTTACGAGAAGACAGATACTGTACTGGAGATTGTGATAGACAAGAAAAAGGAAAACTTAGAGCGCACAAAACCAGGTACACAACGCTTTATAACAAACGTCTTGGAGGAAAGCATCAAAAATAAGAACTCGCAACGTTTATATGTATATACCCTAAACGTATCTTTAGTCTAAGATATACGCCCTCGTGCTTAGGTGCATGCCCCGTACTTAAGTACGGGGTATGTGACTTTCAGTGAAAAATAAAACGGGACGGTAGGATATAATATGACAGGACAGAAAAAAATTCGTATTCTTGTAGATGATATAGACGAAATTGAAATGAAAAGTGCTTTCCCAGGGCTAGTTGGGGCATACCGAAGAGTAGTTGATGTTGAATTGGACAAGTTGAAAAATAGTGTAAATTCTACACTTGATGGGATTTTCTCACTACTTTCTAATGTAACCTTAGAAACTAAAGATTTTGAAGTTGATACTATTCGCTTTGCTCTTCACATTAATGCTTCTGGTGAAATTTCTCTAATATCGTTGGCAAAAGGTTCCTTAGGAGTGCAGGAGGGAATATAATTTAGCATTGTTTGGCGTCATTAGAAATTTAATAGCACTAAAAACCAGGGAGGGCTGAAATAATGACGAAGTTAGAAGCGCAGCGATTTATAGAAAATCTACAAAGGCATGTATATTCGCATTCCGATATGGAGCACAAACTAAGTGAGAAGGACGATAGGAAAATAAAGAATAAGGTAATGGAAGAAATTCTACAGAAAATGGCGCCATTCACGTCACCAGAAAAACTAAACGAGCATAGAGAAATCATAAAGAAAGAGATCAAAGATCTTAGTGAAATGGAATTGCCTACTCGCTTCGAAGATCCTATTTGGTACTCGATTATTCTAGACCTGAAAACACGAATAGACGAGGTAGCGAAAGACCTATCAATTCCCATACCAACCGAACTCGTAGTGGGGACGCTCCCCACTGGTCGTGTGAATGCCTTGACAGTTAAGGTCCCTCGAAGCGATGATGTTGTAGTGTTATTTGAATCTGAGTTGTTTACATTCGCAAATCTTCTGAGCAAGGTCGCTGCAAAAGCGATGCCTTTTACTGGGATAAAAAAAGATAAGTTTTTTTCATTTTCTACCGATTTAGATAGACCTATTGATGGCGATGTTTTACGCCGTTTTCAAGAGGTAATCAGCGCATATCTCTTACTTGGACGGCCAAGTGCTGCACCCTCTTATATCATAGAGGGGCCCTACATGGGTTTAGCTGGATGTCTGCGGGACTCTATGGAACTATTTATTCTAGGACATGAATATGGGCATATTATAGGTGGACATTTATCCGCAGGCCAAAAAACCTCGGCTCATCTTCTTGGAGGAGATGAAGTCAACGAGATCGTCTACGCTTGGCAACAAGAGTTAGAAGCCGATGCTTTGGGAACGCAACTGATGCTTAATGCGATGGTAAAACAGGGGTGGGACCTCTCACTAAGTTTCTGGGGAGCAGACTTTTTCTTTAGTTGCATTGAGATCGTAGAGCGAGGCATCTCCTTAATCCGTACTGGTGAGGAAAATAATCTGCCTCTAAGTTCCCACCCCCCTCCAAATGTACGACGTGACGCACTTCGCAAGGCCCTTAGGAACTCGTTTTCGGAAGACTTGGTAGAGGGGCCAATACAATTGGGGATGACACTTGAACAAATCATAGAAGGCCTCTGGGAAAAAACACGCCCGACTTTGCGCCAGTATTACGAGAACAACCAGAAACTCGCACCAATCTGGTAATGTAATCCCCATGTTACTGGCAATATTTATGATTAGTGGTAGCATATCTTTTGAGAAAGAGAGGATGAAACAACACGGATGCACCCGAATTTATTCGGGTGTGGCGTGGTTGGTGCTTTTTGTGGGATGACGAGGTTGAGGCTATTATCTACACCACATCCTCCAGATCTTCCAGGAACTGTTTTAGCGTTTCTTCATCGGTGTGCGGCATGATTACCAATCGCAGCGCTTTTGGCTTTCGGGTTACAGAAACGCGCCATCGTCGCGCTTCGAGCGCGTTCGCTACCCGATCCACCTCGGCCTCGGGTAAACGCAGCGTTACCACGTTCATCACGGGCTCGATGACCGGATAAATGCCTATACGTTTTGCACCAGTCACTAACAGCCTCGTGAGCCGCATGCATTCGTCTACTATCTCTTTCAGACCTTCTTTACCGAGATATTTGAGCACGGCATACGTAGCCGCGGTAGACGCGCCGCTTCGCGTACCGGTCAACGAGCACTGGCCTTTGGTCGTCAAATACGGCGTCGCCACTGCCAACTCGTCTAAAAACGAGCCGTCCCTGAACAAGAGACAGCCCGCGCCAAGCGTACTCAACCCCATCTTATGCGGGTCTATCGTGATCGCACTCACGCCGTCAAGTGAGAAATCGAACTCGTACTGCTCATCAAGAAACGGAATCACAAACCCGCCAAACGCAGCATCCACTAAAAAGAAGAGGTCTCGTTCCAATGCGAGATCCGAGAGTTCCCGTATCGGGTCTATCTGTCCGAATTCGGTTGTTCCTGCGATCCCTACTATCGCGATCGTCTTGTCATCTATCAAGCGCTCTACCGAGTTCACGTCCACTCTTAATTGTGCATCCAACGAGGCTTGACGTACTTCGAGGTTCAAGAGGTCCGCGATCTTCTCGAACGAGAAATGAGCGGTCGCCGGCACGATGATGTTCATAGCGCGCAGGCCTTCCTTCCGCTTCCTGTTCCGTATCGCTCGTATCGCCTGGATATTCGATTCCGTTCCGCCGGTGGACATATAGCCAGAAGCGTTCTCGTTGCCCAGCAGCCCGCCGATCATCTGTATCACCGTCTCCTCCAGCTCCTTTGTACCCGGGAACAGCCCGGAATCGCCCAGATTCGATTCCATGAACAACCGGTGCGCATACACCGCTATCTCGTGCGGATACGTGCACATCGAACTCAGAATCCGCTCGTACGACAGATCCTTCAGCTTCTTCTCCTGTAGTAGCGACTCTACCGCTTCCCTGCTCATACCTCGCTCTTCCATCTTCATTCAGCACCTCTTTTTCATTCATCTCCAACGTGAAGTCCTCTCTCGTCTCCGAAACGATGCGGGAGAGATATGCAGTCAAAGAGTTATACGTTCTCTCTTTACTTAATTGTTGTTTTACATGAACCACGACGGCCTTTACCGTAAAAAACCTTCACTGAGCGGAATATTTAAATTCCGAGAGATACTATCCACCGTTAAGGGGTGAGAGATAATGATGGATGAGTTTATAAAAAACGTTGGAAATATTGTAGAAGCGCTGGGCATCGAGAAAGAACCGGTGGGTGTAACGTACACCGACGAAGACCCTGGAGTTGAGATCGAACCGGAAAGTTACACGGTGTGCGGAGCGATACTCAATGCCGCAGAGGGCAACGTCATCGTGCTTTCCGAGGGGAGTTGCGCCTGTCATGGCGGAAAGAGCCACATCGGGCTTACGCAGCGAAGATCGATCCCGTGGAAGATGCTTGTTGAAGGCGAAAAGCTCTGGATTGACGTTAAAACCGCGATACGGTCAAACGCAGCGGTTGAGCAGCTTGCGAAGCCGCCCGTGGGGCTTTCGAAGAAGGTTTATCTTTATCCGGTACGAAAGGGGCTATTTCTGCCGGATCTCGTTCTTCTGCTTGTAAACTCGGAGCAGGCATCACGGCTCATCACCTTAAATCAGTTCTGGGACGGCAAGACGCCCTCGATGGAGATGCGCGGGGCGCTCTGCTGGAGCATGATCACCTACCCGCTGGTGTCCGGGAACTTCAACCTCTCGGTTGGCGATATCAGTGGGCGGAGGCTCGAGCGATGGGATCCCGCGATTATGGTTGCATCGATCCCCGGGGAACGGATTCGGGGCATTGCAGAAGCCGTCGATTTCAGTACCGCCGGGAGAGCTGAGCCGTCGGAGAAATTCAAACGAATGACCGAGCAGATGCGGTCACGAAAGTGAACTCGGGATGAAAACGACCATGGATCCATGAAGCGTTTTGCTGAGAAACTTCGGATACCCCGTTTATGAAAGAGAGCGGTTCTTCAAAGAAGCGATTCCTCATATTATTGTATCTGTCGGTCTTTCTCGGGCCGTTCGGTGGGAATACGGTACTTGCTTTGATCCCGTCACTTGAGCGGTCATTCAATGCGGATATTACGTTCATAGCGGCCTCTATCACTCTTTTCATGATCCCGTTTGCCTTCTTCCAACTTTTCTCAGGTGCGCTTTCGGACATTTACGGGAGAAAGAGGGTCATACTCTTTGGTATGTTCACCTATGCCCTTGCATCGCTCTTCTGCGCGACCGCAACCAACGCCGGATTTTTCCTGGGCGCACGGGTGTTACAAGGACTCGGGAACGCGTTTATCTCGCCCACCGTTATGGCGATCATCGGCGACGTCTTTTCGTACAAAGAGCGGGGGCGGGTAATGGGTGGATTCGGTGCATCGACAACCGCCGGAATCGCATTAGGCCCGTTGGTCGGTGGATTCTTCGCATTGATCGATTGGAGACTCGTATTCGTGCTGCTATTCCTCTTTTCGGGACTGCTGGGCGCTATTTACCTCTTCTCGTTCGAGGGCACGAAGGGCAACGGTGAATTGAAGGACGTTTTTTGGAAAATAGGGGGTGTGCTCAGGAACAGGGATATGCTGTTGATCGGCATGATCGGCCTTCTCGTATTCTTTGGAACCATCGCGACGATGACGTTCCTATCCGATTCGCTGAAGTTATCGGTGAGCGAGGATAAGATAGGCGTTTTGCTCTCCACGTTCGGATTCATGGGCATTGCGACGGCACCGATTGCTGGTTATCTTACGGATTTCACCGGGCGGAAGAAGACGTTACTCATCGGCGCGCTCGTCATGCTCACGGCATTTGCGATCTTTACGCGTGTAGATACGTATAGCGCCTTCTTCATTCCGCTCGCGGTTATGGGTATGGGAAGTACAACGATCTTTACTTCGCTCAACACGCTGGTTGTGGAATGTGTACCGGAATCACGAGGCGCGGCTTCTTCTATTTACAACAGCCTGCGGTTTTTGGGCTACGGCGTTTCGCCTGTGGCGACCTTACCCGTTTATATGGCGTACGGACTCGACGGAATCTTCCTTTTAGGTATCGGGCTAGTCCTGGCGATCGTTCTAATTTCAACGCGGATTCGGCGATGATTATTTGAACAATTTAGAAAGCAGCGTCTTCTTCGTCTCGCAGCGGTCGAGGAATGCACAGTTATCGCACGGCGCATTCGCTCCTTTTTCGGGGAATGCCCCACCCTTAATCTTCTTCACGTGCTTCAATGCCTGAAATGCGAGCGCGCGATCCCTCTTCTTTATGTGCAATTCTCGAACGTCCGCGGTGCGTATATATTCCACAAAACCCCGCTGTACCGTTGTTCCGAACTCCTCCTCGATCAGCATGGCATACGCAGCCAGTTGCATCCTATCGCTCCGCCATACGCCGTACTCGGGGCATCTGCCCGTCTTTATCACGCACGGTACAAACTCCACCTCACCGACCCGAATCAGCTTATCCACGCTGCCGACCAGGCCTAACTTCTCCGATACCGTCGTGTGTTCACGTTCATAGCCGTAGGATTGCTCCAACTCTGCCAGCCCGGTTTCGGCTCTGAGTTTACCGAGCCACTCGCTGTTTGCTATACCCGTCAGGAAATCGGATTTTACCGCTTCAAACAGCTCATTCTCCACATCTTTCAGCTCATCTTTATAAATCCACGCCACACCGTCCACGATATCCGCTATCTCTTGTTTTACAGCTTCCTCCTCTGTTTTCCCATCAGCTTCGCTCTCTTCGTCCTCTCCACGGTAAACTTCGTGCAAATTGAACCCCAATTCCTTCCACAGGATATGCTCGATTACGCTGCGCTCTTTTCCCTCCGCGCGTTTCGGCTCTTCATAGCCGCGGGCACTGAAATAAACCAGCCGGGGGCATAGGAGATAAGAGGTTAACTCAGAGACTTTAGTGAGTGCTTGATGATTCTGCGTGGGCAGCATTATATTACACCGGATAGTTTGGATATATAGTGAGTATACAGTATAAATAACTGGCATGATAAGGGGGATAGAATTTTGAGTGTGAGATGTAGATAGCTCACTATTAGAGGCCGGTTACGAAAATAGATATGATATTATGTATGCTATATTTGTGAAGAGCGCCTAAGTAGCCTACGTTAAAGGTTCGAGGCGATTGCCCGATGAACGTACATGCGATCCTGGACATCATTACCGTAAGCCTTGCCGGAGCAGCATTGCGGAACCATAAATTCTTCAGTAAAAGTATAGAGAGCCCTTCGCTTGCGGAGCATCTTGATACCACCACCGTGCAATTGCCTGAGATCGCGGGTCAGGGTAAGTACGAAGTGGGTGCCGATACACTCGTGGGGAAATTGGATCCCGCGTTTTATATCACCCAATGGAAAGGCGACGATTATGCAACGATACTCTATCATCATGGCAGTGCTGAACGCCCCTTCGACTTCAGACCGGGGAGCCCCACGACCTTCAAGAACATCTTCCTCAGAGCGAAGCAACCCATTCAGGCTAATTTGATTGCACTCTGTGCACCATTTCATCGAACGTCGATAAAGTATTACGTAACGAAACTCGGCGATCTCGCGAACTTCGTAGCAATGCTCTCCGTCTCTGTAAAAGTGATCGACGAGCTGGTGTTGCATTTCAAGCAACGGCAGTGTCCCCGTGTGATGGTATCAGGCATAAGTTTGGGCGGCTGGATCACGAACATCCATCGAGCGTATTACAATACAGCGGATGTCTATGTGCCGCTGCTTGCCGGTGCCGCGTTAGGGGACATCTTTACGATGTCCATATACCGCAAGATGACCGGACGGCTCGCGCAAGAGAATCCCGATGTACTCAGACGCGTGCTCAATTTCGAGAACGAGTTTGAACAGGTAAAGGATGATAATGTGTATCCGTTATTAGCGTGTCATGATCAGATTGTTCGATACGACCGGCAACGGGCATGCTACGGTGAACACTTGGTCAAGACTCTGGAAAAAGGGCATATCACCACTGCACTTGTACCCGGCGATCTCCGTGCGCATATTCTTGCCCGCGGGGATGGTGCTCCGCAAGAATAACTTGAATACGAAAACGCAGTTCAGGAGCTTTCTATCGCCTGTCCTTTACCCATAACGTGCAGCTTCTCGGCGTTGAGATCCAGCAGAAGGAACGTGCCACCGGGTGTATAAACCATCGGCTTCTTGGATTCGATCGTTATTGTGCCGTTGTTTATTCCGGTAACGTTCACGGGGATCGTCTGCATACCCACCGTGAGATGGAACGCGCCTTCCCGAATGCCCGCAGCATAGAAGCGGTTCGGCGCAAAAGAAAGTGTTACTGTCGTGTCTGTCCTGGCACTACTTCCGGGAGCGCAAATGACCGAGCCTCGATCCATCTCTTCCGCAGTGGCGCCCTTTATGGCGAGACCGACCCGTGAACCTGCCTCGGCCTCGTTAAAGTCCTTATCCTGCATCTGTATCGAACGTACAACCACTTCCTTATTGTCCGGCAGCAACAGGAGCTTGTCATGCCGCTTTACGATACCGCCCCTCACAGACCCCAGAACGATTTCGCCCACGCCCTTAACGTGAAATGAATGATCCACCACGACCGAGGCCGGAGAACTCGTATCCCTTGCGGATTCAAAGCCCTCGAGGATCTCGTGTATCTTCTGGATATCACGTTCCGTAACGATGAACGATTCGAGCGACGTACCCTCCGTTATCGCCGTTATCGTGCTCGGCTCGGTGTACGGCGGCACGATTATAACGCCGCGGGAAATGCCGAACGAGTCAAGCAGGAGTACGGTCTCACCCACGGCCGGCGTCATCTCGGTAATGGATAGTATAGCCGCATCTATGCAGGACATTATCTGGCTCTTCACGGATACCTTATCGCCCACCGGCTGCATGAAGGTGAAAATGCAGTCCTCCGTTTTCCTGTTGTACATCACCATGTCGCTTTCCGTGCCCCGCTTTCCCAGTTCCCGACCGATCTCCTCGTCGTGGAATATGCCGACCGTAAGATTTTTCATACCTCTGCTATAGAACCCGCCAGAATAAAATTATTTTAATCCTATCCTGATCTCTCTAAAAACCTCGCTTAGGACGACGTCCCTCCCAATAGAACTGGAACCATTCGATTGCGTATTTCTGTCTTCCGTGGTCTTTTGGGAACCATAGTGTCTTTCACACCAATCGGTCTACTCTTTCTCTCGGGATTTCATTGATGTTCTCTGCATGAGCAGTTTCCTTATTGTTGAGATTCTGACTGCCGTAGTGTTACCTCTTCTCATTGTCCACGACGTGACCTTTTTCTCTGATCTTCACGAGCAGCGCGCAGGTTTCACGTAACTACCTGTGCCTCCCCCGCTTTTGAAATCGCATATTTCGTCAACGGTGGCGCAATGAGTTCATTGATGATCGTAGAGGCCAACACAGCATTTAACATGAGAACGCCAAAAGAGGGGAATTCAATTGAGGCGAGAAGAATGAGGCCTATAGTCACCCCTGCTTTGGGTAGGAGCGCAAGGCCGAGGTAGTTTCTCACGTTATCCGGAGCGTGAGAGATCGTCGCACCTGCTCGTACGCCGAGGTATTTCCCTGAACACCGCGCGAGCACGATTAGGATCGCTAAGATGCCCGCGATTTTCAGAACGCTCACATCAAAGTGCAAGCCGGCCAATACGAAGAACAGCACAAAGATCACGTTCTCGAATTCCTCAACGACGGTGGTCAGTTCCTTTCGCTTTACTTTATTAACAAGGACGAAGCCGAGCACCATATTCGCCAAAATCGAGGAAAGCCCCAAGAAATCGGAAACGCCGGTACATAACAGGATCGTGCCAAGAATCACAACTATGAGGAATTCGCGCCGTTTCACGAGTCTGAGCACGTAGATTAACGTAATGGCAAAGATAACACCAACCACTATGGACCCCGCAATGTGCAGCGCGGGAATGCCGATCATGTGGTACGAGGAGAAACTGCCAGCATTCTTTACCAACGGTTGGGCGATGCCCGACGCGATCGCGAAAGCAATAACCGCAATTGAGTCATCAAATCCGACCACTGCCAAGAGCGTTGTGGTGAATGGCCCTCGTGCTCGGCTCTCGCTGATGATCGCCATTGTCGCTGCAGGCGCCGTTGCCGAGGATACAGCGCCGATAATGAACGCTATGGGAAAATAGGTCTGCCAGAAAGTTCCATTGGGAATAATGAACGGTCCAAGGAGAGCTAACACCACGGTAACGAAAAACCACGCACCTAAACTTTCAAACGGGATTATCCACACGATCGTTTTGGCTAACCGTTGTATATCTTCCCAGTGAAGACTGCTCCCGATCAAGTACGCGATAAGCCCGAGGGCAATGTCGGTAACGATATCCAGCTGTCCTACTGTTTCGATTGGTATAACGTTAAGAACCGAGGGGCTCATGAGCATGCCGAGAATGATGTAGCCGGTGATCATGGGGAATTTGAGCTTTTCCAATGCTAAGCCCGCGAGAAAACCGACAAAGATCATTATGCCAAGTGCCAATATGACGTTCATCGCTTCCACGATCTCCGTTTACTCATATCCTGCCGGGCGTTTTCAAGAACGCGTGGAATTCCTTTATCAAGTGATGGAGCGTTATCTCACCTTTGAGCTCGTCATGTTCTACAACGGGAATTCGCCGTATGCGATGGAATACCATCTTTTTCAATACGTCCTCTACCGTTTCATTGGGGTCGCATGCGACGGGGTTTCTGGACATGAGGTGCGCGGCATTTTCAAAACTTTCGTAGTGTAACGTCTTCTTCGTTGGTGAGCCGAAGAATGAGACTTTTTTCTCGGGCGAAAAGATATGGAGGATATCGTGCTCGGTGATGATGCCGACCACCCTTTTGCTTTCTTTGTTTTCAACGACCCAGACATGATCGCTTTCAGTAAGGACGTCCAAAACGCGGTCGATACTCGCATCTTGCTCGACAAGCGGCAGCTCCCAGAGCTTTCGATCCATGATCTCGTTCGCCGTGAGTGCGTAAAAATCGAGGATTGATTTTTTCCCTTCTGCCATCAACTTGTAAAACGGTTTCGACAGTTAAAAATGTTCCTGCGTTTTGTTTTTGAGTGGCAGATCGGTTACAAATACAACGTTCCCGGTACAATGGCCACGTGATTTGTGCAGTTTAGATAAACCTTAAGTTCTCTCGTGAGACAACCAGATTTTAAACTGTTCTACAGTGATAACATGATGATTGATGGATATCTAAAGAGCTTGCATGAAGATTGATTTGAAGGGGCTTGAGGAGAAGAAGGAGCGAAATCAGAGGGATAGTAGCGTTTATGGGGATGCAGGTGGATTGGCTCAAGCAGACGCCGGACGAGGTGTGGTCGAAGCAGCAGGCCGAATTTATAGATTCTGTGTTTAAAACGACAGGGCAGGGTAAAGATTAAGAAGACAGAAGCTTTTTCAGTTTTTCCCTGTACTCGCCAATTTTTTTGGTATTCAATCGCGAGATAACGTCGGTGAGTTCCGCGCTAAATTCTTCGGCCAGTGGGATCACATCCTGCGTTTCTTCTCTGGTTATCTGGAAATCGACATAATACTGCTTGTCGATCCGCTCTTTCTTGGCCGATAAAATCGCCGTGATGTCAATACCAAACAATTCCTTTAGCAAAATTATCGACGCGGAATGGTTCTCGCATTTTATCCCTGTTCTGAATAACAAAGCGAGTAAGAGGTGATACATGCTGTAGTAAGCCATGGAAACGGATTCTTCCAGATGGTCGCTTCGTAACAGGATTTTTGCAGAACCGAGGTAGCTCTCGGATTTATCTTGGTAAGCCTGCGTCACGGCCTCGCTAGGCTCCACGAGTTCCAGCCTTCTTTCCTGGTTCAGTCTACTCAAAAAACCGATTCTTTTCATAATACGCTTCCACGCCTTTGATTATCACGTGGTTCTTCTCGATCTCCTTTATGAGCAGATTTGCGGGGTCGTATGTTCCAATCTTGACGCTGAGTCAGGAATCGAGCAGTTCTAAGTCCTGTTTTATTCCTCTGTCCGTGGTTTCCACGTAGAGGTCAATATCGCTGCCCGTTTTTGCCAAACCCTTAGCGTACGAGCCGAAGAGCAGAGCCATTCGGATGGCGCGCTTAGCCTGAACGGCCTGAATAGCCTTTCTGAGCTGCGGGTAGTCCTTAACCGCTCGGAGCAGCTTGTAGTGCTCCGCGGCGTACACGTAATGCCGTGCTTCAATGGTCTTTTTGAGGAAGAACACCTTGTTCTTGCCATTCTGCCGGTAATCAACGACGTTATCCTCAAGGAGTTCCTGCATCTTCCGCGAGACCGTCGTGTGGCTGAATTCGAGCTCCTTAGCAAACCCTCGGACATGATTCGGGCTCTTTACCAGTGCGTTCACGAGCTCCAGTTTGTAATCTTTCTGTTCCACGTGTACCATATATGGTACGATAGTAGTTAAAGCCCTTACGTGCGAAGGCATATCTTCCGGATCGAATACTGAACGAGCACAGGTTCGAGTATGGGTGAGTGGTGTAAATGAGACTATTGAACTTGGCGCTAAATCTCATTGTTGCGAAAAAACGCAGACGATGGGGAAAGTTATTTATACTTCTATATCCATATTAGATGGATTCAATGAATAAAGAGGATGTGAAATGAAGTCATTTTCACAAAGAGAAGGATTGAAACCTATTAAAACCGTTATACAAGTAGATTCGATGGATGAAGATTTAAGAAACGCCTTATGGAATGTTTTGTCTGTTTTCTATTGGGATCGAGTAAAAATTGGTTGGATATCTGATCCTAAGGTTACACTTGTTTTCTTTAGGCGTTTGTGGATGAGTTATTTTAAACGGCCGTTTGATACTCTAGAGGATCATTTTAAGACAACCTACAATACAATTCGGGAATATTATTTTTGTTGCCAGTGGTTTGAGGTATATGATTTTATAGAATTTGTTGCCGAGAGTTCCCCATATGATGCAAAAAGAATAAACGAAAATTTTATGGAATTTTGCAATAAAATTCTTGAGCGAGAATTGTCCGCATATAGATTTGTGGGTGGCAAAATTACACAAATGACATCAGAAGATGAGATTTCAGAAGTAGAAGAAGCTTTGCAGGTACCGATATCTCCGGTTAATGAGCATTTGCATAGGGCATTAGAATTGCTCGCGATAGAAAAAATCCAGATTATCGGAACTCAATTAAAGAGGCTATTAGTGCTGTAGAGTCTCTTTGTATTAGTATAACTGACAATGAAACTACCACCTTAGGAAGAGCGTTAAATAAAATTGAAGCTGATGGTAACTTAAAATTGCATGGAGATCTAAAAGAGGCGTTTAAAAAATTATATGGCTATACAAGTGAGGCTGAGGGTATTCGGCACAGTCTAATGGATCGGCCTAACTTAAGTTTCGAAGATGCAAAATTTATGTTAGTTTCTTGTTCGGCATTTATTAACTATCTCTTATCAAAAGCGTCAAAGGCGGGTATAACATTCTGATTTGCACGGCGCGGCACACTAAATCACAAACCATAAATACCTCCAACGGATAAACCAAGAACTATGACCCGACCGAAATTCTTCTATGACGACATCGGTAGTTACCCCTTGCCCGACGGAGTCACGAAAGATTGGATCAAAGCCGCTTTTACTGACGTTGAATCCCACCGGAATAAACTTTACGAGCTTTTACGCGATGCATTACAGCAGAAACTGAACGCCGGCGTTGAGGTGCCGACGTATCCGCAGTTTCAGGATATGATCACGCAGTTTACCGAGCTGATCATGGACGGCGAACGGACCGAAGCGCCGTTATTGATAAGAGAAGAAGAGGCGAAGATACACGAGCTGGCTGCGTTTGAGGAACTGGCCAAGGACTATAAAGAAAAGAAGGGCAAAAAGCTAAAGCTCCGCATCTGCGTTACCGGTCCCATCGAGCTTTATTACAAGCTCTTTCCGCCTCCCGTTTACACCGATATTTTATCGAACATCGCAACTTCTATAGGACGGTTTATCAAACATGCAGTCGAGGAGGCAAAGAATTTTGACGTTGTGTGTGTATCGTTAGACGAGCCGAGCATGGGCTTGGACCCGCGTATTGAAGAAGAGGGCATAATCACTGCGCTTGAACTCGCCTCCGGGTATGCATACCAGCAGGGCATTGATACCCAGATACACCTGCACTCGCCTATCTTTTACGAGACGGTGTGCCAGGTAGAAGGGGTAACGGTAATCGGCATGGAATCAGCCGCGCAACCCGCTCTTTTAAAGCTCGTGGATAAGCGACAGCTCGAGCAGTACGATAAGTTCCTCCGTATCGGCATTGCACGCACTGATATCCTCAGCATGGCTGCGGCATACGACGAACTGCACCATACGAACGCATTCAGGGACAAGGGCGTTTTAGAAGTGATTATCGCAGATCAAAACAGCCCGGAGCTGGTAACGAAGCGGTTGAAGAAGGCCTCTGCCGTTTTTGGTGCTCGCATAAAATATGTCGGGCCGGATTGCGGTTTAGGTTCGTTTCCCACACAGAAACTGGCCTACATGGTCTTAAAGAATACGGCGACAGGTATAAAGGCGTTTTATAGCAGTACCAAATAAATGACCTTAGTAGTAGTAAAATTAGGCGGCAGCTTGCTGACGACAGGACGCGAACTCGTGCAGTTCCTCAGCGACTACGCCAAAAAGAATGAGCTGTCGCTTGTTATCGTTCCAGGCGGCGGCCTGTTTGCTGAAGCGGTCAAGAAACTCTCCGAAAGAGTGAATATCTCGGATGACACGGCGCATTGGATGGCGGTGCTCGCAATGCACCAGTACGGGCTTTTTCTGGCTGATGGTAAACCCGAGATACCCGTAGTAGAAAGTATAGCAGAAATACAACATGCAGACCATATCTGCATCGTACTGCCGTACAAAATCCTGAAAGCCGATGATTCGTTACCGCACACCTGGGCTGTAACCGCGGACACGATCGCGGCGTTTATTACGCATAAACTGGGTGAAAAGACGTTCATAAAAGTGACTGATGTCGATGGCATATCTGACGAGAACGGTTCGTTGATAACAGAGATCCAGCCGAACGAATTGATAGAGAAGGATCACAGGGGTTGTATCGACGTGGAACTCCCGTACTTTTTACTGCAGCATGACATACGCTGCGTGATCGTGAATGGCAACTATCCCGAGCGAATCATAGACGTAATCGAAGGCCGAGAGACAATCTGTACACGCGTGCCGTAACAGCCGTTCTTCTTTTTTTTAAAAAAAGCTCGATCCAAGAAACAAGTGCACTTTTCTCTGTTTTCTTAGTGCTATGCCATCAGAAACGCTTCACTATCCCAGTATCTGAAGGATTATCCGCCGTGATCGTCGCTTATTGTCCAGCTCGACAAATACGACCTGCTGCCACGTGCCCAGCATCATCGTCTGGTCATTGAACGGCACGGTCAACGAGGGCCCGAGAAACGCTGCGCGAATGTGCGAATGCCCGTTTCCGTCGTGCCATCTCAATTCATGCTCATACTCGATTCCCTTCGGGAACAACCGCTCCAGCGCAGTGGGCAAATCGCTCAACAGTCCCGGCTCGTATTCGATTGTCGTTATCGCACCGGTCGCACCGGGCACAAAGATCGTTACAATGCCCTCCTTTATCGCTGATTCTCGTAACGCGCCATTCACTTTCTCCGTGATATCTACAATTTCCACTTCGCCGCGAGTACTAAAATGCAGCTCTTTCGTTACCACACTCATTTTCCTTACCTCTCTCACCTCCCATTTTCCCGTTTATCTACGGTGGTACAACAAAACAAGAAAGGGAGGCTATTTATTACGTTCCGTTTCATTATACCTCTTGTGCACTTATAGAGCTATGGCTATGGAAATGACATATCAGCTTGTCCTTCTCGACATGGACGGGACGTTCCTCGATTCGCGAGGGAAAGGAAGAATACCAAACGAATGGGCCTACAACGCATTCAAGAAAACGTTGAGACAGTACAGCATAACGCTCACTATAGAGGAGATCAACACGTTGTTTCTCGCTCCGCTGCGTCGCGAGGGTGCCGACGGGGTGCGGCAATTCTGTGCACGATTCGGGTTGGATAGCGAGGAGTTCTGGGCGCGACGCGAGAAGGACGTTATCGAATCGAAGATAGCCGCTATGCGAAACGGAGTAATAAAACCTTGTGCGGGTTCTGATGCCATCATACAGTATCTCAGCAAGAGCTGCTATCTCGCGGTCGTGAGCGATTCGCAGCAAGCGTGTGTGGACTATGCGCTTGATTACTTCAACTTGAAACCCTTCTTTGCGGTCTGGTACGGGCGAAAGAGCGACTTGGAAAGTCTGGTCACGCGGAAGCCCAATCCGTTTTACATCAATCGAATACTGAGTGCATTGAACGTCCCGCGGAAAAAAGCAATACTGGCGGATGACAGCCCGGTCGGCGTATTAGCGGCCAAGAATGCCGGTATCGATTCCGTGCTCATCAGCCAGGACGAGAGGATAAAGGCAAAATGCGAATCCGAACCGACGTTTATCGTTGAGAGTATCAACGAGTTGCGGAAGGTGCTGTCGTAAAAAAGAAAAAGAGAAGCGGTAAGTGCGATAGATAGTTAGTTATTTGATAACTTTCTTTAACTTTCTTTATACGAAGGGGGAAAAGAAATGGGAACTGGATGGGAAATCAAAACACCTGTAATCGTACTGAACGTGAAGGCGTACGTGGAATCCGCAGGTACTAAGGGCTTCGAACTCGCGCAGATCTGCGAAGAGGTTGCCGCCGAGCAGGAGGTAAGCATCGTTATCTGCCCTCAGCAGGTTGACCTTGCGAAGATCGCGTCGTCGGTGAGCATACCGTGTTTCGCACAGCACGCTGAGGCGGTGGAGCCCGGCAGTCATACCGGCTTCGTAACGCTGGAATCCTTAAAGGAAGCGGGCGCAATGGGGACACTAGTGAATCATTCGGAGCACCGGCTGAAGATCGCTGATATCGACTTTATCATAAACAAAGCCGCGAGCTTAAATCTGCTAACGATTGTCTGCACGAATAATATCGCGGTGAGCACGGCAGTTGCGGAATTGAAGCCGTACGCAGTCGCCGTGGAACCACCTGAACTGATCGGAACCGGACAGTCTGTATCAAAGGTTGATCCCGCGATCGTAGAGGACACGGTAAGGGAAGTGAAACGTGTCGATGAGACCTGTGTGGTGCTCTGCGGTGCCGGTGTGACCAACGGTGAGGATGTACGAGCTGCGCTCGATTTGGGTGCCGATGGCGTGCTGCTGGCTTCCGGCGTCGTCAAGGCGAAAGATCCAAAAGCGGTATTGATCGATCTGGCGTCAGGATTGCAGTAAGCCGTAGAGCTGACGCAAAGCGCTCGTGTTGCGTTGCGTCCAAAGTTATCTAACGCAATCTGCTCTTACCAGTTTCAGCGGTGCCTCGCCCTTTATTTGCGTCACCAGCGTCATCAACTCGTCCAGCTTCGCAACGCGCCCTTCAACGCAGATAACGACCGAACCTTCCCCACCGTCGACGCCACCTGCCGCTATAGGAAACGCATCGTCGGCGCCCAGGACCTTCAACGCCTCCAATTCCGTGATCACCCTGCCGTGTACGGGCATCAATCCCACAGGCCAGCCAAGCGTTTTGTAGCATCGCTCTATTCCCACTCGCTTGGCAGCTTCGGTGATGGAATAGGGCACGGCTTTCTCAATGCCGACGGGAACGATGAAGTGCACGCCGCGCGCCATAACGGTACCGAGCGCCGAGCCGATCGTACCGCCCACGCGATTTGCCATGAGTATCCCCGCGGTTCCCGCAGCATCCAACGCATTCGCACCCTTTATGAACACGTCATCCGCCGATAAATTCTCTATCGCTTCTCCTAGGCTCTCATCGCTGAGTTCGCCCTTCTTCAGGATCACCTCAGTGATCCGATCTTCTTTGGGAACGACGCACAAGCCACTATCGGTTATGACACCTGCTGCGTATCGCTGCTTATTGATTCTGTCTTCCGATCCGGGCACGTCACGTAAAATCTCCTCGGCTACGTACGCGTTTGTCGTCCCCAGCGTTATTATAACGGTTCCCTGCTTCAAAGCGCGCTGCACTTCTTCCAGATTCGTTACGCCCTTCGCAATCAGCCGTTTCGATTCCGAAGGCGTAAGTGTGACTACAATCTTCCCCTTCTCTTCTACCATCGCGTTATCAGCACCTCTAATCTGTACTGTACTGTACGTATGCTCACGACTTAAATTGAGCGCTTAATATCGATGGACGTTTGGCACCATCGATTGGTTTTACACGTAAATGCTTATTATATCCGCGAGTATCGCGCTTGCCGCTTCGACTGGCCCTGCACCTTTTCCGATGACCGTTATATCGCCAGCCAGATCCGTCTTTATCGTTGCTACGTTCAGTGTGCCGCTGACGTTCAGCGGATCGTGTTTCGGCACCAACCGTGGCCTCACCTTCAAGCCGCCCTCTGTGTTCACCTCGCCGATCAATTTTATCACGTAGCCCGCCTCTTCCGCCAGTTGCAACGCATCCGAGGTTATGCTGGTGATCCCGGCCACCTCCACGTCCTTGTACGTTGCATTCATCCCGAAGACGGCATTGGCAAGTATAACGAGCTTTACTGCGGTATCTACCCCCTCAACGTCTTTTGACGGGTCTGCCTCTGCCAATCCAAGCTCCTGCGCCTCTTTCAGCACGTGCTCGTAGGGCAGTCCTTCCTCGGCCATTCGCGTGAGGATATAATTGCACGTGCCATTCAAAATGCCCTGTATCGAGAGCACGCCGTTACCTGCGAGATTCTCACGCACCAGAGATAGTATCGGCATAGCGCCGCCGACCGACGCCTCGAATTTCAGTTCCGTGCCCTGCTTCGCCGCGAGGTTCGTCAAGCGTGAATACTCCAGCGCGAGCGGGCCCTTATTCGACGTGACCACGTGCCTGCCGGACTCCAACGCGGTGATGATATGCGTCAATCCCGGCTCGCCAGTAATGACATTCGTCGGCGTTGTCTCGACCATAACATCGTGCTCGACATCTCGTATGAGATCGAGCGTTGTCATGTCGTCAGGCCTTTCCCACTTCTTCTCGCCCGTCTTGAGTTTCAAAAGTTCCGCTTCGTCCAGGCCGTCCTCATCAACAAAAATACCGCTCAAGTCTGCTATACCTGCGATCTTTAGATCCAAGCCGTATTTGCGCGCTATATCCTCCCGCTTCCTTCGTATTACTTCCGCTACGCCGGCTCCGACATATCCAAACCCGATGATCGAAATCTTTACCGTTTTTGTCTTTGGTTTCATTCTCATATCACCTTCGCATTCATACCTGCCACATCAAATCGGCGGGATAACTGTGATGTCCTTTTTGCTCGCCGTACGCTCCAGGATCTTCAACGCTTCGTCCAGTTCCTTTTTGCCTATTGCACTGAGCGTAACCGAAGCCGAGGATTCCTTATCCACGCCGGGCATGGAAAGAGAGAGCCCTACGATCTCTGCAAATCCCGTGCTGTCTATGCTATCAATCGTCTCCCCTAAATCGGAATGCACGATATGGCCGATGAGTAGCACGACCATAGACTCCCTGAGGCGCACCTCTCCTGTTCTCACCACGCTCACGCCTTGTTCCTCTAATTGCTCTACCAATCGTTCCAATCTCGTTTCCGCTATCTCAATTACCAGTTCGACCGGTATTCTCCCTGCGGGTGTCTTCTTATCCCTCTGATGCAAAACGCTGAGTATGTTCCCCCCGAGCCCCGACACGGGCTTCAACGCGAGCACTAACTGACCCGGGATGTCTTTCAGCTCGATGTCCATGGATATTTTCATGACGATGCCACCCCTGTTTATGGTAATGATAAGGAAGGGGGAATAATAAAAGGGTAACTATATGATCGAATCTACCCGTACTTACGGATCGGAGCAGAGAAAACTGCCATTTCTCAAACGCATGTATCGGACTTCAGAATCGATAGATAGAGCCTCACCGGTCACAATTCCACCTTCTCGAACAGCCTGTTCGGTTCTTTTAGCGCTTTTCCACTCTCTATCGGCACCAGTAACTCATCAAGCCGCACCGAATGCACGTCAGTCGCCATGCCAAGCTGCTGCCACACCTCTTCCATCTTCACGGGCATCACCGCTTCCAGTAAGATGCCGATCGCTTTTATGAGTTGCAGTACGTTCTTTATTATCGCTCCGCACCGTGCTCTACCTTGCTCACCCTGCTTTATCAAGTGCCACGGCTCCTCGCGCTGGAAATAGCTGTTGCCGAAGTCCGCAAGTTTCATCACGGCATCAACGAGCTTCTTGAATTCGTACTCCTCCACTGCGCTTATTACATCCTCCTTCGTCTTCTCGATCTCCGCAAGGACCTCATCCTCTATATCGCCCTCGGGAACCACGCCGAAATTCTTATGTGCAAACGCGAGTACGCGATAGACGAGGTTGCCAAAAATCGCCACTAATTCTTTGTTCACCCGCAGAGCGAAGGACTCCCAGGAGAAATCCAGCTCCTTCGTGTGGCTCGACTGCGCGACTAAATAGTACCGTAACGTATCAGGATGGAATCGCTCCAGGAACTCCTTTACCCAGACCACGTTCCCCCGTGTCTTCGAGAACGTCTTCCCGTCTATTTTCACCATGCCTGAGGCGACGACGGCAGAAGGCAGCGAATAGCCCGCGCCCTCGAGCATTGCCGGCCAGAATATGCAATGGTGATAAATAATGTCCGTGCCGATGAAGTGCACAATGGCTGCCGAATCATCCTTCCAGTAACGCTCCCATGCATTCGCATCTTCGCCCCGCGCTTCGAGCAACTCTTCCGTGAACGCGATATAGCCAATCGGCGCGTCGACCCAGACGTAAACCACGAGATCGTCCCGCCCCGGGAATTTCACGCCCCATTCCAGGCTCCTCGTTATACACCAGTCCAGAAGCTCCTTCTTCACCCATTCCCGCGCATAGTTCCGGGCGTTCAGCGTCCCGCCCAGTGTCTCTAAATACTCGAGTAGGAACTTGGTGAAGGTGGACAGCTTGAAGAAGAAATGCTCTTGATCCTTGAAATCCGCGTCGCAGCCGCAGATCTTGCAGTGCGGGTCCTGTATCTCCCCGGGCTCCAGATGCTTACCGCAGCCCTGGTCACACTCGTCCCCGCGTGCACTTTCGCCGCAGTGCGGGCACGTACCCTCCACGTACCGATCAGGTAAGAATCGCCCGCAGGTCGTGCAAAACGCCTGCTTCATACCCTGCTTGTACACGTAGCCGTTCTCTATCAGCTTCGTTACGATGTCATTCGTCCTGTTATGATTGGTCGGGGTATCGGTCTGCCCGTAATAGTCGAAATCCACGTGGATCTCTTTGAACACCTGCTCGAAGTGCGCGTGATACTTCGCAATGACCGCTTCGGGCGTAATGCCCTGCGCTTCTGCACTCAAGACAATCGGCGTTCCATGCGTATCCGAACCGCTCACAAACGAGACATCGTAGCCCATCTTCCGAAGCATTCGCACGTAAATATCCGCGGGCACGTACGTCCTGAGATGCCCGATATGACACTCACCATTAACGTAGGGCAATGCCGACGTTACCAAGACCTGCTTCTCCATAGGGATCTTCATTTTTCTGCTCTGTTGTTATGGTTGCCAGCCAGCCTCAATAGCTGCATGCAATATCAAGAAAGAGAATGAGAGTTATAATACTTTCGAGATTTTTTACGAACCTCGCGAATGAATAAGACCGTAAAAAGGTAGCATCGATCAAGCTGCTCGTGCTCCAGCGATGGCATGGATTATTCAATCCTGAGTTCGAGAAGCAGACTGGCTACGGATAGACATACATCATTCAGAAAGCCGAAAAAGGAGCGTCAAAAGCGGCAACACGGGCTGAATGTCTTACGAGATTCTTAAAAACGGGGTTTTATCAATACTCTCTAAAATAAATGTAAGAGCTGTAATAGTTATTACTTACTACTTGAATAGGGTAACCAGAAGATCATCAATGTACGAACCCGAGCGAGCAGTACTGGAAATAGTGAAGCGAAACAGCATAGACGTTATCTCGACGCTGCCCTGTGAGAAAGTAAGTGCATTGCTACAGTTTGTCGCGCGCGATCGCGCATTTTGCCATGTCGGCTTGAACAGGGAAGAAAACGGCGTTGGGATCTCTGCAGGCGCTTTTCTCGCAGGCGGGAAGCCGCTGATGCTTATCCAGAGTACCGGCTTAGGCACGTTGATTAATACCCTTATGTCGCTTACCGTCACGTATAGACTGCCGTTACCGATACTAGCGAGCTGGCGTGGTGTTTACGCGGAGAATATCGAGGCACAGGTCCCGTTTGGTAAGGCAGTGCCCAAACTTCTGGATGCGCTGGGACTGGACTATACGATAATCGAGTCCTCGTCACAGATAGAGTTAGTAGAAGAAGTCATTCAAGACGCTTTTGACAATAACAGGCCGCATATCGCCCTTATCTCGCCGAAAACGTGTGGGCGCAATGGGCGAGTGGGAGATACTACGGTTCCACACCAAGAAAAGACTCGTATGGTTGAGTATACCTGCGAACGTAAAAAGCCGGAACTGAGCAGATACGATGCGATACGCACAATAACCGAATATTTGAGCGATGAAGCCGTAATCGCGAACATAGGCGTGCCGAGCAAGGAACTTTATGCCGCTAAAGACCGTAATTTGAATTTCTACATGCTTGGCAGTTTGGGTCAAGCTTCCCCTATAGGCTTTGGCGTCTCTTTGAAATCCAAGCGGGAGACGATAGTGCTTGACGGCGATGGTAGTCTGCAGATGAGCAACATTTTACCGGTAATAGCAGAGAAGAAGCCAGAAAATCTTACCATTATTTGCCTCGATAACGGCACCTGGGGAAGTACTGGTGACCAACCGACACCCTCCGTGGATCTGGAACTGATGGCAATAAGTGCAGGCATCGAGAACACGGTGACGGTTACTACAGAAGTCGAGCTGCGATCGACATTAGAGCGACTATACGAGGAGGCCGGTCCTCGATTTTTACACGCCGTGGTAAAACCAGGCAACGCCGATGTGGACGATATACCCTTAAGAGCCGTGCAGATAAAGAGGAGATTTATGCAGGCCCTGCAGCTGCAGCATCATATGCAGCATCATACCTTATAGTATAAAATCGACCGTTTGTATCCGTTGCAATCCGGCTTTATTATACAAAAAGGTAATTTAATACCCAAAATAGTAATGCTTTAAATACCGTATCTTCAGATAACAAACAATGATAAAAATGGTAGGTACTACAGATAAAGATACGAGGGGGAATTAATGTGAGAGGAAGAAGCATAACAAGCGTAATTGCTATAGGGGCAATTGCAGTGGCGATGGTAATGATTGTAGGCTGTATAGATTCTGAAACACCCGTTGAGATGACGACAATCCATATCGGCTATCAGCCAAGCACGCATCAAATCGCAGCGATGGTAGCCTACGAAAAAGGCTGGTGGGAAGAGGACTTGAGTTCGTTTGGTATAGAAGAGGTAGTGATGAAGGAATTCCCTTCTGGACCGCCCGAGATGCATGCAATGCTTGCCGGAGACCTTGACGTTGCTTACGTAGGGGTTGCACCACCCATTGCAGCGATGTATGAAGGCCTTGATGCAAAGATAGTGGCAGGCGCCCAGACACAGGGATCTGCGTTAGTTATCCGCCCAGAACTCGCTGAGGAATATGAACGAGAGGGGCCTCTTGCTTTGAAGGGCAAGGCGATAGCGACCTTTCCGCCTGGCTCGATTCAACATACCGTACTCTCAAAATGGCTTTTAGATAATGGTATAGATCCTGAGACCGATGTGGACATAAAAGCTATGGGCCCTAGCGATGCTGCTACCGCTATCGGGGCTAAAACCGTCGACGCAGTCTTACTCCCCAGTCCAACACCAACGATAATCGTAGAGGAAGGCAATGGAGTGATTGTTGAATGGTCCGGTTCGATATGGCCAGACCATGCATGCTGTTGCGTGGTTGCGAGTGGCGAGATGATGAGAGACCATCCAGAGCTGCTCAAGCAGATAATAAAAACGCATATTCGTGCCACGGAATACGAAATCGCACATCCGGAAGAAGCGGCGGAGATCTATGCGAAATTGCAGAATGCAGATACATCAACGATCATGCATTCCATAAACGTAAGTGACATGCACTGGATCCACGACCCCCACGTTGAGGTCGAATCAGGGCTCGAATACGCACGGGTCATCTACGAACTTAATAGCGAGCGATATGAGGAGCGGGGGCTTGAGGTACTTGGAGAAGAAGACATCTTTGATACCAGCTTCTACGACGAGATAACGGGATAACGATGAAGATATCGGCAGCGATAAAAGAGAAAGGTCTATGGTTAGTTCCGCTAATCGTAACCATCTTACTCTGGGAGGTGGTAGCAGGGTACGTGATCAAGAACCCGTTGCTATTGCCTCGCATCTCTGCCGTTATCCATTCTATTTATACGCTCAGAGCGCTTTTAGTTCCTGATATTCTGGTCAGCCTGCTTCATTTCAGTATAGGGGTGGTATTAGCGTTCCTCGTGGCACTGCCCCTGGCGGTTGCAATGGGCTGGTTTGAGCCGGTATTCAAAGCGATAGACCCCATTATCGAGATTTTAAGGCCGATTCCGCCGCTTGCTTGGATTCCACTTGCCATTGTTTGGTTCCATCTGACGCATTACGCCGCCGGATTCATCATATTCATCGGGGCTTTTTTCCCCATACTCATCGGCAGCTATACGGGATTCCGGGATGTACCCCGGGTGTTGGTAGAGACCGGTAAAGTATTAGGCTGCATCGGGAATAGAAAGCTGATACGATACGTTGCTTTTCCTTATGCGCTCCCGGCAATCGCTACGGGCACGCGAGTCGGGATGGGCGTTGGCTGGATGTGCGTTGTCGCAGCCGAGATGTTCGGCGTGGGGAACAGTGGGCTGGGCTACCGGCTATTCCAGAAATTCTACTTCCTGCATCAGATGGACTACGTGGTAGCGTACATGCTTATTTTAGGGCTGCTAGCATTGATTATAGATCGCGTATTCAGGCATTTCGTGGAGGATGAGCTACTTAGATGGAAGAAGGGCATAGTGAAATAAGATGAACCACAAACTCAAACTACGCAACGTAACGAAGATGTTCAAGTCGGAAGAAGGTGAGATAAAGGCGTTAGACAGCATTAATTTAGAAGTTAAAGTGAGTGAGTTTTTATGCATTCTCGGGCCTTCGGGTTGTGGCAAGACCAGCTTGCTGCGGATGGTCGCGGGTTTAGACTATCCAAGTAGTGGCGAGATCCTTTTGGATGGCGAAACGGTAAGAGGGCCGTCTCCAGATCGAGGGATGGTATTCCAGGAATACTCGCTCTTCCCCTGGCGAACGGTGATCAAGAACGTCACATTCGGTCTGAAGATCCAGGGAGTTGACCAGGAGCATCAGTATGAAATTGCGGAACGGTACATAGAGCTTGTGGGCTTGAAAGGTTTTGAGCAGAGTTACCCGCACGAGCTTTCAGGCGGTATGAAGCAACGAGTGGCGATTGCACGAGCGCTCGCTACTGATCCCGCCATACTCTTGATGGACGAACCGTTTGGCTCCGTGGATGCGCAGACGAGGAATTTGCTCCAGAAAGAGCTGCTGGAGATCTGGAAGCGGACGGAGAAAACGGTTTTGTTCGTTACCCACAGCGTGGACGAAGCGATATACCTCGCGGATAGAATTGCCGTCATGTCCGCACGGCCGGGGCGTATTATCACGTGCATGGATATTGAAATACCGAGACCGAGAAAGAGAACGAGCATGGAAGCGAATGAGATTCGAGAACAGCTTCTTAAACTGCTCGGCTCGAATAATCAAAAAACTACGTGAAGCTCTATCGTACGTACGTACATAAGTAAGTAACAGCGGCCGGAGGAATTGGCAACGAAACATGGAAACCATATAAATAATGACAGAGTCTCACTGGTGCACCTGGACACCATTTAACCGCCCAAGCGCATCCCAAATCAAATATTTTCCAAAATCCGAAGTCTAATTCCCAGAGTATAGAACCCTATTGGAAGTGCTTTTTGCTGTGATCTTGAATTGTAGTATAGCCTCTAAAGTCTAAATTATCCGTTAGTGCTTTTGTCTGAAGTTTATTCAAAATCATGAATATTCTTTTGAACTTGATTTTTCAACACCGGCAGTCTACCAAGTCTTTCAATATCCGCCGAACTTGCCCCCTTCCGTATGCCCTTATAAAGCATCTCTAGATCGTCATAGCGAATGAATCCCCATGCATCTTTTATTGTACTCTCTTTTATGATCGGTTCTTCTAATTTCTTAGCTAATAACGCCTCTCGTGATTCTGGGATTACGATATACTTTTTTATATCAAGCTTTACACCAGGTGCCGCAGATCTGATGTTAGAACCCCTTATGATGGCATCTGTGATTCCTGTCGTATTCTCCACTTCAAACACATATTTTATCCTCCCGCTTTCGTGCCAGATGACATCAATCTGCTTAATTCTATCAAGTGTGAGATCATCTGATACGATGAATCTAAATGTTGGCAGTGGGTCGCATAGATCGGATAATCGTGTTCTGTTATAACTCTCGCCCTGTTCTCTCTGACCAATCCATATTTCATACCCTATCTTCTTTCCAATCTTCGCAAGATAGTAGATCATTCTTGAATGTTGTGAGATTCGCTCCTTCTCTGAATATCCCGGTTTTAACATCCACTTTCCATCTTTTGTTTTGGTTGCATACTCTTCCAAGACAGTTTTAACGCTTTGTGCATCGGGTGTCAGGGCATTTGGAAATTCCATAAAGATAACTTGAAGGATATCGTCAAGCGATACTTTCACTTTGTGGTCTAATACATTTATCACCGCACGTTCTACACGATCAGTGAGTGCGGGTTGTGAAAAATGCGAAAGATCCCACCCTTTAACCCACCATTTCTCTCCAATAACCTTGCCTTTTGTATCCTTTATTGGGATGAATTTGAGTTCCTTCCCAACATGGTCTTTCAGGATTGCTTCTATATTTCTCGCACCGATGGGTACGTTCTTTCCGCCATTCAGTTCAACCATGATGCCATTCAGGATGTGTTGATAAATAGTTGGCTCTCTACGTTCCCCAATTATCCTCATCGCTGCAGAGATAACTTCCCTCTCATAGGTCTGCAGATCCATTTCTTTTTCCGTTACAAGTTTCTCACTCTTTGGCTTTCTAAAGCGGATGTAATAATCACCCACTGCACTACCATACGGGTGTAAAAGCCCTTTTGCAGAAGGGCGTGCAGGAGGCTGATAAATGATCTTTTCGAGATCGAAACCCGCCATCACCACAGCCTTGATAATCGAATTCCATACCTTGATATCAGTACTATGAAATGTGACAGTAAGGAATCTATCTGGCTTTAAGACCTGATACACCTGCCTAAATGCCGCTCCCAGCATCTTCTCATACATCTCAAAATTCTTAGTTCTTACTGGGCTGTCGCTTATGATAATTTCATCTTCAAAGTTGACATCGAACTTCAACCAAGACGCCCACATATAGTTCAATTCAAGGTAGGGGATGCTGTCGCCATAAGGCGGATCTGTAAATACATAATCGATACTATTGGGAGGAATATTTGATAAGTCAAGCGATGATTGGTTTAAGGGTAGGATGTTCTTATCATCTTTTAGATCATCAAAGGATTTTGCCTCTTTGTATTCTTGTATCTCTTCATTAGATTGCTTTTTCCCTCTGTATATCTTTTTGAATCGGTTTTCAAAGCAATTCCAGGCGTTTATCTCGAAATATTCATCGGGCACCCAATAACCTCTTGTTGCCCAACTACCAACTTCCTTCTTCTCTTCTTTTATCGAGCCGCTCTGACGCCCTCTTTTTCTAATAACAAATACTAATTTACTCGCTTGAGGCAGAGCAGATGAAAAGACGAATAGCATCATCTTTCTTATTTTTTTATCTTTTATCCCTTCGATCTCATCTAAAATCCACGAAAGCGCGTATAAATTCCTTTTCGTAAAAAGATCGGAGACTTTCATGCCGCGGTGAACATTCACCCGTGTGTTCCAGATTAATTCGTTATCTGGAAACCAACTTGGCTTCTTATCCTTTAATTTCTCGATGCTTTCGACATCTTCTTTTGTGGCTTTCTTCCATAAGTTTTTCCCATTCTTTTGACATGTGCAGTTATACCGTATCTCCATTGGAGTGTCATTTTCCCATATCATCGCATTATAATCGACCATTCTACCACAACGTTCGCATTTTGTCTTATAAAGTGCATATATCTCTTCTTTAACTGCAGCTTTAATTTCATCAAACGATTCTTCAAATTTTCGAATATCCACTGACATACCAGTGCATTCTGTAATAAATATCGCCATAGGATCAAGATCAACGGCAACCGCTTTTCTATCAGTCTTTATTGCTTCTATTGGCGTAGGGCCGCTACCACAGAATGGGTCCAAGATAATATCGCCAACTTTTGAGTAATGTTCGATATACGCCCTTACGACATTGGATGGCTTGCGAGCCCAATATTTATGCATGAGGTACATAGGGGAGTGCGTTTTCGCAACTAAAGCATGGTTTATGTGACTCATTTCTAACACGTTTAGAATTCACACCTTATAATTGTTTGTGGTTAATTCTTTTGCATAGAAAAAACATCAAAAAAACAGTATGCCTTAGATTTGACAGAGCTTGAACTGTACATCTCTACTGCCTTCCATCCAACCCTGCATTCGCTCGCTCAGCTCATTCCAGAGGTATAGCGGTCCTCGTCTTCTCGTCCTCTTCCTTTTGTAGCCGCACACCGAGTACGCCGTTTTTGTAGGTCACCTTTGCCGTTTCAGGCTTGACCGGCATCTCGAATGAGACTATCTTAAAGAACTTAATCCCGTCTTCCGTTTTAATCTCCAACGAGTTCTCAGTAGCATGCAACCGTAAATCCTCATTCTTGACTCCGGGCAATTCCACAACGACTTCGTACGCATCCTCCTGTTCGATAACGTCTGTCAGAGGTTCTCGTCCACCGCCAGGGAAAGGCTCTAATTTCCTGTTAGCGGATTTTATATTCCCGAATTCCTCTATCTCCGGCTCCTTGCCCGGCTCTTTCGTGTAGGAGAACCCATAGATGAACGGCCCGTATCTATTATTGGACTCCTCGGGCATTTCCTCTTCTAATTTTTTCAGTATCTCTTCAAAAGGGTCTTTCAACCACTCGTCGAAGTCGTGCGGCCCTCGTCTCATCATTCTCGCGAGTTCCTCTTCTGATGGCGCTGGCAGTTTCCCCGCCTCATCTAGAACCTGCTCCATATACCACTCGACCAAATCGAAAATAGAAGGACGCTTTCTTCTTTCCATGCTTTACTATTTCAGTTATCATATTTTAACTATAAAAAATTTGGACCTGTCGAGTACGGATAGTGTTTCGCGTGCCGGTTCCAACCTTTCTCAGTCCACGCATTAACTCGCCGTTTGCCCGAGGATTCCCTTTTCCTTCCTGATAGACTATACTACCCGATACCCCTCTTTTGTGATCGTGCTCGGACGCAGAGGCCTATGATTATTGCTGGAACAAAATCGTGCGTCTCTATCTCAGCGGTTTTTTCCGGTGAATGGAAAGTGTGCTATTTTATATAAGGGTGAAAACAACGTCATGAGCGGTAGTACAATGAACTCTAACATTATGGGCAATCGACGGCTCATCGCTTTAGGCGGTTTGTGTACTGGTCGATATCGATGCGACGATGGCGCTATTAACAAAACCCCCAATACCTAGTGGTGGATAAGCTACCGGCGGAGGAGGTAAAAATGGCAAAGAAAGAATTGGATGTGTTGTTGAAGGAAGAACGGGTTTTCAAACCCCCTGATGAGTTGGTCCAGCAGAGCAACATTAAGAGATGGATGGATGAGCATAAAATCGAAAGCTACGACGAACTGCTCGCCAAAGCCCAGAACATAGAGTGGTACTGGAGCGAAGTTGCGAAGGAACTCGATTGGTTCAAACCATGGAGTAAAGTGCTCGATGATAGTGATGCGCCATTCTTCACGTGGTTCACGGACGGTAAGATGAACATAGTCCATAACGCCCTTGACAGACACATGGATACCTGGCATAAGAACAAAGTGGCGTTTATCTGGGAGGGCGAAGACGGCGAAGTTAGGAAAATAACGTACAGGGATCTCTACTTTGAGGTGAACCGATTCGCAAACGCATTAAAGAGCCTCGGCGTAGGAAAGGGTGATCGGGTGGCAATCTACCTGCCAATGATACCGGAGTTACCGATGGCGATGCTCGCCTGCGCGAAGGTGGGGGCCGTTCACTCGGTGGTTTTCTCGGGATTCAGTGCGAAGGCGTTGCGGGAAAGAATAAACGATTGTAAAGCAAAGGTGCTGGTAACTGTAGACGGATTCTACAGGAAAGGGGGCACCATCGATGCAAAGGCGAGTGCGGATGAAGCATTACTGGATGCGCCATCAATAAAGAACGCGGTTGTGGTCAGGCGTATGCATAACGGCGATGTGCCAATGACCGAAGATCGAGATCTCTTCTGGGACGAACTTATAAAGGGTGAATCCACCAGTGCAGAAACGGTGGAGATGGATGCAGAGGATCTGCTGTATATTCTCTACACCTCAGGGACTACCGGGAAGCCAAAGGGAATCGTACACGTGCATGGCGGCTATGCAGTTGGCATTTACGGAACCCTCAAATATGTCTTCGATCTGAAGGACAAGGACATCTGGTGGTGTGCGGCTGACGTTGGTTGGGTTACCGGACATTCGTATATCGTCTATGCGCCCTTGATGATGGGTGTAACATCGTTCATGTACGAAGGTGCACCAGCATATCCCCACGGTAACCGATGGTGGGAGATGATCGAGCGACATGGCATAACGGTACTCTACACCGCGCCGACCGCAATCAGGGCTCATATGCGCCTTGGTGATGAGTGGCCAAAGAAGAACAACCTCAGCAGTCTCAGATTACTCGGGACCGTAGGAGAACCGATAAACCCCGAGGCATGGATATGGTACTACAAGCTGATTGGTAATGAGCGATGCCAGATCATGGACACCTGGTGGCAGACAGAGACGGGATCCTTTATGATATCACCGCTTCCGATCACGCCACTGAAGCCAGGATCAGCCACGCGACCGTTGCCAGGAATTGACGCAGCCATCTTCAACGAGGATGGTGAATCGGTCACGAACAAAGGCGGATATTTGGTAATCAAGAAACCGTGGCCTGCTATGCTCAGAGCACTCTACGGCGATCCGGAGCGGTATAAAGACGTTTACTGGAGCAGGTTCCCGGGCGTGTATCTGGCGGGAGACGTTGCACGGATGGATACCGACGGCTACTTCTGGATTCAGGGCAGGTCAGATGACGTGGTAAATGTTTCAGGGCACCGGATAGGGACAGCAGAGATCGAATCCGCTCTGGTAAGTCACGCAGTAGTTGCCGAGGCAGCGGCTGTTGGCATACCCCATGAATTGAAGGGCGAGGCGGTCATTGCATACGTCATCCTCAAGAAAGGACAGGCACCCTCAGCGGAGTTGAAGGATGAATTACGGAAGTGGGTAAGGAAGGAGATCGGTCCGATCGCGGTACCTGATGAGATGAGCTTCGTGGAGGATCTGCCAAAGACGAGAAGCGGTAAGATCATGCGACGGATTATCAAGGCTAAGGCGCGGGGCGAGCCGGTGGGTGACATCTCAACGCTTGCAAACCCCGAGGCAGTCGAGGAACTAGACAGGGCACAATAAATAAGCCCTTCTTTTCTTTTTCTTTTTTATTTCTAGTTATCGTACCCTGCTTTCATTCCTCAGTTGATAATCCCGAGTAGCTTCGCAAAGCATGCTCGTCGGGACAGTTTCATCGGAGATGAGAGCTACTAAATAAACGATGTAATCGTACTACCAGTTTCGAACTTTCTGTACTGTACTGTACGTTGATCCGCAAAGTTTTTTATCCGCGAAACATTAGATTAGATTACATGAGTGCGTGCGTGAGTGCGTGCGTAGAATAAGAATAAAGAGGAGCGCGGTGGTGAAATGAATGAGTCGCAGTAAAAAGCGTGGCGCGCTGGATGATATGAAGACCCGGTATCCAGCAAAGTTCGCGCCGGAAGAGAAGATCTTCGGTCATGTGCATCGCGGTGCGCACATTTTTATCGGTACCGGCTGCGGCGAGCCCCAGTATCTCGTTCGTGCGCTTATACAGTATGCGGAATCACATCCGAAGGCGATCTTCGATGCTGAAGTATTCCACGTCTGGACGCTTGGTGTTGCACCCTATACGGACGAGAAATTCAAGGATAATTTCCGGCATAACTCCTTCTTCGTTGGCGATAGTACCAGAGAATCGGTGAATAAAGGCTTTGCCGATTACACGCCCATATTCCTGTCAGAGGTCCCGGAGTTGTTCTATCGCAGGATTATCCCGATTGATGTGGCGCTCGTGCAAACCACGCCGCCCGATGAACACGGTTATATGAGCCTGGGTGTGAGTGTGGATATAGTGAAGGCTGCGGTAGAAAAAGCCGCGATGGTTATCGCGCAGGTCAACGTACACATGCCTCGGGTGCATGGCGACAGCTTTGTTCACATTGACGATGTGGATTTTATCGTCCCTTACGATGAGCCCTTATTGGAATACAGTGCAGCGGTAGAAGGGGGTATCACAGCGCTGATCGGGAAGTACGTTTCGCGTCTCATCCAGGATGGAGATACCATCCAGGTGGGCTACGGGAGCTTACCAAATGCGATTCTGTCTAATCTCCACAAGAAAAAGCATCTTGGCGTACATACGGAACTGCTGAGTGATGGCCTCGTCGCGTTGCTGAGACAGGGTGTTATTGACAATAGCGAGAAGAGCATCAACCGGGGAAAGACCGTGGCAACATTCTGCATGGGCAAAAAGGCGACCTATGATTATCTCCATGATCACCCTGCTATCGAGTTCAGAACGGTGGACTATACGAACAATCCGCTGATTATAGCGCAGCATAACAACATGACGGCAATCAACAGTGCGCTTGAGATCGACCTGACGGGGCAGGCGACGGCGGAATCCATCGGCAAGGTATTTTACAGTGGGATCGGTGGTCAGGCTAATTTTATGCGCGGTGCGGTTTTAGCGCGTAACGGGAAGACGATCCTCACCCTTCGATCAACCGCAGCGGACGGTACCGTCTCACGGATCGTGCCCTTCCTCAAAGAGGGTGCCAGTGTCACGCTGAACAGGGGCGATGTCCAGTATGTGGTGACTGAGTACGGGATAGCCTATCTGCACGGGAAGAACATCAGAGAACGCGCAATGGGCTTGATCGCGATAGCACACCCGAAATTCAGACCGTGGCTTATAGAAGAAGCGAAGAAACTGAACATTATCTTCAGCGATCAGGCGTTTATATCCGGTGCTAAAGGCGAGTATCCCGAAGACTTAGAAACCTACAGAACCTCCAAGACCGGACTTGAGATCAAGCTGAGGCCGGTGAAGATAAGTGATGAGCCGCTCTTAAAGGATTTCTTCTATGCACTCTCGGACGATACGCTCTATCACCGGTTCATTTCATCGCGCAAGGATATGCCACACGATCGGTTGCAGGAATTTGTCGTTATTGATTATTCGAAACAGATGGTGATACTAGCAGTGCTCGAAGAGGAAGGGGAGAAGGAGGAGGAGAAGGAAGAGCTCGTGGGCATCGGGCAGTATGCGATCAACGAGACGATGTACACTGCGGACGTCGCATTCGCGATACGTGACGATTATCAGAACCAGGGGATCGGTTCGGAGTTGCTGTCGTATCTCACTTACCTGGCGAAGAAACAGGGACTTCTCGGGTTCACTGCGGAAGTGTTGATGGATAACAGGGCGATGCTCCGTGTCTTTGAGAAAGCGGGTTTTTATACGGAGAAGCGGGGCGGGGCAGGCGTGTATGAACTGAAGATGCTGTTCTGGAAGGGCTTATGGCCCGCGCTGATCCGAGGGTTTTTGAATGATACGTCGCTTTGACGCGTGGCGGTGCTTGCGATTGCGAAACTGACGGTTACAGAGGATTTAGGGATGGGTTGCATACACCAACACCCGCAAAAATAATCGCAAAATCAGGAGGGGAACCCTCCCGGGAAGTTTTTGAACGTATATGTGGTTATTTTAACTACACTAAATCTAGGCAAGATATTTATATGACCTCGCGCATAAAAAAATATAAATGGTAGAGAAAATCAGAACTGAGAAAAGGGAAATCGTTGCACATGGTGTTTTTCTAACTTTTGAGGATGAGCCTACTATTATGACCCTAGATCTGCCCCAGGGCAGGATTGATCTTGAGTTTGTTTTTAAGGAGGATGATTCTAAGAAAATTTGGTCGAATCATGAATTAGAAGAAACTAAAATGCGGTTAGAATTCTTTAATTTCGATGATGTTCTTGGAGCTAGTAATAAAAACCCAATTCTACTATTAACATCAGAAGAAAATGACATCTATGCCAACTTTATAGTTTCAAAGGGCTCTGAAAGTAAATCTAGGAAAGTAGTATATACATTATATTCTGTTATAAAAAAATGAGTACTTCAACAGGGTGCATTACCTGATTCTTACACTTAAGAATAAGTCTATAAAAAGGTTATAGGTTTGATAGTTTGGAGTGGAAAATAAGCATATTTAAATGTTTGTATATTCATCCCATGTGGTGAAAAAGGATG
>Ga0307380_10000950_pt1 | contig 43635 bp, 46 predicted proteins | sample UN3MG_FD_202239 | JGI IMG/M metagenome (GOLD analysis project Ga0307380, IMG submission 202239) | Soil microbial communities from Risofladan, Vaasa, Finland - UN-3 | ecosystem: Environmental > Terrestrial > Soil > Coastal area > Acid sulfate soil | place: Finland: Risofladan, Vaasa | collected...
GGCGAACGAGAAGGGGGTGGTCGAGGGGACGGTGAAGTACGCGCGGCTGAACTTCTTCGTCCCGGTGCCCCAGGTGCGCGACCTCGAGGAGCTGAATGCGGCGCTGCGTCGGCGATGCACGGAGGACCTCCAACGGACCCTCCGGGGCAAGGGGCTGAGCAAGGCGGGCCTGCTGGAAGAGGACCGGGCGATGTTCCTGCCGTTGCCGGCGGCGCCCTTCGACGCCTGCCGGAAGGTCTCGACCTTCGCCAGCTCGCTGTCGCTGGTGCGCTTCGACCGCAACGACTACTCGGTGCCAGTGCGCTACGCGCACCATCCCGTGGTGGTGAAGGGCTACGTCGAGCGGGTGGAGGTGTGCCACCGCGAGGAGGCGGTCGCCGAGCATGGCCGCCTGTGGGGCAAAGAGGGCGTAGCGTTCGATCCGGTGCACTATCTGGCGTTGCTGGAGCGGAAGCCCGGGGCCCTCGACCACGCCCGGCCGCTGGAGGACTGGGATCTCCCCGAGGACTTCGATGTGTTGCGGCGACGCCTGGAGGCCGAGGGGGCCGCCGAGGGGACGCGGGAGTACATCCGCGTCCTGCGCCTGCTGGAGACCCACTCCCTGCGCGACCTGGAGCGTGCTGTGACGCGGGGCCTGCGGAAGGGGGCTCTGACGCGCGACGCCATCGCGCAGTTCCTCCTGCCCCCCGAGGAGCCGAGGGGACGACCTTCCGGCTCGACGGCCGCGAGCACCTGCGCCACGTGAAGGTGGCCCAGAGCGACGTGACGGCCTACCGAGCCTTGCTGCCCCAGGGAGGTGTGCGATGAGCCAGGCGACGCCCACCGTGCTCCTCGAGCACTACCTGAAGACCCTGCGGCTGCCCACGATGCACCGCGAGCACGCCAAGCTCGCCGCCGTGTGCCAGGCCGAGCGGGCCGACTACGCCACCTACCTCCTGCGCCTGGCCGAACGCGAGGTCCAGGACCGCGAGGTCCGGGCCGCCGAGCGGCGCGTCCAGGCCGCCCGCTTCCCCGTGCTGAAAACCCTCGACACCTTCGACTTCGCCGCCCAGCCGTCCATCAACCAGGCCCTGGTGCGGGAACTCGTCCGCGGGGAGTACATGGGCCGCTGCGAGAACGTCCTCCTCATCGGCAACTCGGGCACGGGGAAGACGCACCTGGCCACCGCCCTCGCCTTTGCCTCCTGCCAGCAGGGACGACGGGTACGGTTCTTCACGGTCACCGGCCTGGTCACCCAACTCCTCGAACGCCGCGAGGAGCGCCAGCTCGAACGGTTCCACCAACAGCTCGAACGCCACGACCTCCTCGTCCTCGACGAACTCGGCTACGTCCCCTGCACCAAGGCGGGAGCCGAACGGCTCTTCGAAGTCGTCAGCCGGGCCTACGAGCGCACGAGCCTGCTCGTCACCACCAACTTGCCCTTCGAGAGCTGGACCGAGGTCCTGGGCACCGAGCGGCTCACGGGCGCCCTGCTCGACCGCCTCACGCACCGCATCCACATCCTGGAAGCCAACGGCCTCGCCCATGACCTCATTGACGAACTTGCTGCGGTACAGGCAGACGGGGATTTCGGCGGCCATGGTGGTGACGACGTTGCGGACGACCCCCTCGGTCCTCTTCCGCAACTCTTCGTCGGTCTGCGGCGTGATGTCCACGTGGCGCAGGTCGAGGCCAATGAGGAGTCGCTCGTGGGTTCCCTCCCTGAGGTCGGATGAGACGAAGCGGCGGGCCCAGGCGCTGGGCTCGGCTGGGACGCTACCGATGGATGCCCGTGCGGCGGTTCTCCTGTCGGTGGTAGGGGTCCTGCCCGTCTGGGTAGGTCTATGCCGCCCGTCGAGCTGGTCCCGCCTGTGCGACGGCCCAGCGAGGCGATGATGCGGTGGATGATGTGGATCACGTGCGCGTCGTCAGTGGAGCGTTTGGAGGTGACCTCGATGTTGCCCCTCCGCTCGATGTGGGTGCAGTCCGAGTTGTTCACCATGCCCTCGTCAATCACGGGGTCGGCCATTTGTAGCCGGGACCGTGGGCCCACGCCGCACGTCGTCCACGAAGACCAGGTTGGCCAAGTGGTCGCTCTCCGGCAGCTGCGTCTCTGGCCCCAGCAGGGAATGGGGGCTCACAACCACCTAGAGAATGGTGGAGCGGAAGGCAGGCACTCCCAAGCCCCTCCACTCAGGCGCAACCCCATCGCGGCAGCATGCTCTCACGCTACATGTCATGGAGTAGCAATAGGTTAAGACACAGAGCTAGCGTCCGTAAACGAGAGAGCCAGCGGCCACGGTGTTGCAGTTAGTCGTGATCCGCAGGTGGTCGAGGGCGTACAGGTCGTGGGTGCCCGGCTATGCCAGAATGACACCCCCTTGCCTGGGCGGGCGTCAACCAGGCTAAGGAACGCTGGTGACGCCATGCCGTAGTTTTTGTGGACAACGCCGCTCCGGCTGAGTACACTTGCGTACCAACGTAGCCCTCCGGGGCTGGCGCCCAGAAGACCTGGGCCATCTTGGAGTGTGATGGAGCATGGCTCGTCGAAAGGGTAAGGGCAGAGGCAAAGGCGCGGGCGGGATCCTGGTCTTCGCCGTGCTCCTCGTGCTGATCGCTCTAGCCATCTGGGTGTGGACGAGGCCGCCCAAGCAGCAGGCGCCCGACACCACAGGCGCGTCGGTCGCCAGGACGACCGAGACGCTGCCAGGCGCAGCGGCCGGTCCCGCCACGATCAGGATCGCCTCCTGGAACATCCTCAACCTTGGGAAGGACACGCCCGTCGACGAGCGCGCCCAGATCATCGCTCAGTTCGACATCGTGGCCCTGCAGGGGGTCGAGTCGACCGAGGGGCTGGAGCGTCTGCGCAAGAAGGTCGAGCAGATTTCGGGCTCGTCATGGGGAGAGGCCGTATCGCCGAAGACTGGCACGGGCAACGCAGCGGAATACTACGTGTTTCCGTACCAAGACGACAGGGTCAGGGAAGTCCCCGAGGGGCTGCGCGGCGTGTACCCCGAGGCCGCGGCAACGGATTTCTCGAGGGAGCCATTCTTCGCCAATTGGAAAGGACACCGATGCAAGAAGCCAGCTTGCGGCGCAGCCGCGCGCTCGCGCTGCTCCTCGTGGGCCTCACCGGCGCCGCCTTCGGCGGCCTCGAGCGCGTGAAGTACAACCACCCCGGCCTCGTCGTGGACCTCGGCGTGGGCCTCTGGGCCTGGCCCCTGCCGATGGACTACGATGGCGACGGGGACCTCGACCTCGTGGTCTCGTGCCACGACGTGCCGTACAACGGCACGTACTTCTTCGAGAACCCCGGCGGCGGGGCGAAGATGCCCGTCTTCAAGCCCCCCGTGCGCATTGACCGCGGCCTGGGCAACGTCCGCGTGTGCACCGTGGACGGCCAACCGCGCGTCCTCACCCCCGCGACCGAGTACCGCGACTTCCGCAAGCAGGGCTTCGGGCAGCCCGTCAAGCTCCCCGCGCCCGCCGTCGTCCACAAGGGCGGGCTCCGCGCCAACCAGTGGACCTATGCCGACTACGACGGCGACGGGCGGCTCGACCTCATCGTCGGCGTCGGCGACTGGGCCGACTACGGCTGGGACAACGCGTTCAACAAGAAGGGCGAGTGGACCCGCGGGCCCCTCCACGGCTACGTCTACCTCCTCCGCAACGCCGGCGCGAACGATGAGCCGAAGTACGAGCCGCCGCGGCAGATCGCGGCCGGCGGCAAGCCCCTTGACGTCTTCGGAATGCCCTCCCCCTGCCTGGCCGACTTCGACGGCGACGGCGACCTGGACCTCCTGTGCGGCTCCTTCGTGGACGAGCTGACCTACTTCCAGAACGTGGGCACCCGCACCGAGCCGCAGTATGCTGCTGGCCGCGCGCTGCTGCACGACGGCAAGCCCCTGCGCATGGAGCTGTGCATGATCGTCCCCGTGGCGATTGACTGGGACGGCGACGGCGACATGGACCTCGTGGTCGGCGAGGAGGACGGCCGCGTGGCGCTCCTCGAGCACACCGGCAAGGCCGTGGACGGCCTCCCGGTCTTCCTCCCCCAGCAGCAGTTCCAGCAGCAGGCCGACGACCTGAAGTTCGGGGCCCTCGCCACCCCCGTGAGCTTCGACTGGGACGGCGACGGCGACGCGGACATCGTCTGCGGGAACACCGCGGGCTACATCGGCTTCATCGAGAACCTCGACGGCGGCAACCCGCCCCGCTGGGCCAAGCCCGTCTACCTCGAAGCCGACGGCAAGGTGATCCGCGTCCAGGCCGGGCCAAACGGCTCCATCCAGGGCCCCTGCGAGCGCAAGTGGGGCTACACCACCCTCAGCGTGGCCGACTGGGACCACGACGGTATGCCCGACATCGTGGCAAACTCCATCTGGGGCAAGGTGCACTGGTACCGCAACGTCGGTGCGCGGCGGGCGCCGAAGCTCGCCGCCGCTCAGCCCATCGAGGTCGAGTGGGAGGGGAAACCGCCCAAGCCCGCCTGGACCTGGTGGGAGCCCCAAGGCAGGGAGCTGGCCACCCAGTGGCGCACCACGCCGGTCGTCGTTGACCTCAACAACGACGGCCTCAACGACCTCGTGATGCTCGACCACGAGGGCTACCTGGCCTTCTATGAGCGAAGGAAGGCCGACGGGAGGCTCGTGCTCCTGCCGCCCCGGCGCATCTTCCGCGATGCAGGCCAGCCCGGCGCCGGGCCGCTGCGCCTTAGCAGCGGCGTCGCAGGCCGCAGTGGTCGCAGGAAGCTCTGCTTCGCCGACTGGGACCGCGACGGCAAGCTCGACCTGCTCGCCAACAGCGTGTGCATCAACTTCCTCCGCACCGAGTCCGTGGAGAACGGCGTCTGGACCCTCCGCGACCTGGGGCCGGTGGACACGCGCCGCCTCGCCGGCCACACCACCAGCCCCACCGTCTGCGACTGGGACCGCGACGGCAAGCCCGAGCTCCTCGTCGGCGCCGAGGACGGCATGTTCTATCACATGCCCACGCCCTACCCCGTCGCCCGCGGGCCCGCGAAGAAGCCGGCCGAGCACCTGGTCGCCGCCTGGGACTTCGAGCCAGGCCGCGGCGGGCCGCTCGCCGACAAGGCCCCCGCAGGCACGGCCCAGGACACCCTGAAGCCGCTCGGCGAGGCGAAGGCCGAGGGCGGCCTCGCCGTCATCCCGACGGTCGCCGGCAGCGCCTTCCGGGCCGAAAGCTCCCCCGACCTCGAGCAGGAAGGCGAACTGACGATCTGGGTCCGCCTCCGCGTCGAGCAGAACCCCACGAGCTACCTGAGCCTGGCAGACAAGCGCCACTTCCGCGACCCCGAGGAGCGCTCCTACGGCCTCTACATCCCGCCCGGCCCGAAGACGCCAGGCCTCTACGCCATCGGCGGCCAGGTCTCCGCCACCGGCAGGGGCGCCGAAAGCGTCGCCTCCACCGACGCCAAGGAGACGCTCCCCATCGGCGAGTGGCGCGAGGTGGCCCTGGTCGTCGAGCGCCGCGCGCATCTCCTCGCCGTGCGCTGGCTCGCCTCGACCGTCGCCGATCCCAAGGCGGGAGCGGACTTCGCGGCCGTCGCCGGGCCTCTGAGCCATCCGTCCCTGAACCGCCTGTTCCAGTCCAGGCAGCCGCTCTTCATCGGCAACGAGGTGAACCTGAAGGCGAATCCCAGCCGCGTGGAACTCGACGAGGTGCGCCTCTACGACCGCGCGCTCACCCCCGACGAACTCGCCGCCATCGTGCCCGGCGAACTGTCCAACAGGGGAGAGTAGCCACGAAAGGGCGCGAGCCAGCAACGGCAGCAGGGCGACTTGCCCTTCGTCGGAACTGCTGATAGAGTCTTTCCCATGCGTTTCGCATTGAGGTGGATCGTGTTGATCGTGACGGCGACCGGCTTCGGGGCATCGGCCCGGGAGCGGCGGTGGGTGCTGATCGACGGCGAGACGAACCCGCTCGGCGCGCCGCTGCCGGAGACGACTGCGGTGCCGTGCACGCCCGACGGCAAGCCGCGGCTGGGCGACGCCCTCGGCTGCCCCGACCCCTGCCTGCTGCCCGACGGCACGATCCTCCTGCTCAACAAGCGCTACCACTGCGACTACGCCGGCCGTCGGAGCCAGCCGCGGCTCTACCAGGTGCCCTCGACGATGGAGGTGAGCCGCTCGACCGACGGCGGCCGCACCTGGGACTACATCGGGCCGCTCGACTCCGACCCGAGGTTCCACGACATGCTCGGCTTCGCCTTCCATCCGAAGGGCGCGCCGGCCGGCTTCGCGCGGGCCTTTGTCGAGCGCCTCGCCAAGGGCCTGGGACACAAGCTCCAGACGACGTGGACCTACACCACCGAGGACGGCGGCAAGACCTGGAGCCAGGGCGAGTTGCTCTTCGGCCCCGAGCCCGAGAAGGGCGGCGGCCTGAGCCACGCGTTCAACGGCGTCCAGGTGTTGGCCGACGGCATCGTGCTGCTGCCGCTCCAGCGGCTGGGGCCGTGGCGGCGCGTGCTCGGCGAGAAGGGGGGCTTGGTCTTTCACCCGCCCGTTGTCCTGCGCTGCAAGCCCACCGATGACCCGAGGGCGATGGGCGCCCGGCGCGAGCACTGGGAGGCCCTGGAAGTCGGCCACGACCTGCCGACGTGCGACACGGCGACGCCCGCGGCCATCCTCTCGGAGCCCGACGCCGTCGCTCGGCCCGACGGGAGCCTGCTGCTCATCATCCGCAGCTCGTGCGGCTGGATGTTCCAGAGCGGATCGCCCGATGGCGGCAAGACCTGGACGCGGCTCCACCGCAGCACCTTCGGCTGCACGAACTCCAAGCACAGCCTCCTTCCCCTCCGCGACGGCACGCTGCTGATGGCCCATCACGACGCGAACAACACCGAGAGCGTCCTCAAGCGCACACCCCTGAGCGTCAGCCTCTCCCGCGACGGCGGCCGCACCTGGGAGCGCACGGTGAGCGTCGGCTGGAAGAGCTTCTGGCACTACGGCTATCCGCAGGGCATCGAGCTGCCGGACGGCGAGCTGCTCTTCTTCTCGCGCTACGGGCCGCTTCACGATGCCGAGGCGGTGGGCGTGACCCGCGTCTCCCGCCAGTTCCTCGAATCGGCCCGCATCAGCCTCAACGCCGAGGGCTGCCGCATCGAGGGCGGTGTGCTGCACCTCGAGCATCCCGAGGCGGCCACCAGTGCCGCCAATCGCCTGCCGCTCGGCTACCCGGCCACCACCTGCGTCGAGGCCACGGTCGGCGAACTGAAGGGCCGGTTCCAGCTTCTGTCGCTCGTGGGCGAGGGGAGCATGGAGCTGGTCGCGCTCGGTGTGCGACGCGAGGGCGACACCGTGGCGCTCGACGTGTTCGACCTCGACGGCGAGCGCTGTCAGGTCGGCTGGCGCGGCCTCGGGGTGGCCGAGCAACTCGGCCAGCCGCTCACGGCTCGGCTCACGCTGCTCGATCCGTACCGCTACCGGCTGGAGGTGGCGGGCCGCGTCTTCGAGGGCCTCACGGCCAAGCCGCTGGAGGCCTACACCGCCCGCATCGGGGCGAACGTGATGCGCCGCAATGACCCGCTATGCAAGGCGGCCATCCGAGCGACCATCCGCCGGTGGGAGCTGAGCAGCGGCACGACGCCCTACCAGCCATCGCCCATCTGGGAACAGGCGCATCCGCTCTACCGCTTCCACACGATGCACTTCGCGCTCGACGAGCACGGCCCGTTCCACGGCCAGGTCCCGCGCATCGGCGTCAACCTCTCGATCCCGCAAGGCGGCTGGGGCGGGATGGACGAGCGAAACCCCTACGTGGTGGACGTGAATCCCGGCAGCAGGCACGACGGCATGCTGGCCGTGGACAAGCCGTTCGTCGGGCCGGCGGGCACGGTCGCCTTCTACGGGCTCGTCTTCGGCGGCCGGCGCCAGCCGCTGACACTTCTCGAGGCGGGACCGTTGCGGCTGGGCTTCGCTGCCGGCGAGAAGCTCGTCGCCACGGCGAAGCTCGGCGAATCGCAGATCGAGGGCAGGCCCGTCCCCGAAGGCACGGCGGGTCTCTTCGCGTGGCGGTGGGCGACGCAGGCTGGGCGGCTCCGCATGGAACTCATGCACCTGCAGGCGGATGGGAAGCTGACGGGCGTGGGAGGCGGGGTGCTGCCCGCGCTGCCGGAGGTCAAGGGCCCGGTGCGCTGGTTCCTCGATTCGGGGGGCACGGCGCCCTTCCGCGGGCGGCTGGCCGTGCTGGGCGCCTGGCAGCGGGCCCTGGCCGACGACGAGTTGAAGGGGCTCGGGCGCTACTGATGCGTCCGTGCAACGGGTGAGGCAGAGAGAAGGGCCGCCGGGCGCATGCCCGGCGGCCCTGGTGTGTTCGGGGATCGCTCCTCTCAGCGGCGGCGACGCCGCCGCGCGAGGGCGGCGAGGCCGAGGCCCAGCAGGGCCAGGACGGTCGGCTCGGGAATGGCGGCCGTGCCGGCCAGGTAATGCTTCTGGATCTCATCGTCGCCCAGGCGGTAGGCGTAGAGGGCCACTTCGTCGAGCAGGCCGTCCCAGAACGAGCCGCCGGCCGGCGAGGCGCCGATGCCGTCGATCTGGGTGAACGATGTGCCTGGCTGGTACACGCTGGACGCGAAGCTGGCGCTCTCGACCAGCGCCTCGATGCTATCAATGTAGATGCGGATCGTGTCGTTGGGGAAGTCGAGGATGCCCACGACGTGATGCCACTTGCCGTCGGGGGTGAAGGGGGCGGTCTTCATCTGGTAGCTGTCGCTCGTGGAGCTGCGGCCCGCCATGCGAATGCCCGTGGCGTCGAGCATGAGCTCTGCGCCCGCGGTGCCGCCATTGAGGCGGGTGCCGAAGATGTACTCGACGCCCGACGTGGGCAGCGCGTCGTTGAGGATCCAGGCTTCGCAGGTGATGGCGGAGGCGCCGGTGAGGGCGGCGCGCAGGTCCTCCCTGGGCACGGCGATCCCATCGCTGCCGGCGAAGTTGGTGCTCTGGCCGCCGATAGCCATCACGCCGGCCGCGTGGCTCAGGCCGCTGCCGTACGTGCCGTCCATGCGGGTGGCGGAGTTGGCCGCCGTGGCGCCGCTCGCGCTGCTGGGGTCCTCGAACCGCCAGTAGCCCGTGGGGCCGTCGGAGAATACCGTCGCCGCGTAGGTGTTGGCCGCCGTGCCGTAGAGGGTGTCGAGGTGGTGCTGGAGCAGCGGCTGGGCGAGCCGCGCGTTGTAGTAGGTCACCTCGTCCAGGCGGCCGGTGTAGTAGTTGTTGTCCTGGTTGCCCTGGACGCCCAGGCCGAGCGGCGCGCTGCCGTAGTTGGCGTTCGCGGCGCCCTTCACGACGTTCTGGATGGTGTGGGAGAGCAGGGTCTGTCCCTCCGTGAGGTCCGCCACGTAGGCGTCTACGAAGATCTGGGCGCCGCTGCGCTTCTGGGTGACGGCCACGTAGTACCAGTGGTTGGCCGCGAGGTCGGGCGTGGTGCTGCCGGTCAGGAACGCCTCGTAGGCGTTGGCGTATGGATTGCCGGTGCCGAACGCCGCGCCGTCGGTGCCGCTGTAGCCGGTGCCATAATAGAGGCGATTGCCGCTGGCGCCCGTCGCCGAGACGATGTGGCCCGTGCCGGGGACGGACGGGCAATATAGGTACTCGACGGTGCCTGTGTTGGGATGGCTGAAGGCGCTGCTCCTGAAGGCGGCGTCGCCGTAGAACTGGACGGCCTGGGTCGAGGCGTCGAACCCGGCGGCGAAGGTGGGCTCGGTTGCGCCGGAACCAGGCACGCGACTGAGGGCCGCCGTGCCGACGGAGTCCTGGCGCTGCACGGTGGCTGTGGTGCCCTCGAAGCGCCATTGGTGGATGGCGTTGCCGTGCTGCCCCGCGAGCTGCCCGAGCTCGATGACCGTGCCGTACGACGCCGCCGGCATCAGGACGAGGGCCCATGCAAGTGTCCCACACACGATTCGGCTCGCTCTCACCGTGTCTTCTCCTTATTCCCTGCCAGTTGACTGGCGCTCTCCGAGGACTCGAACTTCGGGTCTTCGGACCCTACGGGCTCTGTTGCTCATCGTCTCCTGCGGCGACGGCGCGCCAGCGCCGCGACGCCGACAGCGACCAGCGCCAGCGTGCCCGGCTCGGGGATGGCCTCGCCCGAGAGGTAGGTGATGATGAGCTGCGGCGCGAGATGAGTGAGGTCCTCCCTGGAGGCCAGTGTGTCGCCGAATGAGAGCCCGTGGAAGCTCAGGCCGAAGTTCGGCTCCGCGCCGTCAATCCAGTCCTGCACCAGTTGGGTGAGGGCCTGGTTGCCCAAGACCGAGATGCCGCCGTTGAGCGTGCTCGGATTGACGAGCATGTCGTCAAGGTACGCGCCGATGGTCGGCAGGGTAGCGCCCGTGATGCCCAGCTCGGTCCAGGCTCCGGTGACTTCGTAGACCTCGAAGCCGCCCCCGACGCTGGCATCGGTCTGGACGCCCTGGAAGATCGCCGACACCACGGTGGCCCCCTGAAGGGCGGGCGGCAGGTCGAACCGGATGAATGCCTCATACGTGCCTGGCGGGTCCGAGGCGCCCGCGTCGCCGACGCGGAGGTACGTGAGACTCCCATAGTTGTTGGCGTCCGAGAGGTTCACGTGGGCATCGGCGGAAGCGTCGAGGACGACGATCTCATTCGTCACCGGCGTGCCCTCGCTGAAGAAGAGCACGTGGCCGGGGCCGCTCACAGCGGGTGTGGGCTCTCCGCCGGCGGGCACGACCTGCGCGACGCCTGCCGGGCCAGTCCGGCGGTAGACCTTGTTGTCCACGTAGTCGGCTGTATAGATGTCGCTGCCAAGGCCGCTCACGCCGATGTTCGTTCCTATCGCGGCGCTGAGGAACGTGTCCTTGAAGGTTCCGTCGGGGTTGTAGCGCAGGATGCCGTTGATGCCGCCTCCCGTGTTGGCGGAGACGTAGAGCTCGCCGTTGTGCCACGTGAGGTCCTGCGGAAGCGTGGGAGCCCCGCCACTGTCGAAACGGCTGAGGAAGGCGCCCGTCGCCCCGTCGAACTTCAGGATGCGGTTGTTGTTCCGGTCGGAGATGTAAGCGTTGCCGTCCGGGTCGAACGAGAGCCCGCGCGGGTTGTTCAGCGAGTAGCTGCCCCCTGACTGCGGGATGAACACACTGGTCGTCGGCCCCGCGAGGTCGAGCTTATAGACCTTGTCGCCGGCGGAGCCGAAGGCGTCGGTGAAGTAGATGTTGCCGTCCGGACCGCTCTCGACGGACTCTGGCCTTCGGGAGGCCACACCCTCAGACATCACGCCCAGGAACGTGCCATCCTGCGCGAACCGCAGGACCCGGCCGTTATCCCTCTGCTCGCCGATGTAGATCCTGCCGTCGGCGCCAAGAGCCATGCCCATGGCACCGTCGAGCCCAATCGTGGCGTAAGACGCCTGGCCGAATACCTTCTCATACGTCACCGTCGTGCCCGTCACGTCATACTGCAAGATACGGTCGTTCAACGTGTCGCTCACGAGCATCTTGATGGGACCGCCCAGCGTCGCCCCCCCAAGTACCAACGCCAGCCCGAACGTCACCGCAACCTGCATCATCCTGTTCACACGACTCATCGCCTTGCTCCTTTCTTGACCCGAGATACGGGCCAACCTGCGGCTATCGGTTTCTACACCAGCCGGAGAGCCCTGTGCCCAAGGTGACCTGTCGTCCATGTCAGGCCCGATCACAGAACTCACGACACGTCTCCTCTCACTACAGGGTGAACGAAGAGCTGAGTCCACACGGAACCCAGGCGGGCGCGCGACCCCCCTGCCGAGGCCGACGTGTGGAAGTCGGCCAAGGAGTTCGGCAGGCAGCGGGCGAAAACTACGACGCCTGGGCCTCTCGGTATTACCCCCAAGTATACCCCGTACTATCCGAATATTCATCTGCAATCTGTAAGGTTGCGTCCCCGCAGGAGCGATGGTATCGTCCGTGCCGAGGTTGATCGAGGGCCATTCCAGAGGAGATCACCTGGCGCAGGGCCGCCTCCGATGGTTCAACTGGGCAGGATTCCTGCTGATCGCGACCGTGGCGCGGCTGCTGTGTCGGGAACTGGCGCTGGAGGAGGAGCGCCTGCGGTTGGGGAACCAGGTCGTGAAGCCGGAGGTCAGAGGTCGGCTCTGCTTCGGGGACAACGAGCGGCGTTCCCCGGTCAAGGCGGTGCTCGCGAACTGAGAAGAGGCTCCTCGTCGGGAGATGGAGCGCTCGCCGATCTGGTCTGGACCGTCACGACTGGTAGGGGTCGCTGGCGGCGTGTCAACCGGCCTTCAGCAAGACGAGCGCACACACTGGCGGCGGAGACATGCCAACTTGTAAGTCGTTGCCAGGGAATGACAGGCAAGAAGCCCACGCCAGCGGAATCCGACGTGGGCTTCAGTGCAAAGCTGCATCCCCGCGGCCTACGCGGGAGCGTGGCTCCCCGAGTCGCGGATAGGGGTAGGGAGAGCCAGTTGAGTACCTGGCCCCCCCTCCCTCCGAACCGGACTGGCGGTTCTCCCGCATCCGGCTCTCCAGTTGGTGGTTTACCTCCGGGAGGGTTGACAGAACGCCATACGGGCCGCGTAGAGGGACAACAGCCCGTGAGCGTCGAAGAAGGCATTCGGCCAGCGCAGATGATCCGGACCCCGCCCCCGTCCGCGTCGGCCACGCCGCTTGCGGAGGATGCTCCGCAAGCGCATGCGGACCCACTGGTCCACATCGCGGAGAGCGGTGCGGCAGCTGTGCTTGAAGTATTCAAACCAGCCCCGCAGGGTCCGGTTGACGTCGGCGATGATCGCGTCGAGGCTGTGGCCGTTCGCACGGTGGGTCTTCGCCCGGATCGTCTCCTTGAGCTTCCCCAGGCTCTTCGCACGCGGCCACCGATGGCCTCGCTCGAAGTGGTAGCCCAGGAAGTCGAAGCCGCCCCGCTCGCGGGTGTCCACGATGCGGGTCTTGTCGGGGTGGAGGCTGAGGCCGGCCGAGGCCGTCCATCGCTCCACTTCCGCCAGGGCCACTTGGGCCTCGGCTTCGCTCCGACACTGGACGGCGAAGTCGTCGGCGTAGCGGGTCATCTCGAACCCCTGCTCGGCCATCTGAGCGTCGAGGGGGTCCAGGTAGAGGTTCGAGAGCAGAGGGCTGATGACCGCTCCTTGCGGGGTGCCCCGCGTGGGCGTCCAGCACTCCATCCCGTCCATCACGCCTTGTTCGAGATACGCCCGCAGGAGGGCGAGGACTCGCCCGTCGCTGACCCTCGTCGCTACCCGCTCCAGGAGGCGGTCGCGGGGAATCGTGTCGAAGTAGCTCTTGAAATCCGCATCTACCTCGTAGACGTAGCCCTGTTGGAGCAGGCGCTCTACGCGGCGAAGGGCGTCCTTGGCACCCCGTTCCGGGCGGAAGCCGTAGCTGTGCTCGGCAAAGTCCCGCTCGAAGATGGGTTCCAGGGCGCTGCGGAGAGCCGTTTGCACCACCCGGTCTCGAACTGTGGGGATGCCCAGCGGGCGTTGCTCCGTGCTGCCCGGCTTGGGTATCCAGGCCCTCCGAATCGCCTGCGGGCGGTACGTTCCGTCGCGAAGCGAGACGTGGAGCTGGTCCAGGTTCTCGTCCAGGCGGGCCTCGAATCGCTCGACCGTCACGTGGTCCACACCGGCACTACCCCGGTTCGCCTTCACTCGCGCGAAGGCCGCCCGGAGATTCGCCGGCGCGTGAACCTTGTCAACCAGGCTGTACCACTTGCCTCCTTTCACTCCGTGTTGGTCCAGAGCCGTCAACATGCGGTCGGTCCAGACCGCCCGTTCCACCCAGGCCCATCGGGCCGGGGTCTCTCCCGCTTGTGTAGCCCCTGCGGGCACTGTCGCGGGTTCGGCTTCGGTCGGTCCGGGTCTCACGCATCCACCTTCCTACACCCCTTCGCTCGGCGGGCATTACCCCGCTTCCTCGCTACTATGGGTGCTCTGACTCCTGGGCGGCTCTCCTCGCCACCCAGGTCTCCCTGCGTTGCGTGCACGGCCTTCCTGACCATTCCGCCCCCAACCACCCGATGCCCCCACTCCACTTGCGTGGCCGTCGTCGCTTTATCACGCTACCCCTCAGCTCGACGGGTCTCCCGCCGTCCCTACCGCAGCGGCGGGTCAAGGCTTCGCCCTTCCCTAGCGGGCTCGCCGGGGCACCTGGCCGAAACGGGTTCGTCATCCTGCGGACTGGTCGTTCGCCTCCTGTTGCTTCCCACCTCGCCTCGCGGCGACGCAGTTACAGTCGGCTACGGGCTGGAAAGCGTTTGGCCCGGAGAGGACTCACACCTCTCTGACCACGCACGTTTGCAGGCGCACTAGGGACCGCCCTTGCGGGCGGCCCCCCGCACAGATCCCGGCGTGCGGGACTACCGCACCGGGCTCCTGCCTTGGGTCAGACGCGCAGGCGCGCCGCGACGACGCGCCCACCGTGTCCGGTCCAGCGCACGTGACAGGTCAACGGAGCCGATGTAGGCACCTCCCTTGGCCGTATCCGCGGTTTCCCGCTTCGTGCCCGTGTAGGGCGTGCCATATCCGCTCCCGCCCGGCACTGTGTCCGGGGCCTGGTTTGCTGGCCCGAACTCCCCTTGGCCAGCCCCCTTCCCTCGGCCACCTCCGCACGCGACGGCGCACCGCCGCCCTTGTTCGGTGGCTTCTCCGGTACTATGGGGCTGTCCGACTTCCCACGCCTGTACATCACCGTCGTGCTCCCATAGGATTCACGGTGCGGGCCACGCCACACGGACGCGGCCAAGCGTGGGTTCTCCCAGTTCCTGCACAGGGAGTGTCCGTGCATGCACGGGGTCTCTGACCGCGCGGGGTCCGAACGCGCCTCGCGATAGCGGCACGCTCGATGTGGCCTTCCAGCATCCTCGAATGTGTCGGCACCCCGGTCTGAGTTCGGTTTCGCGGCTCAATACCCGGCCTGCACATCCCCATTGGCCAACGCTTCGCCCCTGCCCTCACGGACACGGGCGCATGGCTGGGGCCGGTGTGGCTCGCTGGGCCTTCACCGTGCGGCTCTCTCATCCGCTGCTCCCTGCCAGTTGACTGGCGCTCTCCGAGGACTCGAGCCAGGTGGCTCCGTTGCCCCTCAGTCTTGGAGAATGCGAACGGCGCTCGGGGGGATGACCACGGCGTGCCGCTGGCCGGGCGTGAACGCGTGGCCCTCGTGCTCTCCTGGTACGAATGCGATGAGCGGAATGCCCGCATCGAACTCCAGGCGCTGGTAGACGCCGCGGTCGGCCACGTCGCTCAGCTCGGCCAGCACGGCATTCTCCACCTCGTCGTCTGGAGAGTGCACACATAGCAGTTCGGGACGGACCATGAAGGTCACATCGCCCTCGTGCCTCTCCGCGATGCGTATCTCGTGTCCCGCGAACTGAAGGACCGTCCCCCCGTCTGGTCCCCTCCGCGCCGTGCCGCTCAAGATATTCTCCCCGCGAAGGAAGCGGGCGACCATTTCGTTCCTGGGCCGGCGAAGGAGTTCCCCCATCGGGGCGCACTGTTGCAGTTCGCCGTCGTTCAGGACGGCCGCCCAGTCCGAAACGGCCAGTGCCTCTTCGAGATTGTGGCTGATGTGAACGGTCGTGATGCCGAGTTCGCGCTGGAATCGGCGCAGGTCGCGGCACACGCGCTCGCGAAGCGCCTCGTCGAGCGCGCTCACCGGCTCGTCAAGCAGGAGCAGCCGTGGGCGGATGGCGAGGGCCCGGGCCAGGGCAACGCGCTGCTGCTCGCCACCCGACAGCGTGGCCGGCCAGCGTTCCAGCAGGGGCGCGATGCCCAGCAGAGCGACGATCGGCTCGATCTGCTCCACAGCGTCCCTCCGCCTCACTCCCCGCGAGCGCAGGCCGAAGACGACGTTGTCCACCACTCTCTTCGTCGGGAACAGCACGTAGTCCTGTGGCACATAGCCCACACGCCTGTCGCGCGGCTCGAGGCCGGTGACGTCCGTCTCATCTATGATGATCCGCCCCGCCGTCGGGTGGCGTAGGCCACAGATGGTTTCCACGAGCACCGACTTGCCGGAGCCCGGCGGCCCGCAACACGGGGCCAACGGAGGTGCGCTGGAACAGCACCAGCAAACTGATGCCGAAGAGAATCGGAGGCAGCACGATGGGAACATCCACAATCGCATCGAGGAACCGTCGGCCACGGAACCGGTATCGGCTTAGCACATAGCCGGACGGCACAGAGATGGCCAGAGCGATGATCGCCGCCAGGCTGGATGTCCAGACGCTCAACCAGATGGCGTGCAGAACGTCCTTATCGCAGACCGATTCCCAGAACCGCACTCGGCCCAGCGGCGTGCCGGCCACGAGCAGGAGGTCGGCGACGAGGATGCCCGCGATCAAGAGGGCGTAGGCCCCTAGGGCCGCGCCAAATGCGATCTCCATGCCCGCCACGGAACGGCGTCCTGGGGGATGTGGTGGTTGCATGGTGTTCCCCGATTCGTGCTGGGCCGCACGCGAGCCGGGTGCGGCGCAGGCTCTACGGCTTCTGCGGCAGATCGTAGCAGTGCTTCCGCAGGATCGCCCGGCCGGCGTCCGAGAGGCACAGCCTGGCGAATTGCGCGGCCAGGATCGGCTCCTTGCTGAAGTTCAGTCGCACGACGGTCACCTTCACGTGCCTCAGGCTGTGCGTCCGCCCGCTGGTGGCCGAGGTCACCGCGTCCACCTGGTACTCGTCCTCGATGGGCACGGCCTCGAACTCGGGCATGGCCTTGGCTTCCGCGTCCCAGAACGTGGCGACATCCACGGCGCCCAGCTTCAACTGGTTGACGAGCGTGTGTGCGCGTTCCTCGAAGAACTTCCGCTTCTCCATCTCCTCGGCCATCCCATTCTTGCGGAAAATGGCCCATAGAATCTGTCCGCGGGTGCTGTACTTGCGGTGGGACAGCCCGATCTTGAGATCGTCCCGCAGAAGGTCCTTCAGGCCCTTCACCCCCTTCGGGTTGCCCTTCTGCACGGCCAGGACCAGGTGCATGTAGGCCATCGTGTGCCAGCGCTCGGACATCTTCCTGTCGTCGCACACATAGGCGAACGGGTCGTGGCAGATATAGACGTCCCCCTCTTTCGCCTCCTGGAGTTGGAGCAGCACGGTGCCCGAGTCGCCGTAGTCGCGCAGCACTTCGCACCCGGTCCGCTCCTGGAAAAGCTTGGCCAGGTCCTCGACCGGCGGGCGCATGGAGGAGCCGCAGGCAACGCGGAGCTTCCGCCCAGGAACCTGGTAGTGGTTGTCGCGGAAACACCGGGCGCCGAAGTCGCTCGCGGCGAACTCCGCGAACTTCCGAGCGAGGTCCTTGCTCCTCGACTGCTTGAGCACTCCGACCGCCAGGGCCACGGCGAGGAAGTTGCCGTCCTCGATTGGCACCATATCGAGGTCCTCGGCATACTGCTTGGCCGTGGCATCCCAGATCGTGGCGGCGTCGAGCGCCTTCAGCTTCACCTGGTCGGCCAGGCGGTTCACGGTGAGGGCCTCGAAGGTGGCCTTGACCTTGCCCCTCAGGCCAGCGGCGTCGAGCGCCTCGTTGCACACGTTGCCGATGGCACAGGCATCGGCCTTGCCAAGGCCGACGGCCAGGCCCTCCCGGGCGAAGTCGTTGAGCGATTTGATCCCCTTCGGATTGCCCTTCTGCACCGCAATCACCGGGACAAACCACGCGACCACCTGGTGCGATTCGACGAGGCCGTTCTCCTGGGCCTTCTGGAGCCACCAGATGTCGCCCGGCAGGTAGAGGTCCGCTTCCACGCCAGCCTGAAGGCTGCCCATGTGCGTGCCCGCGCCGGCGTAGTTGACTCGCACCGTACAGCGGTTCTGCTTCTCAAACTCCGCCTTGATCGGCTCCATCGCCGGGCGGACGCCCGCGGCGCACAGGACGACCAGTTCCCCTTGCGGTCCAGCCGGCCCGCCCCGCTCGCAGCCGCACAGCACGAGGGACAACGCGAACCCCAACCCCACAAGGACTCGGCGCTTCACGGTTGACATCTTTCCACCTTTCGCACGAAGCTTGCCAGAGCGTGGGCAAATGGCCCAAGCTGAGCTACACCGCTGCCATGAAACGGATACGACCCTGGCCGCGTCTTCGGGACACCGGGTGGCCGCCAGGCCATTCGCCGGCCCTGCGCCGGACGGTCGGGATGCGCGGCGGCCTATGACGCGCGCGGGAAGACCTTGACGGCCTGAGCGCGCACGTGGACGGCGATCGGGTCACCGACGCTCAGGCTCGGCCCTCCAGGGGCGCTGCGGTCGTGGGCGACCAGGGGGAAGCCTGCGTCCAGCTCGATCTCGGTGTGTGTCGGCTTGGGGCGAATCGCGGTGACGGTGGCGGGCCAGCTCGTCGCGCCCCCCGCTTGCGCGGGACCGTCGAGCGCGATGTCCTCGGGACGAATGGCCACGGTGACGGGGCCGTCGAAGGCGCCGTAGTCGCTGAGGAGGATGGGGCCTCCGTTGAGCCTCACGCGGCAGCCATTGCCGATTCGCTCGGCGGTGCCGTGCAGGAAATTCCGCGCGCGGCTGAACTCTGCGACGAAGAGGTCGGCCGGCCGCGCAAGCACCTCCTCGATGGTGCCGACCTGGGCGAGGCGACCTTCTTTCATGATGGCAACCCGGTCGGCCACATCGGCCGTCTCCTCGAAGCTGTGGCAGACGTGGAGGAAGGTGCCGTGGAGGGTGCGGTGGACGCGGCGCAACTCCGCGGCAAGCCCGGAGCGCAGGTTCTCGTCGAGGGCGGCGAGCGGCTCGTCGAGGAGGAGGATGCGGGGCTGGGTGATGAGCGCGCGACCGAGGGCGACCCGCTGCTTCTCGCCGCCGCTGAGGTTCAGCGGCAGGCGGCAGTCGAGGTGGGCGATGCCGAGCAGGTCCATCATCTCCCGGACCCGTTTCTCGACGTCCGCGCGAGGGGCCTTGCGCGCCTCGAGGCCATAGGCGACATTGCGAGCGACCGTCATGTTGGGGAAGAGCGCGTAGTCCTGAGGCACGTAGCCGACGTGCCGCTCCTCGGGGTATAGGTCGGTGACGTCGTGGCCATCCACGATGACGCGCCCGGTCTTGGGCCGGTAGATGCCGACGATGCACTCGACGAGCACGGTCTTGCCGGCGCCCGTGGGGCCGAGGACGACCATGTACTCGCCGTCGTGGATGGAGAGGCCGATGTCGCGGAGGCGGAACTCGCCGAGGTCAATGCTGAGGTTCTCGATCTGGATCATGGCGTCACCACACGTATCCCTTCCCGCCCAGTTTGTGGATGGCGTAGACGGAGAGCGCGCTGACCGTGACGAGGACGAAGCCGATGGCGAAGCCGTACTCGACGTTGCCGTACTCGATCTGCACCCACATGTTCACGGCCAGGGGGTCGGCCTTGTGCAACTGGAGGCCGCGGGCCAGGGGGCTGAAGGTCTCGAGCGGCTTCTCGGCGAACGTGCCGGAGAACATCAACACGCCGCCGAACTCGGCGGCGGCACGCGTCCAGGCCAGGATCAGCCCGGCGATGATGCCCGTCTTCGCGCTCGGGAGCGTGACGGTGCGGAAGGCGCGCCAGGACGAGCTGCCGAGCGAGCGGGCCACGTGCTCGAAGCGCGGGTTCACGCCGGCGAACGTCGCGCGCCACACGCTCATCCCCATCGCCAGCGAGAGCACCAACTGCACGACCACGATGGAGGGCAGGGTGTACGGCACGTAAACGCCGAGGCGCTTCTCCAGCTCGAAGATCGGCCCGTACTGGAACACGATGAGCAGGCACAGGCCGACGGATGCGGACGGCAGGACGATGACCGAGGAGAACAGGACGTCAATCACGGCTTGGCCTGGAACTCTGTGGCGCGAGAGCGCGTAGGAGGCAGGAATCCCCACGAGGGCCGCGATGAACGTTGTGATCGTCGCCGTGACCACCGTGAGGTTGACCGAGCGCCAGAAGGCCGGCTCGTGCCAGAAGCCGCCGGCGAACTCGCGCACGCGCCCCTCGTCGGTGCGCCAGCCCTCCATCTCCTTCGTGATGTGAAGCTCGCCCTTCGGCCACAGTTGGCCGGCGTTGCTCACGAACAGCCAGCACGATCCCATGAGCAGCATGACCGTGACGAGGTAGGCCAGGGCCACGACAAGGCGCGCTTGAGAGCGGCTGGACGCCATGCGGGCGAGGAAGCCTTGGCGCTTACCAGACATAGCTCTTGCCCCCGATAATCCGCACGGCCCCCATGCTGGCGACGGCCAGGAAGATGCACACCAGGCTGAACGTCACGACCCAGCCCACCATCCCGCTGTTCCAGTCGAGGTAGACCGCGAAGGGCATGACGTCCGTCAGGGCCTCGGTGCCGCCCACGAAGAGCATCAGCGCCTCCCACTCGGAGGCCGCCCTGGCCCACACGACGATGGTGCTGGCGATGATGCCGTTCTTCGCCAGCGGCAGGGTGACCTTCCAGAGGGTGCGGGGGAGCGCGGCGCCGAGCGAGCGCGAGATGTGCTCGAAGCGGGGGTTCACGGCGTCGAACGAGGCCTTCATCAGGCGGGTCGAGAAGGCGGCCGTCACCGCGAACTGCACGAGGATCACCCCCGGCACGTTGTGCGTGAACTCGATGCCGGCCAGGGCCGCGAGCTGCTTGACGGGAGCCGTATGCACCAGGCCGAAGAGGAAGGCTCCGACCGCCGCGGGCGGCACCATCACGGGCAGGTCTATGAGGGTACTCGTGAGCGCGGGGCAAGGGAAGCGCAGCCGCGAGAGCGCGTAGCCCGCGGGGATGCCGACCAGGAGCGAGAACGCTGTGGCCGAGGTCGCGGTGTACACGGTGAGCCAGAAGCGCACCCAGAGCCGCGACTTCGTGAGAAACCACCTGGCGTCGCTCAAGCCCAGGTAGACCGCATTGCTGCCCACCAGGACCACGTAGGCGGCGAGAATGAGGCCCACGGCGACGATGCACAGGACAGGCCAGACCGCGCGCCGCCCCCGGTGGCGGCGGCCAATGGCTCCTTCCGAAGTGTGCGCAGCGGGGTCACTCACAGCCGGCCCTGTTCGTCTGGCGTTGCCTGAGGACCTCTTTGATCAAGTGTCCGCAGGTCTCCACGTTGACGGGTATGGTCTCATCCTTGCAGACCCTGGCGGCTTGGACGAGCCACTTGCAGTCGTCCTCGCTGGCCTTGCCGCCGTCGGCGCAGAAGCTCTCGGCGTCGAGAGGGCCTGGGACCGTCACGTAGGCGTGGCTGCGGAAGATCCCCTTGCCTTGCTCGGAGAGGATGAACCGCTTCATTTTGTACGCTATTTCAGGATGCTTGGCGAAGGTGAGGACGCCGACCGGCAGGCGCACGAAGCCGCGGTACTTGGGCTCGATGGGGATGATCTCCAGGTCCCGCAGGTAAAGCACAGCCGTGCTGGACCACAGGAGCCCGGCATCCACGACCCTGTGCTGCGGTGCATTGGCGGCCTCGGCGATGCACTTGGCCTCGTGCACCGCGTTCTTGCGGACCGCCTCCAGGATTCCCGCCTTGCGGAATGTCTTCTCGCCCCAGATGCCGATGGCGCAGGCTTTCGGGTTGCCGAGGCTCACGCGGACGCCCGGCCGGGCGAAGTCCTCGATCCTCTGGATGTTCCCGGGGTTGCCGCGCGGGGTGACGATGACGACCATGAAATGCGCGGCTACATCGGTCTTGGGGTTGTAGTCGCTGATGTAGCCCCGCTCGACCGCCTGGAGCAGGTAGAATTCCTCCCCGGGCATGTACAGGTCGCCCTCCCGCGAGCGCTCGATGTCGGCGATGAAGTAGCCGGAGCCCTTGTAGGCGAAGTTGAACTGGATCTCGGGGTGGAGCTTTTGGAAGATCTCTTTCACCTCGTTGAGCGACGACCGCTGGCCAATGCCCGCGTGGAAGAGCATGCGTTGCCGTTCCTCTCCGCATCCGACGCACACCGAGAATGCCACGGTCGCCAGAAGCAATGGCGCGAGGTTGCGGTGCAGCGTCGCTTTCCGTCCCTCTGAGTTGCGCATGCCCACCCTTCCATTTCGTGTGTTCATCCAGTCCTCTCTCCCGCGCAGGGGGAAGACAGGCCCTGCTCTATCCTGTGTTTCGCCCTTGACCTCCCTGACGTGACCGCTTTTTTGCATTGATCCCCGTCGCCCGCCGCGCGTGGCTCCCCCGGCCGGTCCCGTCCGGGCCCCGACTCGGGCTGGCGTGGGCGCGAGGCGCCATCTGCATTGCATCGTGCAACCTGACTTGCATGCGCTGGTTGCATACTGCAATATCGCTGCCGCACACGGCTGCCCCTCGCTGTGAAGCGGTGCTCATAACTCATGTGACACCAAGGACGTGGGGTCACTCAACGGATCGGGACTCCAGATTGGCATGTCGTTTGCTCTGGTATTGGACGAAGGGGCCGGACATGAGAGTTGTAGTCCCGCTCTTTGGCACACGCGTCTCGCCCCGCTTCGACTGTGGTGGTGTGCTCTTCGTCGCGGACGTCGAGGACGGCAAGGTGAAATCGGCGGAACAGGTCGTGGACGCCTCGGCGAACTCCCTGGAGCGCGTGGCACGCCTGCGGCAGTTGAGGGCCGACGCAGTCATCTGTGGGGCGATCACAGGCTTCGTGCTTCGCCACCTGACGGCGAACGGGATTCGGGTGTATCCGTGGGCGTTCAGCGAGGCCAACGAGGCTGTGGCTGCTCTGGCGCAAGGCCGGCTCCCGGCTGCGTACTCTGGCGGAATGCGGCGAGGACGGGGTTGTGGCCGTCGCGGCTGGGGCGGTCCCGCTGGGCTCGCCGGATCGCTGCAACCTCACTTGGAAGGAGAACCAGCAATGCCACGAGGCGATGGAACAGGGCCCCCTGGTGGGGGCGGGGCGGGAACAGGTCGGGGCCGCGGCATGGGCAGGGGGGGTGGTGGAGGCAGAGGCGGCGGCGGGGCCGGCGGGGGCGGCCGCGGGCGCATGGGTGGCTTTGCCCTGGGGCCGGGCGGTTCCTGTGTCTGTCCGAGTTGCGGGAAGCGCGTTCCCCATCAGCAAGGCGTCCCGTGTACCTCGCAGACGTGTCCGCAGTGCGGTGCGCGGATGACGCGGGAGTAGCAGGCAGAGCCACTGGAGGAGCAACTTCATGCGATCCAGGCCCGGCTCGAGGAGTTGAGGAAGTAAGGCTTACTCGTCGTCGGCCGAAGGCGGGGGTCACCCGGGCCGGGCCCTGCCCCGGCTGGCGACGAGGCATGAGGCCTCCTGAAAGGAGGTGAGTGCGATGCCAGGAGGCGATGGAACGGGTCCGCTCGGGCTCGGCCCCATGACGGGTCGTGCCGCGGGCTACTGCGCGGGCTACCCGATGCCAGGGTTCATGAACCCGATCCCTGGCCGTTGGGCCGCTCCCGCAGCGTGGGCAGGCTTGCCCGCCTACCCTTCCGCCGCGCCCGCCTACGGCTATGCTCCGGCCTACTACCGGCCGTGGCCGGCCTGGGGCCGAGGCGGGGGTCGAGGCCGGGGCCGCGGCTTCGGTCGAGGCTTCGGCCGCGGGTTCGGCCGGGGCTTCGGCCGGCGCGCCGGATGGGCGCCGTACGCCTACGGCTGGTGATGAGCCCCGGTCGCTTGGTCGCCGAGCGGAGGATGTGCCGAAGGACAACTCGTCAGACTGCGAAAGGAGGTGAGTGACAATGCCAGGAGGAGATGGGACTGGGCCTATGGGCCTCGGGCCGATGACGGGCCGTGCCGCAGGCTACTGCGCCGGCTATCCTGTGCCCGGCTACATGAACCCAATTCCTGGACGGGGATTCGGGGGCCGGGGCCGCGGCTTCGGCCGGGGTCGAGGCTGGGCCGCACGCGCCGCGTGGGGCGTGCCGGCAGCCGCCCCACCCGGCTATGGAGCGGCGCCCTATGGGTGGCCGCAGCCGACGCCGGAGCAAGAGGCCGATGCGCTGAAGGGTCAGGCCGAGTTCCTTCAGGGCCAGCTCGACGCGATCCAGAAGCAGCTCGATGAGCTGGCGAAGGAAACGGCCAAGGACTGAGGCGTCAGATGCCGCCCGGCTGCGGGCCAACCAGCGGCACCCGGGAGCCGCTGGCCCCGCAGCGTGGCACCCCGGATCAGAGGAGAACTGGATGAAGATCGCCATCACGACGAGTGGCTCGGACCTCGATGCCCCGGTAGACCCGCGGCTGGGGCGCGCCGGATCGTTCATCCTCTACGACACGGAGACGGCCGAGTGGTCGCTCCTGGACAACGCTCAGGGCGTCAACGCCGCCCACGGCGCCGGCGTCCAGGCGGGCTCCGCCCTGGTGAACGCCGGGGTCGAGGCCGTGCTGACGGGCAACGCCGGGCCGCGGGCATTTCAAATCCTGTCAGCCTCGAAGATCAAGGTCTGCGTGGGGCTCGGCGGCACGGTGCGCGAGGCCATCGAGCAGTTCAAGGCCGGCAAGCTCCAGGCGGCCGGCGGAGCGAGCGTCGGGGCCCATTTCGGCACGGGCATGTAAAGGACGCCGGGCAATGAGGCGCCGGGACATCATGAGGGCGGCCGTTGCGGCCCTTGCGCTTGCCATGGCCGGGCCGCGCGCGGAAGGAGCCGAGAAGATCAAGGACTACGACCTCGTGCTCTTCTACTGCACGGGCCTGAACTTCGCCGACCCCGCCCAGGAGAAGGGCCTGTGCGACTTCGTCCGCAACGGCGGCGCCTGGGCCGGGATTCACTCTGCGAGCGACTCGTTCAAGAGTTCAGACGCCTACTGGGAGCTCCTGGGCGGCCGCTTCGCCGGCCACGGTGGAGGCAAGTACACCGTCCACATCTACGACAGGGACCACCCGATCACGAAGGGCCTCGAGGACTTCGAGATCGAGGACGAGACCTACGGCCACGCCTACCACAAGAATGCCTGCATCCGCTGCCTGGTCCGCATGGACCGCGGCAACGAGCGCCAGTGCATGGCCTGGGTGCAGCACTATGGCAAGGGCCGCGTCTTCTACACCGGCCTTGGCCACGGCGGCCCGGCATGGAAGAACCCCCAATTCCAGCGCCTCGTCGTCCGCGGCCTCTACTGGGCCGCCAACCGCGAGCCGAAGGATCCCTGACCGAAGGGCCAACAATAGGGGTAAGTGCTTGACTATCGCAGTGGCTAGCGGCAAGGGAGGAACCGGCAAGACCCTCATCGCCACCAGCCTGGCGCTCGTCCTCCAGGACGCCGGGTCCGTCGAGTTCCTCGACTGCGATGTCGAGGAGCCCAACGCTCACCTGTTCCTGAAACCTCACATCGAGGCCAAGGAGGCGGTTGAGATCCCTGTCCCGCTCGTGGACGACGCGAAGTGCACGTGCTGCGGGCGGTGCGCGGAGGTCTGCGAGTTCAACGCCATTGCCGTGCTCAAGGACGCCGTGATGGTCTTCTCCGAGCTTTGTCACGGGTGCACGGCGTGCTGGGTGCTTTGCCCGGAGGAGGCGATCCGGCCGACGGGCCGCGAGGTGGGCGTCGCGGAGAGCGGCTGGTCGGGTCCCATCGGCTTCCACCACGGCTGGCTGCGGGTGGGCGAGGCAATGTCGCCGCCACTCATCCGCGCGGTGAAGGCGAGGGCGCGGCCAGCGGACTTCGTGGTGATCGACTCGCCGCCGGGCACCTCCTGCCCCGTCGTGGAGTCCGTGCGCGACGCCGACGTCGTGGTTCTTGTCACCGAGCCGACGCCTTTCGGCCTCAACGACCTGGTCCTGGCGGTCGACATGGTCGAGGCGCTGGGCCGCACGGCGGGCATCGTGATCAACCGCGCGGGGATCGGCGACGGGCAGGTCAACGACTTCTGCCGCTCCCGCAACCTCCCGATCCTCCTCGAGATCCCGTTCGACCGGCGGATCGCGGAAGCCTACTCCCGCGGAGAGCCCCTGGTCGGGGCGTTCCCCGAATACCGGCCCCGCTTCCGGGAACTGGGGCGAGCGCTCCAGAGCATGGTGAAACCGTGAAACAACTCGTCGTCATCAGCGGCAAGGGGGGAACGGGGAAGACCACCGTCGTCGGCTCCTTCGCGGCGCTCGCCGAGCGGCCCGTGCTGGCCGACTGCGACGTGGATGCGGCGGACCTCCATCTGTTGCTGTCTCCCGACATCCGAGAGGAGAGCGACTTCGCCGGCCCCCTCAACCCCGTGATCGATGGGAATCAGTGCACGGGCTGCGGGCTGTGCGTGGAGAAGTGTGCCTTCGGCGCTCTAGCGCCGGCCGACACAGCCGAGGGCGGCTGTGCCACACGGCCTGCGCCGCGGCTCGACGAGATCGCGTGCGAGGGCTGCGCGCTGTGCTCGCGCGTGTGCCCGGCCGAGGCGATCCAGATGCGGCGGGTCATCGCGGGCCGGTGGTTCGTGTCCGACACGCGCTTCGGCCCGCTCGTCCACGCCAGGCTGGGCGTGGCCCAGGAGAACTCGGGCAAGCTGGTCACCCTCGTGCGCAGCAAAGCGGCCGAGATCGCCGAGCAGCGCGGCGCCCCGTGGCTCCTCGTGGACGGGGCGCCAGGCATCGGCTGCCCCGTCATCGCCTCGCTGGCCGGGGCCAGCGCCGTCCTGATCGTCACCGAGCCGACCCTGTCGGGCAAGAGCGACATGAGCCGCGTGGCACGCCTCGCGGCCCACTTCCAGATCCCTGCGCTCGTGTGCGTCAACAAGTGGGACATCAACGAGGGCATCACCGAAGAGATCGAGGCGGAGGCCAAGGCGGGTGGTTACAGGGTGGTGGGCCGGGTTCCCTACGACCCCGCCGTCCCCCGCTCGATTGTCGAGGGAGTGCCCCTGGTCGAGAGCGACGATGGCCCGGCGGCGCAGGCCATCCGCGCCCTGTGGCACACGGTGGCGGCCGCCACGGCGGCGCTCTGACGACGCACACGCCTACAAGGAAAGGCACCATGGCCAAGGACAAGACGTGCAAGACCTGCGCTTCGGCGGCCTGCTCCGCCAAGGAACAGCGCGAGGACGAATCGCTGGAGCAGTTCCTCGAGCGGCAGGCCCTCGCGGAGCGGCTGTGCAGGATCCGCCACAAGATCCTCGTCCTCAGCGGCAAGGGCGGCGTTGGCAAGAGCACCGTGGCGGCCAACCTGGCCGTGGCGCTGGCCCTGCGCGGCTTCCGCACGGGGCTGCTCGACATTGATATCCACGGCCCCAGCATCCCGAAGCTCCTCCGCCTGGAGGGCCGCACGCTCGATGTCAGCGGGAGTGCGATGGAGCCTGTCGCCGTGGGCGGCAATCTCAAGGTCATCTCCATCGGCTTCCTCCTGCGGAGCGCCGACGACGCGGTGATCTGGCGCGGGCCGCTCAAGATGGGCGTCATCAAGCAGTTCCTCAAGGACGTCAACTGGGGCGACCTCGACTACCTGGTCGTGGACTCGCCTCCCGGGACGGGCGACGAGCCGCTGAGCATTTGCCAACTCATCCAGGACGCCGATGGCGCCGTGGTCGTGACAACGCCCCAGGACGTGGCGGTCGCCGACGTGCGCAAGTGCATCACCTTCTGCCGCCAGCTCAAGATGCCTGTGCTCGGCGTCATCGAGAACATGAGCGGCTTCGCCTGCCCTCACTGCGGCAAGACGACCGACCTGTTCAAGGCCGGCGGCGGCGAGCGGATGGCGGCCGAAATGGCCGTGCCCTTCCTCGGCCGGATCCCCATAGACCCCACGGTCGTGGAGTCGGGTGATGCGGGACGGCCTTTCGCCTATCATAACGCGGGCTCGCCCGCCGCGCGGGCATTCGAGGCCATCACCGAGGCGCTCCAGCAGAAGTTGGCAAAGGAGGCCGGCGGTGCAACCTAGCCGCGCGACCGGGCAAGAGGCGAATGCTCTCCCTTCGCCTGCCGACGACCCGCTCTTCGGAAGGCTGAACGACCCCACCAGTATGGACTCCCTCTGCGGCCTGTGCGGGGACGAGATGGAGTTCTACCTGGCCATCGAGGATGGGGTCATCAAGGACGTGAGGTACTACACCGACGGTTGCGAGACGACCCGGCGGTGCGGTCGAGCCGTCGCCCGGAGGGCCAAGGGCAAGACTCTCCTCGATGCGCTGGCCATCAGCCCGCGCGAGATCATCGACTCCGAGGAATGCCTGCCCGAGGACGGCCGGCACTGCGCGATCCTCGCGGTGAGCACGCTGTACCGCGCGATTGCGGACTACCTGCTCACCCTGTGAGGCACAGCGATGTGACCCTGGACATTATCGAACGGAGGATCTGGCCGATGAAGATTGCGATCCCGACCGCGGCTGGCCGCCTGTGCGCCCACTTCGGGCACTGCGAGCAGTTCGCCATCGTCACCGTCGAGAACGCGGCGATCAAGGGCAGCGAAGCCCTGACGCCGCCGGCCCACGAACCGGGCGCCCTGCCGCGCTGGCTGCACGAGCAGGGAGTCACCGTCATCATCGCGGGCGGCATGGGCCAGCGAGCGCAGGCATTCTTCGCCCAGTTCGGCATCGAGGTCGTCGTGGGCGCGGCGTCGGAGGACCCGTTGACGCTCGCCAGAGCCTACCTTGAAGGCGCGCTCGCGACAGGCGAGAATGTGTGTGACCACTAGGCTGGCTACCTGCGTCGCGAGCCACATGATCCGGCGGAGCGCCCCATGGAACAACGGCCAGAAGAGGCGGAAGGGGCGGAACACCCATCGGGCCGCCTTGCTGAGGGCCGGCGCGTGGCCGCGGCCGCGACGGTGCTGACCTTGCTGCTCGTGGCAGCCAAGGGCCTCGTTGGCCACCTGCGCCACTCGCCCGCCCTGTGGGCCGACGCACTGCATTCTGCGGCCGACACCCTGGCGATCTCCGCCTGCTGGCTGGGGCTGCACCTGGCAAGCCGCAGACCCACTGAGCGATTCCCCTTCGGCCTCTACCGAGCCGAAACGCTTGCCTCGCTCGTCGTTTCGGCCATCATCCTGGCCGCCGGTGTCGATCTCCTCGTCGGGAGCATCTCGGGGCTTACGTCCCGCGAGAGCGCCCCCGCGCGCAGCGTGGAGGTCCTGGCGGTCGCGCTGGCCAGCGCCGCCGTCTCCTATTGGATCTACCGTTGGGAAAAACGCGTGGGCGAACGAGTCCAATCGCAGAGCCTGCTCGCCAACGCCGACGAATCCCGGGCCGATATCCTCACGTCGCTTGCCGTGTTCTGCGGGGCGGGCGCCACCTACGTGGGTGTGCCGGGCGTGGAGCTTGTCGTGGCGGCGGGGCTCTCTTTGCTCATCCTCTGGATCGGTGCCAAGAATGGTCGGGTGGCCGTCTACTCTTTACTCGATGCGAGCCTCGACCGCGAGCTGGAGGATCGGATCGGGCAGATCGCCGAGAGCGTACCGGGGGTAAAGGGCGCGGGGAGGGTGCGGCTGCGCCGGGCGGGCCCCTTCCGCTTCGGCATTGCCGAGGTCCGGGTCCAGAAGTCCACCGACGTGGCCAGGGCCCACGAGGTCGCCCACAAGGTCGAGCGCGCCGTGCGCGCGGAGATCCCCAACGTCGAGATGCTCACGGTGCACCTCGAGCCGTTCCAGCCCACGCAGCAGATGGTCATGGTGCCGGCCGACGGGCGTGGTTTGGACGCCGATGCGAGCGAGCACTTTGGCAGGGCCAAATGCTTCCTGTTCGCCTCGGTGACGGGCGAGGACGTGCGGCACAGCGAGTGCATCGAGAACACCTTCCGTGGCCAGAAAGCTCGCGCGGCCCTCGCCGTCATCAAGAGCGTGCTCGCGGACCAGAAGGTCGACGCCGTCCTCACCCGTGAGATCGGCGAGATCGCGTTCCACACCCTACGCGACCACTATGTCACAATCTACTGCGCGCCCGCGTGCACTGTTGCCGAGGCGCTCGCGCAGTTCGCCAAGGGGAGCCTGCCGCCTCTGACCGCGCCGACCCACGCCTCCGAAGCGGCCGCCGCGCCCACGCACCCCCCGCGTACGGAACAAGAGGATCGACAATAGGAGCGTGAATGCGGACCTTCCTCGACTGCATCCCCTGCTTCGTCCGCCAGGCACTGGAGGCCGCACGGTTCGCCACCGACGACGAGGCGATCCACGAACGGGTGCTCTGCGAAGCCCTGCGAGTGGTCAGCGCGCTGGACCCGCAGACCCCGCCGCCTGCCATGGGCCAGGGACTTCACCGCCTCATCCGCCAACTCACCGGGAACGACGACCCCTACCGAGCCGTCAAGCAGCGCTTCAACGCCCTCGCCCTTCACATGTACCCACGTTTGCGGCGCCGCATCGAGGAGGCGGATGACCCCTTCGCCACCGCCGCCCGCCTGGCCATTGCGGGGAACGTGATCGACTCCGGCATCGACAACCGGCTGGACGAAACCGGTGTCGAGGACGCGGTGCAGCACGCATTGTGGGCTCCCGTCCGGGGAGACCCCGCGGCGTTCCGAGAGGCCATCGCCTCAGCGGAAGACATCCTCTACCTGGCCGACAACGCGGGCGAGATCGTCTTCGACCGCCTGCTCATCGAGCAGATGCCCCCGGAGAAGGTCACGGTCGCGGTCCGGGGCAGGCCCGTCCTCAACGACGCGACGATGGAGGACGCCGAGGCGGCCGGCCTGACCCGGCGGGTCCGGGTGATCGACAATGGTTCGGATGCGCCGGGGACCCTGCTTGAGGATTGCTCGGAGGAGTTCCGCCGCCTCTTCCAGCGCGCCGACCTGATCGTGTCCAAGGGCCAGGGGAACTACGAGACGCTGAGCGGCGTGGACAAACGCATCTTCTTCGTGCTCAAGGCGAAATGCCCCGTCATCGCAAGGGATCTCGGCTGCCAGGTGGGCGACCCGGTGCTCCGGGGGACGTGGATGCTCCGCTAGCAGCGGGCCGCTCCGGGATGTGGGGCATGACGCGCGGTTTCCTGGTAGACTCGGACAGAGTTTTCCGCCGTGCGCCCGACGTTGAAGGATTCGAGCACGGCTCTGCGTCCCTGTTGCCCGAGCCGGCGCGCGTGTTGCGGGTCGTCGAGCAGGGCACCGAGCGCTTCGGCAAGAGTCCTCGGCTCGTTGGGGTCGTACAGGACGCCCCCGCCCGTGGCTTCTACCAGCTCGGGGAAGGCGCCGTGGCGCGGCAGAACCACGGGCACCCCCGACGCGAGTGCCTCGAGCACGTACATCCCGAAGGCCTCTCCGTGTCTGGCGGGCACCGAGAGCACAGAGAGCGAGCGCAGGAAGTCCTGCCGGGCCTTCCGGTCGAGGTTGGCGAGAAGCTCGACCTCCTCGGTGGCGTCCTCAGCCTGGAGGCGGTCGCGGAGACCCTCAAGGAACGCCTTGTCGCCGGCACTCCAGCCGCCGGCAACGCGCAGCTTCAGGCCTGGGAATCGGGCACCTGCCCTTAGCAGCAGGAAGGCATCGACCAGAATGTCGAGGCCCTTCTCGGGATACATCCGCTCGAGGAACCCGATGACGGGCGGGTGCGGCGGCGAGGGGGCTGGCTCGTAGCCGTCCGGCGAAATGCCGTTGTATACGACGTGGACCCGCTCGGGCGGCAGGCCCAGGCGCTCCTGCATCAAGCCCGCGTAGTAGCGACTAACGGCGATGAAGGCGTCCGCATCGCGCGCACGTTCCGCCACGGCGTCCCAGGCTCTCTGGCGGTATGGCTCCGGCAGGGCGTCCAGGAAGATGTCCTCGTCCTGAAGGGAGCAAACGACGGGCGCACGAAGCTCCTCCCTGACGCGCCGGGCGACGCCGAGCAACAGCGCGTTGGAGAGGCAGACGATCTCGGGATGCTCCTCTGCGGCGAGCCAGGCAACCAGCCGTTCGAGTTCCTTGGCCTGGCGCCCGTCCTCGCCGCGGAGCATGGAAAGTGTCGTCTCGGCGAGGTCCTTTGGGTTCGTCATGCCCGCCTTGCCGGCGGCCCAGCGCAGCAGCGCTGGGGCATCGAACATGCGGTCGACCCACCGCGGCGTCTTGCGGAAAAAGGCCGCCTTCTGCTGGAGGTACACGTTGATCCCGCCGAAGAAGACCGGCGCCGAGTCCACAGGCCCGGGCTCCTCAAGCTGAAGCGGAAGGTAGAGCGGCACCATGAGGGGCTCGTGGCCGAGCTTGTGCAGGCCGCGAATCAGGCCGGCATCGCGGAGGCAGTTCTCGCAGTAGAACGTCCCCCCCGCGCCGGGCATCAGATACACGATACGCATCAGGCGACTCCGCCCCCAGGGTGCTTCAGAAGTACATCTTCTCCGCCACCATGTACGGGAACTCGGGCTCGCGCTCGTTGGGCTTGACGTGCTCGATGCGGCGCGCGAGGTCCTCGGCGGTGCGGCGCACGGCCTGCGAGATGAGCATCAGGCGCGCGCCGGCGATGGCGCCGTTGCCGATCCGCACGACCTTCTCCGCCGCTGGGGGCAGGAGGCCAATGGCGACGGCGTTTTCGGGGTTGATGAAGGTGCCGAACCCACCTGCAAGATAGATCCTCTCGACGTCGTCCAGGGTGACGCCGTAGTACTTCATCAGGAGGTCCTGGTCGAGCCGCAGGCCGGCCTTCGCCGTGATGAGCTGGCAGACGTCCTCCTGGCGGATGCTGATCCCGTCGGTGAGGAAGAACTCCTGTGAGAGCTTTGCCTTCCTGGTCATGATGCCGGTTCGGAGCAGTTCGGCCAGGAGATCGATCAGCCCGGAGCCGCAGACGCCGATCGGGGGCTTGCCGCCGATGGTCTCGAAGCGGACGCGTCCGTCGGTGAGTGCGACGTTCTTGATGGCCCCCTCGATGGCACCCGACCCGCAGTGGATCGTCGCGCCCTCGTAGGCCCCGCCTGCGGCGCAGGAGCAGGTCATGATCTTGTCGCGGTTGCCGAGGGCGACTTCGCCGTTGGTCCCGATATCGATCATCATGTTCAAGCGGCTGTCTTGGTGCATCCCACAGGCAAGGATGTCGGCCAGCGCGTCGGCGCCGGCGTGTCCGCCGATCAGCGAAGGGCCGTAGACGTCGGCCCTGGGGTTGACGGGCAGGCCGATGTCCCCCGCCTTCCCTGCAACGGCGTCGAGGCTGTGAGGCTCGAAAGGAATGACGCCGAGGGTGTCAACTGGCTGGCCCATGAAAATGCTGCGCATGGTGGGATTGCCGACGGCGACCACGTCGTAGATATGCTTTCGGAGGGGTCCGTGGCTGGCCTCAAGGCCTTCGAGGCTCTCGCCGATGCCGCGGAAGAGCACGTGCTGGAGCTCCTGGAGGCCGCCCTCGCAGGTCATCGCGTGGCCGATTCGCGAGATCACGTCATTCCCGTAGGCGATCTGGGGGTTCTTCCTCGCCGCCACGGCAACGACCGCGCCGTTCTCGAGGTCTACGACCTCTATGACCAGAGTGGTCGTCCCGACGTCCACGGCAAGGCCCAGCAGCTTGCCGCCGTAGGCTGCCAGATTCTCCTTGGCGGCGTTGACCACTTTACCGCCTTCCCTGCGGATGGATGGCTCCAGCAGCGCCTCGGTCTTCAGGCTCTCCGAGACGATGGTGTATTCCCCGAAGTCCTTGACGAACACCCGCAGCTCGCCCTCGGGCCGCAACACCACCGCCTGGCAGGCCAGCCGCTCGTCCGGCCGAAGTGGCAGCTCCTTCTCGGCAGCCGTCTTCTCGTTCAGGCACTCCGCGCCCTTTTCGATCCGTACCACACACCGACCGCAGACCCCCCCGGCCTCCGCACTCCGATGCGATCGTCAGCCCGACCCCGGTTGCATGCTCGAGGAGTGTGCCCTTGAAGAGGGGGACCCCGCCGCGAGCCTTCCGGTACTGGGGGAAGAACATCCTGCCCATTCACGGCCTCCTTTGGTTCTGGACCAAAGACACGCACGCTTCTCCAGCGCGCTATCCTACCACTTTCCGGAGAACTTCTCCCGCCACCACAGGAAATGTCCCCATTCCGAATCGGTGCTGTACTTCTCGGTCTGCTCTGTTTGCGGCGGAGTCCCTTCGGCGGCCAGGAGGGCGCTCTGCTTCCCGTGCGCCAGCAGCTCGTACGCGGCGCGGACTCGGAGGAACCGTCGGTGTGCCGCGGGGTCCGCTTTCGCGCGGTCCGGGTGGCAGAGCTTCGCCTGGCGCCGGTACGCGGCGCGGATCGCGTCGTCGCCGTCGCCTACGGCGACGCCGAGGATGCGGCGTGCGCGCGCACGGGCCTTTCCCAGTTCCGCCAAGCGGCGCTGGAAGCCGAGGTCGTCGAATTCATCCTGCTCGGGCACTTGACGGCTCATTCTTCCGCCAGGCAGTGGGCTGCGAGGATTCTCCTGGCTGGCTCGCTCGCAAGGTAGTCGAGGAAGGCCCGCGCACGCGCCTTGTCAGGGCTGGATTTGAGAACGGCGATCAGGAGCGGATCGATGATGTTCTTCTCAGCGGGGATGGGGATGACATCGAGGCCCTTGCGCCCGGATTCGATGATGGCGCAGCTCCAGGTGAGCGCCGCGTGAGCCTTGCCCTCCACCAGCGGGGCGAGGACGCCTGTCCTGTTGCCCGTGCGGATGGTCATGTTGGGCTTCACCGTGTCGTCGAGGCCGTTCTTGTGGATGATGGCGAGGGCCACGTTGCCGATACAGGTTGAGGGATAGGCGACGACGAGGCCCGGGCGAGCGAGGTCGGCCAGCGACTTGATCTTGTGCGGGTTTCCCTTCATCACAGCGATGATAGGCACGACGCGCCCGATGCTCTGAGGCCCCGAGTCCAGGAGGCCATTCTCCTTGGCCTTGGCCATGCTGGCGGGGCTGGTGGTGAGATACAGGTCGCCTCCCTTCAGCGATTCCGCGGTCGGCGAGAAGTGGTCTCGGCAGTGCAGCGGAAGGTCCAGGGAGACGCCGGCCCGCTTCTGGTAGTCGGCACTGATGGCGCGGAAGCCGTGGGCCGCCTGGTACACGCAGTAGATGCGCAGGGGCTGCTCGCCTGCTTGAGCCACAACGCACGCGAGAATGCCCAGCGCCAGCGCGATGAATCTGCCTGTCGTGTGCATGGCTAACCCTTTCTCATTGTGTTGTCCGTTGCGATCAGCCCGGGCATCCGTGATTCCGATGTGCGGTCCCCACGAAGGGCTCTCCGTTCCTTTCTCTTCTCATCGACTCCCCTCGGGCTCGGACGCATGGATGTGTGAACTCGCTTTCAGGGTTGTCGCTTTGTGCAGTCGCTCCACCTGGAGCAACTCGACCTGGTAGCCAAGCCGTTGGAGGTACGCCACCAGCTCTTCCGCTGACTGGCCGAGCTGCTGGAGATATCCGTGGTGGACCTCACAGAAGATCTGAGGGGCGTCCTCCCGCAGCAGTGGGTTGGCGCCCTTGAGGGCGAGCAACTCGCTGCCCTCGCAGTCCATGTTCAGAAGGTCGATTCCATCCACGTTCCGGTCGGCGAGGAAATCGGCTAGGGTCGTCGCTTCCACCCATATCTGCTCGGCGTCCTCGGCCGGAGCGATGCCGCTCCCGCCGCCGTGCTTGTAGAAGCGAATGAGCCCCGGCCGACCGGTGACCGCCAATTGGTGCGCGCTGGCGTTCTCGACGTGGTTTCGGGAGAGGTTGCTCTCCAGGATGGCGAAATGCTCAGGGACAGGCTCAAAGGCATAGAGCCATCCTTGGCTGCCTATCCGAGAGGCGATGGTCACCGCGGTGACCCCGTGATTCGCACCGATCTCGATGGCGCGCATGCCGGGCTTCGCGATGGATTCGAGAAACTCCACCTCGCCCGCCGCATGGGCGCTCTTCGCCAGTTCAGCGCGGAACTCGGGGGAATCGTAGAGGAATTCTTTCATTCTGGCTCCGCGCTACTTCGCCTTCAGGTCGATGTACCGGCCCGCCCCATGAGTTTGCTTGCCGCTGGTCGTCAGTCCTGGGCGACCCTCACCCAGTCGATTTGCTGGCGGTCGGCGATGCCGAGGCCCATCTGGGCTGCGTCGGCGATGTGGACGGGCCGGCGGCGGGTCTCGAAAAGGTCCACGATCGGGATGCCCTCGGGGTTCGAGCGCCGCTTCTCCTGGATGATGTCCAGGCAGATGGCGTCGAGCGCCACGGGGTCCGTGCTGACGAACAGGCTATTGCGGTCCCACTGCCATTGGCGGCCTCGCGGCGTGGGGCCGAGGTGGAAGATGCCGCGCAGGCCGTTGAGGAGGTTGAGCCGCCGCTTGCCCGCGATGGGCTTGAGCGCGTGGAGCTCGCCGATGTGGGGGGAGCAATAGCCGCTGTGGAACTTCCACGGTTCGAGCATGATTGAGGCGCCGTGGGAGAGGTTCTTGAGCGACAGGGTCACTCCGGCCCGGTCGTGCTCCTTGAGGTCGGGCACGTTGATCACCGCGTCCACCTGCTCGCGGATGAAGCGGGTGAGGCGGGTCGTGCCGTGGGGGGTGTGGACCTCGGGGCCGTAGGCGCCGTCGTAGCGGCCGGTGCCGGGGAACTCCGCTCCGACCGCCTCGACGACGATGATGTTCTCCCGTTTCACCCCCGCCTGCACGAGACCTCCGAGGATCGCGTCGCCGAGCGCCTGGTTGGCCCCGCTCACGTTGCCGGTGATCTTGTTGAACTTCACGCCGACCCGCTCGGTGGGTGAGACGAACTGCCGCCACGCATCCGCCCCACTCGACTTGCCGGTGAGCTCCATCAGCGCTTGCTCGAGCATCCGCCTGACCACCACGGCGTTGACCCTGCGGCCCTCCTGCCAGGCCGGATTCGTCACCTCCACCACCTTGCTGCGGCTCGGCGGCTTCGGCGCCGCGGCCTCGGCGAACACCTGCGGGAACCCCACGGCGCCGAAAGCCGTCCCAGCGGCAGCTCCCCCCAGGAACTCCCGGCGCGACACGGAATCGGACCCACTGCTGTGGACCCGGCAATGAGCCGGCTGGTCAGGCATTGCTGTCGAACTCCTTCCAGGCAGTTCTCCCATCGGGCGGATGGCTCAGACCTCCTGGAGCGTCAGCGCGCCCCGCGGGCATTCGGCCACGCACTGGCCGCAGCCCGTGCACCTGGCGCTGTCCACCCTGGCGACCTGGCCAGCCGAGATCACCCCGCTGGGGCAGACCTGTTCGCAGGCCCCGCATCCCACACAGAGTTCCGGGTCCACCACCGCCACCATCGTGGCTCCCCGGGGCGCTAGCTTGAGATGGCCCATGCGCGCCTGTATCGCCTCGAGCTGTTCCCCGATGGCGCGGGCCTGAGCCCCGAGGGCATCGATTTCCTCCTGTCGGCCCATCGGGGCGTCTTGCGGACCGGAGGGCTGCGCTCCAGGAGGAAAGGGCACCGCGCCCTGCGGCGCTGCGCGCGCGGGGCCGCCAGGCCCCCTTCCCGTTCTTCCTGCCCGGCCCCCGCGGCCGCCTCGACGGCCAGTCTGGCGGGCGCCCCCGCCCGAGCCCCGTCCTCGTCCCATTCCGACGCTCCTTCATGGCTATGGCAGGGGGCGCATGCCTCTCAGACCCCAGACGCTGCTCGACGACCCCCGTTTGCCGATGCCGAAGGCCATCCCGCCCTGGGGGACGCGGGGGGCGTCTCGCGCGGAAGCGGGACCACCTCCAGTCACCGAGCGCTCACCGCCGGGTGATGTTCTCCAGCATCTTGGCTTCGTCCTGACTCACGTGGCCGCCCATGACTTCGGCCACCGTGCCGCCGAACACCTTCCCCATCAGCCCCGTGTTCATCTTGGACACGTAGACCTTGCCGTCGTCTCCCTCGTAGACAGCCACGGTGCAGGGCATCAGGCAGGCGAGGCGCCTGTCGCTCTGGAGCACCTTGGCCGCATAGTCCGCCTTGCACAGCTTGACCAGTTTGACACCGGGCTTGAACTGGACGCCGTGCTTGGCCATGGAGGCGTTCATGTCCACGGTGCCCGGGGACGCCCACCCGTTCTGCTTGATCGCGCCCTCGATGGCAGCGACCGTTTCATCGAGGCCTTTCGCGCTCTCGTACTCGACGATCATCATCCTGCGCATGGCGACCACGGTCACGACGGCCGCCAGCAGAACGCCGACGACCAGGCCAGCAAGGCCCACCAATGCGAATTGCATCGTCTATCCTTCTTGGTGCGATGTCGGCCGGCGAGCAGAGGCGGCACGGTCACCGCACCTGTCGCCCGGCCCCTTGGCGAAATCCGTTCCCCGCCGGCCAACCTGGCCGGCTCACTTCGACGCTCACTTGAACCGGGAAGCGCGCGTCGGACAGGAGGCTGACGAAGTGCCGGAGGCGGCGGACCTTCCCAGCCCAAAAGCTGAGAAGAGCTTCTCCACGTCCTGACTCCCGCACTTCCCGCACTTGTGGTCAGCCCTGCCGCCGGGCCGTTCCAGCACCTCGGTCACGTGGCCGCATTCCTTGCATTGGTACTCGAAGATTGGCATCGTCTCGTCCTCCTCGCTACGGCGACTGGAGCCGCTCGATGGTCTGTTCAGCGACCTTCTGTTGCTTGCGGAAGTAGCAGATCATTCGGCCGACGAGGGCCTGCTTCTCGTCGTCGGTCTCAAAGTGGGCCATGAGTTTCCTGACCCACCGGAGGTTGGCCTCGACTTCCTCCGGGATACGCTCGCTGTCGTGGCGCACGGCCTCGACGGGGCACACGTCGTGGCAGGTGCCACAGCGGATGCACGCCTCGTCGTCGATCTGCGCCACGTCGTCCTCCGTGAGCGTGATCGCATCCACGGGGCACTCTTCGGCGCACGTGCCGCAGCCCGTGCACAGTTCCTGGTTGACCCACGGCATGGGCGGCCTCTCCTTTCTACTCGGTCGGGGGAGTCTTGTTTCGGCAATCGGGCCTCACCGTGGAGCTCATGAAGTTGATGGGCCGAATTTCCGCGTCGAACTCGGTGACTACGCCGAACAAGTCGGTCAGTCTCAGCCCCTCAGGGACACGTTCGATGCGAGCGATGTCGCTCCAGCTTCCCCGTGGTTCCTCGGCCTCAACGCCGAGCAGTTCCACGCGCGCCAGGCACACGGCACGCCTCCTTTTTCCTCAACCCGATGTGGCGGTGGCGGTCCCGCTGAGAAGCGCGTCCACCAGGGAACTGACCTCGGCCTGGACCGGCCTGGGCTCGACCTGCGAGCCATCGAGTGCAGCCTCGACGAATTCGCTGCGGAACGGCATGGCGGCCAACGAGAGGATGCCCCGCTGGTCCAGGGCCTTCTCCATGTGGTTCTGCGTGGCCCCGGAACCGACCTTGTTGAGGACGGCGCCAGCGAACCTTGCCCCTGCGCCCGCCGTCAACTCCTTGATCCGCGCGGCGAGGTCCACCGATTCCAGAGAGGGCTCGACGACCGCCAGGACAACATCCACGCTCGTCTCGATCCCGCGTCCGAAATGCTCGACGCCGGCCTCCATGTCCACAAGGACTACCTCGTCAGGGCCGGTCTGAAGCTTCTTGAGGAACTCGCGGCTCAGCACCCCCATCGGGCAGGCGCAGCCCTCGAGTGCCTGGTGAATCTTTCCGATGCAGACCAGCTCCATCCCCACGGCCCGGCGGACGTACTCGGGCGGCAAATCCTCCGTGCGGAGCTGCTCGCGCGCCAACACAGGCATCTCCTGGTAGTCCTCGCCTGTGGCCAGCGCGGCACGGAGGGACCGCTGGACGTTCTTCTTCCCGCCGGCCAGCTCCATGAGCGGTGTCGGCGGCGCATCGAGCCCCAGCATCCGGTAGAGACCGGCATTGGACTCGTCGGAGTCGACGACAAGAACTCGCTTGCCCCTGCGCCGGAACTCCGTCGCGAGCAGCGCGACTACCGTGCTCTTGCCGCTCCCCCCTTTCCCGCAGACGCAGATCTTCATCGGCTGCCCTTTCGTCTCGAAGCCTTGAACCCCCGCGCCCAGGTGAGTTGCTTTCGCGCGATACGCCTGGCTTGGACTCGCACAAAGCCAACCCGCTTGAGCATTTCGCCCACCTTACCAGTCGTGTAGTAGTTCTCGTTCCACAGCCGCTGGGCCAGGGAGCCCCGCGGGAAGTCCACGATCAGGATCTCGCCGCCGGGCCGCAGGATTCGCCTCGCCTCCCGCAGCACGGCCATCGGCGTCTCGAACTCGTGAAGCGCCGAGACCGAGACCACCGCGTCCGTCGTGCCTGTGGACACGAAGTCGAGGCCCCGCGCGTCGGCCCTCATACATCGCCGCCTCCGCTTGCGGTCCGGCTTCTTGGGGAAATGCTTGTCGGAGAGGTCCACGCCAATGACCTGATGCCCATCGAGATCGCACAGAAGGCTGGCCAGTTCACAGTCGCCGCACCCCAGGTCGGCCACGCTCCGGGCCGAGCGCAGCTCGCGCGCAATCCTGCGTTGGAGGCGCGGCTTGCAGGTGTGGTAGAACTTCTTGGGCACTGGGCTCGTCATTGCGGCCACCTCGGCGGCCTATGATGTTGTGGAGTCATCATGCCGCTCGCGTGCAAGGGCGTTGCGTTTGTCGCAAAGCTCGTCCTCGAGCTGGAGAAGCTGCATGTCGTGGGCGCCGGTCGTGTCGTGCGCCGGCCGCGAGGCCCTCAGCTCCTCGATGCGCTTCTCCAACTCCCGGATGTCGTCGTCACCACAGGATTCACTCATCGGCTTCCTCCTGCCGTCGCAGTGGCCGACCTGGCCGCCAGGGTTGACCATGGTGCATGGTCAGCGGATGTCGCTCTGGGCAACGATCTCGGGCACGAGGTCGTCCCACCCGAGCGGCATCACGTGCACCCCCTGGCACAGGCCCTTCACCTGTCGGATCAGCTCGGCGGCCATCTCGGCCGCCACCTTCTTTCGGTCGGCCTTTTTCGCCTTCCCGATGCGCTCCATCATGTCCTCCGGCACGTGCACGCCAGCTACGTTGTCGTTCATGTACCGGGCCATGGAGGCCGATTTCAGGGGCACGATGCCGATGAGAACGGAAGCGCCGAACTCCCTCGCGCGGTCCATGAACCGCGCGAACACATCCACCTCGTAAACCGCCTGCGTCTGGAAGAACCGCGCGCCCGCGTCGATCTTCTTCTGCATCTTGATCAACTGGGCGTCCAGATCGTCGGAGCCGGGGTTTACCACGGCACCCAGGCAAAAGTCCGGGGTCGTCTCCAGCTCGTGTCCCTCCAGGTCCCTTCCCTCGGTCAGGCCCTTCGCTGCCGCGAGGAGCTGGACGCTGTCGAGGTCGAAGACGCCCCGAGCGGTCGGGTGGTCGCCCAGGACCATGTGGTCGCCGGTGAGGAGGAGGACATTCTCAATGCCCAGCGTGGCCGCAGAGAGGAGGTCGGACTGAAGGGCGATGCGATTGCGGCCGCGACAGGTCAACTGGAAGACGGGCTCGATCCCCTCTTCTTCGAGGAGATGACACACCGCCAGGGAACCGAGGTGCAGAACGGCCGACTGGTTGTCCGTGACGTTCACGGCATCGACCTGCGGGGCCATGAGCCTGGCTGCCTCGAGGGTCTCCTGGGCGCTGACCCCCTTGGGCGGCCCCACTTCACCCGTCACAGCGAACGTGGCCTGTTCAAGGCGTGTGCAAAGGCTCATGCGTCTTCTCCCACAGCAACAGCTTCGGATTGGGGCTGGGCGCAGGACCAAGCCGAGGTGCTCTTGCGCCCAAAGGCGAAGGTCGCCCGGCAGTTCCCCAAGGAGAGGCTCCTGGGGAACGACGACTTCGAGCGGTCCTTCGGCGGCAAGTACCGTCGTAGGAGATCGAGTCTCCCCAGCGCCTTGAGGCGCTCGTAGATGAGGTGCCAGCCGCAGTCGCGGTTCGGGTCCACCTCGCATTTGCCCCCCCGCGCGCCGCCGCAGGGGCCGTTGAGAAGCCCTTTGGCGCACAGGGTGAGCGGGCACAGACCGCCCGTGAGACCGACGATGCATTCTCCGCACAGCGAGCAGTATTCTTCGATGCGGTTCTCCGAAATCGTCTCGCCCCCGAAGATCGTGTCGCACCCCGGGTAGGCCTCGCTGCCGCCAGTGGCGTCAATCACGGTGTGCACGCCCTGGCCACAGGCCAGCACGAGGATGGCATCCGCCCTTTCGACCTCCTCCTTGTGGTCCACGGTGAGCAGTCGGACCGTGTCGGAGAGTTTGCACAGGGACCCGCCACCGGGCGGCACTGCCCATCCCGTCACGGTCACGCCGGCAGCTTTGAGCCGCTCGGCCATGGCCTGCGTCTCAGGGTCACCGCCGGACTTCGCCTTTGCGGCGCAGTTCCCGCAACCGACCACGAAGACCTTTTGTCCGCCGGCGAAGAAGCCCAGGACCTCGGTCAAAGGCTTCTGGATCGTCGCATGCATCTCATCTCCTTTCATCAACCTCCGCAGGGGTCACTTCTGCCGCAAGCAGCTTCTTGAGGCGGTCGAGCGAGACGGGGGCCGCCTCGATGGGGAGCTTCGTCCAGTCGGAGATCTCGAGGATGCGCTCGGGCGACTCCGCCATCAGCGTGTCGAAGTAGCCCAGAGCGTCGAGGACGATGGCCTTGTCGTGGGCCGGGAACGTCTCGTTGGCCAGGCCCGGGTCCCAGTCCTTGAAGATGTAACGCCAGTGCGCGATCCACCCGGGGGTGAGCCAATAGACCTTTTGTCCCGCGGCGATGCGGCGGCGCTCCGTTTCGTCGGCGAGCATGTCCACGCAGTTCTTGGCGCGAATCCTCCGGAACTGCGGCCCTTGCTCGCGCAGGAGCGCGTCGGTGTCGCGGGTGGGGTCGTCGGTGTCGAGGAAGCAGCGTTCGCCGTAGGCCACAATGACTCGCTCAGAATGCTCTCTGGCCTTGGCGAGTTGTCTGGGAAGTTGCTTCTTGAGTTCCCAGGGCCATTCGTGGAGGCCCGGCGCCGTGAACAGGAGCGCGTCCGCGTCGAGAAACCCATCGTCCGCGAGCTTCCGCAGCTCCGCCCGCACGGTCCCGCAGGCCACGATGCTGATGCCCAGGAAGGAGATGTCGAGAGCGTGGCTGGCCCTGGGGTCAGATTCGTCGTCGCGCGCGGTCGGGCTCGTGAAGGTCTGGGGGAGTGATTCGTTCATGGACCGTGTTCTCCGTGGTTCTCCGGGCAGGCGTTGGAGACCTTCACAATCAGGACGGTCTCGAAGTCCCTGGCGACCTGGCCGAAGGCCTCTCCCAGGCCAGCGAACAGCCGCTCGATATCCCCGGCAACACGGGTGCTCATCGGACCGGCGTGGACCTCCAGGCCATGGCGGCTGAGCGCCTGGCAGAACGCCTCAATCGGCCCCGACAGCTCATCGGTCCGCAACGGGTACAGGCTGAGCTCCGCTTGGACGTTCATAGTTCCGCCCTCCCGACGATGAAGGCCCCGTGCAGCAGGTGGAGCAGGCGCCCGATTGCGTCTGCCAACGGTGCCAGAGGCAGGAGCCAGCGCACGGATGGGACCCGCGCCGCAGACACGACTCGTGTCTGCCCGTAGGGAGCGAGCAAGGTCTGCAACTCGCGGGGCGAGAAGAACCGAGCTTCCTTGTAGGTCGGCTTTCCTGAAGCCTTTCTGCTCCGGTTGAGCCGCGACGCGGCATTCAACGCGCCAATGAGGACGATCCCGCCCGGCCGTCGTGTGCAACGAACCATCTCCCGCAGGACGAGCTCGGGGTGCCGCGCGAACTCAAGCGTGGTGATGGCCACGGTCACATTGAACCGACACGAATCGAGGGGAAGCTCGTGGGCATCTGCGATGGCGAACGCGGCCCTCGGGATTTCCTTTTCCCGCGCGACGCGGATCATCGACGGCGAGATGTCAACGCCGGTTACCGTGAAGCCGTGTTCGCTGAAGAAGCTGGCCCAATGGCCCGTGCCGCATCCCACATCAAGGAGCTCCTTGCCGCGGGGTGCGTGTAATCTCCTACGGGCCAGGCGTTCGCGTTTTCAGCCTCCGAAGGAGGCGAGGGAATGAAGCCCACGGCGATGCTCGGGGAGCCGTGGGTTGACGACCCCCCGTG
>Ga0307380_10000954_pt1 | contig 43537 bp, 76 predicted proteins | sample UN3MG_FD_202239 | JGI IMG/M metagenome (GOLD analysis project Ga0307380, IMG submission 202239) | Soil microbial communities from Risofladan, Vaasa, Finland - UN-3 | ecosystem: Environmental > Terrestrial > Soil > Coastal area > Acid sulfate soil | place: Finland: Risofladan, Vaasa | collected...
GGCGCCTTTGCACCAACTTCGACGACCGTAAGCTTCATTCGCATTTCTGTAGCGTTATAAGTAATTCGACCAATGTCGCCAACGAGACCATGTTGTTTGAGAACCTTGTTAACGTCATTCATCGCTGCACGAAGCTTGAGGCACGTTGAGCGGTCGGTCATTTTCGAAGTCCTTTTTAACGTTTGTAAGTCTATATTATATGGTATTTTGGCAAAAAGAGCAACCAAAATAGGTGGCCATATAAGTGCTTGATTATAAAGGATTTATTAGAAATGGGGGTCTTATAAGTCTTTGATATTAGGCGTCTTTTTTAATAGTGCTTCTATCACCTTGTATTTCTCATAGGCATCCCGCAGCGCCTCATATTTTTCTAGGAGTTCTGGATCTGGTATTAAGACACATAGCCGTTCATTTATTTTGTTTATTGCATCCATTAACGACGTGCCGTCTGCAAAAATTATGTCGCTGTCTGTAATGGCTGTGGAGCGTCCGCGGCTTTCGCTTCCGATGGTACTATTGAACGAATAGGTTGCAGTTCCAGATATAATGCTGTCAGTTACAATGCTGCTGTCGCTAGTTAAAAATACGCCGCCGGTAGTAATTGAAGCCGTTCCGGGAGTTGCATTTGAAGTGATAAATGTGGTCATGCATCTATTTATTTAATTTTTATTAGCTGATCTCTTTTTACCCAATTCACTTTTCTAGTATGGTTAATATCAGTCTTTGTAAAGACGCCGACATACTTCTCTCCGTTAATCCATTTTTCATATAGATTGCTGGTATAGTACTCATCGCCAGAAATATGGTTTCTTACCTTAGTAAGAGATTCTCCTCGTTTTAAATACTTGGGTTTATTAAGATCAGTCATATGTTTTTTCCTTAAGCATATCAAATTCATTCTCAGCAAATGTCCATTCCCAGCCATCACTTTCATAACCAGAGTCGTATTTTCCTTTTCGATATATAGTTTGCATCCAAAACATTTGCCGCCCAACTCGCTCGGGCAACCAAGCAAAATACTCATGCCAAGTTTCTAGCCTAGCCTTCTTTTCTTCCCAAGTTTCTGAATACCATTTCATTCTGTTAACCGTTGCCAAGTATTTCCTGTAGATATCCAAAATCTTTGGGTGCATACGTCATACAAAACAAAGTGCTCAGGCTTGCGTCTATAAATAGATTCTCCCCACACTCGCACCCCTTCCACCTTAACAGGGCACCAAGCAAACCATTTTTCCCAAAGTGTATAAAATTCTTCCGCTGGCCAATCCATCTAATTAGTGTAATATAAAAGATTGAAGAAGTCAAAAAAAAGACACACCGAAGTATGTCTCTTTTCCTGTACTTTATAAGTTTTAAAGTTTCAAACTTAGGCGTACATTCTGCGGCTAACTGCATACGCAGTACGGCCGACAGTATTTTTACGGGTTCTAACAGTGAATCCGTCTTCGCGTAGTTCGCTGATTCTGGCACGGAGGTTCATAATGCCATAAAGTGATTCAGCTTGAGTTGAAGATAGTTCACGGCCAGTTCCGCGCAAATAATTAACTAGAAAATCTCGTTGGGTAGTTTTGAGTGTAGCAAATGACATATTATGTCTCCTTTAAATTAACGTCTACAGTAATATTTAGTATCCAGCAATTTAAGGAGGATTTTTCGCTACCAAACCAATTATTCACGGGTTTGAATTTTACCATCTGGCCTAGGACGTACAATGGTTTCCATCGTAAACGTCTTCGATGCCTTTGATTGCGAAAAGTTCATCCCAATCCTCCATCTCGCCAACGATATCCATTGCTACGACCTCGCAGCGACCACCCTCATAATCCTTATCATTAGCAAGATTGAGAAGTGCTTCTGCTGCCACCGTAACATCGACTTTACGGAACATCGACACCAATGCATCTACATCCATCACTTCATGCGGGCCTTTATCATCAAAGGAATAAACGCCAAATATTGTGAGGGCTTCGGTAAGATCCTTTTTGCACCGAACAACTAAAGAATTTGCGTCCATGCTCATCTCCTAATTTTTAATACCATCCTGTAATTTTGAGTTCCTTTACTCGCTTTCCATACTGAACAAAAATTCGATTTTTGCATTCTTCGATTGCCTCTTGCTCAACCATAAATCCAATCGAGCATAGTTAATTTCCTTAAATTTTCTCGCCTGCTTTAAACCCACGAAACGCTTTAAAGCGCGGAAATCTCATGCTATGGTAATCATTGCTGTCGCTCTTGCTAAGGGCATCAGCGCGCACTTCCGCAACCATACCGATAAGCTTTTTCTGCGCAGAGGGGACAAACCACTCTTCACGTTGTTTGTCGCTGTAACCGCTGCCAACACTAACTCGAATCTTAACACCGTCGTCAACGCCTTCGCAAAGCAGGGCACCCATTTTGCCTACGTTTTTCGTACCGGCCTTGCCCTCTTCAACTTTGATTACTTTGAGGCTAACTTCGATAAACGGTTTCAGCTTCAACCAATCTACCGAACGTTTGCAGCGATACGGTGCGTCGAGGTTTTTAATCATAATACCCTCGTACCCACCTTTAATTGCTTTGTTGTTGATCTCGGCAAATTTCTTTTGCCCAGCATTCGTATCCAATTCCACAATATCATGTTCCAAAATACGAACGTTGTCACCGAGCGCAAGTTGAGAAAAGACATGCGTATGCCATTTCTTCAGTGTCGCGGTGCGATCGACTTGTTTAACTTTACTAATGCCCACTTTGAATTCGTTTACAGTTAGAACGTCAAACAAATACAGCACCGCATCCTTAGCGTTGACGTTCGACTTACGATTGATTTGCGTCATCAAGTCCTGAAACGACGCGCTCATCACTTCACCGTCAAGTACCATCGGTTCCTTAAACTGCTTAAGGCACTTGCTAATCTGTTCTTTAATGTGTCCGAAGTTATGGAGTTCTTTTCCGTTCCGGCTATACTGAATAACCTCGCCAGTTGCGGGATACACAAAAGTTAGGACACGCACACCATCCAATTTAGTTTCAATCATTTTCTTACCACTAACCTTTTCTTCGTGGTTTTTGCTATCGTGCGCTAGTTGGGCTTCAAATACCGGCACGCCGTATTCTTTCAGCTTGCCCATCGCTTTAGCCATCTTGTTTACTGTACGCTCGCTCATACCACAGCGCAGGTCTTTAATAAGGATACGTCGGTACCAGCCGTTCCATTCTTCGTTGGTAGCTAATCCCATAGCAGTATCAATTTCTGCTAGGGCAGCATGACCAGTAACTTTACGTTGGGATAGGCGATCGGCTAAGATTTTAAACGTCGCCCAAGTAAGGCCAATGCCGCCGACATTCTTATCGCTGCGCACCGGAACCTTTTTCACACCGAATGTAACCATCGCGTCATACGCAAGGCGCACACCGGCAAAAAAATCTGAATTGCTTGCTTTGATTTCGCGGGTAACAATTGCCTGCTTGACAAGCTTGCTGTTATCAGCTTCGAGTTCTGCAATAACTGTCCACGGTTTGTTCATCAATGCCGCTCCTAGTTAACATTTTACTCTACTATTATAGCAAAATCTAGCCATTTCGTCAACAATTTGGCGTGTTGTAAGTTGTTGATTATAAAGAGGGTTTTAATTCATTAGCAGGGGTCTTTGTTGGGGGCAATTTGACGGGTACAATACACCATGCTCCGATGATATGCCCCTCCATTCCTCTGTAGTAAGATGTATCGTTGCCAACAAAATGAAAATTGCGCGCCTCGTTAAAAGCCATTGCCATTTGTTGACATGTTTCGGAATTTTTGTAGTGCGGCGCAGTAACAAAAACTTTGGTTTTTGCAACCTTCCAATCTGTTCCCTCGGCTGGCGGACCTGTGTATAACATTAATGCAATTGCATATATGAATGTATTCATTTGCCTAAGAACTCCTTAAATCTACCTTCAGCTTCTTCCCATTCTAATTTAGTTTTATCTTCATCACCTAAACCTTCCGTTGCAAGGTAAAAGATATTTTCTTTAGCGCAACATTCCCATTCTAATGCTGAACGTTGTGCTTCTAATGCTGTTCGCTGAATGACAGTGAGTGTTTCCTTTAACCCGCCGATTGTTTTTAGCTGCTTTTTTACTTGCGTTTCTAGTTTCTTTATCGCAGCTTTGTCGGTGGTCATTGTTTGAGTTGGCAATACGGCTCATCACCGTTTGCCGCTTTTTGAATGAGGTAATCTATTTCCATTTCTGCTTTGATCCACGTAAGGTCTGCAAGAATTTCGTAGAATAGTTTGTGATTGTTGTTGTTGCTACCGTCGGCGGAACGCTTTTTTAAAATCAATACTTTCTCGTAAATCGTATCAATTGTGACGTTTGGATGTTCCATTTTCAAATCCTTTGTGGAAGTAATTAATAAAATAACCCTGGTTGTTTTGTTAACAAGGCACAACCAGGAAATCCCCGTCGAGTATTACGCCGCTAGGCGTAGGTCCTCAAAGTATGCACTATCGTTTGCATTTACGTTTTTTGCTCTGCTTACGGCAGTCGCCTATCGTGCTGTCCATTTAGTTACTCACCTGTCCTGTCGAAACCTTGTCATCCCCAACGAAGCACACTAAGGGATTGCTCTCCTTGTATCGCAGTCGTTCCCAAACGCTGCGCCTCTCGGAGTAAATGTGCTTCGGTGGAGATGGCGGGAGTCGAACCCGCGTCCAGAACACCTTTTACCTCACTTCATACAGCAATAGTAATTATTTATCTCCTTCAGTTTTTCCCATACGTTTATTGTGCCCAAGATCGTGTAAAGCTTTAATCCATTCCCAACCAAACCACCCAACAAACACTACGCACATCAATACGAACCCAACAACAAATGATGCAATGAAACTAAAAAATGTTATTGCATACCAAGGGATTGGATTGTTAATATGCCAAATTAGGAGACCTATAAACGATACCGCATAACAAAGCCAATATATGATGAATCTAGCATCTTCGTTTCCTTCTGTAAGACGCGAGATTAAATATCCTATAAAATATCGCACTATAATTCTTAATCCGGTCCAGAGATTTAAAAAGAATTCTTTCATGCCTTCCACCCTTTCGCCAGCTTTGGTTTCTGTTTCACACCTTTATAGTGAGCAGCAGTGCTAATTTGTTGACGTAATTGAGATGCACGGTCAGGTACAACTTCTTCGTCAGCTGGTTGTTGCAATGTATTAAACATCTCCGTTTTAATCTCATCTCCTCGTTTGTCCAAGTTTTTAACCCAAGCAATAAGATTTTTGACAACAGCAATGATGAAAAATTGTGTTATCATAGCGGCCAAGACTGATGTTACGGCGCCCAAACTGGCTGCCGCCCACCAGGGCGCATTGGAAGTATATCCATTGTTGAATACAATTACAGGCCACATGTAAATTAATGTCAAGCTAATTACCGCAACCGTGCCCCTAAACTCAGAACTGTCGCGATATAACTCTTTAAGAGCTAGCTTTATGTTATAAGCTTTCATTCATAACTCTCCCAGTTAAAATTTCCATTACTAAATCATATCTCTGCTTACCGTGAGCAACTAACTGTTTGGTAAGAAAAAACAAAATTGAACCAGCCCCTAATAACGAGACACCACTAAGAAAAAAATCTGCCCACACAAAAACTTCAGCAGTAAATACATCTATCATCATTAAAGAATATATTATAACAGAACAATTCAATGCAATAAAAAGAAGCGCGTCTTCCTTATGCTTATCGGCGGTCAATTCAAGTTTGAGATATTTAAAAGATTCCATCATTTTCCTTTGTCTTTTAAAACGTCGTATACTATGTAATATCTCTGCTCACCTTTTTTCCTAAACCGTAAAACCGCACTAAAAAAATCTATCGTTCCAGATACCACGAAGCCGACTGTCGCACCTACTACTATCCAAATAAATGAGGCCGAAAAGAAACTAAGTAATAATTTTAACATTACTCCTAAATCAGTAGTAAAAAAACTGAAATCGATATTAGTATAAAACAAAAATGTTAACGGTAAGATTATGAAAACAACAGAAAATAGGATAGGCGCAGAATTCTTAAAATCATTATCAGTCTCAATGGCGTCAACAAATCCTAGCCAGATAAACGTAAACCATTTCTTCATTCGGGTTCCTCGGTTTTTTGTTTTAATATTTCGATGCACCGATATTTTTCAGTTTTGCCTTCTTTGACTAGCCCTTGACAACCCTCAATGATTTTTATCATCAACGCCATTAACCCCGCTAAGCCTATGAGGGTCAGAATTGAACTAAGAGTGCCTAAGCTAATGGCTACAATTAGTTTAACCACAACTGAAGCAACTTTAATAACATGAAAGTAAAACAAATAACTTTCGACCGGTACTAATACCGTAAGAGCTGCCATAATAATAAATTTAAATACAAAATCCGAATCCTCACGACATTTAGCTTTAATGCCTAAGAAAAAATATTCAATTGTTTCCATGGATCACCCAAAGTGTTTTGATTAACTAACTAAATGAACCTTATTGTAGCAAAAATATTCATGTCTGTCAAAATAAATACATAATGAGATTATTTGAATTTACCAGAACTTTGGCTGAGGGCGGGAACGTTTTTAAGGGCGATCTTGCTACCCAAAGGATTCTAAAAGCAGACGTTTTACCAACAGTAAATTGGTTAGAGCGTATTTTGGGCATGGCGCTCAAAAATAACCTATTAGGCAGCACAGGTAAGAAGCCAGATTCCGGAGATATTGATATTGGTTTGCAACAAGACACAGTATCAAAAGATGATCTGTTCCAAAAACTAAGGAAATGGGCAGCGGATAACAAACTCCGCCCCGAGGACTATGTTAGGAAAACGGGAACCAGTGTACACTTTAGAACTCCGATTGCTGGCGATCCTAATAGAGGATTTGTGCAAACAGATTTAATGATACTGCCCGATATGAAGTTTGCACAGTTTTTCATGTCGCCCGATCCTAATTCAACTTTTAAAGATGCACAGAAACATATACTGCTAGCAAGTATTGCCAAGCATGGCGGCCTACGTTGGTCACCAACAGTTGGTTTAACGTCTAGGACTACGGGCAACGTTATTGCTAACGAACCAGAACATATTGCGGAAATGTTATTAGGACCAAACGCTTCGGCGCAGGATTTAACCTCAGTTGAAAGAATACTAAAGACGTTAGAGAATGATCCAGAGAGAGAAGCTAAGATAAGCGACGCAAAGAAAACATTAGGATTATTAGGGTCAGATGAGATTTAACGAAGTGAAATTACATGCTCCGTATCCAACAAGGCGTTCGGAATTCGCAAAGGCAGGAGATAGCGTAATGTCTGTCATCGGCGGAATGCGTGGCGAAGTGGTGCGTGTCATTACTACTGCTGGCTCAATTCCTTACGCTCTTGTAAAATGGGAAAATGGTCACACTGGGCGAGTTACAATCACTAGCATTGCGAGAGTAAACAATGAGATATAAAGAAATAGTTACTGAGATGGTTCACATTCCTATAAGTCCCAGAGGAAGGGCAACAGTTCCTGCTCCTGCCGTATTGTATCATTCACTCAGAAGACGTCCTGCTAGTATAACAGGAATCCAAGCATATCCGTTGTCGGATAAGGAAAATGAATTAGCGTTTATGTTTCCTGAAGAAAAAAGACAGAATGGTTTTATTTGGTTGAGTATAGGCGCGTTATCGAATGATGCTTATCAAATTGACGCACATAAATTAGATTCTACTAATCTACGGTACACAGGACAAAGCGAAGGATATTTGATACATGCCGGAGACATTCCTGCGGAAGCAATTATTACTAAGCTTAACTATTAGCCCTGTTAGCTAGTTCGTTTTGTATCCAAGCCGTTGCTGCTGGCTGAGTTGGCTTTTTACTAAGAAATTGTTCTAAACGTTTTGCAACTATTTGTACATTAGCGCCAGCATTGGAATTATCAACAATAAAGAAATTACCACCAAACTCATTCTGCAATTGACCCAAGTTATCTTGCGTCACTTTCCAATTCTGTTTTACTCGATCCAATGGAACACTTCTTCCGATTTCTTTTGCTCTAGCTTGCATTCGTTGTATAGCAGTATCTAAGTCAGTATTAACAAATATCATCGCAGTATCATAACCAATTTTTTCAAGTACACGTTTTGTTTTTTCAATACGTCGAAGATCCTTTGCAGTACCATCAATTACCATTCCTAGTCGTCCGGCAATATAGTTCTTTCGCTGCGCCATATTCTTGCGCCAATAATAATCGTAATCTTTTGTTGAATCTTTTTTGAGATTATTGAAGAATTCCCACCATTTATCAATATCTAACTCTTTAAGTCCTGTATGTGCTAGAAGCTTTTTTCTAACAGTCGTCTTACCTGCTCCAGGCGCGCCGGCCATAAAAATAGCCTTAAAAATATGAGGATCATATACACCTTCTTCTATTGGTTGGTTTATAACTTCAAAGCATTTCATGTAGTAGTATTTATAAATACACTGTTATGACCGATAAGACCATACAAGAAGCTCCTCCGACAGACTTAAAACCTGGTAAACGTAAGGTATTAAGAAAATCGGATCCAAACGAAGATGCAGGAAATGAGTTTGAGGAGAAATTTGGGGCAATTTTACGAAAAAATTGTAAGTTATCTGTAGCGACTTTTAAAAAAATAGGGAAGTATTTGTATCGGGGATCCAGAGATCACGGAGTGGCGTATATGGGGCGTTCGACAAATAAAAGAAGGGCGTCAGATACACCAGATTTTGTACAGGATAATTTAAATCAATTATTCTTAAAAGCCGGATATAAAGCAGTTAGAGGTAATAGTATTTTTACTTCTGGGAACGAGAACGTAGCGGCGGACTACGGTGATGTATATATTATATTTCCTGTTGATGGATTTAATTTTACTTGGTCATCAAAGATAGCAGATTTATTCTCGTATTACGACCGCGGAGGATTTCTAACTGGATTTGATCTAGCGCAAAATACTAGAAAATATACCAAAATAAATGATTCCTTTGTAAGACAATTAGAAAAGGCCGCTTCAAATAACAGTAGTCAACTCGGTTATTTTCACGAACACATATTATATGATGATAATGGATTTACAGGTAAAACACCACTTCAAATTAAAATAAGCAGAATGCTTAGTAAATGGCAAGGAGAATATGCCGTAGAGTTCGACAAACTCTTTATTGATCCGTATAATTCTTCTCCGGATTTTACCCTTGCAGAAGAATTATTTAGAATTAGAAAATATCATATTAAAAAGGAAACAATTTTATACACTGAGTTAGTTAAAGAGGCTATCGAATTAACAAAGTTTGATAAAACAAATAATGTATTTGATAACAAAGGCCGACAGCAACTATCTAAAATAATTGCTAAGTCGATTTCTATAATTAAAATGTTAAAAGAATATGACAAATTGACTTTTAGAATTTTTAAGGAAATATCTAAAAAACCCACGTCTAATGTATCCGCAGAATCCTTAGAAAAATTAGGATTTATGAATAATAAAAATTTTGCATGGGCAATTGCATCTAAAAATGAAATATATATAAACGGTTTATATTATGCATTTGATATTGATACATACTACAAAGCAATTCGTTCCTGGCTTAAAAAGTTAAATAAATAATCAATGAAACTAATAAGCTTCTCGCAACCAAACTTCCAACAAGGACCGAAAGAATTTAACGCATACTACCTTCCGTACAGCGCAGGCGTGCTTTGGTCGTATGTTAAATCGTTCCCACACATCAACGAGAATTACAAATTACTAAATTACATCTGGAAGAGAGACGCACTAGATAAATCCTTAGATCTTATTAAGGACAGTGACGTCGCATGTTTCAGTACCTATGTGTGGAACAAAAGCTATAATTACACTTTAGCCAAGAGGATGAAGGACTTAAAACCAGAATGTCTTATTGTGTTCGGTGGTCCCGAACCTCCCATTACCGATCCTGAATTTTTCAAAACGTTTCCGTACATTGATATAATGGTAAAGTCGGAAGGTGAGAAAACATTCCTCAAAATATTAGAGTCTACAAGCTTAGAAGAATTAAGACAGGTACCGGGGTTATTGTTAAACATTGATGGCGAAACGGTTGATACAGGAAACCCGGATAGAATTAACAACTTGGAAGAAGTTCCTAGTCCTTATCTAACAGGATTGTTTGACGACTTAATGGCCGCCCACCCAGAAGTAGAGTGGAACATGACACTAGAAACAAATAGAGGTTGTCCTTACCAATGTACATTCTGTGACTGGGGTAGTTTAACATATAACAAGGTTAAGAAATTTGAACTTGATCGTGTCAATGATGAGATCGAATGGGCAGGTAAAAACAAGTGCGGGTTTATTTCCATTACAGATGCAAACTTTGGCATATTCCCGGATAGGGATAATTTGATTGCTGATAAGATAATAGAAGTACAGACGAACTATGGTTACCCAAATACGTTTAGCACTGCTTGGGCAAAGAACCAGAAACAAGAAGTGGTGGATATTGTTAAGAAACTTATACATTCACCACGTGGATTTAATCAGGGCTTAACACTGTCAGTTCAAAGCTTAGACTTAGACGTTTTAGAGAATATCAAGCGAAAAAACTTAGAAATTAGCAAGATCGAAGAAGTTTTTGACATTTGTGATAAAGAAAATATTCCAATCTACACTGAAATTATCCTAGGATTACCGGGAGAAACACTAGCAACTTGGAAACAAAACTTTTGGAAGCTATTCAATTCTGGAAATCACACCGGAGTAACAGTGTTTCAAGCTCAAATGCTAGAAAATGCGGAGATGAACTTATTACAGAAGAAACTCTATAAGATCACTGACCAAATGGTTTATGACTATATGAGCGGCAGCTATAACGAGGATGAATTGAAGGAAGGGATCAAAGTTATTACATCAACAAAGGATATGTCATTCGACGAGATGCTAGAAGCACAGATCTTTAGCTGGTATATAAACACGTTTCATATAAACGGATTGACTACATACATTAGTAGATTTTTAAAGAAGTTTCGCAATATTGAATACTCGGATTTCTACGAAAAGCTGTTTGAATACGTTAAGCAGGATTCATGGATTGCTGAAGAGATAGAAGAAGTAGGTAGTTACTATCGTCGTTGGATGACCACTGGACAAATTGACCATCCTATTATCGGAAATATAGAAATACATGGATGGAATTTAATCCATAGGTCAGTAATACGAATACATGCTGATAACAAATATGATCATATATTTAATATGGTAGAAGACTTTATTAATAAAGAATACGACTTAGATGAAGGTAATTGGGATAGCTGCCCTGACGACATCCTCGAGCAGTTAATGAAATTTCAGCGCAACTATTTAATCAACTACCACGATATTCCAAACTATCCTAAGGTATTAACATTCGATTATGATTTCTTAGGATACTTGCAAGACGATGCTAACATCAGAGATCAAGTGCAGTACACTTTCGACTTCAATGAAGACAAGACAATGAGTTTCCCGCGCTTCTTGGACAATATCTATTTTTATAGAAGAAGGAACTTTGGGAAAGCTTGGATTACGAAAATTTAATATCGTTTTCTGTTGCAATAATAACGTCGTTCTTATATAAAGCCCACGCAGTGAATCCTCTGGTACCAGTCAACGTACCTAGTCGATGGCACCAAACACCGGGGTTTGTTTCGCTAAATCCTGTGTCGTCAATTTTCAATACACAGTTAAACTTCTTCAGCTCTTCAACGTGTGGCACCTCTAAGCTAATCATTACAGTAATCTTTTTGGATTTTGGCAAGTGTGGAAGGAGGCGTAAAATGTCGCGCGGCGCGCCGTCAATTGTTACATAGAATTTCTTTAATAGCCGTTTGACAGTTTCGGTATCTGTATGTTGCCAAAACTTTAAACTCATATTAGCCGTAGCAAAAATATGCCTAATCTTTTGCTTAGTTCGTTCCTCTGCTATTTTGTGCCACTTAATAATTTCGTCGTACGGACGAGGTCCAGCAACAAACAATGTCTGGACTTTATATTGATTGGTCTTTTCGATTTCTTGGCCAACAAAATATACAACTTTCTGGTTAGAATTGTTCTTATCTTTATAATCACGTTTCATTTCTGTATCCTCAAAAGGAAAAAGGGCAGTACCCTGCCCTTTCCCTTACCCTTGTAGTAGGTGTTACCCTTCGATGATCGCATCGGCAAGGACTTCGGCCGGGGTTTCGGTCGTCGGCGCAGTCTCCGGAGTCGGAGCATTTTTCGCAGACTTGACTTTTACCGCAGTGGCCTTGGCCTTCACCTTAACGGTAGTTGCACCGTTATACTTGACGTCGGCCGCCTTAAGTGCTTCGCGGTTTTCGCCGGTGAACTCTTTCTGGCTAAGCAGATACTTAACTACCTCGCCCTTTTTCATCGCTTTCGGCATCTCGATAAGGTTGATGTTGCTATGACCGGCCTTGTCGAGTACTTTGACACGCGCCATCTCATTAGCAAAACGAACCTTTACCTTGCCTTTAAATTTCGAAACTCCAGCAACTTTAAACATATACTCTCCTTGGTTGAAAAACAAAGTATTAACTCACAAAAGTCATACTGTAGCCATTATATTACTATCAAAGCACTTTGGTGTCAACCAATTAAATTGGTCAATTTCACCAAAATTAAAGAAATTCATGATCTACATTGGTTTCCTCTTTTGATGAGATGATTTCGAATACGGAATTAGCCAATTCGCAACGTACCAAAATTGTACGTCGCTGTTCGTCAGTTAATTTAATCCATTTTTTCATAACTTCCAGAGAACCCCAACTTTCTGGCGGAGCCATCCAGCTTATCCATTTAAAAATGTCTACAAATGCTCCTCTATTTGCTACATCGGCAATAAAAACTGCATTGGTTAAATCCTTCGTAAGCATTGCAGTTAGAAATCCGCCGGGCTGATACCCATAAAAAAAATAGCCAGCTAAAGCGTCCTTAGTATGTGGCGGCATGTAATTAAGATTAGGATGACGTTTAAACGCTAAGGCTAGCTTCGAATCCATATTAGTCCTCGCTTTCCTTCCTAAGTACTTTGATTAAGTCCACATAATGATATGCAGGTTTCGATTCTTTCTCAGCGATCTCAAGCTTCACAACTTCCCATTCCGCAGGAATAGTCTTCCGCACCCGCACAACTGCATTTAGATGGCGCTTCAAATACACTTCTTTGGACCAAACTTTGCCCTGTGTACTCCAGCCAGTCCCCCAGCCTTGGAAATCTCCCCAAGTGCCGCCGTTACTATACCTACCAGTAACGGTGTGTCTGACTTTGAAAACAAAACTGCTCATCTTTTCACCACAACAAATTCATCACGCTGAAGCTCATCCAAGCCCGCCGAAAACCTGTAAAACTTGTCGCACTCTCTGATAAACAATCCGGCAACATCAAGGTTGACATTGTCAAGGCCTTGCATGCCTTGTTCCGAATAACTTACTGCGTCAACCGCTTCCTTTGTAAACTGGTATTTGTCCATTAGCAGTTTGCGAAATTCTTCTTCCCAATTGGGATCAGTGTAAATCAATCCATCTGTATTAACGTCCCATTCCGAGTGATCAAAGTACACAATTAATGTGCCATATTTTTTTCCGGTAATTCTGTTCATACCGCCCATGTGCAGTTCGATTTTTAAAACAGAAACGGCCGCTTTTTTCTTAGACCACATTCCTTTGCCGTTGGTTTTGCAATAGCCGATCATAGTAATTTCCTATCTAAGTCTGTTTGCAAGGACACAGAACGAAAGCCGCTGTTCTAGGTCATCATAAAAATGAGGCCAAATTGTCAGCATCTGTTGTTCCGACATTTGGTCGTACCCTTTCTTCGTTTTTGTCCGCTGCAATTTTTCAAGCTCTTCGCTCGCAGACCAACTAGCATTGGGCAGTTTTTTGAAGTTAAGAGTTTTGCCACGCTTGCCCCAAAATGTGTAATACAGCTTCTCATTCTGGAAATAGCCCCAAACCTTATCGTTTGTATCGGTCTTCATCCAGCCGATCCATTCGAATTTAAAGTTCATTGTCATCTCCTTCGCGTTTTGCTTCGACTTGCCCGATCACTTTGATCATATAAAATGCGCAGCTTAATAGCATAACACAGATTATGGATGTGATCAAATAACTGTATCCGTCCATCGAAGGACCAATTGTAAAACGTTTAGCCATAGCCAGCGATCCCATTACACCGAGGATTCCTGCTGGCGCTGCTGCTAAGAGAAGGAGTTTCATCTTTTATTCTCCTATCTATATTCCGGGGGAAGGCCTTCCATCATATCGGCCATAAAATTCTCGAACGTCATTCTCAGTTTTTGCGACTCAATTTCGCATTCACAAACGTCGGCGTCACAAAACATACCATCCTCGTTTGTCCGAACAATCGGCATGCCCGACTTCTCGCACGTGATCTCGGCATCATACCTGTTCTTACCGACTTTGGTTGTTTTAATTTTCATCGTCATCTCCAAAAAAACCGTTGACCTCGCACATATCATTAACGTCCCATTCGCTCATGTAATTTACACAAGCCAAGATAACTGCATCCTTATCGAGGATGCCGCCCTCAATTAATTCGAGCAGTTTGCGGGTAGATTGTCTGCTTTCGTTTGCCATGTTCAGTTCTCCTAGAGCGAGGCAAGAACAACAAACGCCGAGATGCCGCTGGCCATCAAAAATGTTTGTGTCTGTGAAACTGCCTGTCCATTTGCGGCGCGGCCAGCGCAAGTAAACCCGTATGCGATCCCAACTGTTAAGGACACAAATTTAGCTACAAGAATGGCTTCGATCATGTTCAGTTCTCCTAGAGGACTTTTACTTTGCTGGGATACGACCCGTCTTTGCGCGCCATATATTCAACCTTGCACCACTTGCCAAAGTACTTTAGGCCTGTGTAGTAAAAGCATTTGGGCGAATTAAAATAATTGATTACCCTTCCATGGGGGAGCGCGACCTGCGCGTCAATTGCCTCGCCAACCACATCTCGCCTGTACAGTAACAGGGAACCTTTAAACAGATAGCGTTTCGCTTTCATAGTCATCTCCTAGTACTGGTTTAATTCAGGCTTGTGTTCCGCGATCAGCTTGCGTTCTTCTGCGTGGGCAGCAATACGTCCACGCACTTTGCCGATCAATTCCATTACGAAAGTCTCGGGACCATACTTGCGGATGTCGTTGCACATAGTCCAGTCCTGGGCTTCAGTCAATGCGCGCCGAACATGTTTCTGCCAGCGCACTTTGAGGGTTTTCTTAACGCCGCCCTTTAACACAGTAATGCCAAGGTAGCGGGTTCCGGTCACGCAGTTGGCGATCATATAAATTGCGTGGTTCCGATCGTTCCGTGCTTTTCTTTTCACCATACATACATTATACGTGGATTTACTCAAAAGATCAACCAAAACAATGGGTCGCGTAAGTCATTGATTCTATTAGGTATTTCATATCTAGCTGTCCTTGTAAATCAATGACTTATAAGTCGTTGTTATTAAAAGGATTTTCAGAGATACACCCTCGGTGGTCGCCGGGATCGTCGGGCCGTTTTAATGGTATGCGAAGTAGCCCAATACCTAAGGCGGCGCCGCCATTCGACTTGATGCACAGTTAATCGATTAATTTTAGCTAAGTCCTCAGAATCGGACAACATTGCAAACACCAACTCTTTTTTCTTACTATAACGTTTGATCAATTCTAATAGTAACAATTCTGAATTACAAAAACGTTTATAATAGAATGCTGCTGTGGCTGTGTGGTATAATTCAATCGGCGTATGAGTTGTTAGAATAGCTAATTCTATTAAACTGCGTTCGAAGTTAGTCATCAAAGATTTTTTAAATCTCTTATTCATCTTCGTACCCAATTTTCAGAAGCAATTCATCTGTCGAACGTATTAGTTTTTCTGCATAAGCAGCGACGTACAATTTTTCTGTTTCGTGTTCATTGGTTAAATTACTTCCCTGTATTGTTTCCCACATCCAGCGGCTTTCATCTTGTAGTCGATATTGCTCAAGTTCTTTGTACCTACTAACAGCGGTCGTATACCATTCATACATACTTACAATATACAGAGGAGTTACTTGATAATGTTGTCCCGTGTGATCGTTAAACGAAATTAATAGATCCCGATTGCCGCGGCCTGCCCGGTCAGCGTCGCTGAAACCTTTTATTATTTGTACTGCGGTGGTGGCCCGACTTAGCTGATTCGTTGTTAGTCCACACAGAATCATGCTAAACCTTCACAAACTCAATTTGGATGTTGCTGTTGTGAATGTTAACGGTACGATTCTCTACTAGGTCGTCAATTAGTACAACCGTACTATCAATAAATTTATTGGAATGTAATTTAATCCAGTCTTCTAAGGAACGGTCCTTGCCCCACATAGGGATAAAATCCCAGGAGTCAAGTTTACCAATATTAAATCCTTTGATCTTGCACACTGCCTTTATCATTTCGTCCACTGTGGGCACGGCAATAAAATTAAGGTTAAATTCTTCCTCCAACCAAAATTTCGTTTCGGTATTAAAGATAATGCGATCTGTGTCGTTCCATATAGCAAACGACCACACCGTAGCATCTAGTGGTTCATTGTGATGCGAATGTTCGAAGTGTTCGTCTAGTAAATGGAGTACCTTATGCTTGGGACCGAGCGTATTAACGCCCCAAGTCTCAATGAGAGTACTTTCCAGGTCGATGAACAGATGTTTTTTGACGGTTTCCATTCGACTATTATAGCGAATAGTTGCCAAAGCGTCAATAACTTCTAAGTCGTTGATTAGTTAAAGTATTCTGTATTATGCTGCGGGCCGTCTAGTTGATAGACGCGCTGGCTTAAAGTATTGTTTACTTTCAAGAGGTTACAGTATTCGTCCAACGGAATTAAAACAATGTTGTCCTTGGCGTACAGCTTATGCCAAAATGTTAGCTTTTCCGAGCCAGCATACTTAGGAAAATATAATAAGTGGTCCTTCCAAAGATGGGCATATTGCAATGGTTTTACATACACTTCGCAAGCCCACAACGACTTAACTTTTGTACCTTTACGTTGCAATCCGTTGTTGTCTAAATAATTCCAGCTTCTAACCATGCTGCTAAAGAAAGGGTCGGTTAAGTAACTTAACATCACTTCATTTGTGAATAAGAAATTATAGCTTAGTCTGCCGGTGCCTTCTACTGCTCGCTTTCTACCAATGTCAGGATCGAAATAGCTATGTAAGATATAGGGCTTTCCGTCCTTAACACAAAAGTTAGGCTGCGCCAATCCTTGTACTACATTCCTACCCTCAGGAAGCTTACTGCAAAAATACGCATGAATGGCATGGGCAGGATTAATATCTAGCTCGACGGATAGTTGGTCAACAGCTTTTCTGATCTTAGTTGCATCTTCGGTATAAACAGTTACTCTGTTGCCAAACTTCTTCTGCACTGCCCTAACGTTTTCATACTCGTTGTCATTAAAGCCAGGCATGTGGAAAAACACAGACTCGATGCCTATGCCCTGAGAAAGGAAACTATGTAAAATAACTTGGGAGTCTAGTCCTGCGCTAAGGGCAAGGAGAAGATTACTATCTAATGCATGTAATCTTCTTGCCTCAATCTTAACTTCTTCTTTTAAACTTCTAACTTCCCTGGAACAACCATTTACTTCTACATAGAATTTGTTATCGTCAAATCCAAATTTCATTACTGAAGTCTAATCTTAGTAACTAAATCGGTTGAGAAATAATTCTTATATAACTCATAGACCGATTCGGTCATTTGCTTAAATTTTTCAACTTCGGCTTCGGGTAAATCAACAATGTCGATATCGTCTTTCTTGCAACGTTCTTGTACTAATAGGATATCTTCAAGGCTAATTGCGCGTTCATATCTAGCTGCGTTTTCTGCGGCTGCTTGGATCTTATCCTGCTGTTCTTTAGTTAAGTCACCCCAAAAATCGGTGTTGACAATAATTGAAGTAAGGAATAAACTATGCTTGGTGTCGTTAATGTATGCACAGGCTTCATTCTGCTTTAGTGCATAAAAACGTGGATATGTACTTTCACCACCAGTAATCTCACCTTTCTTAACAGCATAGGTAATCTGCTCTAATTCCATTACAACTGGTTCTGCCCCAACTGCTTTTAAAATATCAATAGCAACTGGACTTCTATTAGAGCGAACTTTTAGTCCTTTAAAATCTTCAACAGTTTTAATTTCTTTAGTAGCCGGGATCATTCTATATCCGCCACTATATGTAAAAGCTAATCCTTTTATGTGGCTGTCCTTGCCAAGACCGTTTAACAATCCTTTACCGATCTCACCGTCTAAAACTCTTGCAGCGTGTTGGTGGTCTCTAAACAAGAATGGAAGATCCAATACATGCATGTCCTTCGAATATCTTTCACCTAGCCAAACAGTGTACATCTGGCTCATTTCAATTTCACCCGATTCCATTAAGTCTAATAGATCGTGCTTCGTAACTTGTTTACCGTCGTGGTATTTGTCGCCATACTCACTTAAGGTCATAATCTCAAATTCCATGACCCCTGGCATCGTTACACTTAGCTCTTCAACAAACTTTAGTGCTGCCCGTAGGAATAATTCAATCGGCTCGTGCGCCAGCACCCATCTAATTTTTTTCATAATGTTTCCTCCTAACTTGTTAGTTATTTATTACTCCAGTCAATTTTATAATTTTTTAGTCCTTTTAGAATAAAATCACGCACTTCTTCATTGTCTACAGTTAATAATTTAAAATCCGAATCCACCCCAAATATCTTCTCTATCTTCAAGTTTTTAAAGTTCTTCACATACAGGTTCCTAAGCGACGGAATCTTTAGCTTGTAATTCAACGCCCAACTGTTTTTATCAAAATTGTATATATACTTTCGTGCTGCCCATTTGTACCTAGGCTGCGTTAACCCATTAAGCTTTTGACCATTGTTGTTATTCACCATGCTCCATTTTTGGTAATCATCGGTACCGAACCAATTAAATACCCGTTCCTTAATTCCTTCTTTCATCTTATCCTCTGTTCCGTAGTATACAGAGGATCGAATTGCACAATGCATATATTTGATGTTGAAAATCAACCACCAAAAGAAATCGTGTAAACTGTGCACCGGAACATGACTAGTGTTAATGTTCTTTACAATCTTATCGTAATATAGCCGACCAAACGTTTGGTTGTAGCTAAATTCTTTGTATGCCGACTTGCTAAAGTAATGCACTAACAAATCTTCATACTTGGAATAATGAACATCTTCGTTTGTGATTCCGTTGTATAAGTGCTTGAGCTTGCTTTTTGCTTCCGGATTCATTTCGTTAATTAACTCGTAAAACTTTGAATACATTTTTGTACCGAACTCAGTACCAAATAAACTATCTCCTTGGTCTAGTGTGATAGGAATTGTATCACTGCTTTCGTTAATTATGTCGCTGTAAAATGTGGTGTTTGAATCCAACAATGTAAATTTGTCTTTAATATACTTCTCAAAAAACATTGGGTTTTCTATTAGCGAGTCGTAGCTTAACACCAGGCGCACTGATTTTAGTTCTTTGTCGCTTAGGTTTTTTAGAAGAGAAGTAACACAGACGGTACTATCAATTCCACCCGAATAAAATACTACTATATTCTTGCCCTCATTAATTAGCTTCTTCGTCTTTATGCCTGTAAGATCTGTTATCTCACTAAACGATAGATTAAAGTTCTTATCATATGTGGGCATTTCGTAGCCTGGAATTATTGTTGTTGGCCAAGGTAGGCTCCACTCTCCGTCCCTAGGTATTAGCATATTATCGGATATTAACCTAGCAATCATAGTGTGGAATTTACCGCCGTCGCTAAAGTCTTTGAAATTTGTTTTTAGAAATTCTTGATGAGGAACCCAACCATAACAAATTGAATGGAAGTATAACGGTAGCTTAATCATGGAACAAAAGTTCTGTTAACTTTTCTTTGTATATGTTCATAAAATATGGTTTTGAAGTTGGTCGAGCAAATATGTTTTCGATCTGTTTAGTTGCTTCGTCGATAGTACTAGAAAGGTATATTATTTTTTCTACCTCAGCCACAAATCCGTTTGGTATTCCTGTTTCGTCCTCATTGTATAGCAGCTCAACATCAAAGAATTTAGCATAAAACCTATTATCTAAGTTAGTATATAGCCCGTCAATTACGCGCAACGCCTGCACCGTTTTTAAGACAAAGTAGCAATACTCCTGCTCCTTAACTAGCTGCTCTAAGTCATCTAACCTGTCAATTGGCGGTCCGACTTTTACAACCTCATGAAGAGTAAGACGTTCTTTTAGTAGAGGCGTTTGGTTAATGATAGGAAATCCAATATTGCGTTGGATCCCGTAGTTTAGGCAAGAGTGGGTAAAGACCGGAGTCTCATTGTCCATCGGAAAAACTAGAGATTGAAACTTAGATGACAAAAGTTTTGCCGCATGTAGCACAGACCAAAGGTCTAAGTCATCAATAAGAATGAATCTTTCTAGGCCAGGAATGAACAGGCCGAAATTAGATGTTTCTTTGTTTCCGTAGTATTGACTGAAGTGGGCAGGAGGTGGGCGCGCCCACTTACTTCTGGAAATTTGATTAAGGATTGCCTGAGGACTCTGCATTCATATATTTACCCAAGGCAAAAACGATTGCAAAAAGTTCTGCGAAACCCATTACTGATCCAGATACAAAACGAAGCAGATAACAATCAACACAATGAACAGAAACACTCCCATATTAATGGCTGTTGAGGCCTGTTTTAATCATTCTAGCTATTTTGGCTTCTTCTCGCTTTTTAAGTTTAGCAAGGCTTAGCTGCACCTTTTTGTATTCTTTGAAAGCAATAATACTTAAGACTATGACACAACCGACGAGAGCAATGAAACAAACAATAAGAACGATAGTGAGCGTTGAATACATTCAGTGAACAAACATCCTGTGGATGATGTTACCGTCGTATTGAAGAAGGTAGATTGCATCGTCAATTGTTTCGGCACGTTCTGTCGGGAAAATCTCTGCCACTTTGTTAAACATTTCTTTCTCAGAAATTGCAGTAATGTCCGTAAGCGGATCTGTTGTACCACGCGGAATAATTGTGTAGGTCATTTGTTGTATCATGCTTCTTCCTCTTCTTCGTTTTCGTCAATGTCTGAAACTGTAGTGAACAGGTGAATGTAACCGATTCCGACTACAAGAACGGCCACAGCCCCGGCCCATGATGGAATGTGAGATTCGACGCCTGGAAGGTATCCAAATGTTAGCAGCAATCCAAATGCAGTAATCGCACCTGAGAAATACGCACCCGTCAAGTATTCACTTTTCATCATTTCTCACCACCATTAAGTCCCAGGCATGCAGCATTGCACAATCGGATGAATGTTCTATGGCATATCCATTCTTTAATGTGTCAAACGTCGGATTCCATTGTTCAGCTATCTGGGCATGTCCTTTAATCTTTGTTGACGCTAAACAAAACGGACACATATATGAATCGGCTCCGTTCTCATTCCTATCGGGAATTAAATAGGCCTCGCGGATTGCTTGTTTGTAATCGAACTCAGCCATTTGTATATCTCTTTGTTTTGTAGTCGTAATTAATATTACAGCCTTGGGTAAGGTCTATTTCAGTAACAAGTATCATTCGTTTTTCATCCTTAAGCATCAGCATATTCCTTAAGGTGTTTGCACTTCCCACGGTAAACATAACCTGGACAGGTGCATGTCTTTTCTTCAGGGTCAACCCAATATACATTTCCTTTGCTGCCGCTCACCTCAATCACCCCCGCTTTCTTTACCACTGTGAACGGATTCGGATTGACCGGAGCAAAGGTGCGCCCGTTCTTCTTAAAACCGATGTACGGCTTCTTAAAGTAGAACGGCTCGGTTGTCCCCTTCTTAATGTAAGCGACAAGCGTAAGCCCGTCCACTAAGTAGATGTGGTTCGGAAACTCCCAATCAGTCGTTTCACGAATGGCTTGCATTATTTCACGCCCTTGGGATAGCTGCCATACCGCTGCTTCCAGCGTTCGTTTTTCATGTACTCGCGCTTGGCTCTGTAAAACCGGCGTTCGTAACCAACCACCAATTTCTTTCCAACCCTAATCGCGTCATTAGGTGACTTGATTCCGATTATCGCAGCCGACATAAAAAATTCGGCGCGTTCTTTGCCACGTGCCGGTGGCGGCGTGTTGAACATTTTAATTTGTTCTTCACGATCGACTAGTTCATCATTTGTAAATTTAGGTTCCATTAGAACATACCTCCAAAAACTGCAAACAAAAATGCGTCGATATTTCCTGGCATTGTTGCTGTATAGTTAGCAAGTGCCCAATCGGTACGAATCTCTTCATTCATAACAACTAAGCGGTCAACACGATCAATTTCATTCTCATTCATGCTTTTAACCTCGTGCAAAGTTGGTTGTGGATGTCGGCCATCTCATCGCTGTAAACATAGAAGTCGGTAAATGGATCGTAGTAGTGACCTTCTTTGGGGTCATAGTATAAAGCTCTGCCCCCAACAAAGTAGAAAGGACCTTCAAGTCCTTTCCTCGCCCACAACCTGTTGTCTTTAACGTATGCCATAGTAGTATTATAGCAAATCTACCCAAAAATAGCAATATTAAAGAAAGCCTTTTAAATCAATGACTTGCGTTGCTAAGGGCGCCCTCGCTACAGTTTGTCAATGGCTTGTTCTATTAGAGAGCGAAATGATGTCGCTTTAATAATGTCAGTCGCACCGTTGGTTTTTTTGTACATTAGTTCGTATCCACTTTCCCAAAATGCACGTTGTAAATCTATTTTGTTAACATAGCGAATAAACGTGTCAAATTTTTCGACTTGTGTTACATCGCTTAATGCTAGCAGAATCTCAGGTAGGCTTTCTTTAAACGCCCAAACCAATTCCCGTTCAGCGCCAATTACTATATCATTCATTTTAGCATATTCTTCTTTGGAAACTTTCAATCTTTTATCGTAGTCTGTTTCTTCCTGGGCTTTAACAATATATTCCCGTTCTTCATCGGTTAACGGCCGGCCCAATGCAGCTTCCGACTTCTTTACTTGTTCAAGCATGGCTTCAGATCCCGCCGGAATAGTTACATCGGTCTTGGGGCCATCTTCTACCCGTATCGAACTTAACTTGTCCTGAGAAGTCCTTAGCTTCTCAGACAATACCGTTAACCGATGATGTAATATACTAAACATATATTGTTAGGTAAGAATGATATCGGTAGTCGGCGGGGTGGAACGCATCACGCGCTCAATGTCGTCCTGAGAAAACACGGCACCGGGGATATACTTAGTGGTGTTCACCGCCTTAACGACTTTGAAAGCGCCGCCGGGGGCCCGTTTGAACGTAACAGTAACTTTTTTCATGATGATTTTCCTTTTTTGGCTTTTGCTGCTAGTGAATAAAAAATGTGCTGCCCAATCGTTCCAATCTTATGCTTCTCACTTGCCCAGTAAGGGGCCTTAATATATCCAGTGTGATAAAACAATGCATTTCTCACCGGATAAAGTTGCACACCCGATTCAACAAAGTCTCGCGCAATTGCTAAACTCCGCTCCCATAAAATTCCCTTTGCTTCGGGTTTTTTCATACACACCCAACTAAACGCACAGGTAACCCTATTAGTTTTTTTCGACTTGGCTTTGGCATATACCACTGCGCAAATAGAATTAGGAAATCCTTCACGAACAGCTCGATTATAAGTAACCTGTGCAACTGCGTACTTACCAAGATCATTTTCAACGCCAGCTTCGTAGTAGATATTTTTAGCTAGGCACTGAACATCCTTCTTAGTAAATTTGTATGAACGATATTTCTGTCCTTTAACAGGCTTGTAGAGCAACATTAGTGTAGAGGTGTGCAACGTTTTCTCAATTGAAGAAACCCGTTGCTTAGTAAATGTGCGATTTACTGCTTTATCAATCAACTTAATGTCACTTTTCATTGTCTGTATATTACCCTGGATAGACGAGATACGCACTTCCTCAGAAATACGCTTCATATTCACCAGTCCTGGTTTATTGGCTTCTTCGTAATAGTTGCCGACGGCGAAAATAAGATCCATCGACAAAATGAATAGCACAACGTGGGTAACTTTTGGAGTCATCTCGCCTCTAATCAAAATAAAACAGACTACATATTATACTATAAATTGAAGTATTATGCAACTATTAGTAAGTGCTTGATTTTAAAGGGATTTCTGTTCTAAGCTTAGATCTTTGTCTCTGAGATGGAATATATGGTCTCGTATCTTCCCGCCATATCCATTATTGCGCAGTAATTTGAATGAGATGTTCTCCGGACTAAATTCACCTTCTCGGTGCAGTCCAGTTTTACGCATGTCCTTAATATCTTCCCACACGTCCTCAGCGGCAAGTAGGTTGTCAGTTTTAATGACATTATCGATCCGTGTCATAAATGCTTCGACTTTGCTAATCACGCTCATATCATCTATGTTTGCTTTTTCTTTCTTTGGGACGCTCAACCATTTGTTATTTAGAACACTAAAGATGCCAGCACTAATATGTGGCTGATTTGGATCTTGTACATACAGCTCTACATCGTATCCTTTGATGCGCAGTGTGCGTGATTCGTTAAATTGGAATTTCTTAGCGTCAAACAATTGTCTATAAACTTCACTGTAATCTACATTGGGGACATCAATTAGTAGGTGTAAATCTATATCACTGTGCGGAGTATAAGTGTAGGCGGCATTGCTTCCGCTTAGTGTAATGTCTTGTACATCTAAATTCTCTACACCTAAAAATTCTTTAAAAGTTTCTGCTATTGCTAGAAGTCGCTCCCTAACAACGGGCTTCATTTGTTCATTTTCCCAAACATCGGGATTTAGTTCATCTCGGAATTGTACTGCGTCTGAAATTTTAACTTCCTCGCCAATATCAAATACGTTCATTCTAGGTTTCCGATTTTTTCGATTGGGACCGGCTTACCGTTGTCGTCAACAATTAATATGTCATCGACCTCGCCAGTAAAGTATTTACCGTGCCCCACTCCTCGACCATTATATAATACTCTACGCACTATGACACCATTTAACTTGCGTACCTTTTGTATATTATCTTTGAGTTGTCGTGGAGCCGCCATTAGTTGTCTCTTCTGTCAATATACAATTCAACGTGAAAATCTCGACACTTAAAGAACATCTCCGGTATTAACTCACCGTTGTTTGCTTCAATCATCGACTCAAAGTGGAAGAAACGTTTCTTGTAGTCTTCAAAATTGTCAAAACTTCCGATCAATGCATCTCTTACTAATTCTACACAACTCATTTCAGTGTTGTCTATTAGATCAAACAATGTGTCGTATCCCTTGCCCACATTGTCCTTGGCTCTTTCTAATGCTTTTTCCCACTCATCTTCTGTAAATCCCCTTGGACGTAATAGTGCAACAATATCACAATCAAATACTTTCATAAATGTGCTGTATACTACGCCTTGCTGGATCGATTCTACTAATTGAAATTCGTGTGAGCGTAACGGATCGTCTTCATTGTCAACGTTTAATAGTACGTGGGTGAATACTGGCCAACCCCTGCCTGTTAGTAACGATGCCATTTTTACTCCGATGCCAGACAACGACGGATGCCCGGCAGTTAGGATCACATAAAATCCAGAACCAAGTTTTCTTCTTAATTCGTTGTGGTCAGCTTCTGTAAGCTTCCAGTAAATTCCGTGGTTAAATAACGCCTTCCAGGAGCGCCATGTTACTGACGCTAACCCGGCGATAAATCCACCGAACATACCTAATAATGTTCTTTTTGTTTTCCTATTCATGTTTGTTCTCCGACTCTTTATTTATTTGGGATTATAGATTTTTTTCATCTACGGAGATCTCGTAGCCTAGTATTAGGTAAAACTCATCTTCGGTAAAGCCATATGTTTTTTGGAACATCTCATCAAGTCTTTTTTGCGCTTTTAAATAAGTGCCCTTATTATGCCAGGAACTTTTGTAAGTAATGCTCTTACCGTCAGGAGCCATGTGTTTACTGTTACTCTTAGAAAGTTTGTGTTCTTTGGTGTACGATATATTACAAACATCGTTTAATAAGAACCGAGGAATTGTATAATGCGTTCGACTGTAATATCGTTTTGTTAGGATGAACACATTAAAATACTTTATCTACGCACATTACTAAATGAAGGCGTTGCTTTACTAAGTCAAAATTCGCAGCGGTGTGCGGTTGTCTAGTGTTTGCCCAATATGTAGCGCCATCGGCAGCAAAATGATACATTTGAGCAGCAAATCCTACAGTGGGGAAAATCATATAGCAATTCTTATTTGAAATTAATGGAAGGTGGAATCGAAATTCGTGGTCGCTGTGAATCGAATATGTACTCTTCGGATCCATCATCATCAACCTAGATCTAAACACAGGAATTTCTAACCAATTAAAGTATTCTTCAACTATGCTTCCTGCCAGAGCTGGTTGAATTTTATTAAATGTCCGTGTTGGTAGCAAGTCAGCATAATTTTCAATAGTGCCCACACCATAAAACCAATCATTGTATTCAGCATTGGTTTGCAGCATAATTTGATTAGCATATTGTTTATTTTTTGATTGTATTTCGACAATAGAAGTACAAAGTTCAACCAATTCATCAAACTTAGGGAATACTGGTTTAACCGAGTACTTTACTAGATTCATTAAATAATATCTTCGTATAGTATCTGTGATTTGTAACCAGTTGCTTCGATTACTTCTAGTATAGACTTGCCTATTGTGTCTTTATAGAATATTCTATATTTGCCAATGTCTTCGTCATATTCTTCAATAGATGGATAACAGATTTTGGTTATTATCCGTATGTGATCTCCTTCGAGGAACATTGTTTTAGTAAATTCTGAGGCGTTAACCAGAATATTTGTGGTGTAGTAGGTTTTAATTACACCAATATCTAAGCTATTTACATCTTCTAATGTGTCGAGCGGATTCGCATTAAATTGGTTAGGAGGTGATATCATTTCATCTTCACGTATGTACATAATAAATCCTTAGTTGATTTATTTAGTATGCTCGTTTAAGTGGGATTCCAAATCTATTCAATGTGTTTCTCCATTCTAAGAAACTAGGACCGTGGTTAATATTCAATCGTAACCCTTCTTTAATGCGTTTTGGCCCTACAATTTCCCATTGATATTGGTGAACCATCTCATGCGCTAGTGCAATGACAAATAATTGTTTGGTGGGGTATTTGTTGGTTAATACGATGTGCGATCTATTAAACAAAACATTTTTTCCTTCATTGTATCCTGAAAAATATCCCCATGCGCCACGTAGTCTATCAATTTCTAACTGTGGCTTTGACAGCGCCCCCTTAAAGATATACCTGTTTAGTAAATTGTAGTATAGTCTCAGGTCCACGATAGAGGGTTCGTACCAATCCGTACCGGTAACAAAACTAACCGTTTTAGCCTTCATTAATCTTATAATAGGATTCTTACGTTTACGCATTATCAACCCCGACCCACTTCTAATATTTATTTGCGGGCGGGGGTCAATAACTAGTGTTTAATTAAAATTAGGTTAAAACCCACTATTACTTAGTTTTTGGGGCAAATCCCTTAAGACCATCAAAATACTTAGTTCCAGCTTCAGCTAATGCGATGTTAAAATCGACATTAGCATCAACTAAAATGTTCATATAGTCCTTTACGTCCTTAGCGGGAATCATTCCGGTTACTACTTTTGCTGCTGTACGTCCTTGCTCTAATAATTGTTTGAACATAGTAATTCTCCTCTGTTATTTTATTTATCATTTTACCTTGCGCTGCAACATATTTGTTATCCAGATTGTGAATAAATATACAACAGGAGATACTATTATGTTTGGTTGGATTAAAAGATTATTGAGTGCTGGCGGAGACACAGAATCGGCTAAGCCTGTTGTAAAGAAAGTAGTCGCGGTTAAAAAAGTTAAGGCAAAGTCTAAAGCTAAGAAGCCGGTTAAAAGAGACAACAGAAACAAGTTCTAAATATTTGACTGTAGCAATAATCTAGTGTAGCCAAATGTATCAATTATCAACATTGACATGTTTAGCAGTGATAACCCAAAACTTCCCCTACTTCTAGCACATAGAAACAAAATAAAGACGGCACTGATCCATAATGGATACAGTAAATACATAGGTGGAATTGGTACGGTAAATGCAAATATTGTAGCAGTAAGTATCGTCACTGCGCACCCGTAGGATTCGCCTAGTAGACGTATTGGATTTGATATGTAATCAAGTTTGATCCAAGCAATCGTCTCAATTATTTTTTTGGCTATCATATATCTCTCTTATCTTATCTATATTTGAAAAGAATCGTTCTTTGTTGCCATACTGTTGTTTAACTGGAAACGATTCGATGTCTTTTCTTGTTAGTATAGGCTCAAGTCCTAAGTTACTTAACAATATATTAGGATTTCTAAACGGAATGTCTTCAAAGTAAATTACATTCGTCTTCTTAGTAATAAGAGAATCATCTTCTTTAATCATCTTCATAAAACGTGCCACTTCTAATAGTTGAGCAGTGATTGATTTTTGTTTTACTTTGTGCAACTTTTTTCCTCGGTATATAACATAACTTTTTGTATGGCCACTCAATAAATAGCTGAGTAACTGTTCCCAAGTGTCTCGTCTTTTTAGAAAAATGTGTGGATACGATAATACTAACTTGCGTGATTCTGCTGTTAACTCCTGTGGATGTTGCTTTATGAGGATTTTTGATTTAGTTGCTCGTAATACTTTTATCTTGTGTTTAGTTTCCTCTGATGGTTTTAAATTCCGAGGTTCGTATATACAGTTTGCATGAATTAGCCCGTTTTTATCTAAGACTGGAAGTTGATAGAACCTCCCAGGCACATGAACTTGATAATGGAACCATCTGCCGTCCGGCATTATTTCGTGATAAGCTTCCTGACTAAAATATCCATCATAGTAAAACTGAAAATCATGCTTCCTTTGCAAATAAAAATACAATACTTTGCCAAACCAAGTTGAGCCTGATCTAGGAGAACCGAGGATAGTGAATAGTTTTTTGTTACAGGCTAGAATCTTTTCCATCTAGTGCCACCTAGACATTGCCACCCCGTTGTTGGTATAGCAATAGGATTAGTATTGAAAACAATATCTCCTGTATTACCTTTGTGGCCAGGTTCAGTGCTGCTAACGGAAATCTTCATCGACGCAATTGTTAGGTCATCAACATTTACAGTACCATCGGCACCAAGCACAATGTTGTTTTTATTATGTGCGCCAAGCACTAAATTATTATTCCTATCCGTGCCAATATATGCAGTATTTTTATAGGCCTTTCTAACTACAACCTCAGTTTCCTGATCCCATACAGTCAATGGAGCGACTGGTTTAATTGTATTAATTCCTAGCTTACCTTTTACAATAGATATAGTATCGGCAAATATTGAATCACCAACCACCTTTAAATCTCTTAACAGTCCAACTTTCTCTAGCTTACTGTTAGTAATTGTGCTAGCTAATGCATGGTCCTCAAGCAATGGTTCTCCGTCTACTACTAGATTCTTAATATCTAACTTTCTAGTTTGCAATTCTGCTGCAAGGATATCAATAATGTAATCAGTTTTATCGTCAAATATCCGTTTGATAATTACGTTAGATAATGTCTTTTCGGCATTCTCTTTTAGGTCTAGTTCATTTACTACTGTTAACTTATCTTTAACTTCGATATCACTTGCTACCAATTTATTTTCTATAATTGTGGTATCATCAGTAATAGTAAGTTGGCAATTTTTTGATAAGTCCTGTATACCAGTGCTGTTAAAATCTCTAATCGTTCCGCCTCGGATAAAGTCGCCGGTAAACCTAGCACCTGAGAAATTGATATACTTATGACTTAACGATTGTTCGTGCAGTAGGTTATTCTTCTTTGGATCTTTGAATAATTTAATAATGTAATGTGTGATTGTTGGGACAATATCTAATTTACTAAGATGTTCCTCAATTTTTGTTTTAATAAGGTCTTCTATGGAAGCTGTTGAGGATTTGTGTATATTTAAATTGCCTTTAAGGGTTAAATCACCATCGATCTGCAATGAGCCATTTATCCTAGCAGCATTAGTTAGTAGAGTATTTTCAACAATAGTAAAGTCATCACTAACAGTTAATTGGCAATTAGTTGCTTTATCCTGTATTCCTGTGCTGTTAAAGTCTTTGATTAAGCCGCTAGATATGTTGTCGCCACTAAGCTTTACGCCAGTGAAATCTATAAACTTGTGATTAATACCGTGCTGTCTGATTAAACCGTTGCTTTCTAGGTCACCCAGGACAGCTCTTACTCGATTACTAATCTCCTTGTCGATTTCAGTTTTTAGGATCCCGACAATTAGATCCTCTATTTGTTTTCCATCCATATTAAAAATCGATAGTTATGATATGCTCATAATTTTTCTTCAACATCCCCTTATACATCATGTTTTTTTGAAACAAGAACTTAATTGATTTATTATTTTCAGCTTGCCTAGCCAACTGTTTAAAATACATCGACCTTCTACCCACAGGACCGAAAATAGTTAAGTTATCATTGTGGTCGATCTTGTATACTTTAGTTAAGAAGTGATTTCTGCCCTTAGTATGTTTTTCTAAGTATGTAGTATATCCTTCTTTAGTTTTATAACCCTGCGGGTCACTGTAGTCCTTAGTGTTCTCGGACATATTTTTGTAGTCGCTTAAAGTTACAATTAAGACTGCCTTAGTAAGATCGCATACAGTATTAAGAAGATCTTTTTGGGCAGTTTCGTCGGATGCAAATGTAATATATTCGTCTAGTGCGAGAACCGCATCGTACCTAATGTTAATATCAAACGGAACAAATGGTGGTCCCATCTCTTCGCTTGAATCTAGTAGTGAAATGTCGTAGCCTTCTTTTTGTAATCCTAATGCAACTGGATTGTATCCCGTGCATAAGACGGTTTTAATATCATTATAGCCGCGTAGGATTTTTAAAAAGTTCTCAGTTTTTCTAGCGATTAAGTCTTCGGTTTTAATTAGCTCGTTGAATGCCGAGACTACAGCCTTGTTATATATTTGAAAGTCATTATTCATAGAAGTGCCTTATGTACTAATTTATTTAGTATTATTGATGATGTCCTGAATAATCTTAATGACGTGATCATTCTGTAATACTTCACTGTGGTTGTCTACAACATCAATGTAATTTACACCCTCTAGTCTCATCTGGCTATACTTGGTAATTAGCCCATCGTTAGGCTCTAATGTATAAGAGGTGTGCGTAGTAGTGCAAACGACCTGGTGCCAATTTGGATGCATAGTAAGCTTTTGTAAACCTCTTATCACAGGACTTGAGACGCACGAATCAACCCACAATACATTTCCAGGAAAAAATAATTTTAGTATTGAGCTAATAGAACTGCCGCCGTAGGGCGCAGCTAACGTTACCCCACCCTTTACATTGCTTAACAATGCCTGTAAGTAATAAGCGTAAACACCACCCATGCTATGAGCAATAAAGAAAATAGATTTTTTGTTTGCTAGTTGTTCTTCTTGTTGTTCTAGATTTTTTTGAAAGCTGACAGAACTATCAAATTCGATAAATGTTTTAGGATACCCGTCAAAGAATAGTTTAGCATAGTTCCAGCTGCTGGAACTGCTGTTAGCCCCGTGGATAAAAACCAATTCCATCGAGGCATTTAAATAACGTTAATAGTATGTTGCATACTATTATTTATTTTAGATTAACTTAATGAAGTATTTCTGGTGTTCCCATAATGTACTATTTTAACTTCAGGAATAAAATCAAGCGGCAACTCTCTCCACGGATCAACAATCACACTACCGGGCATTATTTTCGTATAAAGTTTGTAATCGTTTGCTACCACAACTCCTGTTCCTGCGTAGGTAGTTTTAGGACTATGTGCCATTAATACTACACCTTTGATTCCGGTTGGCACTCCCGATTCAGTTAGCGGATCAATATACTGCACAGTTTTTCCTAACTTGCTTATATAGTGGCCAACTAATAAACTATAACTTCCGTCAACAAAATCTACTAATGGTTTATATGCTTTGCCGTGTATGAAAATATTTAGATGGGTGCTATCTGCAATATCTACTAATTTTTTTGCTAGGTTCTTTGCTTGCAGATCCCGAGAATCCATTAAGGCGCCAAACAAATCATATCCCAAGTCTAGTTCATTACTTAACCATCTCAATGCAATATTATCCCTTGGGTGGCATGCTCCGGCATCACCCAATCCTGCTCTCATATAGCGTGGCCCCATTATTCGTTGTGTGCTGCTTTTTAATGCATCGGTTACAACGTCTACATTAATGTTTCCGTTCTTTTCTGCAACATCTAGTATCATGTTTACTAATCCGATCTTAGCAGAAATAAATGTATTGTAGAAAATCTTAATACATTCAGCTTCATCCCATGTACCTATAATCATGCGAGGATCATTTTTCATTAACGGCTTATAGAAATCGGTTAGTAACGCAGCATCACCAGTTTCGCTTCCGTCGTCAGTGCCAATAATTAACATCTCAGGATTAACCATATCCCATTCTACCGATCCCATTGCAATAAGGTATGGATTGTATATGAATCTGCAATTAGTTAATAACGGCATTAAGTGCCGACGAACTGTTCCTGGAAGTACAGTACTAATCAACACTACTAACTGATTTTTATTGAGGTTAGGATTGATTTTATTGAATACGTCTTGTACAATACTGTAATCAAAATTCTTAGGTGGCAAATCTGTAATAGGAGTCTCGCCACCATATTCTTTACTGTGTGGTGTGGGTACAGAAACAAATATAATGTCTCTATCTTTTACAGCATCAACAATATCATACACCATCGAAAAGTTTTTAGGTGTTCTTGTGCTAGTATCAAACCCAACGACATCATATTGTTCAGCTACTACTTCTGCGCACGGTTGTCCTAATTTTCCTACACCGATGAAACATATTTTTGGTTTTTTGGTCATGGTAAAATTAATCCTCTCGCTTTAGCTAAGTGTTTTGTTACCTTCATCGAGTCTCTCCAGATAATTGCTTGTATCTCTGGACTATCGATATGCATAGGATTCTTGGGATCACCCTCCATATAAACACGTTCTTTATACACTTCATCATTGTTGTTGCCTGTAATATCGAATCTATCATGTAAAATGTAGATCGGAACATTAACAAGAAATTGCTGTACCATTACCCTGTGTCCAACTTCATATATAAAGCGATCAACTTGTGCGTTGGGACTTAGGTAACCTAGCAAATTATACCATGTCCTAGGTACAATAGGAAATAATGCAAAGGGGTGATTATGATTGCTAACTTGCGCTCGCACTAAGCCGAAGAACCCTTTCATCCTATATAAAAGTTCATCCCAGTTCTCGGTTTCCATTGTTGCATCGTCGTTCCAAACGAATAACCATTCTTTAGTACTTACTTCACAAAGTTTATTTAGATATTCGTTCATCCTCGAATAACCAAGGCGCTCAGAAAAAACAACATCTATTAATTTTGCCTCAGGATATGTTTGTTCAAACTTTGCACGATAATGGTTGTCTAACCAAGTCTTAGTTTCCGTATCATCCGGGTCTATTGCTAGCAGTATTTCTAAGTCTTTTTGACTTGCTGTCCTACTTACTAGAGAATCTATGGATTTTTCAGCTAGTTCTGGACGTTTTCTTGTTGCCAATAATACTGATGTTGAAGACATAATTACTCCGCTGTTCTTGTAATTATGCTTAGGAATTTCAGTCGTAAAAAAAGGCACCTAAGTACCTTTTTGGAAACGTTTGATATTATCCTTTCCCAGCGGCTTTATCTGAGTACCAATTTTCTAATGCTTCAATATCTGGTCCGGCCGGCGCGGTGAACCCCGGCAAGGGGATCACAAGCGGATAATCAGATTTAGAATTTTTATCTTTAAGGGGATAGCTTGTTCCGCCGCGGGGGACATAACTGTCCTTGTAGTAAAATTGTTTGCCGCACGAGAAGCAATGGTTAAGTTCTTCTCTGGCTTTTACCTCTGATCGACAATGGGGGCACAGTGGTTGTACTTCAGTGTTGAAGTCTTGCTTTTCATTTGCTTTCCTCTTAAAATCATCTTCACTACGAATAGAATATTGTTGTGGGAAAAATACTGAATAGGTAAGCCATATTGTCATTGCGCCGAAAAGGACAAGGCCACCGGTGATGAATTCGCCGCCAAATATGATCCTAATAACCCAGCCACTAATTGTTGTTGGGAACGCCCACATACCGTCCGGACCGGTCCAAAACCATACATTAAGTTTTATCATATAAAAAGTTAACACACCAAGGATGATACTCCATATCACCGTCCAAACCCTTCCAGCTAACGCCTCTGCTTTCTTGTCTTCGTTATATTGTTGTATACCGATTTGTTTGGTTAAATACCATTCTTCGCCCTTAATGTCTCTATCTGATAGAGTAATTACTTTAGCCTTAACCGCATTTCCAACATCTAACTCAAATTGAGATTCGCTATCAACATTGATTTGTGTATTTCTGACTGTAGGTTGACCTTCCCTAATAGGTTCGTAGAGGAATTTGATTCCGCAGCTAGCGGCAAGACACTGCCACTTGTGCTGATCATATTCAGTTGCCCTGTGACTGCATTTGGGGCATGATAGGTTAACTACGCTCATAGCGCTCTCCTAGTTAAACAGGAAATTCACAAAATGTTGAACCGGATGAAACGTCTTCTCAATCATCGCAGAGACGACCATAATAAGTACACCGTGCCATAGTCCTTTACGGTATTCAGTCATCATCGCTCTCCCTTAACTAACCGTTCGAACGCTTCTACGTTACCCATTGCATCATGTACAGGATGGTGATCGTGCTTAGTAATCCTCAACCTCTTCCAATCCGATCCTAGCCAAAATGAACCTTTTAGTCCTGCTGCAAAGTCGCCAATGCGCCTCGAAGAATGTCCAAACGGATTGTATCCGATTGTCTTCACAAAGCCATCGTTAATCCATTGGTAGTCGTATCCGTTGTTGTCGCTAACGAAGATTGGCCGCCCTTTAAACTTCTTAAGCCATTCCTCAAACTGCTTGAATACTGCCAGTTCTTGCGCAGGATCTACTACGCCTACGAGTTCTGGAATTGCAGGGTTCTCTTTTGAGGGACGACCTTCCACAATAACGCCGTGGAAGGTTTCCTTAGAACGATATTCTACTGCGCCGAATTCTGTTAGTTGACCGAGCCGTGGGCTTAGACCAACTGCCTCACAGTCTACAAATATTAATGACATTTACTCGACTTCGGTGTTGTCTTTGGGTTCGACAACAGGAGCCGCAACAGTTTTGCGGTCATCGTCACGACCACGCTTGCGGCTGTTCTTGTAGTTCTGCTCGTCTAGCTCTGCCTGGAACATAGTGCGAACATAATGGCCTCGATCATGCGGATCGAGAATATGTCCGGCTACTCGCTTAACTTCCTGCGACAGAGTAATTGTTTGCCTTTTAATTTTCATTGCTATTCCTATTCCTATTAGTTAAAGATTGGCCAAACTTCCCATTGGCCACAAGTAGCATGTGGCTCTTTTTGGATGCGATTAAACCCGCCACCCAAACATTCACCTTTCTGCTCGCTTTCGAAGATTGCTACTGCACGAATAGAATCGGTTCCTCGTCCGCCACCCCATTTAGCACAGGTGGCACATATTCTCATGCTTGAGGTAACTTGGTTTCTGGACATATTAGTAGCCTCGACGTCCACGGTGATATGCTTCACGTTCAGCGCGCCGCTGCGCTTCGCGCGCACGGTCGGCCCTGCCACGTGCATAGGCAGCGTCAACTCCGGCGTTTTGTTCTAGGCCATAATAACCCGGGGCCTGCGTACCGACACGAAGATCCTCACCTTCATCCAGTGCTCTGCCGTTCTCGTTGCCGATGAGGCCACCGATAACAGCACCGACCGCAGTAGCGATAATCTGCCCACTGCCGCCGCCAACCAAACTACCCAACGCGCCGCCGATTGCTGCGCCGGTTACAGTGTGGACGGCTTCGTGCTGACGGTTTTGATATGTTGCGCAGCCACTTGTAGCCAAAAGCGTAGCAACTGCAATCAAAGCCAATGTCTTTTTCATAGTGTATTCCTTAAAATGGTATTCAACTGCTATTATAGCAAACTTACCCAAAAATGTCAATCAAACGTAAGTCTTTGATTCATGGGCGATTATTTTCTCCCTACAAGCATATATCTATCGTAAATATTAAGGTTCAAAGTGCCACTGAATAATGTTTTAAGAGGATATTTCAACACCATTTCACCAATATTTTTGCAGATATTGACGTGTTCTGGTATTTCTAAGTTGTTACTTTGTAATAGCAGTAACTTACCATGGTCTATTCGCTTAAACCATGTATCTTCTACAATGTGTTCGCACGACATATTTATAATGATATCGTAGTCGTTAATTTCGATGAAGGAATTAACGTCTTTGAAATGCCTTGTTACATTTTGTACTAAATTCTGTGAAATTTTGAGGTATTTGGGATTTAAGTCTATTTCAGTTAGATTCGTGTATCCTAATTTTTGCAGGCAAAGGGTTGTAAATCCAGTCCAGGACCCGATAATTAAAATTTTAGAATCTTTATCATAATCTCCGCATATGAATTCTCTAATCAACCAGGCTTTAGATTTTATTTGATTGGTGTGAAATAAGTCACGCAATTCAACCACTGTGATATTCCTTAGCGATTCGGCGTTATACAGAGAATCCATAAACTCCGGAATGTGATCGGTTACTACGCGGGCGTTAAAATTAGACATCCGTTTCGTTCCAAACTTTAATTGGCCCGGACTGCTTTATTTGCTCCTGTGGACGATCATATGCCCAATCAAAGCTAACTCCATTCTTTAATCCGATATGATCTGCAAACCAATCTTGGAACTGTCCGTCTATTCTCAGTACTAGGTGATCGAATTGAGGGTCTGCGCCGTGTAAGTCACATTCATTAAAAGTGTAACATCTACTTGATGGATTTAGATAATGCCGAATATTCTTAATAGGATCATATATAAAAACATTCCTACTATCTTTACTTAACGAAACATTAAGGTGATGCATCGAATGATTTCTTAAATAACTATCCCTGTGTATTAACAGCTTAGTATCCTCGTTGGATCTAAAAATAAGCCCAATGCCCATATGCTTAAAGGGCAATGACTCTGCTAACTGTCGAAGGTATGGAAAGTGTTGAATTATAGGCAACCACGTAGATGGATTGCCCTTTTCGTAAAATGGCAGCGGCGTTCTTAGGTGTAATACTCTTTTCCAGGACTTGGTTAGACCAAACTTATTTACATAGTATCGCTTCAACGCATGAAAGTTTGTAATCTTTCGTGCAAATGTAAAGTTGTCATTTTCAATTCCGTACTTTAATGGATTTAATAAGAATGCGTCTAAGCATTTCTCGTCGTTGATTTCCTCAGGAATTAATCCGAATGGAATCATATGCACTAAGGACTCTGTTGCTAGTCCTATATTGTTTTGTAATTCTTCTTGTATTTTATCTAGGTTGCTTAGGTCTACAAAGTCGTCTGCTTCTATAAACGGTCTCCCTTCTTCACCTAGTCCCATTGCAGGAGCATCATAATAATGAAAAGAGTTAGCAATCCTGTTTCTTATAGCTGGACATGGATGAACTATGTTATAGTCAATCTTAATCTTAGCCTCGTCTATGTAATCCTCATTTTTACTTTTGAATAGGCCCGTCATAATGTATTTTATCCCAATCGAATTTATAATTCCAGTCTAACGGTTTATATAAAACATAGTGTTTGGTGTGATTTATATAAACAGGTTTATTGTGCGCAGTTAAGCCTTCATATACATTGTATTTAACTGCTTGGTTGTGTAAGAACAAATTAAACTTACCTTTTTGCATTACGTTGAAAAGTGATCCACCATTTTCAAAACAAAAGAACATTGCCTTACCGCCGCGCCTTTTAACTTCCTCAGTTTGTTTTGGTAACATGTACTGACTCATCAATAATTGGTGTTGGTGAGATTTTCTCGTTAATGTCCTAACTCCACAAATGTAAATGTTCTCATCAAAGTCGGCCTTATTGAAGCCTGACATGTGAGCTAGCTGCTCGTTTTCATAAAGTAAAATGTATGCACCATTATTCTCAGAGAAAATATCTGTATACACTAATTTGTGAAGAATGCATTTTGGATTGTTACCCCAATCAACGTCGGTGAAGTTTTCCAAGTGTCTATTTTCAGCGCACAAGGAAACAATGTCATTCAAGTCACTAATTGTGCAGCGTTCTTTCGTTATTGTTCTAAGCATCGCTTTTTGTACTTATTAAACATTGCTTCTGTTATCGCTTTAATTTTGGATGCATCTCTTTTGTTGCTTAAATTCTTAACTTCGTCATATGTTAAACCGTATCCCATAAGTGTTACTAGTGAAAAGTTTTGCAAACTTCTATCTGTTTTTGCTGCCTCTATATTAGCATCAGTTGCTAAACTTTTTACAGCATCGTATGAGGTTACGTTGTTAACCCACTGTGGATTCAATGCATATGATTTTGAATTTTTTATTGTGTAATTAAACTTCTTTAAGTCTAAATCAATATCTGTTTTGTACGTTGCTGCACTACCTAATAATGTTAGAGGTTGAAAAATTAGATCGTGTTTGTAAAAGAGGTTAGTTCCGAATACATACTGACTGGTCCATCTGTCCATTGTCTGTATTGTTTCGCCAGGTAACCCATATATAAACGAACAGGTAACGGAAATCTCGTCTTTCCATTTTTGATTCACTAGTTCCATTGCTCGTAATGTCTTATCCGGCGATTGTCCTTTTCCTATATTCTTTTTAGATGTTTCATCTAATGTTTCTATCCCGAAAAATGCCCCGCGTAATCCCATCTTCTTTAGTAAATCTATAGTATCCTGATGTGCATACAGTAAGTCTAATCTTATGTATGCTGCAAATTCTATACTAAAGGGAAGAGAACTAATCATCTCATACAATGCTTCCATTTTAGGAACAGAGTCGTTAAACGTATCGTCACAAAAGATATACTTAGTTGTGCCAAACATATCATAGTTACGTTCAAGTTCTTCCTTTAAATTGTGTGTAGTTTTAATGAAGCTATTATCTCTGGAAGAACGTCCCTTTAATGGGAACGAACAAAACTTGCATTTAAAAATACATCCTCTGGAAATTTCCAAGGGCAATGTTTCGCCGTATATAATATTATCCTCATCTTCGAATATTATCTTACTGTCCCTAAATTTAAAATCGGCACTAAGAGGATTCGAATAAAAGGGTTTTTTATTAAAGAATTGTTTAGAGAAAATAGGACGTTGTTTGTCTACGTCTTTTACATAGTCAACTAATAAATTGTCCGCATACCCCTCAACATAAAGGTCAACAAACTCTGGGTCAATATTTTTCTTCCTACACGAAGGCCCACCTAATACTACTTTGAGATTAGGGAATTTTGTTTTATAGTGACATATAACTGCATTAATGTTTTCTATTGCCCTATTGGGAAAGCATAGCGAATTTTCGTCGTTGGCCGTGCTCCTAGCAGCATAATCAACCATAAAGGTAGTCGATATACCTAGCACTAATGTTTTATTATCTATACAACGGTCTAACATTTCTATTAGGGTTTCTTTGCTGTAGTATCCTGCCCCTACAACTACTTTAGTCGAATATTGATTTGCCCGTAGCTCTGTTGCTAGTCGATACGGACCTGCATATCTATTAAAAAATTGATTTGACGGCGCTTGCCCTGCTATGAGGACTACGCTAGACATTAGCTCTTAACCAATCTGACCAAATACTTGGTGAGATCGATTTCTCTTTTTGTATGTCCAAAGTCGTAATTAGTAGGATTAGCATGATGGTTGTTATGAAATCCTATGCCCCAAAACAATAAACCAGGAATCCAATAGTTTACGCTGTCGTCCTCAGTCTCAAAATTTCTATATGAGAATGGCATTGTTCGTAAATGGCAAAACAAGTTAACACAAAATTCTAAATGCATTGTAATAACTTGCGCTACAACTAATGATAAAAACATTGTCGGGCCAATTGCAGCAGCAATCATCCATGCTGTATAGTTAATTAAAAAATATCTATTGTTTAACCACTGTTGCCAATCGCTTCTCATTAAGTCTGTGATGTATCTGTAACTAAGGTCCTTGTAATGAATTTTGTTTGGCCAAAGCATATATGCCCACAGCTTACCTTTTTTAGGTGAGTGTGGATCTTTATCTGTGTCTGTATATTTGTGGTGATATCCTCGATGAATGTTAACCCAAAACATCGGACTACCTTGTACACATATACAAGACACTAACGATAAAACGTTTTCTATTACAGGATGAGTATTAAATGCACGATGCGCCAACAGCCGATGCAACGTAACGCCAACACCGAATCCAGATAAAACAATCCAGAATATAACTGTTAGTAGTGGGCTAATATATTCAAAATAATAAAGTGCTGTTATAAAGAATGCATGTAGCGGAAGGAACAGTATCCAGAAGTATTTGTTCATTAATACGCGAATGCCCATATAATATATATTAAAATAATCCATATCAAATATATGCTTGTTAGAACCACGCCAACTATTCTAAACCACATTCGCTCTTTCTTAGATTCTAATCCATAAACTAGAATAAGGACTTCATCAATAACTAATATAATAAGTCCAATCACACCACACCACATGAGAAACCCTGGAGTTATCATTTGTCATTCTCCTTCTTTTCAGTGAATACATGATGATACGGTCCTGACAACATTGCGGTAATCTTGTACTGTCTATTATAATCGTCTCTAAGTTCTATATATGGCTTAACTCGTTCATCAGTTAGCCATTCTCTATAACCTTCGACTGTCTTCCACACAGTTGTTATTCTTTTTTCGACATTGACATCGGTCATAATATTGATTCCTCCATGGTCGCGGAAGGCCGCGGCGATATCTGCTTTTAACTCCAGACTTAAATTCTCATGCATCAAGTACGGATGATCTCCGTGTGACATTTCGATGTAAATGTAAGCATAATGTGTTACCGTTTTGTCCATAATATTCCTGTTCTTTTACAGAATTCCTCTGTAAGTTGTCCGTCTACTCTTAATGAATATGCGGAGTAAGGCACCGCATCATTTCCATGCAAATAAGAGGTATTGAAAAACGCTACCTTACTATCTATATATTCTTTTTCGTAGCCGTCAACTAAAAAGAACTTTTTTGCACTAAACGGATTAAACCACATAAAATGGAATCGACCATTATACCATTCATCTCTTCGGTCATAATGCATATCCGACGCCATATACTGTCGTGTAACAAAAAACAGTATTCGACCAATTTCCTGAAATGGTAAGGTCTTAACCCAATCCATTAATTCGGTAAAATGAGGATAGTTGATCGACTCTTCGGTTTTGTCTGCGTAGAATGTTGCAAATTTATCTTGCAGGTATTCTTTTTTAGTAAAACGTACTCTTACAAAATCACCATCAGTGTAGCCTTTGCTGTATAGCTCTAAGAATTTGCGTTGCTCTACATACGATAAATCTTTGTAGTAGAAATATTCCTCAGGGGTAAGATACTCAGTAGCATTGTCAGCAACTGCTGAAATCCTATCAATTTCGGCGTTCTTGTAATCAACTGCTAACCGAAAGTTATCTCCCATTTCATATCCAGGAATATACCTAGTAGAAGGAGTAAGCTTTGATTTAGCAATACCTAGACAATTTTTTAGATGTAAGTCCTCTAACGGTTTAATATCAATATAATGATCTAATGCTACTATTTTCATTGGGCTTCTTTTTGTTTCTTTGACAGAACGCTTACTATGCCACAACCATCAGTTGACGTCCATCTTTCATAGTCATATGCATCATCACACAATCCCCATATCGCTCCTAATTTAAGAGATTGGGTTTGATAATTCTTGTCGTCATTGAGAACCTTCTTTATCATAAAAATTGTCATTTCGTCAGGGATCATTTCATCCTCCCGGCTTCATCTTCTGTGCTTACGGGTTTCTGATGTTTTGCCCAGTTTTCTATCTGCGCCGTAGTCATTTCGTCGGGGCAGTATTCCAACATGAGACGGTCTATCTTTGCCTGCGCCTCGTCACGCTCGGTGTCAAGCTGCACATACCTCATCAATACCTGTTCAGCCTCATGGCGACAGCGTCTTTCAAAGACAAGCTCGCGCTCAAGCTCCTCGATGCGGACGGCAAATTTTCCTACAACAGACTCGGCTGTGGGGTCTGTTATACGAACTGCTTTCACTAGCTCTGTCGTATCGTCGCTCGGCGTGTCGGCACCACAGATACATTCCTCAGCACCATGCCCGTACCCGCCCGTCGCGGGACATCCTTTCTTGTGTGTGGTCATGTCTTTCTCCTCATTTAACGGTGCAGGTGGTTGCGGCTCGACTCGAATTGAGAATGCAGCGTTTTGCGGATCAGGAATTAGCCAACACTTCCACAACTTACTCCATACAAGTTTGCTCATGGCTTCCTCCCGATGATCTCGTCTATGTCGAGGGCATCCCTGGCGCGTTGCATGCTTCTGTTGTGGTGAACGTCGCCTAGATTGTTGATGCGGATATAGTCTGCGGTTTCCTCGTACAGCCCACGCAGGGCGCGCTCCAAGGTGCGAGCAAGCTCCCACGGTGCGTCCCTTGTCATGTTCTCACGCTCACATTGCGTCTCAAGCGCATCCGTCCTCGGCGTGTCGGTGGTCATGGCTTCTCCGGGAGTTTCGTAATGCGGCTCAGGCCGGCGGCCGTCGTACTTTAGATAGTCAGGCTTGCTCATGGCTTCCTCCCGATGATCTCGTCTACGTCGATGACAGGCGCGGTGCCGTGAAGAAAGCGTCCATAGGTGGCCTTGCGCCATGCCTCATCCACCGCCAGCGCGATTCGCCGCTGGTCGGCCTCAAGCTGCTTGATGCGGTCAAGTTCGCTCCGTAGCGACTTGCACAGCGTTCTTTTGTCCGCACAGTATGCGTATTCTTGCTTCACCAGATCGCTCGGCGTGTCGGTGGTCATGGCTTCCTCGCGGCGTCGATGGCGGCGTGTATCTCTTTTCTCAACCAATCCACTGATACATCTCTTTCATCGTGAGGGTCGGGCAATAGCGCCTGTTCGATGGTTCTAAATGCCGCTTTCACCTCGGCAAGCTCGCCCTCAAGCTGCTCGATTCTTTTTTGTCGAATAGCCACGGCGTGTAGTCGTAACAAACCGGGATCATCAACTATCTTCTTAAGTGCGTGAAGTTCGCCAGCAGCTTCTAATATCAAATCGTGGCCCCGAGTATTAAGGGGAAGAATCCAAGCACCTACCTCTTCTTCCAGCCTCTTCGCTAGATCGTCGCTCGGCTTGATCATTTTGAACCTCCCTTATATTGTTCACAACGAAAACTAAATTTATGTAAGTTAAACGTTTTACTCTCTTTTTTCAGTTTCTTATAGCTGTTCATAACTTTTGTGCCAGCTTCGGTGCATT
>Ga0307380_10000955_pt1 | contig 43521 bp, 44 predicted proteins | sample UN3MG_FD_202239 | JGI IMG/M metagenome (GOLD analysis project Ga0307380, IMG submission 202239) | Soil microbial communities from Risofladan, Vaasa, Finland - UN-3 | ecosystem: Environmental > Terrestrial > Soil > Coastal area > Acid sulfate soil | place: Finland: Risofladan, Vaasa | collected...
AGCGTGTGAAGTGCCGCTGGTAAAAGAAGTGTTTGGTGAGATGGAGGATGAATAGGCAAGACAGGACTCGAACCTGCACCCAACGACTCTGGAGGTCGTCGCTCTCCAATTGAGCTACTTGCCTATACTCTGAACGCAGCACCGGAATTGAACCGGCTTGCCGCCTAAGTGGCATTTAGTGTGTATGCGTGTCGTAAGTGCACTTACCTGACTGCTCATCTCGGTCCACGCCGCCTGCATTCATTCAAGTTAATGTACAGATTCCGTGACTATCCTATTTATGTGCCACTATTACAATCCCTTGGTAGTTATGCACATCTTCCTAGCCATTGCAACATCCGCTGTTTAGTATTGGCACAGCGGACGAAGCCTTTATAGATCCCCTACTCTCAGTAGAGGACTCTTAAATCTGGAACGCCTTCTCCCAACGATTTAGTGCATCCATCGCTGTCAACTCCGGCACAACGGTATCGCCATATTCACCTTGCGTGGCATATGCCGCCAGCCGTATTGCGCAGAGATAAACCAATCTCTTGGGCATCCAAAACGCGATCTTCCAAAGCACCTTTTCCAACATCGTTCTCCTCCTGTAATTACGCCTCATTATCAATTCATCGGGTACACAATACGCCTCACCTGTCCATAATTGTGCTAATTAAACACGTATTGCCTGCACAATTACCACTGGTCAACTCTGTTACAATTCCTCGGAACTGATAAGGGAAACTTGATAGTTCGTAACATGAGCACACAATTATTGACACTTCTCAGCTCTCACTACCCGTGCCTGAACATTCGGCAGTTTCCTCGTACTCGTGCTAAATGCCGTCTGGTTCACCAAGAACGCCACGAATCCAGCCACGAACATCTGGAATGCACCTTGCCAACTACACTCTACAGCAATGAATGCCATTCCTGCATAGCAGCTCAATGCCCATAGCGCGACAGGGACGACTAGCGCGAACCCTAGCAATATGAGTGGTTTATACTCTAACTCACTCCACCTATCCTTCAGGCCAGGCACAACTTCCAACATCACTGATACGAGTGCATTGACTACCGCCCAAATAAACGTAACTACTTCAGTTGTCATATCATTCTCCTTTTAACTATCTAGAACATTCTTGCCTTAATATCAAAGGATAAAATGGCTTGTGTTCTCCGTCCATACGGAAGCGTAGTTGCTACATATTCACATCTGAATTCTTGTATATTTCCATTACTCTGTAGTCCAATGGTATTTCGGTTCTTCCATGGAAACGGAAATGAATGATTACACATCCTTTCCCATTCTTCTCCTGATAAAGTCACAAATAGCCAGTTATACTTAGAAAATATCTTAGCCTCTACATATTCAGCAATTTCCTTGCCATTTACAAGTAGTACTTTGTTGGGAATATCAACTACTTTTGGCAATAACGCACCTCCGACAACCATGCCAAACACACCAACCACAGTCTTCAAAAATGACCTTCTGTTGCTAATCATATTGCCCTCCTTTATACTGTAAATATTCTCCCATTATACACCGCTCTTCCATTTTGCACAACTATTGGCGTGATGTTAAATCCATCGCCCCCTACCTCATATTCCACTACCCCACAACCATTCTGCCACTGTCTGTTGGTACCGTTTCCAGGCACTCGGTTATCGCACCAACACGTACATCCAGGGGAGAATGCGGTGACATACCGCTGGTCGTCACGAGTGTTGTGGGTATGTGTAGTCATTTCTACTCTGTGGATGTGACCGATGATCTGTGAGTGGTAAGCATCCTTGGATATGGCCTTCGTTGTGTCGCCTGGCCCAGCTCTAGTCACATCCCCGTGAGAGATTTGCAGTTCGTTGTTGAGCCACACCTTGTTATCTGGATAGCCACCTACCCATTTTATCCCAAGGTTGTCCAGCGCCAGCAGGCTGGGTATACTCATAGCCGGTGGGAGTTCTAGGTTGTCTGCAGAACGTAACCCATATGCCATTCTCAAGTGAGCGATGAGTGCCTTCTGCATACGGAGTTCGTGATTGCCTTCGTACAAGAATATCTCTGTGTTGGGCAGCGCAATCCTAAATTCCTTCAACCACCAGTGGGCTGCGTTAATGGACTCCTGCGTGGTCTCCATCATCTCTGGTGAACGGAAGTATTTATCACTCCACTCTGCCAGATCGAGCATGTCGCCAATGATATCCATTCTATCAGGTTGGAGATGTTCAGCGATGTTGAGCACAACCCTCAGTACATTTTCATTGTGGTATCCAAAGTCATATCCACCTCGCATGTCACGTTCGAATCCGAAGTGAGGATCTCCCCAGATTAGGGATGTGCATATCTCGCCTTTCTCCTTGAGGCATAGTAGAGATGAAAAGTCAATTGTAGCAGGTTCATAATCACAAAGTATTGGCTGAATCACTGGGAATATAGCGATAGGAACCTTCTTAATCAGCCATGCCTTTACTTGAAATAGAGGATGAACTCTCAGGTTCTTCCCTGCATCATTCGCACCTACTTCCCATTTGTTAAGTATCCAGTGGTCTACTGCCCATATATCTGTATCGACTTGTCCGACTTCCAGTAATTGCTCTAAAGTTGTAATCCGTTGCTCAGTGACGAACCCTATGTCTGCAATGTTGCCGTCCTCATTCCATGTAAAGCCTTGTGCTGGCATCCTATCTGCTGGTTTCTTCTTCCACCTGCGATGTAATGAGCGCGTAGCTTCCTTTGACTTCCCTATTATCTCTCCTATTTCTGCGTATGATAGTGGAGTGGCTTGTGATTTATAGCCATCTATTACCTCTCCAAGTTCTACCAAGTGGGCCTCCTATATTCCGTTAAGGTCTTCCCAGAATGTATCATATTGCAACCAGTCATCAGGATATCCGATTGTCTCAATGTCCTCTAACTGACATTGCATATCCTCATCTGCAATAAGTTCCTGCCGTGTTCGTTCCCCATACCATTTGCGTGGGTTACCACAGCACATACCAGAACACGGGGTGCGTGTTTTGAATAACCCCTGCGCAATTTCCCCATCGTCTGCATACCAGTCTCCATTCAGCATTGCCCACGATCCCCCACGCCAGACACGCAATATCTTTCTGACTTTACTTAATCCCTTTTCACGCCGCCAAGGACGCACTTATTCTCCCGTCTTCACCTTCAACAGATCAATCGCTTCGTCCTGACACTTCGGGCAGATCCACGACTCGTCATACTTGCTCTCGTAACCAAGCGCCGTGAGCCAATTACTCGGCTTTCCGCATATAAAGCACGTGGGTGGCGGTGGTAGTTCACGGATAGCCTGATATTCGTCAGGCGTCAGAAGTACTTCAATCAGGCCATCTATGCTGTCAACACACTTACTGATGCGTAGCATATCATTCCCTCCTTCAATGCGTCACTCTGTACCACCACTGCCGTAGTCTAACGATCCATAACCAGTACAATGGCGCTTGAATGTAATACCAGAATCGGAATTCTGGATCGCGCATCTGTTCAGCAACCCAGTCATCCCAGTTATCAAATTTATTTGACTTACTTCCATCCAGCGGTTCTTTCCTCATCGATCATCACTCCAATCCTGCTCATAACATAAGCATTGTGTGTAAAATACTGCCAGTCATTAGCACCGAAGGTAAACAGTTCATACACCAATAACCGCCAGCCATGCGCCCGATTCCACGTGATGTACTTGCGGCGCAACTGACGCAGCACCTCCACGTATTCCTCAAGGTTGTTCAGCGTATAGCTATGTTTCCATCCGGCGTCCGAGAATGGCATAGAGCCATTGGGTGCAATGTAGATTGGCCCACCCTCTGTACCTAGATAGTTGGGATATAGGCCGTGTGCATTGAACACTACATCCCAGGACAACAGTGGACGTCCAGCGTAATGTATAAAATTGTCAACATATGACCTGTACCCATCCTTACGGCATCCTGCGTATAAGTGCGCGCCCATGTATCCATTTGTATCAATGAGATGTTGCACCAGTGGCAAGAATCTCTCTATCTCTGCTACGTCGTGCCCGATATTCCCTACACCTGCATTGGGTGAACACAGTGGTGGCAGCCCTCTTGCCTGTAGCAACTTACCAAACGCCAGCTCAAAGTCTATGGCTTTCTGTACCGTAGGAGCACCTGTGGCAATTACCTCATTCATCCCTTCAATGCCATCTATCCACGGCGCAAGGTTGTAGGGATCTTCACCGAACGTCGCCAGGAATAGTTCTGCTCCTGCCTCTGGCCCATCTGGATGTTCCCAAAACCGTCCTTGGTTGTCGTGATGACGACGGATGAACACCTTCGTATTGGGTGATCGTGCCTTAATAATCTGGCAACGTTGCCACCCTTCTACCAATTTCACTGCCGCTGGCTGGTATCTTTCTATCCAGGCAAGCCAATCAAATTCCTTGGGGATGTCGCCTTGAATATGTAAGGATATGATTTCAGCACCAGTTGTTGGCATAGGTGGTGTAGGAGGAATAGGTGGAGTAGCCCTTCTTATCAATCGCCAACTCTCAGCTCCTTTGGGATATAGACTGTAGAGTTCCGCCGATACATTGCGGTACGGATCGTGGCAATAGAATCCATTGTTGTCATCATACTTCTCCACGAAGATGAAGTGCATGGCCTCACCTGGTTGTACCTCAGCAAAAGCGCAGTGGTTGAGTTGTCCTTTTAACCACTGTGATGCCTCATACTCATTAGTAGTACTTTTCTCCACATGGAGATTGAGTTTGCTTTCCATCGCAGACCATTTGGTGAGGCAGCCAGTAAATCCATTGGTGCCCAAGGCTTGATTGACTGTGTGTGGAGTGGCATTGGGATCTATGCCTAATTTAACCATTGCGGATGCGCAATCACATATCCAACATCCAGTCTGGCATAGTGTTTGAGTGCAGGCATATCCTGCCAATTTCTCATTCTTCCATCGTGGATCGCATTGCCAGAATAGTAAATTGGATATTATTCCAGGGTTCAGTGTATGCTCCACATACTCAGTTCCAGGATAGTGTTCTGCGAAGAAGTCTCGGAGTGAATTAGCCCACATATAGGCATCTACTGCAATCACCATTTTGTTGTTTAGCGCCCCTAGTCCGGCATCATCTGCTGATGGCCCAATGGTATAGTTAGGGTAGATGTCTAACAGCCGGTGTTTGTCTGCCTGTACCATCCCCGGCGGCGTCAGCACATACGTTCTCTTATACTGTTCTCGCGGCTCACCCTTGCACTTTTCGACATCCCCAACTCTCACCAACTCCATCTCGCCTATGTATCCATCTGCGTTACGGAATTGCCACTCTGTGATCGATCTCACATAGACTGTTACAAGTTGTGCTTCCTCCACGACAAATTCTAGCAATGGCAACTCATGGAAGACATTGTAGATGTATGCTCCTACACCCCACTTCACATGATCACTGTGCGGACTGATGAATTCACCCATCGTAACCCCAAGCGAGAATAGCATATTGAACTTGGCGTCGTTCCAAGGGACGCCGTTACGCTTCCCTATCGTGCCTTCTAATTCGAAGTATGGCCCTCTACCTATGCCTGATGTGCATAATCCATCATTATTACAATACTCATACTCCTCACTAACAGGGATATTGTGGTTACTCCATCCATGTACCCACGCTCTGTACTGATATGTTCCTGCCTCAAGCCATAGAGTCTGCGCTAGTCCGGCGTCGTGCGGCTGTCCTGCGACGAAATACTTGACCGAGGTATGGCCGTTGAATAGACGCTCCTTGGTCTCGCCTATTCCCATCTCTACCGTGACATACTTTCCATCATCACAAGTGAAACAGAGGAACCCAGTTGGAACGTGGAGATTCATAGAACGGAATGGGATTAGTTCTAGGTTGCGTACAATGCGTACATCTTCTTCACCAGCGGATGGGAAGTGATAGGGTGCTTGGAAATTGTAATTTTTTAATAGATTTGTCATATACCCTCACTTTGCATCATTCTTACACTATCATACCATTACATGCCTGTTTTGTCAATAAATACATTACGACGTGAACATCTTGTCTACTTGGTAATGGATATGCCAGTCTAACACAATGATATTGCCCGTCACGTCAGGGTCCGTGGCATCAATTCTGCGTAACTCCAGTGTCAGCAGATCGAATGATGTTGCTCCTTCTCCATCCAAATCAATTGCAAATTCTAATTTGTACATATCATATTGATCAGATCGACCCACAAGTACAATCTGCTCTACGTCAACTGGATGTGATGTGACAGGCACAACTTCACCAACTTCAGCATATTCCCAATTTACCTGGAACTTGAAATAGTCACCCACATCCTCTGCTTGTGACAAGCAACAAAAAACATCAACAATAGCATCAGATGCCTCATCCCAGCGACCAGGAATAATCTCCTTGAAATGTAAGTGTTGATAGTCAGCGGCATAGATTGGCATCGTGTAGCCAAAGAAGGAGCCAACCTCTACTTGTACAGGAACGCCCTCCTTCTTGATCTCATCAATGTTGATTTCGGGTCGTAATGTCAGATGCCGCTTCGCTGTTCCTAGCAATGTCACTACGCCAGTAGTGGAAATATCTGCATAGTTGCCACCCGCATAGTCACCAACAGCAGTCCCTACAGCAGATTCTATAACTATTCTCTGATCGCTTGTTACCTTATGCGTCATTATATCCACACCATATTTAGACTTACATTAAATGTTGCAGCGCCAGCAGTTCTCTGCAAAGTAACAGTTCCATTGGCAGCTACTGCAAGGGTTAGTACATCTACTCCGTCATCATATAAATCCACGCTTCCAGTTGGCACTACTGTGGCTGTACCACCAGACACTCCCCCCGCACTCTCGCTTACAGCGTAGATGACTGTCAGTATTGCAACCACGTCACCAATTGAATCAGGAATAACTGTAATGGCCGTATTTGTAATTGTGTATAAGTTCAGCCCTGTATGACTACGGAAGTAAATCTGCCCGGAAGTTTTGTAATTAGTCACGCTGTAGATTGACAGGATACCACCATTTCTGTATAGGTCGTAGTAGGTACCAGCAGTGCTTGTGTCAATTGTGCAGTGCCATAAGTCTGCCCGACCAGCAGAAACGCGAATTCCATAACACGTTCCGTTGCCACTAGACACAGCGCTAAACTGGACATTCCTTGCTTTGCACAAAGAATCTGCGTCATCTACATAGAGGCCATATACAGCCCCTGCACCAGTTGACTGCGCACTAAACACACAGTCATGCAGATATACTGTGATGTTATCCCACAAACGAATTCCGCACGCTAGACCCGCAGACGCGCTAATGGCAAAGAACTGGCAATCACTCATACGCAAATCAGCACAAGTACTCGCCGACACACCATATGCAAGTGAAGCAGCAGCGCCGCCAGTAACTACCCAGTAGGCATTTGAGAGTCTGAGTGATCCACCAAATGTACCAGACAAGCCTATTCCATAACCCCCTCCTTGTATACTTGTTATGTCTGCTCTCGATATTTCTAGTGTTACATCCGCGCTTCCTCCAGCACTACCAAGGAATCCATGTGCAGTCTGCTCTGTCAAAACATGCATCAGATCAGTTTTTACAAATAGCGACCCCGTGGCAGCATTAACCCACACGCCGCGTGCACCTGCAATAACATCATTGTGCGTATTGACTACATTGATTTCCTCACAGATAACAATGCAGTCAGCAGTTAATGCGGCTGCTGCATATACTCCTGCAATATTAGCATCAACATTGCGCGTTACGTTGATTTCCTTAACCTTGAGATAGCCATTATCTGCACACGTAACTGCAACATTGGCCGACGTAGAGTTGATGATAACTGTGCCGGATATCAATTCTCCTACCCATACGCCAGCCTTGAGTGTAATGGATTCGTCATAGGTACCAGGTGGGATTACTACAGCTTGGCCCGCTGCTGCCGCTGCAATTGCTGCTACAATTGACGCATACTCTGTCACAGTTCCAGCAGCGTCTATCACTGCGGGTAAATCAGGCTCAAAATCTAGGGCGGCACCAGCCAATGCCAACCATTCACCTGCAACGCCACCGCCACCACCACCTGCGCCATCACCAACACTGCACCACCTTGTATTAGTGCTGTCGTAGATGAGCATGATATGATCTTCTGCATCGGTGAGGCTTATATCAGCAAGCCCAATCAACCAAATATTGCCAGTGTTGTGTTTGACTACAATTGTACGTGCATCATCTTCAGGGTGGATGATGAGTATATCACCCTCATTCCCACCATTGATTGTAACTAGATCATCTGTCGCAGCACCACCATCGGTATCAATTCTGTGGTAAGTCTGAGTCCGCGTAATTGCACCAGCACCATCAAGGGTTAGTTCAGTATCATCGTATACTCTCAACTCTTGAATATCAGCAGTGTTGTCTACTTGTAAGCCATCTGTTCCTGCAATGTATACCGTTCCTGTATCAGCGGTTATTGTCCGCCCTGCGCCAGCACCACCTTCATCATAGGCATCGTCAAGAGTATTTCCTGCCACAAATCCCGCAGCACCACCAGCGCCCAATACTTCATATAGTTCACCATTGCGGTAATGCAGTACAGTTACGAACATACCAATAGTTACCGTTATGCTGCCACGATATAGAACGGGCACATGCTCATTGCCACCCAGAGACACCGTGATATAGCGTGGTAGAGCAGGAGCATCTCCATCTGGATTATCGTCAATTACCTCACAGCCAGGGATAATCTCATCTATGCCTAACTGAGCCGGTAACTGGTCAAGTAGAGTCTGCGTCAGATTGTCTATCGATTGTTTAGTTTCAAGATTGGGCTTAAACGTTCCCATGCTTACAAGTTCTCCGCTTCGAGAATAAACTCCGTCGTGCCGCCAAACCCTTCACCTGGAATCACGTTGATCTCGTGTATCCAGAATTTCTCACGTGCCCAGTTGAGATGGACGCCATTTGCACTCGTGCCTGTATAGGTGATCTCTACCCTATCTAGTATCTCGAACAACAGCCCGCTCAACCCTGGTGCAGTCCAACGCACAGTGTATGGACGATTCTCGAATAGGTAATATTTCTCTGCCCATTCGTCAAGAGTAGGCTGGTCGTTGCAGCGAATGTAGGTGATGTCAGCTATGTTACCGTAGACGTGTGTGGGCACGACAGGGTAATTGGAGTGAATAGTGCTGCCATCGTCTTGCACAGCGTGGAGGCGAACTTGCCGGATTGTATTCTCGTCTCTCACATCCACGACTGGCGGACCTACGACGAAATCCTTATCGAATGTCATCACGACGGGCGGGATTACATCCCTATACATTGGATGCTTGGTGTAGTAAAGGTTGTCGTTCTTATCGAAGTAGATCACGAAGAATTCATTCTTGGCTATTTCTTGTAAGCGTGACCAGAGATTCGTAGTCTCACGCACGATGTAGCGATTGACTCTCATCGTGCCGTTGGGATCTGTCACGGCGTCAAATGGCATCGTCTCAACATTATCGATATTTATCCATCCACTTGGGTTTTCTGTAGGATGATACACCAAGTTTGTGTGAGCAACCCAGGCGGGAGAAACTTGATCATCAGGAGGAGGAGCAGGCGGTGGCCCTAGTTCATCGTAGAATCCCAATATATGGCGTACAATTCGCCCCATAGTCATTCTCTCATCAAGGAGGACGGTTGGTGTCACACTATCCCATTGATGGTAGTGTTCACGTGGTGTAGCATCAGTATCAGCCAGTCCTAATCCCTGTAGCCACCCTTTACGTAGGAATCCGTCGCTCGTCTCAGCAATGTATTCAGTCAACGCGGATGCTGAATCAAATTGGAATCGCGTGGGCTGCACATAGCCCTCAAACGCAGTACGGAGTGTGCCTGCTGTGCTACCAAACATACTTCGCCAAGGAATAGTAATCTTCTGGTGGACAGCAAGTATGTCGGTATCGTTGAATGATACCAGTTTAGCCGACCATCCACCACGAGACAGGGATGCGTTTATTTGAGTGATTTGTATACTGCTGCTTATGTTAGTCGCCATACGTCCTCTACTTAGTAACCTGCAATGCTGTGACTATCGCATTGGCTGTAAACCCAGCCGATCTCTCTGCCCAATTCACGCCAGTATTGGGGCTATATTGGATGTGGTTTGCACCATTATCCACTCTGCCAATCCATATATTCTCAGGCTCAAATGGATCCCTTGCCCCGCAATCACAATCGAACACAGTGTCACTTTGTTTTGCCCAAGTAACACCGAAGTCTTTGGTACTCCAACAATCATTGGCAAAGTTGAGCACTATTGCAACATCTCTTGAATCCCAGGCTGACGGAAGTAATGGACGCACTACTTCAGCAGCATTCCAGCCTGCATCAGTGCGATCATCGTTTGTCGCACCCCAGTCATCTGATACTAATACCTTTGCCGCAGCCCCGAAGTCACCAAACATCCAGAGCACGTTAGAGTAGAATGGATCTGCTACCACGCCGCCCCACGTACCAGTTCCGGGAACGTGAATGTTGATGAGGCCAGCTAATTCATAACCAATACGAAGTATAGCAGGATTATTGCCACTATCAATCAGAGCAACATATATATACTGTCCGTCTGCACTCATATCAGTTAGATATGTTCTACCAACCGTGGCGGGTGTCCCAGCACCAGGGCCAATCATAGCTATGTAAAGAACTGGATTACCAGCACCGTCTTGAGTGAAAGTGCCTCCAGCCCAAAGATTGCCGTCTTCGTCAAACTCCAGACTATATACTCCACTATTGAATCCACTACCTACGGGTACCCATACATCATTTACCCTATCCCAACGTGCAATATGATTAAGTACTGTGCCGCCCGCTGTAGCGTGGAATTGCCCACCTATGTATACATCGCCTGATTCGGACACAACGACTGCATCTACCCTATTATCCAGCTGTTCTAGGCCAACACTAGGCGAACTCCAAGAATTAGTGACTTCATCAAATACTGCAAAGCGGTATGCAGTGATGACGCCTCCACCAGTTCCGGCTGCCGTGAAATTCCCGCCTACATATATCTCCAAGTTGTCTTCGCTTGATGCAATTGAATTAACCCAAGAACTTACACCACCGACTAGCTCACTCCAATCTGTACCATTCCACTTAGCAATACGTGCTGCGGGAACCCCGCCTATAGTCGTGAAGTTCCCACCACAATAGAGTAGTGATCCAGCGGTATGAAGTGCATAGGGGTGCCCATTAGTTACAGCAATAATCTCCCACGCCCAATTGCGCCAGCGCGAGACTGCTTCAAGATTATTCTCTCTTGCGACATGCATATATGGACTATACATCTCAAGTGCAGTAGGATTACCAGCCCCTCCAAGTGCTCTGGATTCCCAGAATGTACCATTCCAACGAGCGCACTTGTCACACGCAAACCCATCCACGTTGGAGAATGCACCACCCCACCATATGCCACCAGTGTTATCCCTGGCAATAGTCGTAACATTGCTATCTACGCCCTCCCCAACAGGATCCCATATTCCATTATGCCAATAACCTGCACACTGGAGACCGGGATATGTTACGGTAGGAAAAGTGGCACCACCACCTGCATACATATTATCAACTGTAGCATCCCAATACATAGCGGCTATATAGCCATCCAATGCCCCACCAGCAGGTTGCGTTATCCCTATTGGCCCCACGGCTACATATGTCCACGTCTCTCCTGCATCTACCGTCCTGTACAGCCAACTCACATCAGCAGCAGACGTTGCCAGTACATACAATTCCAATGGATCATACTTCGAGCACGCTATGGATACAGGTATAGGCTCGACTGCATACACACCTGGCAATGGTAATGCCTTCCGTGCCCACACCGATCCCGCAGTAGATGTATACACTCCATTTTCTGTCGCTGCCCATACCTCTACGCTTAGCGTCCCAATGGTAAACCAGTTCGCCTTGATGTCGTGGATCTTCACCCCACTCAGTACGCCGTATGCCACGTCACCCCACGCCAATCCGCCTGTCTCTGTCTTCCAAGGCCCGCTATCTCCGCACCCTGCGAATAGATCAATCTCTGCCACAGTACAGTCAATGACTTCCACTTGAACTTGGGATATGCCAGTTGCCCCTAGTGTATCTGTCACAGTAAGAGTAACAGTGTAAGTTATTGGCAGCGCGTAACCACCACCAGGATGTGCAACCCACCCCGGCGGATCAGGGAATATAACACCACCCGATGTATTTCCATCACCCCAGTCTATATCCCATGCCTCAATGGTAGAACTAGGTGACCATGAGTTGCTATAGTCCGCCGTGATAGCATCTCCTACGCACACCCTACCTGCTGATAGGAACAACATTGCTACAGGATCTTTTGCTACCCCTACCGATGTACCTGATACACAGCAGTAGAATTGAGGATGCACCTGCACACCCTTATATATGGATAAACGCCCACCCTGGACGTTTTCCTTTAATGCATTCTCTAATACAGGCCCAAATGGTGCAGTCATAACTCAGCACTCTCCGTGTTGATGAGGAATACCGCGACGATTTCCTGCGCAACACCTTGCCTATGGCGGAAGTAAACTGTCTGACAAATAGCATCAGTGTAGCGCTGGTAGCCGTCAAGTTCATCAGGCGGGGGGCAGGTGATGGACGTAAGTTTGGTGCCTTTGTAAGTGAACCAATCCAGGTTGCATTGATTGCCTACCTGTTGCTGGAGCTGCATTTTCTTGTAAGGACTGATGACTGGGAGAGCATTCAAGTCATTCCCTTGCACCACGTCACTCCACGCCTGTTCGTCAGGTGGCGAGATAGACACTCCATTGATCTTATACAGTACGCCTTTAGGCATTAGTTACCTCTCGATCCTCTGATTGACGAGAACGATAGTGCCATTTGGTCTACTATACCTTGAGCAATGGCGTTCCCCATTGCGCCTTCATCTATTCCACTCATTGCGCCTGTACCGTGAATGGGGATTGGACCACCGCGCCAGGACATAGAGACGTTGCCACCTACTCCAATGGGGGATAGAGGTTGTACTATGACTCTCTCCGGCCCGCGTTCGCCTACGCCGATATTGGTAGGGGAGCTGATGATGGTGTCTGTGCCGTGAGCGTAGAGATCGCGCCTCCCTCCTATTGGAGATGTTGGAAGAACAGGACGTACTCCACCTCTGCCACCTATTGCCTGTGCTCTATTACCCAAGACTGTAATGGCATTGATGGCTGTGTTGATGGCATTAGTAAAGACTTGGACATAAGTTGCTTGCCGTTCCCACTCTGTTTTCATCAGCGAGTCAAACGTTCCCCCTACATCAAAGTATTGCTTGGCTATTCCAAGCGCAGCATCGTAACCAATCCCTAGTTCGCGTCCCATATCAATGAGGAAATCAGCCAACGCCTTCTCGCGTTCAAGTTGTCCTTCTTCCTGAGCCTTCAATTCTTCTTGCTGTGCTTCCATTGCTGCTGCAAGTGCTGTTGCATATTCATCCGCAGCCTGCGCTTCTTTCTCTTGCGCTGCAGCTTGTGCCTCGGCAATCTCTTCCCTGCGTCCATTCTCAATTTCGGCTAGTTGATCACGTAAGCCTAGTTGTAATGCCGCAACCTGATCGCGCATCGCCTCAGACTGAATCTTGGCTTGCAGCCTAAACATTGCCTCGGCTTGCTGTTGCTGTAGTGCAAAGTTTTCTTCAGCGGCTTGCTTCTCTAATTGATAGCGTGCATCCAGGTCTTCAATTGCCAGTACATCGCCTTCCGCCACCAGCATCCCACGTGAATACTGGTACATCCGTTCGTTCTGGAGTAGGCTTAAATTGTGCCGCCGTTGTGCAAACTCCATCTCAAGTGCGTGGCGTTCTGCGTCGTTCTGCTGTGCCTTTTGACCATCACGTTGGAGAGACTTGAGTTTGTCTTGATAGTTTTCGTAAGTCTTAGCACGAGAAGCAAGTGCTTTTTTATTGATGGACGAGACTTGCTTTTGTAGATCAATCTCGATCTGCATAAGTGATGCTGCATATTGCCCACGCGCTACAGCAGAGGCATCCTTAAATGCTTGCTCAATCTGGCGTATGGCTGTAGCCTGTGCAGCAGCAGCCTCGTTAAAAGTACGCATCTGGGAAACAAGGGATAAAACTTGGGAAGAGTAATCCTTGGCTCCCTCACCAGCGATAGCCATCAATTCTGCGGATTTAATTAGAGAACTTTTTGCTGCGTCATAGCCAGCAGTTAATGCTCCGTAGACATCAATCTTCTCGCCTTTGCGCAATTGGTCGATAAATGCCCCAAAGGTGCCCCCAATCATCTGTAAATTGGCACCCCAAAGTGCCTGTAATTGAGTTAGTGTTACCAGTCTCTTTGCAAGCGCATCCATCACGAGGGGCAGTTGCATCGTGGTAGTTATTACTTGTGTCGCAACACGACGATAATCATTCATCGCGTCTGTAAGTGCTTTATATTCTTGAGTTTCTTCGTAGAGTTCTTTGACAGTATCAATGATTGCTGTACGAATCTTGCGGTATAAATAGTACATGGACGCTGTACCAGCCGCCCAGAGTATGCCCTTTTTGATTAAAGCACCGAGGGAATCTGCTTCCTTTGCTTGTGCCTTGGCAGCATCCTCAGCAGCTTTGACCTGTGCCTTGGCAGCATCCTCGGCGGCCTTGGCTACATCTCTCTCTATCTTCTCAATAGCTTGATATTCTCTCTTAAGCTCATTGAGTTGATGCTTGGTCTGCGCCCACGTAGTAAGCTGCTCATTAAACTGCAAGTCGCTCAGTGCCGTTTCTTTGCGGGCCTCAGCCATTCGTATGGTGAGTTTACTAAGTTCTCTGTTTACGGCCTCAATGGATGTATATTTCTTACGGAGAGTCGCCATATATGCGCGGCCTGCTGCATCGAGTTCTTCCTCACTCTTGGACACACTCTTGCCGCGTGCCCTTTCTGCTTTCTCAACAGCTTTAAGTTCATCCCTTAAGGTATTCAGGACTTTAATTTCTGTAGTGATTTGATTCCGTAATTCTACCGTTGCATCCTTGGACACAACCATTGCATTCTTAAGGTACTTAAGGCGGTTCTCAACGGCAATAAGAGACGGATTGGCCTTACGTGCCTTATCCATAAGTTCCTGGAATTTCTTTGTAAGATCATCCAGACCCTTGCCGGTCTTCTCAGTGCCTTGTTGTGAGACAACTATTTGTATGTCTTTCTTTTCAGTCGCCATTGTACCTCAGCTATTTCTCGGCTTCCATTCTCGCATCTTCTGCCACTACCGCATCAATGTGCATCGATGCCTGATATTCAGCATACATATATTTCCGTGCCCATCTTGGTTCTTCTACCCACTCAGATAGTGTAAGCCCCCAAGCTCTTGCCGCCTTCGTCTCTGACAACAGCGCCCCGTAAGTCACACTACTCCCTCTTACTCTATGAAGCGGTTTTCCATCTGACCTAATTCGGAAATGAGTTTACTGCTTCGTCTACCTCGGTAGACGATAGCAGTGTGCCCCCATAGATGACATCAAATACGGCATTCAAGTCCGCTGCGTTGACAAGTAATTCATACTTGATGTACGCTATACGCCTTGGATCGAGCGCAGGTGTGAACATATTGAGGTCTTGGACGATGGGTGGCATAACCCAGTCTTTGGGTGGAGTACTTACAAATTTCTTACTGTCTGGTAGTTTCCACCGAGTGACGCCAGCATACCAATGGAAAGTACGTGCGAATTGGTCATTCTTGTCTTCGTAGTCGGCAAGTTCAACTTTATACGCCAGCCACTCAGGAGCATCGTCGCTTTCATCGTAGTCAATCTTCTCAGCACTGCCGGGCATAATACTCTTCTGCGGCGCTTCTGGCTCAACAATCTTCAGCCTGTGTGCTACATCAATTGCCAGATAGACAGATACAGTCTGGCAATCTACCTCAGTACCATTACTAAGCGTAACTATCTTTTGCATATCTCTCCTTCGTTGGGAATGACCCAACACAATCATACTAGATTATTAAATTGTCTTGCAACTTACTATGCAACTGGTACAGCATTTGCAACAAACGTTGTGCCAGCGTGCGCCTCACCCACAACCACGATGTGATTCTGATCGCAGATGTGGATGTCGTTTAAGCCACTATTCCAGGTAGCGGTTTGCCCAGCGGGTGCTTGCCACGTTGCGCCACCATCATTGGACCGATACACTTTCCCTACAGGTGCAGCGGTGTTGTAGACCAGCACACCGAAGTAGCGGGTGCCTTCGTCAAACTCAAGGGCTCGGACGATCCCAGCGCCAAACGCACGCCGTACTGCCCAGTTATCGCCACCATCTACACTAACATAGAGAGTACCATTAGCCGCACCTACAAACACGTGGCCTTTGTAGTTGACACCAACACAGTGCAGGTTTGTAAGAGCAATTGGGCCAACGCCAGCAACCCACGTGCTACCATCAAGTGTGTACAGGAATGCGTTGTTATCACCGACTGCATATCCAACCCTATCGCTGTACATTATGAGATCGTTGAGGTCTTCCGTAGTGGCAACAGCAGCGGATTCAGTCGTCCAAGTATCACAAAGGTCGATAGACTTGTAGATATATCCACCACTTGCAGCCGCCCACGCAACACCACTATACTTGCGAAGTTTCTGGATTGTCTGTCCGTTGACTGCACCAACGTATATGTCTACACATTCCGTAGCGAATCTGTCCTCAGTGTATGCTACTTCAGCATATTCATCAACAGCGGTTGAGATTCGCGGGACGACAATGCGCTCGCCATCCGTTAGCTCGAAGAAGATTGGCTTTCCAGTATCGCCACCGTCGTAGAGGAATGGATCAAAGGCTGGCTGTGCCCATGTGCTGCCATCAGTCGTTATCTTTACTTCGGAGTTGTACTGCGTTCCATCCAACCCCATGATACCGACTTCGCACAAGTCACGAGGTGCCCCACCGCAATCACTACCACACGACAATGGCAGGAATACTACACCATTTGCCGCAGCAGTATTAGTCACAGCTGTACGGGCGAATCGAAGGTTGTACACCAATCGTCTATCAGTGTAAACGAGAGGTGCATTAGTCATTACTTGTTCATCATTTGCTGGTTCTGCAGCCACGGGTGATTCAAGCACACTGTCACTGAGACGCATATCAAATAGTACACTTGCGACCATAAAGACAGTAGGGTTAGTTCGATTTCCTTCACAGACGTGGGTAATTAGCCCATTGAATGGGCAGTCCTGCTCCAGAAGGAAGTTGTACACGTTACTGTATGGTCTCCGCAGTGTAGTTGATCCTAGTGCGGGCTCGCCTTGAATCATGCCTGCCACTTTCCATTTCCCAGAATGTTCAGGATCAGGACAGTATTTGGCAGTAAAGTCACCCCGTGGCAGGGGAACATCCTCAACCCCAGTGCATGTTAAAATTGAAAAGGGTTGCGTGACGTCCGTTTGAGTAAAGAAATTGCCCTGCCCTTTCTTTATAAAAGATTCACTCATTGTCAGTCCTCCGTATAACTTGATTTGTCGATTGTTATCCCTCCTTGGCTAACTAGGTTATAACCGCCTTCCCCGTTGCTCGTTTCTGCACGCGCCTCCATGCCTCAACTTCCCCAGCCCTGGTTCCGAATGGACACTGTAGGACAGCAGATGAGTTTTGGAATGTATTATTCTCTGTCATCTCTGCCAAGTCAGTTGTCCATTTATTTGAGACAATTTGCGCCATGTCTGAACACGAACAGATAGGAAAGTCCAACCGCGCCGTAGCCAACATTGCTATAGTCGTTGCCCAAAACCTATCCAGCACAAGGCAGGAAGATGTAGACTCTGTAGCACCAGCCCGATACCACAGTCGAACTCCATCTGGCTCGTATCCTTGTGACCATACGGCTGCATCGTAAAGTCCAGTTGTTGCATTATACGTTGCAGGACTTAATGTTGCAAGTCCTAGGCGTGTACTGTCTAGTCGCATGCAACCATCTTGGGTAAGCCAACTACAGTCACCAGCAGTGTCGTCACAGTAAATATCAGATGCCCAGAGGAATTGTACGGGAATGGTAGGATCATTGTACTCTCGGTAGACAAGAACTTCATCTACGTATGAACCTACAGCATCGGCGTCAATGTCATCAGTGGCAAATCCTTCCTGAAGTTGCGGTTTGAACAACTCCCAAGACGGAGCGTAGATGGTAAGTGTCGTACCGGAGAGAGTTGCGCGAATTGGACGAATCTCCCAGGCAAAGTCTGCACCAGTTGAGTATGGGTCGGTGCGACAGTTAGCAGCGTCCAAGGCATCATATTCCTTGAAGTACATCTTGACTTCACATACATCGAGAGTGGACGCGACGTTCAGTACGGTAAAGACTGCTGTCTCGGTGAATGTGTCACCGTCAAAGTCTCTTGGAATATAGGTAACAGGGTCGTCATCCAGGAGTACAGTTTCCCTACGACCTCCGTAGAGAACTTTGCCGTAGTTAAGTTGCAAACTCTTGTATCGTCCTCGGACATCAAATCCATGACCTGTAAGCGTTCTATCAAATGGGCGTGTATATGGCTTGCGTTCGTCCGCAATCCACACAGGAGCAGGCCAATAACCGAGGTATTCAGTTATAGTACGTTCTGCATCTTGGATGAGACGCGCAACCTGTTCGCGGGATATCTTGCCATCATCTTGCCAACTCCACTGTCTCCACACATCTTTGCAGGCATTGTCTGGCACTAATGCGCTGACGCCGCCTGCAAAGTGAAGAGGGTTTAGTTGAAGGAATCGTGCATATTCTGATAGACTCAGTAGAGTGAATGGTGTCGCTCTCGACATACTTTACCTCACTTACGTAAAATCACTCGTCAGTTTCTCAATCTCTTTCTCTGCCCATCTTTCTATTGTAACCCGTGGCGTAGGAGACGCAAGTTCTTGCCTGTAGATGGAACGGATTTCATCTGGAGTCCAGTCTCTGCTCATGATCTTGGATACTGTAAGTTCAGCCATATCTACGAGTTCGGCAGGAGATGCAGTTTGATAGTCGTGGCCCACAGCATCGAAATCGGGTATTGGAATGTCAGGCACTACTACTTCAATCATATCAGGCTTGGGTGCAGTAACAGGAATAGGAGTGGGCACAGGTGTAGGCTCTGGCACTATTTGCTCCACTATCTTTGCTTCTACTGGTGCCGGACTTGCTACGAGTGTCTTATCACTACCTGCCTGAGTAGGCACATTCTGAATCTGTCTAAAGTACGGGAATCTCAATAACTGAGGAGCATCGTCTGGATGAATACGACTATAACGGTGGTAGTTATTCGCGGCGAATGTATATTTCCGTCCAGTCTTTCCATTGAATCTCATATCCGATGTTGCAATTCCAATATACTCCAATAGCGGCCATTGTCCAGTTGTCACGTCACTTTCCTCCTTAATTGTATAATTTGTTGGTTTGGGTAAATCAACTCGTTTCTTTCCGCATCCTTTGCACATTTCGTGTAGTTTCTCCTCTGAGTAGATTTTCTTCAGTCTGGCACTCTCTGACCGAATGTTATCCTCATTGCGACGGGTGCCAGTGTCGTGCCGGTAGGTAAATAGCAATCGCGGTAGGCGGATTCCGCAGTAGCCAGCATTGGCAAGTCTGAGATGGTAATCCCAATCTTCGCGGCCTGCCGTTTCATCGTAGCCACCTACTGCCTTCCAGTGTGATTTTAGATATAGGCAGGTAACAGGCGCGACTCCTTTGCGCCACAGTGTATGAACGTCCCAGTCTTCCGTGTGGTACTCTTCCATTATACCACCAATCTTCCATAGATACATGTCAGTGTATATCCAGAGAGAGGGATGGAGAACGTGGGCGGCCATGAGTTCTGCTAGGGCCGTGGATTGAAGGAAGTCATCTGCGTCCAGGCAGAGGAAGATGGACGCACGGGCGACTTCGATTCCGCGATTACGTGCATAGCCAGGGCCACGTTTGCCAGGGGTGTTGATTAGACGGACGTAGGGATAGCCAGTGAGGGATAGAGGAGAGCCAGTGTCATTAATAACTATAGCCTCCCAGTTGTGGTAGGTCTGCGCTTCGAGACTATCCAAGGCGTCTACCAGTAGATGTTCGTGGCTAGGCCCGACAGGGATAATGACGCTGATTGCGGGTTGATCATATTGGCGAACTGCATGAGAAGGCTTGGAGTTGGCTGGAGTAGCAAGAGAGGCGAATGGGTGTTTAGTGGAGTCGTATGCCCAAGGATGCCATGCAAGCCAATTGGGTTCAACGTAACGAGATGACGTAGTAGCGCCTGAGCCGTATGCGTAGATGAAGAGTGGATCGTCAGTGACTTTCTTGCCACCGAATCCAATTGAGCCACAGCGTAGCCAGAATTCGGCATCCTCTGCACCGGCTCCTGCTGGACAGTATCGTGAACGATAGCCACCTAACCGTTCCCACATCTTACGCCTAAACACACAGCAAGTAGGGACTTGATTCTTGCCTAATACTTGTTGGTCGTAGTTGTAATCCTTTCCAGGCCATTGCGACTTGGGCGCACGACGCGCTCCTGGGGACACGATTAGAATAGATGAGTAAGCCATGCCCAGAAGGGGATCGGCTTCCAATGCAGGGACGAGAGTGGATAGGAATGAATGCTGGATTTCATCGTCTGCATCTAGGCAAGTAACGTATTTGGTAGCGACTGAGGCGATACCTGTGTTACGACTAGCTGCCACTCCCGCATTCGTCTGCCGAATGTAGCTGATGCGCGAGTCCTGTGCAGCGAGTTCAGCGACCACCTTTGCCGTTGCGTCATTGTCAGTGGAGCCATCGTCTACTACTACGATATGCTGAAGTAGTGGGTAGTCTTGCTGCATAGCGGACGTAATAGCGCCACCTACCTTATCGGCATAATTAAAGGTAGGAATGATAATCGAGCAAGTGGCAGGCTCTATGATAGTTGATTTGTGATAAATACCTGCCACTTGCTCTGCTACGGACTCCCACGTAAAGGCACATGCACGCTCTCTGGCGTTCTGGCCTAATATCTTGCGATGCTCAAGGCAGAAATGGAGACCGAGGTTAAGGTCTTCCATGTTACCAGGTTGCGCAAGGTAGCCGTGGACGCCGTGCTCGATTAAGTCCAGGATTGCACCCTCTGCAAAGCCAAGAATAGGTTTGCCGGATGCCATTGCTTCTAGGATACCAATACCACCTGTTTCCTTGATGGTGGATACGTAGACAGAGCAGCCTTGGATGATAGACTTCATTTGAGAGTGAGGAACGACGCCAGTGAGAGCAATGTTATCTAGGGGAGTGTTGGCAAACGTATTGATAAAGTCGATGTCTGGGGAACGTCTGGCTAGTTCATCTGCGCAAGATGGATTGCAGATGTCTACACCTTTGCGGTTCTTGTTGTAGCCAATTACGTACTCATCATCTGGTTTATTATGTTGCCATTCTTTCCAATTGATTCCATGGGGGACGATATGAGGAAAGAATCGCATATCGCGGGTGATGTTCTCAGCTACCCAGGATGAAGGCACGGTGATCTCTTTGGCGTTCTGTAAGGCTAGGATTACATTGGCATTGGTGGCATACTCAGCATTAGAGGCAGCATAATCAGCAGTCCAGTAGCAACCGTGGTTATGAGCCACTTCAGCGTCAGTAATGGAACCAGCATGCGATACGCGAATGTCGTATGACGTAGCTTTGGGATCGACCAACTCTATGCCGAATTGCGGCAGGTAGCGGAAGTAGTTGTGTACAACTTGGCCCACACCAGACGTGGCGGGGATTTGAGTGGCATGGGGAAACATGAGAACTTTCAATTAGAACTCCTATTCTATCTCTTCAAACATATTGGATGACGGTCGTAATCCAGTAACGTGTCTACGTTTTGTAACTCGATCCTCAAGAAAAGTCTGACGCCGATTGATCTCGACACAAACAAGCTCTCTTATCCCTATACTCCCATCTATACCCCAAGTAACGGTAGTGTACAGGTTCCCTACCTCGAACTCAGTTGGTTTCCTTAAGTTCTGCAATCTCTCTCGTAATTGCCTAACAACTATACAGGTTTTATCATAACTCTCTTGCAAGGCATCAATGAAGAATTCACTCTCGCCTTCCAGGTCTTTCAAGAAGTAATCCCCATCGTAGTCTTCATAATACTTGTAACCAACGCGCCATGTGTTATCTAAATAGTCCATCGCAAAGTATCCACCACTATAGCCTATTAGATTGGTTAAGTCACTATTACTCTTGAACCACGTAATGTAATCTTGGAATCTTATTTGATCTGTCACTTATCCTCTCCTATTTATACTTCTCTTGCAAAATAGTATACAGTACAACAATCGGCCACAGTACACCGCTTAATATGACACTCGCCCAATCTCGCCAATCTAGCTTAGACTTTTCAACGATAGTTATCCCAAACATCATTCCTGCTGCAAATAGACCAACTGCTAGGTAGTAGGTCAGGAATGTATACACTAAACTATCCTTATCTCACATTGCATAACCACTGTCACAACAGGCTTATCACCACGCCCCTCCTTTTCCCAATCACTATAATAATTATAGGAAGGCCGGATGAAATATGCACTTTCCTCAACGTCTGCCGCCATCTTGCTTGACATCTTGCCAATTGACTTCTTTAATAGCTTAACAACTCTAATCTCCATAATCAATGTAGTCAACTCAAACATAGTCTCATAATTAGAATACGTATGCTCGCACACGTATAATATACTATTCTTGCCCAATTTGAGCAACCGCTGCGAGTGATTTAGATCACCCACTATTTCTACTTTTGCAGTATTGGTTAGCCCGCCAGCAGACTGCCCTACTGCTTCACAGGCTATACACTTGTCGCCTTGTAACATTGCCCCACAATAGGTGCAATAGTCCTCACACAACCACTCGATGTATTCAATATCAACATTGAATACGCTATACTGGTTTGTGCTCTCATCATATGTGTATATTAACTCTCCACTCATTTTGCTCTCCCTCTGTTTCTCTCCTACTTAATATTCACAATCTGTCCCGTACTGGGCTCAACTCCATATACTCTCAAGTCACTATGATCAATTATCCAATCACTCATATCATCATAATATACACTGCTAGAATACCACGTAAATGTATTATACACTATTGTGGTTACTCCTGCATTGATTAGTTCAATGAGGCAATCCTTGCACGGTATACTGCAATCACAGTAGAGCGTGGTGCCATTCGTGCATATCCCCATCTTAGCGGCGTTGAGGATAGCGTTGCGTTCAGCGTGACCGGCGATACAGAGATGAAGTCCTTCACCTGATTCATAACCTGCCAACTTGCGTGGGCATTCTTGCTCGCCGTTCTCATTCCGTGTATCGCAATGTGGAATTCCAGCGGGAGGGCCATTGTAACCAGTTGAGATGATGGACTTATCCTTGACCAGAACAGCACCTATTTGACGAGATAGACACTTGGAGTGCCGTCCGACTACGTGTGCGATGTTGAGAAAGTAGATGTCCCATTCTGGATTTGGTGTCATATTGGATGATTCCCCTTCTCAGTCCACGGCCTTGGATTCTCATTATCTTTAGGATGCCAGTAATCCTTAAACATCCTCCGCGTCCCTGCGATGTGATGCTTGACATATGGCTCTAACGCAAACTCCTCCAAATCAAACTTCTTCTCCACGGCATCTATCATGTTGTGCAAACAAGGTGCACCGTGGTCTATGAATGGACGCAACTGGCGATACATCGATAGCCGGTAGATGGCAGCATAAGGATGGATGTAAGCATTGAAGTGAGGCGTCTTGGGTGGCTTGGGTTTTGTATGCCAAGAGTAAGGGACACCAGAACGCTTGTCTACCCAACGCAGCCATCCTATTGCATATAGGTTGCCATTCTTGTCCAATTGCTTCATCATAATTTCGATGAATCCACCCTTGAGTATTTCGCAGTCGGAGTCTAAGGTGAAGACGAATGGGGTTGTAATGGATTCAATTGCAAGCGCCATTGCTGGGCCGTGGCCTAGATTGGTAGTATGAAAGACGGCTGAGGTGAGAGGATCAGCCCTGCTGGCGGCTCTGATGTATGCAGTGGAGTCGTCACGGGAGAAGTTGTCTATGATGATGAGAGGGATAGTTGGATAGGCAGCACGGAAGGTCTTATAGCATTCCTTCGTGAGAGTAGGTGTCTTGTAGTTGACTATGATGGCCGTGAGGCGGTCTGCGAGTTCTGGCATAAATTCTCCACTGCTACTATCTGGCGTCCAATGAATTCGGCTAGTTGAGGTACAAGTGCATTGCCTAATCCCCTAAGTCGATCCACCCTTCTGGAAAACCCATCATCACTTCTGTCAATGAAGGGTTTGGGTATGTCGTCCGGCCAGTGTGCCCAAAGTTGTGGTGTAGATAAGTTGTCAGTCGGGAATACGTCAAGTTCTGACCATCTGATGCACCCTTCCAATCCCGCGCTCCGGGTGTAGGCCACAATGATAACTCTCTCTCTTTTATGTGGAGCGCCAAAGGCTGACGCAGGTATACAGTTCCACTCCGCATCATACCCTGCTTCGGCCAAATCAACAAGGACATCTCCCATTCCTCTGTGAAGAAGCCCTGGCACGTTTTCCATAATAGCGTACTTGGGTCGTAGCTCAGTGATGATGCGGGCGAACTCCGGCCAGAGCCAACGCAGATCGGCTTGAGCTTGCCGTTTACCCGCACTCGAAACAGGTTGACAGGGGAACCCGCCGCAGATAACATCGACGGTCTCCAAGTTGTGTCTTCCGCATTCTCTGATGTCACCATATCGCTTTACCTCCGGCCAATGCTTTGCAAGTACGCGAGAGCAGTAATCATCAATCTCAACTTGCCATTTACACTGCATCCCTGCTCTCTCGAAACCTAAATCAAAAGCCACCTACTCCCGCAAACAAGCTGCCGAATGTAAGTGTCATTACACACCACCTCCCTCCATTCTAACTGTCATTATCTCCCTCAGTATACACTATTTCCCCTCGTCTTGCAAGAAATGCCTACCCTTCTTTCTCCAGCAACTCACACATCGTCCCATATACTGGAATCTCCAACGCCTTCGCTAACTTCATCTCTATGTCAGCACCAGGCGATAGACCAGGGATGCGCAGTAGGCAGTCGCACGCAGGTACCCAGGATAGACACCAGTCAAGCCACGTGTGGTAAGAATGCGGATGAACAATATCCCAGGCAAAGTTGAGATGCGGCACGAATGGTGCGAATCCTGCGAGGAGTAGAGTGTCAGCGGCTTCTATTGCAAGACGAACGTTGTAAGTTGTGCTGCCTTGTGAATATGGTGATGAAATGTAGACGCGCTTCATGTATTCCCTCCTTCATATATCCCTTCTAATTCTTCAATAATCGGCTCCCATTCCAATCGTTCCTTCGAGTACTCCTTCACGTTCTCCGTCAATTGCCGCAACGCATCCTCATTCTGCAATAGATACGCCGCTCCTGTATACACATCCTCTTCATTATACCCTACTCTCCAAGATGTGCCAGTTTCTCCATTCCAGTGCACAAGATCATCGTCTCCTTCTACTATCCCTCTCACTGTAGGAGTGCCGCAGCACATCGCCTCTAACGGAGATAAAGAACGTCCTTCGTAATGCGTAGTCTTCAGCATCAGCTTTGCGGATGAGTATAGCCGTCTCATCTGTACAGGCGATGGGCAGAAGACAAACTCATCTACTTCTTTTGTCCAAGGTGGACGAGTAGCGGCGAAGGCCGTGATGGATACTCCGAAGTCTTTCCTCAACCGTTTGGCTACCTTCCACGCTATGCAATCTGTATCCTTGGCTGGATTACGGTTGTCGCCTTCGAGGAGGATCGTGTGCTGTTTGTGTGTATCTGGATAGAATAGTTGTGTATCGACACCGTTGGGAACTACAATGGAAGTGACACCAAACTTGGTCTCAAGTGTATTGCGTAGCCATTCAGCGATAGTGACGAACTGCAATCCGTATGCCTTGGCCTCAGTATAACTCTTCACTGCAGCAGAATAGGCTTTGTTAGTAGATGGATAGAATATGTATTCCATCATTTGCACGAAGTAAAACTTGCGGCTGGCAGGGATGCCAATGACGTGTTTTACAGTCTCGTGCCCTGTTGCAACAGCGACGTCGAAGGATGTCTTAAGGGCATCACCGACTGAAATCAGCGGCACCTTTACATCAATCCACTTTGGACTGCGTTCTGCAAATGGAGTAGCTATGCAAACGGCATGCCCACGAGCAGCTAGGCAATTGGTATGTTCTACCACAACTCTTACTCCACCCGATGGGCCAAGTCCTGGCAGTACGTATACTATCCGCATACTTCGGGTACTGCCCTCACAATCTCCGTATACTCCGTCATCTTGTCGCTTGTGAATGAAGTCATTTGAGTTGTGCGACAGGCAGTAGTTTGAGTTATGCCAATGATGAGTAACGAGCACTTCCGGCACGAAGGTGTATTGCGCGTTTGCATTGATACAGCGTAAATTCCAGTCCCAATCAGTAGCAGGGCCAGCCTCGTTGCAGAATTGCCCTACTCTCCCTACCAGGCTTGCTCTGAATAAACACATAGGGAAATTGATTGCATTGTGTCCGTGCATATCTTTGCGTACCATAGGGACACCATCACCTTGTCGCTTCATTGGAGTCTGGCGCTGCTGGCAATGGATCACGTCGCTTTGGGTGGAATCGCCTACCGCTACCAATCGTGATAGGAATTTGGCATCCCACTCATCATCGTCTTCAAGTACAGCAAAGTAGTCGTGATCGCCGCGCAAGGCAACGCCTTCATTGAGCGCATAGCCTAGTCCTTGCTTGGGCAATATCAGATATGTAATTCTGGAGTCGGCGAACGCAGGATCAAGGAAGACATCAGCATATTCCCTGAGGTGAGTCTTGCCATTTTTGGCTATGACTAATGACCAGTTGGTGAACTCCTGCCGTAGAAGGGAAGCTATTGCTCGTCTGCACATAACAGGACGGTTGAGAGTAGGAATAATGACGAGTACGCGAGGAGATGAGACAGACAATGGTGATAGCGTGATAGGTTTCTCTACAATGGTCTCTTCCACAATAGCCACCCTTACAACGGGCTTGTTTACTACAGCCTTCTTCTTCGCAGTGACTACTGCTTGCCTAATGGAATGTACTGTCTTCAGTTTGTTGGCTTCCTCTTGCGTCACCACATTGATAGCAGGCTTACCCAACTTTACATAATCTTCCCAATGCTCGATAGGAGTCTTATTCTGGAGAGTATCGTCTACCAAATAGATGAACTTATCACCAGGTACTTGGATGCAGTAGTCAAATTTCATCTCTGTCATTCCTTGGATTCGTCCTTATCCAGTTTTCTTCATTATTAGTGATGCAAAGGTGTAGAGATCGTATACATTGGCTTCTCTGTAAGTGTAGTCGCAGTCCCCATTGAATAGAGTGAATCCCTTCTTCTCAGCAATGCCAATCAATCCTTTCAGCGCGTCTTCTGAATATGTCCTAAGATGCCCTCTTAGGAATGTCTTACCACTTGGATGGAAGTCAACGGTTAAGGCTAGTAGTCCACCAGGCGCAACGAATGGCAACATATGATCGAAGAACTTGATGTGGTCACGCACATGTTCCAAGACGCAGATGCAAGTCACGGCGTCGAATGTGCGCTTCTCGGCATACTTGAAGAAGTCTACCTGTATGAAGGGAAGCGGTAAGCCTAGTTGCTTGGATTGCGCTACAGTACGCTGGCCGGTGGCAACTGGGTCTATTTGTAGGACACTTAAGCCTTGTAAGACAGCGGTAGCACCAAACATGGAACCATTCCCACCAACTTCCAAGATGGTGTGAGCGTTGTTCAGTCTGGCAGCATTGAGTACGAGGCCGTATTCCCATGCCTTGTGGATGAAATCCTTGGGAGGAGCTGTAGGACCGAGTAATATTCTAGCCTCTTGAATAAGTTGCGGCTCTACCATTTGATCGTAGTCGGCAAGTTCAAGTGTCTTTGAGTAAGTTCTCATTCTATCTACTCCTCATAATTCCATCTAGGTTTGTTTCAAGGTCAGTCAATATGTTGCCTGGAGTCCATTCGTCGTAGAATTGTTGCAGGGGAGAAGTCCCCATTGCAATAATCTGTGGAAGCGTGTGATTCTCCAGGCAAATCTCCGGCGCTCTCGGCCAAATGTGCCTAAATTGGTTCGCCTTCGTGATGGCTATTGGTCGTCTAACTGCCAATGCGTAGTCTATTGCGCTTGATATTCCAACGTGAGGACTGCCTGAGTCTTGGTAATGGAATACGTTGATGGTGTGTTTGCCTAAGAAGTCTAGCAAGTCGGATTCGGGCATGAAGTCGTGGGTGACACTTAAACTGATATTTCGCTTCGTAATGTGTGATTGATACCGCTCAGCTAGAGTCTCGACACCATGGGCTTTCCCAGGGATATTGATGTTGATAATGGCTTGATCGAAGTCAGCATTTACCCTTGCAATGAGAAGTTCATAATTCTTCTTGCACACACCAAGGCCAAAACTCCCAATGGTAGGAATAGTGGGAGGCTTGAAGGTATTCGTATACTTGGGGATTGGTCTGCCTATCCTACACCATAGGCCACCAGTGCGCCCATAGCGCCAATGACAGCCAGGCTTTAGAGTAGGATCGGCGAAGAAATAGTAGTCGAAGGCTATCATATTAGCCTCATGATGAAGTGAGATGTGGGCTATATGCTTCGTCTCGTCCAAAACAGCACGGGTAAGCCAAGGCATTCTTACGTAATGATAGTTGTAGATGATGATGTCAGGTGCAACCTTATCGCGCAATTGTCTATACTCAGCCAAACCCTCTACCTCTGCATAGACGCTAGGGTATTTGGTGGAGTCCTTGAGTATGTCGTAGACGTGATAACCAAATTGGTATATCGCGCTTCGATATATGGCTGTACCCAGAAATAGTATCATGCAGTGATGTATCTCCCCTTTATTCCATCTGCGCCTTTGCTCCAGACTATTGGCTCTGGCATTGGGAAGAATAGTTCACCGCCATTCTCCATAAACTCTATGAATATGGGTTTCTTGATGAAGAATGTAGCGAAGTGCCAAGGAAGAACTAAGTAGATGTCAGGCGAGAGTGCCAGGCTATCCTGCTGGGAAATGATAGGGATATTTGTGCCGACAGTACGCCGCCCAAACTTGTCAGCGTTTACCTCTGCGGCGTGATCGATAAGGGTGTTGTCCAAATCGAATACTTGGAGTAGAGTGTTACCTTTGGTGGATGCTCCTAGAAGAGCAACGGTCTCGCCTGACACAACAGCATGCTCAATGTATTCCAACACAATATGCTTCAGGTCAGTAATCTTCTGCTGGAATCGCTGTCCCCAATCTGCAAAGATGGTATCATACTCTACACCAATGTAATAGCTAACAGCGGTTGTCCTACTATACGCACCTGGATAGGATATGAATAGTCTAACACTGCCACCGTTTACCTTGTTGTATGCTATGTCGAATACACGCAATCCGTGTTGTTCCATTAGGTCAACGAGAACTTGCAATGAGTAGACTTCTAGATGCTCGTGGCAAATATTGTCGAACGCATTGACTTGTAGCATGGATACCAAGTCTGTCAATTGGAGTACCCACATTCCATCATCGGCTAGATAGTCCTTGACTCCTTCAATGAATGCGTGAGGATCGGGCAAGTCGTAGAAGACGGCGATGGATGTGATAACCTTGACTTGGGAGTCTAGCCGGGCACCGTTGGGAAAGTAGTCAGGATAGTAGATGACACACTCAGGATTTAGGTTTAGCGCAGGATCGAATCCCACAGTAAACAGTCCCTTAGTCTTATACGTCTGAAATAGAGTGCCGTCGTTGCATCCTATATCAATTACTACATCGCCTGGATTCAGCCTAATCCGTCTCTCTATATCAGCAGTGATGTCAGCTAGATCAGCAGTCATCGTTGGATTGGCACCACTGCGATACCAATACGTCCGATACATCTCATCCAATGGCGGATTCTCACTCAGTTGGACGAGATTGCAGTCGTCACACTCTACCAATATAAGTGGGTATCTCTTCCCTGGATTCTCCCCCTCTGCAAGAAACGCAGATGGATATAGATTGCCAAGATCTACCGCAACTGCTGTCCTCCCTCCACAAAGCCTACAAGATGTCATTTTGCCCTCCTGTTATTGCTTTACATAGAAATCATTGACGCGATACCGCTTGATACACTTGTAACCAAATCCCGTGATGTAATTTGATAGGGCAACGTCCTTGAAAATGTTCTCCATAATGATTACCTTGGGATGCCAGCGTGCCATGTCAAATCCCTTGAGAACTTCCATCTCCCATCCTTCAACGTCAAGGCTGAAAACGTCAAGCCTTGGGAATTTCACCAGGTCAAGGCAGAAATCCAATGTCTGCACGTTGACCATCACACTTCGCCCTTGCATCTTGCTAAATGGCTCTGCCCATAGTGTCTCCAGCGTCTTGTCAACGTTGAACGCGCTAAAGGATGCCTCGTGGCCACCAGGCTTGGAATAGAGTGTGAATGGGACGTTGTCCTTCTTCTCCCCTGCCAGTGCATACTCAAGACACAGTGATCTATTCTTGAGCAACGTCTGGAACGCCTGCGGATTAGGTTCGATGCACAGACACGTCCATCCGCGCTGCTCCAATGCAAGTGTGGTGTTCTCCAATATGCCGTCGTATGCACCGGCTTCCAAACAGTAGCCGAGTTGGTTGCCACAGACTTCCACCACAAAGTCCGCAACGACGTCTGCCATTTGCCGTCCTACATCTTCTGGATTAGTCATTTTGGCTCCTCTGTCTAACTATGATTGACTCGTCTTATATGCTGGATCAAATGTGTTCTCTTCATTGGGCGCTGGCCCGTCACCGAGTAAGTGTTTAACCATTGGCAGAATGCGTTCGGGTTGCCACTTCCAATGCGCAGCCCAACAGTTAGGCACGTACTGATTCTTCGGACTAGTCCGTAATTCTGGATTGAAGACGGCTACTATTGGCCTGTCGAGTAATACACCAACGTGCATGAATACGCAATCTGGAGTAACGAGACAGCGTGCCTTTGCTACTGCGGCAGCGGCTTCTCTAATGGTAAGTGGGGGATTGTCAATTCCCTTACACATAGGGGGACCGAGATCGATTTGTCTCACGTGGTAACCGAAGTCTACGAGGTGCTTGGCTAGACGATCCATATGCTCATAGGCACGACCGCCAATGACTGGATATTTGTTGGTTATCACCACGTCACAGCTGGTAGCGGCTTGTAACTCTTCTGGCAGTAGGAATAGCTTGGGGAGACTGGATTTCACTCCTACAAAACGACACATCGCTATTGTCATCCAAGTATCTTTATTCCAAGTGAGAGCATGATTGACACGGATGCTAATGTCAAAATCCACGTCAGGCGGTGGGTGATAATTCCAATGTATGCCTGATATTCGAGGATCATGGAGGATTAGCGCGTCAAATCCTTTGCCAGTCTTGAAGTAGACTTTCACTCCTGGGAACTTCTCCTGTAGGCCAGGGATTGCGGATGTGAGTAAGAGTACGTCACCATGGCCAGCCCCGCGATGAAGTAGGACGTTTTTAGTCTCTGGCATTGGGCTCCAGTCTGCGAGTGATGGCTTGCACCAATTGCCTGCGCTGGCTATTGGCTAGTTGAGTCTTCTGCGTTTCCTCTGGAGACGATTCGCCAGCTGTCATCTTGTCAACGGCGTGCCAGATGCGAATATTGACTACGGTAAGTTCGTCTATGAGCTGGCCTATGGTCTTTATCTCAATACTTAGCATTACCTTAAACTCTCCTGAAGATCATCAGATGATAGTCATTTTGTTTGTGTGATCTCTCACTACGGACTAGTTCAAATGGGCCAAACCAAGGCATGATGATCTCTAACGCCTCTGGATTGATGCAAAGTCCTACTTCTCTGGACGTTGGACTAAGCATGGGCTGGCCTTCTATTACATCAAGGACTGAGAGTGGAACATCGGATAGTTTGGCAAAGCGCCCCTTGATAGTTGAGAACTCTAACACAAGCCAGTCTTGACAAGCGTTGGCCAAGTTATGGAGTGCCCATAGCGGATGCCGGAGATGATGGATTACGTTGTAGCACAGTACGACATCGAATGTGCTGGGTAGCGGCTGTGTGTCAATGTCTAGGCATTGGAATTCTACACAACTCTCCTTGAGCGTGGCAATCTGGCGTGCAGTTTGTATTATACCTGCGTTGACGTCAATTCCAAGTACCCGCGACGCTCCTGCCTCTTCGGCAAGGAATCCCATTGCACCGTAGGCACAGCCAACGTCGAGGACTGACTTACCCTCAATGGACTCAAGTAGTCCAGCTTGGAATGACTCAACGCAATCTCTCGCACCGTGGATTTCTAGTCCGTGACCGAGGGGAACACGTTGATATACCCCTAGCTCTGTCTCTGATAGGAATTGTTCTATTTCAGCCTTAGTAGTCATTGTCCCTCCAATAGAGTTTGATGTAGTCTACAACCCACTGAGGGCCGTTGAGTTTCATCCATGCGGATAAGGATTGTATATCGGTGATTTGGGCAGGGATGGCAGGAAATCTAAATCGCGCAAAGTTTACGAATGATAACTCCGTGCATTCACCTGCCACGATATAGGCGTAGGTCATGTCCAAGGGGATGAATGTCGCTCCATCGCATTCATTGGTGTCTGCAATGGAGTCCGGTAGCTCAGTGTAGCCTAATGCAAGTAATACGGTCGTCCTATGCTGCCCGTTGGTTAGGAATAGCCCATCAGGTACTGGATTGCCAATGGATGTCACTGTAGGATTGGATACGTGATGGTAGTAAATTTTGTGCTGAGTTTCGTCCCACTTTTGATCAATACTCACATAGTAACTGGTGAGTTTTTCTAAGTGAGCGCCGTAGTAGCGTTCAACTCTATACTCCAATTCCGCACCTGCAAGAGGTGGAAGTGCGCCAATTGCTTGATATACTGGATCTGCAATAACTATATGACGGTGGATGGATGTATTGCGTCCGAGTTCCAGTAGGCCGTCCTTGCCTGCTTTGCGCATACTGCCTAATCTCTTGACTTCAGGGAATTGATCCCATACATCGTAGCGCAATGGGAATAAAACTTCGCCTAGCTTGATAGGCATTTACTCGTTCTCCTCCTCAAGATGACGGGCGAATTCACTTGTCTGTATGAGGGACTTCAACTCATCCCAGTTGGCTACGATGTCGCGCAGAGGGCGAGGGGCGACTGCGCGAAGAGGAGATAGCAGAGGATATTGCTCGACTCCTAAGAAGCTGGTGACTCTCTCGGTGGTGGTGAGTGGAAGGCGGTCAGCATTAACCATCTCGCCTCCTACTACGTCGGCATAGGTCAAGCGTAGGACGTGTAGTTTTAGAGAGCGCAATGTCTTGCGCATGTTAGCATGCCATTCAGACTGCCACTGGCACCTCTCTAAAACTGCAAGGGGGCGCAGGGTAACACCAGGAAGTGCAACGGACTGCGTTGAATGAAGAGGATATTCAATCTCGCCCCTGGAAGTCATGTTCATAATCGTCTGACTCACGGCGCAACGCAGAAGGTTCTCCCGCTCCAGGAGGATTACTTTCGCATTAACACTACGCAAGTAATCACAAACATCTGTATTGGTCTGCACGTAGGTTATCCGGCACATGCCTACTTCATAATGGAAGGCGTGTAGGATGCAACCTAGAATGGCGGATGAAAGGACGTGAGAGGGGAGTGATTGACGCCAAGAGTGCGAAGTAAGGAGAGGTTCGCCACGCGGACAGAAGATGTCTGGATGGGTAGACAGGCAGTGGGCTAAGAATGTGCCACCACTGCGAGTGTGGGCAATGAGTATGGCGGGCCTGGATACTTTGATTGTATTCATTTATTTCCTCCAGTGAGGATTATAGCATGGAATGGGATAGAGACAACGGGAGAAATGGCTATTTCACTATCTCCATATCACTCTCCCCAAGTTGATAACTCTTCCCAATGTGCTCAAACGCATTCTCTATCCCATCTCCCAACACTGCAATATCCATACACTTCTTTCTGTCCTTTACCTTATGCGCGAACATCTCTTCTGTCTCGCCCAATGACTTAAACCGTTGGTATTTGCCAAAGCAGTTGAAGCGTACAGTGTGGCGGAGATGAGGACGATTGGAGTAGACATTGAGGTGAGGAGAATCCTTGTCGATGTACATAAAGGGGAATGTGCCAATGGGAGTTTTCTGCTCACGGAGACGGAGATTGAGTTCGTGGCCTGCTATACCGTCATAACGGACTGCGCAGACTTTGGGATTGGCTTGCATGAGTGCAACACCAGTGTCAATGTTGAGGTCGCGGATAGCAACGTAGTCATCTTCAATGAGGAAGACATAGAGGTTGTTCTTGAGGTAGTCCAAAGCAGCATTGGCGTTGATTCCCCAGCCACCACGTTGAGTAATGGTGTGAGTGAAGGAGAGACGCGGGAATGCGCGGGCTATATCATTGACGTAGTTGATAGGGGAGCCATCGTCTGCAATATGCCATAGAACTTCACCAGAGTAGATGAAGTGTTCTTGAAGTGCGGCAATAGTGCGCGTGATTTCAGGCAGGCGAGCGTAGGTGATGATGCAGATAGCGACTTTGAGATTGGCAGAAGACATAGGTGGGGGCTAGTCCTCAGAGTAGCGGAGATGGACGAAATCAATGATAACGGATAGCAATACATCTGCGCACACAGAACAAAGATCTGCCTTCCAAGCCACATAGGAATTATCGCCTTCCATCCATCTGTCGAGTATCAATCCCCACTCATCACGACCTTTAATATCGGCACCACATTTGTCACAGGTTACCTTGCAAGTTGTCTCGCGCATATTGGTCTCCTTTCATATCATTCCATTCTGTACCACATTATATCATGCTCGTCTATACCTGTCAACAAAATGAGGGACACATTTCTGTGCCCCTCAAGTCTAGGTGTCTATTAGTCTACTGTGTCAGTCAATTACCGCCCTTGAGCATTCCACTCACTGTAGTAAGCAGGCTGTGCCCGATGATCCACACCGCCCTTCAGGAAGTACTCACTATCCTGATCCCAACTGCGCAGGTTCTGCAGCGGCGTGTACATAATGTGGTTGATACGGCCAGCAAGCTGAGGAACCTTTAGAAGAATCCGAGGTTCAACTTTGCCGGACATAGTGAAACACCACTTAAGGCGCTCGACAGTCCACATAAATCGTCCATCGTCAGTCCAGATATCGCGTTCGAGTCGCGCCATATTGATGTCTTGCTGTGCGCCACGGTAGTCCTTGTACTGAATGAACGTACCAGCACGGGAACCCATATAGCGAAGAGGCACGAAGTAGAAGTTGCACGCGAACTCACCAGCGGCTAGGTTAGCGTCGTTGGTGGAGTCGTAGGTGAGGATGCCGCTATCAACGACAACCTGGTAGGAGAGTCCGTTGATCATGATAGTCATTGAAGCACGCATCTGATCACGCATCTCAGCAACACGGGACGAATCGATGTTGTTTGTGTTGCCAGCACCAAGTGTGATGTTGCGCGTTGACAACCACGCTACGGGCCAGATTTCCGTCAGCTCGTACCAGGCTTCAGCATTCATCACAAGTGCCCACGTGCAGGGAGCAAGTCCCATGTGAGTTGCGTTGTACTGGAGATACCACGCCATCTGGGACAGGTATTGCACAATCATATACCCGCCACCAGCGTTCAGCGTGTTGATATTGTTGTACGCGAATTCCTTAACGTCGGAATCGAGTGCGCCACAGGCCGTGCCAGTGATGGCGTCAATCTTGCCGGTGGAGATGAGCATATCGAGTCCAGGACATTCAGCGTAGCCATAGTTCGGAGCAACACCGATGTTATTGGCCGGATTCCCCTGCCACCACATCGGGACTAGTTTTTGCTGCAGGAACATACCAACTAGGAGCATCCCTTGCGCAGATGCAACTTGCAGAAGTTGACCACGGTCATAGCCGCGAATGGCTGCCATGTTGTCGTTGGGGAAGCCTAGAATGTCGTTGACCAGTTCAAGGTCAACTTCACCACTATTGACTCGCTCCATAACCTTATCAACGTCGATTGTAGGAGACTCACGGCAAATTCGACCAAAGACTGCGGTTTGAATGCAGGCTTCGTATTCACCACTGAGACACGTCGCACATGGTGTCGTAGGCTCGTCACCAGCGTCTTCCTCAATGCCTGTGATGAATGGGAACAGCGGATTGGTGTCAACACTTGGAAACACGGGTAGAACAGCACTGATACCACGCGGTGTGATACGAGCGGAGATTACTTGATTGTCAAGCCCCGCCATACCGAACATGCCACCAGGGCCGTGGAAATGGCTCGGGTCTCCCGTAGTACCAGGAGCCTTGTAGCCGTATGCTTTATTGCTTTGATTGCCCACGCCTGCCTGCTTAAGGGCAACTGCAAAGGCATTGATCAATTCTTGATTATCCATTATTTCACCTCAGTTCAGTAGTTGTTAGAGTCCATCAGCGAGTGCAGCAAGATGAGCAACTGCTGAGTTGCCAGTATTCGGTAACTTGCTCTTAAACTCAGCCTTTTCAGCATCGGTAAGAACCGTGTCCTTGGACTTGCTGTTCTCAAGCCAAGTGAAAAACCCATACCGTGGCCCTTCATCCTTGGTCGCTTCGGCCTCAATGGCCTTCGTCTCGTTGGCAGTCTCTAGTTTCTCAAGGCGGGATAGCATGGCAGCGATAGTCTCAGAGAGTTCCTTGAGACCAGTCTGCTTTACCAACTCGTCTACAATGGCATTGACGTCAGCGGCAGCGGGTGTAACTTTATCCTGAACTTCAGTTGTAGCACTCTCGGCTACCTCAATTTCCTTCTTGTCAGGATCTTTCTTGTCCGGGACTTTCTTAGGGTCTTTCTTCTCTTCGTCTTCATCTTCCATTTCGTCTGCTTTGGGTTTGGGAGTCTTTGCTTTATCTGTCATTTCTTTGTGCTCCACTTTATCATCAGCGAGTTCACGAGCGGCCTTGGCTGTAGCCTCAACATACTCTACCAGATCAAGCCCGACTTCATCACTGATCTTACGAAGCGCATCACGCCTCTTATCATCCATTTCCTTACCTCCTAAAACTGGGCTGGGATTTAACAGATTGGCGGCGTATCGCAACGGAAGAACCGTCGATTCATCTGTATGTAGCCAATCGTACACTCCATCGTCTCGGTCATCTGCGTTGTAATGATAACCGTGTGAAGCACCCCAGCCTTCGGGCGCTATTACGGGATGACCGTCTGGATATTTGGTGAAGAATGATTTGAATGCGTTGCCGACTGGAGTATTATCGTATTCTCCAACCTGCACTAAAAATCGCTCTTCAATAACATCTTGCCATATTATATTGCCGAATGAGGTTTGCGACAAGTGCCAGAATTGCGCACGGGATTTGATGGATGAGGAGTCCATTCGGTCTACAAAGGAATGGAGAGCCGTAGCACGAAATGCCTCTGGAGGCATATCACGGTCGAAGTAGGAGTTGGTAGGCCAAATGACGAAGTAAGACTTAGAGCCGTCTTTGGATGAGAATGACTTGACTCTATTGAGAGTGAGTTCATCGTCAGTGGAATCTGACAGCCCTATGATATTCTTGAGTGACGATAGGGAATCCTGGAAGAACTTGGCAAGAGCTGATTTGCGGTCAGGCTTTACCTCGTCTACCATTACCGCAGAAACATCCGTATCAACGGTGGCTGTAACCTCTGGCTCTGATTCCTTATTATCCCCCTCCGTGACTCCGGCGAGAGGTGCGTCTTGCGGTTGGGGGATTGCGGCTTGGGAGATTTCCGCTGATTCTTCTTCTTGTTCTTTGGATTCGGACTCAACTTCAGGATGGGTCACCTCCTCAGACTTGAGTTGTTCCAACTCTTCCAATACTTGCTGTTTTACCATGCTGTAGATAGAGTCAATCAATTCTTGATCTTCAATTTCCTTTTTGGCAGTCTTCTTGATGACCGAATTGGCTTGCCGTATGGCAGACGCCTCGCATTTCTTGACATCGCCTTTACACGCAGCTAGGGCAGAGTTTGCTATCGCAGCCCATCGTTTCTGCTTAGCAGGCGTGTCAGCTAGTTTCGTATGTGATTGCGCATCACTTGCTTTCCAAGGCATGTTGTCCTCCGGTTTCTCAACTTCTTTATTCTCAACTTCCTCTACATCTTGGCTAGATTGGTCAGGGTTAATGTCAATAAACTTAATCTCTGGCATAATCATCTGCACCCCTGCGGGAACGTCCACAGTGAGTGGGATGGCGTAAGGCACGAATGATGTGATAGGGTAGAGCAATAGCGACTCGCTATCACCCCACCACTTCTCGCGTTCTTTTGTAGTCACGCGATGTAAATTGAATTGCGCATCGAACTGTGCACAATCTATTGTAACAGGTGATGCGATTGTAACAAGTCCGTAAGCGAGACCGATGCCGGATTCCTTGGAGATGAGAGTGTGGGTGCCGGTGATGGGGACAGGAGTAGACTGGGCGATGCAGGATTTCCTGCCGTCGTAGATGAGACGGGAGTGGGGATGCTTGAGATAGAGACCAGTCATGTTATACTCCTATTTTAATGTGGGGCGGCCAATGCTTGCTGTACTATAAATATACCAAGAGCTACAAGGACAGTCCCTATTGCAGCAATGGCTCCCCACGCACCAGCCTTGACTTTCAGCGCGGCAATCTCTTGGTTGATAGTGCTTATCTTATCCAAAACTCGAAGTTCAACTTGAGAAATCAGTGTAACAAATTGTATATTGCTCTTATCAGTAGCAATACGAATGTCATCAGTGTTTTTTGCTATGCGCGTTATTTCAGATAAGACAAGTTTTTCATACTTATTCCAGCCGTTACCATCTGCGTGTTTTTCTTCTGACATACGATACGAACTCCTGTATTTGGTAGTTAGCAATATTGGTTGAATCTGTGATTTTCAACTGGATTGGTTGAGTTACAGTGCATCAGCCAGTGCATCAGCTGCAACGTCGGCGGCCTGTAGCGCTGCCATCGCCACCTCTATCGCAGTAGTTGATGCTACGATTTTGACATTTGCGTTCTCAACCTGTGCAAATGCCGCTTGTTGTACGGCCACACTCGCCGTCAATATATCAACCGCAATCTGTAAGTCTTGTACTGCACCCATAATTGGATCCTCCTCCGACTCTTCGTCGGGTTCTACATCTGTTGTCGTATACTCACACGCGCCCTGGTCTGGATTGCCACCCCGCTTATCTACCCAGTAGTCAGCCACAACACCTGTATCTGTTGCAGCAGCCCCAATTGCCGGAGAGCCACTGCTGATCTTGTAGCTGTCAGGAGCAGCACTACCCACCCACAACGGATTGCCAGTCATCATGTTGTTGTCAACCGTAACGCCAGGCGCTATCGATATACCACCGAGCGCGATGTTGCTCGTAATGCGGGAGTTGCTATGCGAACCTGCGTTGATCTGGATAGCGTTTCTTTCCTGTTCCCGCATGTCCACACTGTTGAATGCAATGAGACTATTCTTCAGCCCCGACCCGGCTGCGTCAGGCCAGAAATAGATGGCGTGGTTCAATGTATCATGTACGATGTTGTTAATGATAGTCAGCCCCGTGTTCTGTCCGGCAGGTCCTTCATCAGCAATACCAATGCCAGGGGCGCGGTAGCCCGTATTCCAAACATCGCTGCCAGGTATGCCATAGATCAGGTTGCGCTGGACAAGTGCAGTCTGAATCCGATTCAAATATAGACCTACGGCATAGCAATCAGCAATGATGTTGTCCTCAATCGTTAGATTGCTTGCGATGTATGGCCCGATGCCCTCACCCCAAATCTGGTGCACATAGTTGCGTCGGATGATCGCCCCGCTGGTGTTGTTCGCGCAGATACCCCACGACCAGTAGCCACTACCCCGGCCATATTCGCGCTTGTCACTGCACCAGTAGGTCTCGCAGTCCTCAACAATAGCATTCGGCCCGTAGACATAGATTCCACCGTCGTAAGTGTGATGCACGTAGCAATCGCGGACGGTGTTGCCGCTACCACCTACCCCGATGCCGAGCCAGGCGGATTCCTTGACTTCGAATCCCTCGAATAGAATTCCAGTCCCAGACAGAGTGACTAGGTAATTCCAGGAAGTCGGTAGGGTGCGCCTACCGTCGATGATTGGCGTCTCGTCCTGGTAGGCGATAAAGGACACACCGTTTGTCGAGATCGTGAACTTCTCGTGGTATGTCCCGCCCCTGACGTAGACGGTATCGTATGCCGCAATCACACTGGCGGCATAGGTCATGGTTGCCCATGGTTTCCCTATTGTGCCAGCATCTCCGTTGTTTCCTGTTGTTGCTACGTAATACTCAGTCATGTATCCATCTCACAATAAGTTGTCCCAGGCAGCATGCAGCAATAGCGCCGCAGAGAGTCCAGCACACCAAGAAACTATGCGTATGGAACGGGCGTCCGGCGATGTCACTCCAGGCCGGTATCTGCCCAGCCAATAGTAACTGGATAGGGTTGATAAGATGGTCCACGTCCACAAGTATGCTAACCAACCCGCACACCCAGAAAGCATGGAGTGAATAAGCCAATCCGCCCAGGCTCGGAGTACGACGCTCATTCAAGATTGCCCCCTACAAATCGAACACGAACGGATAGCCACCGGCGGATGCTACCACAGCGTCAATCGCGGCGTCCACTGTGACTGCGTTCAGGTTCTCCGCCGTCATGCCGTTGAGCGTCACGTTGTCCCAGCCTGGCCCTGCGTACTTGAGCAAGAGCGTCTTGATCTTGGCGAGAATGCCGGTGCCGGTGATTGCAGTTTGCGTTTCGGCGTATGGCGTGAGGATGGTTTTGTGGCGACCAGGGATAACGAGCTTATCGTCGTCCAGTGCCCACACGTCCCAGGCGATATTGCCGGTGCCGTCTTTGGTTGGTTCTGTAAATGTGATTGAATACTTTGCCATAGTTGCCTCCTGGTTACGGTAGTATGACACCGTCAAATTGGCTTGCGCCCAAGTAGTCTGAGCCGAAGCGCACAGTTGCCGGATCGGCTGTGAACGGCGATGCCCAAGCAATTGAAAGTCGTTCCACACCTTGAATAAGCACCCACACCCTGGCAGGATTCCATTTGATGATGCCGCCCCAAACTGCTGCCGCTGCCCAGGCTGTATTCCAAGTATTGGTGAGAGTTGCGCCGTTTGATGTCACTGAGAGGAATAGGCGGGGCGTGACTTCGCGCCTCACGAGTAGCCGATTGTTCGCGTTGATGTAGAGATCGACAAGATACTCGAATGGCCCAGCCTGCCCCCACTCTCCGACCTCATCCATATCGTGCCGTGGGATTGCGCTGAACCGAATCTCTCCGTGCGTCCGCGTGAGCCGTCCCGTCGGCTGCGTGCAGGTGTCCCTGCCGTCGATGCTCAGGCCGCCGAGTTCGACGCTGTTGGCGAGGTTGCGCGGCGTGGCGGTGAGAGAGACGGGGTTGAGGGCGAAGAGATAGATGTCGTCCGCATAACGAAGGGCAACGCCGCCACCATCTGCACGTAGATATACAGAGGGCGATGCTTGCGTTGACCTTACTACTATTGATCTGGTTGCCCAATAGGCCTGGAGCTGTCCCCAGATGCGTGTCGCCGGATTGGCCTGTGATAGATAATGCGACGTATTTAGCGCACCGACAGACATGTTGGCGGTGCCGTCGCCCCATAACCAAGCGCCAAGACACGCAAACCTTCCGGTTGCACTTGCTGTACCCACGTACATGCCTTGGCCGTTGTCGCCGGGATTTGTCCACTCTACCGACGCAGCTCCACTATGGACAATGGTATTCTCTTCTACTGTATCACCAGCATCAAGCGCAGCATTCGTCCACCCAACGGGTATATCAGGGTTCGCGCCAGTGAATACCGCCACGCTCGGATTGTCCACCAGATTCGCCAGCCATTCCACCTGATGCCAGTACAAAGTCCCTTCTGCGCTGGCGTTCAAGCCCTGCACCGACGCGCTCACGCAATCCGCAACCACACCATTCCTGGCGATAGTCGGCAGCTCACAGGTGAATGTCTCACACCAAGGATGATTAGCGAAGCCATCGCTCCACACGAAGCGGCCAACGTCGCCATCGTCCCAGTTGTTGTCAGTACCACCAGCCAGGACGCCGGTTGCCGTTGTTCCATCACCAGACACCGCTGTGACCACGGTGCTTGAGCCGTCCGTGATGTTGTAGAGCGTCATGCCCACCATCGACTGCTTGAAGTTCCCGTCAGCGTCGATCAGCGTTGCGCTATCGTCGCCACCGTCGTGAGTGGCAACCATCTTCGGACCGAGGAACGTCGTGATAGCCGCGCCGTTGGTTTCATCATAGACGACTATCTCAGGCTGCCCCCGACTGTCCGCGCCGTAGTGGACGGGGACACGGAAGACGAAGTTGCTGCCAGCCGCGAGGCCAGCGACGACTTGCTTGAAGCCTTCGTTGGCTGCGTCAGCGCCGAAGACGTAGCCGCCGTGGTACATGCGGTCTCCAGGCGCGTCCAGAGCCATGGCGTGCGTGACCAGCCAGCCACCAGCGCCGTCAGTGATTGCGCCGTCGTTCAAGCCAGCAGCCGAGTCAGTTGCAACAGCCCCCGCGCCGTCTTCCATGTCGATCTGCAATACTGAGTTAGCATCTACGCCAGGCGCGTTCGTTCGTGCATCAGGAACAAATGCTGTGACTGTCGTGGCAGAACGCAGAACATTGCACAGCCTGACGCGCCCGATTGCGCCGCCGAAACTGGCAGAACCAGCCTGAGAACAGCCGATACCCAGATCGATTCCAGCGTCGGACTGGTATGCGCCTACTCCTGCATCGCCTGTATCGACAAGAATGCCGTCAAAGTAGATACGCGCCTTGCGGTCTCCGGCGTCAGTGAACGTGAGACGCATAGTGTGCCACCGCGAGTCCGGCACGAATGCGTAGGACGCCACACTATCATCAGTCAAGCACTGCACTCGGAAGTTGATCGTGCCCAGACTATATGAACATGCCCAACCCGCAGCACCTACCAACTTGTGCAGGAATGCCCCGATGTTAGATTCGCCATAGCTATCGGCACGGAACTCAATGTCAGCCGTGAACTCGGCATCTGGCAAGTCTTGGAATTCAGCAGCGGCAGGAACGATGATCGTTGTCGCGGCTGCGTCAAACTCAACCTCCGTCGGCGTCAGTGGCGTGCCTTCCTGATCCCACTGCTCCTCCCAATCTTCATCAGTGAGCGCACAGTCGTTCGCAGGAGATGTGACAACCGCGATGCTGTCACCTGTACCTTCTGCCATTGTCCACTGCTCGACGGTGCTGCCATCGGCAGCGGGTAGCTCTACTGGGCGCACAAAACTGGCGGCATATCGGACGCTGTTCGATAGTCGCGTCCAACCTATAGCACCGTTTAGAAGCGTGCCGCCAGCGTACCCCCACAAAAGGTTGTCGCCAGCGTCTACCGTGTACGCACCAGTACCAGCTCCGCTTGTGGCTTCCAGCACACCGTCTAGCC